>Ga0184621_10000111_pt1 | contig 14677 bp, 9 predicted proteins | sample PLM1_30_b1_FD_133144 | JGI IMG/M metagenome (GOLD analysis project Ga0184621, IMG submission 133144) | Groundwater sediment microbial communities from an aquifer in East River, Colorado, USA - PLM1_30_b1 | ecosystem: Environmental > Terrestrial > Soil > Riparian zone | place: USA: East River...
CAGCCCCGGTTGGACCAGTCGGCCCAGTCGCACCGGTCGGGCCAGCCACAGTTGAAGCAGCCCCGGTTGGACCAGTCGGCCCAGTCGCACCGGTCGGTCCGGTTGGTCCTGCCACGGTAGAAGCTGCGCCTGTGGGTCCCGGGGGGCCTGTTGGACCCGGGACGGTAGAATCGGCTCCTGTGGGACCGGTCGGTCCCGTAGGGCCGGGGATAGTAGAATCGGCCCCTGTTGGGCCTGTGGGGCCTCCTGCGGGGCCTGTGGGACCAGTTGGTCCAGTGGGGCCGGGAATGGTCGAATCGTCACCAGTAGGACCCGTCGGACCCGTCGGACCCGTCGGACCCGTCGGACCCGTGGGTCCTGTTCCGCTTGAACCGCCATTTGAAAAATTGATGAGGGTGAAAGTCCATCCTCGAAAGAAACCACTCCCCGACTTGGAATCGACGGAAATCTGCAATGAATGACCGTCGGCCCGAGTGCTGATACCCTCCATCCAGGCGTCCGAGTTGGCGTCCGCCGTTGCGCGAATGCGCGTCCCCACTGCGAAAGCGAGACCGTCGATATTCTTGCGAAGACTCCACAAGCGGAGTCCCATGCCGACGTTGACTACATCGGAGGATGAATTAGCCCACTGAAAGCTCACACGACCGGTTTTTGAATCGCCGTCAGAATTCGACCACGACCCGTGGTGGAATTTTCGGGCGTGAGTGCTCCGATGCGCGCCGTCGCGAGTTTGTTTTGCACGCTGGCCGGGGGAGGAGTTCCGCCCATTGCAACCGGTGCGGGGGCAGTCGCCGGTTGTCCGGCGGGCGCGGCGCTTCCCGTCTCGCCGGTTTTCTTGGTTCGCAAAGAATCAAAGCTGGCGCGCACATCCGCAAACGGTTCTGCCACTTTATCGAGTTCTCCCCCGTCATCCGCCGCCGCGAGGTCTTCGTCAGACAGAAAAAGCGTGTTGTAAAGCACATTAACGGGCTGGCTTTTCGCCTCATAAAAGCGAAGCCCGGCGTTGATGAGTTCTTTCCCATGCTTCAGCACCGTCGAAATATCTGGGTCAGGCTGGTTCTTCGGGGCGTAAATCGCCGAAGGCTTGCCCTGAAGCAAGCCATATATCGCCGGGATGCGTAGAACGTCTTGGGGGATTTCGCTCTCGGTTCCCGTGCCGGGAGTTTGTGGTTCTGCCGCAGGTGCGGAAACAGGTTGCACGTCTTCAGGCGTAATGGGCATACTTAAAAGGTCTCCGGTTCAGGGTCAGTGTCAACTTCGTCGGAGGGCAGGAATTTCTGGGCCCCCTCAACGATGGTTTTCATGTCTTCCGGGGAGAGGTTGAAGTCCTCCACGGTCAAGGGCTTGAAAGTTTTCTCGCTCATGATTTTTTGGCTTTGATGTCGTCTGCCGAGAGATTGAATTCGCCCTGCGGAGTTTTCCGCTTGAGCACTCCACTGGGGGTCAATTTGGTTTCTTTCAACAGCGAGTTGAAGTCCGATTTCTCGGCTCCCGCGCCGCGCGTCCAGCCGTTCTTTTCCCAGCGGTCCTTCTCGGCGAACCAGAGAATCGCTTGGAGTGCGTCGGGCTTCATCCCAAGTTTATCCGCCGCTTTTCGGAAGATGGACTGGCCGAGGAAAAAGTCTGAATCGGAAAGTCCGGTCTCGTTCTCGGGCAGGATACGCCACGGCTTTTCGTTGCCTTCGTTGGCGAGACGATGAATCAGGCGGGAAGCCCACACATCAATCGTCGCCTCAAAAGTCTGTCCGCTCAGGTTGCCCGCGAAGTTCGGAGTCTTTGGACCCTGAACGTCTGTGGCCCACGAGCCGTCGAGAACTTTCAGCACCGCTTGAGAGTTCATCGCAAATTTCTTGCCGTTGCCCTGTAGCGGAGTCAGGTCATGCTCGGAGACCCACCAGTCCATGAATGCAGCGCGCGTCGGCTCCGTGTTCTTCGTCGCCTTGACATAGTCACCGATTTCCCCAGAGACCCAGCGGTCTTTGCCTTCACGATATTTTTTCAGCAAGTCATCATAGGCCCCGCGCTTGAATTGATTGTAGGCGTCGAGTGCGAAACGGAAGTTGGTTTCGACCGGAGTCCGGGCCGAGGTTGCGCCCAAGAGTTCGGAGAAAAACTTTGTGTCATCGCCAAGGAGCTTCTTCAGCCTGCTACGCGCGGTTGAATACCACGTCACGCCAGCGGCGATTTCGGGATTCTTCCCCGCCTTTCGGGCTTCCTTGATGAGCTTCTCGGAGAGAGCGTCAGTAACGGCTTCCTCACGGGCTTCAGGCCCGCGAATTCCCTTGGCGGCTTCACGAGCAACCGGCGTGTCGGTGAAACGGTATTCGGACAGAATCGCCTTCGGCTTCCCGTTGAAATCAATAACGAACTTTCCATTCTCATCCTTGGCATATTCCGGCGGCAGGGCCTCTGGAAATTTGTCCTTGGCCTTGGTAACACGCGCTCGAATTCGGTTCTGTTGAACCTTCTCGGCAGACGGAAGATTCATCCCGGGAAGGGTGCTTTCATCTGATGGAAGAAACTTCGCAGATTCTTCGGGGGCCACATACCCCCCTTGGTCTGCAATTTCTCGAAGGGTCTGGGAACCCCCCTCCACAAAAAAGTCCGCAAGGTCTGAACGCTGATGAATTACGTTCAACATTTTGTCGATGACATAGAGCTTGTCTTCCGCCGAGTCGGCTAGATAAAGTTTTTCCGCTAACTTTTCCAATTTGGGGAGTCCGTAGTCACTCAACATCCACTGACCGTTTTTGTCGGTGAGAAAGTCTCCGAGAGCCTCATCCTTCTCGGGCGTGAGGTCAAATCCAAATCGTTCTGCCGCTTCTTTAGAGGAACTTTGAAGGTGTCCCAGTAACTCCGTAGAAGCTCGAAGCCTTGCGACTCCGTTCAACATTTGGTCTTCAATCTGAAGAAGACCTTTTTCATCCCGCAGAACTCCCGTCTTTCCGAAGTCCAGCCAGATACGTTTCAGACGCGGAGCCGGAATTCGTGGCCACACCACCGTATCTCCCGGCTTCGACGACTCAAACTGAGAAAGGAGTTTTTCTCCCTCTCGGTCATACCGTTCGATAAAATTTTCCGCCGCGTCATAGTCCCGGTCTTTAGGAAGGAACTTTCGGGCGGCATTAAAATCGACAGCCTCTAGTCCTTCGAGTTCCTCGGGAGGAAGCTGGTAATCCCCGCTCAGTTGTCCGATTTTTTTCGCGTGTTCAAGCGCCTGAAACCGGTCAAGAAAATTTCCCTTCGAGGTTACATATCCCTCTTCAGATTTCCCCCCATAATCCAAATCCTTCGTAGAAAGTTTCTCACTCAATTTTCCAGTATCAACTGCGGCTTTCAGAGCATCGTAGGCGGCTCCATGCCATGTTCCAGTAAAGATTTTTCCCCCGGGGGTGCGAACGGCGGCACTCTCAATTGGATTTTCGGAATCCTTGAACTGGGAAGCGGGAAGAAATTTCGCGCCACCGCTTCGCAGATTCCCAAGGGCATCAGACAACGCAGAAAATTTCTCGGCTCCGTCGAGTTCGGCCACATGTTCTGCGAGGTCATCAATCACGCCGCCCTTCTTGTCCAACAGGGCAACGCTGAGATAGTCAATCTTGTCGGACTGAGCCTCGATTTGATTGAGAATGGCGCGTTTGGTTTTCGGATTCCAGTGCGACGCAGAGAGTTCAATCCGCATCGCCCCCGAATTCGGAGTGTAGCGCATACGCACGAAACCCTTGTTGAGTGCGTCGAGCCGGTGTTCGACATCGGCAGTATTCGAGAACCCCGTTCCGAATTTCTTGTTCAGGTCTTTGGAATTCTCCGCAAGAAATTGCTCGTGATACGCCGCGTTGAGAGGAACAAACTCTTGATTCGGAAGAATCCATCCAGTCGCCGGCCCCGCCTTCGGCGCGTTCTTCGGCATGTCATACTTGCTGAAGTCCGTCTCTCCAATTTCGCGCGCCATTTTCTCTTCGACGGTTTCTTTTTTCTTTGGAAGAAACTTGCTCTCCGGCGTAATCTTATTCGACGCCTCAATCGCGATACGCTCCTTCGACCCGGCCTTGAGTTCGGCGGCTTTCTGGATTGCCGTGTCGATGTCCACGGGCTCCGCGTTGAGTTCCAGTTTGTCGAATCCGCTGAAAATCTTTTTGCGAATCGCGAGTGGCTCCGGCGCGACGGTCATACCGCCGACTTCGGTCACTCCGTCTTCTTTCAATTGCGTCAGTAACTCGCGATAGGCCGCTTCTCCGGCCCCCCGACCTCGATGTTTCTTCTCAATTTCAGACAAGACAATTTCCGCTAGGTTTACGTCTCGGCGCACCGATTGAATCTCCCCAACCTCGACGCCGTCTTTTTTAATAGAAACCCGTCTAATTGAATTGTTTCCCTGAACCTCGAAATCAAATCCCGTCTTGGCAAGTTCTTTTCCCTTCTCCGTCCGGGGAAGAAACTTGCTCTCCGGCGTAATCGTATTCGTCGCCTCAAACCCAAGACCCCTATCGTTCAATTCGGAAATCGCTTGCTCGACGGGAATCAGACCACGGTCCGAACCGCCTACGTCTTGAATCTTGGTAGAGCCCTTCCCAAATACCTTCTCCCGGATGGCAAGTGGGGCACTTGAGACGGTTATCCCGGTGACTTCTTTAACCCCGTCTTCCTGAAGTTGGGTCAGTAGTTCACGATACCCCGCCTCGGCGATTCCTTTTCCACGAAAGGCTTTCTCGACATTTGTTCCCGCAATCATCGCCTTGCCCAAGTCTCCCGTGAACGGATTGCTCGACGACGTAACGTCCCCGATTTGCTCCCCATCCTTTTTGATGAGGATAGACCGGTTTCCTTTTTCTCCGGTCAACTCAAACTCGATGCCATTCTCTGCAACTTTCTTTCCGGCCTCGGTGCGCGGAAGAAATTTTGGCTTCTCCTGAGAATATCCGAACGCTTCTTGATGCAACCGGTCCGCCATTGACTGCGCGGCGAACGGGGGCTTCGCGTCCGGTATGACCCGACGCCAACCAACGCGGGGATTCGCGGCGCTGCCCGTATCCGTTGCGGCTTCGTAGGCTTCCCGGAAAAATTGTGCTTTGGTGTTCTCAACCATTGCCGTTGCGTAGTCCCCCGCCTCCATCGCGGTTCGAGCGGTCGCTTGATTTTCTGCTTGAAATTTTCGCAGTAGTTCAAGGTCGGAGGCATCCTTCAATCCAAGACCAAGCTTGAATGCCTCCGGCGTAAGACTACCGCCGTTTGACTCGGTGAACTTGCGCCACTCATCAGCGGACATCTTCGCGATTTCCGGTCCGAGTTCCGAGACAGGCTTATCGCCGGGAAGAAACTTGGCATGGCGAACCCGGGCAACCTCATCCATTACTCGTGCCGTCAACTCTTCAGATGGCAACAGGTTCTTAGGGTCAATATAGCTTCGTTTTTCAGGAGAGATATAATCTAAGTCCCCCCTGACCGGAATAGTCCGGTTGGCTCGTCGAATATGACGACCCTGAAAAAACCACCCCGCTTGCATTAACAATTCTGCAATCAGAGCGCGCTGCGCCTCCGGGGGAAAGAGTTGAGAGTGCTTCAGGAAGGCGTTGAATTCTCCCCGTGGACCAAACGGGTTTCCCTCTGCGGTGTGACCAAAAAAATCGTGAACGAACCGCGTTACTTCGTTCAAGTCTAGTTGATGCCCTCCGAGAATAATTTCTGTGGGGGCGGTCATCAAATTGGTTTTAGATGATGGAGATACCTCTCCACTCGCCGGAGGACCCCCGAATCCCCCTTCTGTTTTCAAAAAATAAAGATGCCCATTATTTACGACATCCTCGGTCATTTCTCGGGAGTTCTTATAGGGCTCTCCTTTGCCCTCGAAAGGTTCTACTACGATTCCTGAATCAAGAATCATTTTAGCTTGGTCTAAAATGGATTCTCGGAAGGCAGAATAGGCCGCTTTGACCGACGGATTGTCGGGGTCATGCGGAGAATCTTCAAAATAATCCCCCAAATCCTGCATCAACCTATTGGGGAGCGGGCGATTTTTTGTCTCAACCGAAGGAGAAAGCCCCGCTTTTTTTGCATACTCTCCCGAAAGTTTTTCCGCCTCCGGGTTTTTAAGGCGGGAACTAATATCATCGGGCTTTGCAGAAAGACGGATGGCCCGGTCATCCTCGGGTAAAAATCCGCTGCGAATGATATCCGTGACGGGAGCTTTGAAATTGATATCTCCTCGGGGTTTAACGGACGTAATGTCAGCGATTGCAAGCCGTTCAGTCACCTCGGTCAACTCCCTTACCTGGACCCCTCGCGCGGCGAGTTCATTGCGGAGAGGATTCGTTTCGGCAACCTTGCGCGGCTCGAATCCTTTGAAACTCTGCTTCGTCACATTCTCAGGCTTGATGACTGCGGGCGTCATCGGCTGCTTCTTGTTGATTTCCGCGAGTAGTTGTCCCTTGACATTGCCCGGAGTCAACCCCTTCTGAACGCGACCGGTCTCGGGCGGGGCAAGCCCCTGAACGAGATTGGCGAAATTCATTGCGCTCTCAGAGATAGTCTTGGGCGTGTAGTTCGGATTCTCCGCCGGGAGCGATACCCCCGTATCTTCTGTGGGGCGGACGAGCTTTTGTCCGTCGCCTCGGTATCCATTCGATTGGTTCTCGCTATACGCCTTGATGTCGTCAATCGCTCGCTTCCACCCCGCGTCGGTGAGCTTTCCATTCTCGACGGGGTAAGGCAAAAGTTTCTCGGCTCCATTTGCAACGGAGTCCGAAACTACCTTCCTCACGTTCGCGATGACCTTGTCGAGTGACATCGCAATGAGCGTGGGTTTTCCACCCTGCGTCGTGAATCGCACCGGGACAAAAGTCTTCTGGTGCAAATCAACGATGTCCGCCGGGGCCTCCGCGCGGTTCTCGATTTGCAATTTTTCGAGTTCCTGATAGCCTGCTTCCTGAGTGCCACGACGAGACGTGCGACCCTCGGGATTACCGGGACCGCGTTCACTAACAATGCCGCGATGCTCGACTTCGAGGACCGGGTTTCCCGCCTCCATCGACTTTGCAATGTCATCAACCACTTTGCGAATCTCAGGAGTGGACTCGGTCGCCTTCTGGGCTTCCGCGATGCCCGTCTCTTCGGCCCGCTTGGACGCGAAGTCCTGTTGGGCCGTCCGCTCAACACGAATGTTCTTCGCCGTTGACGCTGGGATTTCCACCGCGGGCTTCGCGGGGGGAGTTGCAACTTCGACGGGTTTCACCAATTCAGGAGTCACCGCTCCGGGCTTCGCCACTTCCGCGGGTTTGACTTCCGCCGGAGTGACCGTTTTCGGTTCGCGGGTCAAGACATCCTGCGCCGCATTGCGGAGAAGGTCTTGAAGTCGGAGCGAGGGAGTGACCCCTAAATCAGCCGTTTTTCGACCCGCCGTCAGGTCGAATCCCAGAGCTTCTGCCGCTTTGACCGCGGTATCCCCCAGCTTTTGAAGAAAATCTCGTGGAGCGGACAAATCTGAAAATGTCTTGTTCTGAAAAAGCTGTCCAAAATTCTCGGCGATTAGCTCATCAGCGGCTTTCGCATCCGCTTGGTCCCCGAGTTTGTCAAAATAATCGGGCTCGCCAATCCGGCGCGCGTATTCGTCCTTAAACGCCTGTAGCTGTTCCTTGGAGTAAGACGACAAGGCAGATTCGCGTAATGCCGCCTGATTCTCGGGGGAAAGCAAAGCCTGAAACAGATGTCCCGAGTCGTGATGTAGTCCCGTCGAATCGCTGTTGAGGAAAACCACCCTTCGAGCTTCGCCCTTCACGTCAGGAATCTGCCCGTCAAAAAAAGCGTGAGTGGACGTGTAAAGCTTCGCTTGAGCCTCTTGTTCCGGCGTGAGCGGTTGCCCGCCGTTCTCCGCTTGCAGATTCTCCCGAACGCGGTTGAGATACTCGGCGCTGTCCTGAACGTAAATCTCACCGCCGCCCGCACGAACCGCCTCCCGAAAAGTGTTGATGGCGTTTTGTTCGTTCTCGGGAAGAGTTTTGAACGCGGCGTCATGCGTCGCGTCAAGATTCGCATCCACCCCATAGCTCGGGGAATTGGTCTTCTCAAATGGGATGTTGTGCGGGTCAAGATAATTCTTCGCCACGGTCTCTGCAACCGCCGTCTTGGCACCGGCTGCCGCGCCATGAATTGCCCCCAAAACAATACCCCCGCCGAGAAGTGCGCCCGCGACCGGACTTTCATCCGCTGAGACGACCAGCGGAGCCGCCGTGACCGCACCTTGAACCGCGCCTCCTGCGGTGCGCGTCGCAATCTTGCCTGCCGTAGTGGACGGAAGAGAAAGGAGTCGTTCTACTCCTGCGGACTTTGGACCGATGAACGAGGGGTTCAACTGACTGCCCAATTCAGCAACCCGGGCACCTTGCTTGGTCAATGCGACCGAGGACTCCACACCAATGCGTTTGGCTGCTTCCGCCGCAGCGGCTCCGACGGCTCCCCCTTGCAGGGTCCCCGTCTTCGTCGCCCCGAGAACAAAACCAACGGACCTCGCAGGAAGTTTCTCAATGATGGACTGTCCCGCTTTACCCGCTGCGACGACTCCTTTACCAACGGCTTCAACCGATTTCGCCCCGACCGTCTTCGCAAGATTTCCAATTCCCGTGATTACCGTTTGCGCGCCAGCTTTCGTCGCTGCCGTCGCAATCACTTTACCACCCAACCCCACCACCTTAAAGGCACCCCCCACGGCAACCAGCGTCAGTGGGTCAACGAGCGATAGATGTTCAATTGCTTCTTTATCGAGCGTCACCCCATTCTTAGCGAGCGTGTCCGCGTCGAGCCCCGCGGCTTTGGCAACGTCTCCACGACCCTCTGCAACCTCCTTGGTCGTCTTGGAAAATTCTGAGTCGAGATAAAGCTGGTCCAATAGCTCCGAATCCGACATCTTGCTCGGGGACTTCCCAAAAAGTTTTCGCATTCCCTGCTGACCGAGTTGGGCCAGTCCAGTGATTGCCGTCTCAGTGCCCGCAGTGACTTCACCGACGGCCTTGAGTTGCTCTTTGCCTTGCTCCGCCATGATGGCGGATTTCTCTTCGGGGGTTGCCCCGGTGATAGTCGCGAGCGCCGAAGTCGCGGCAGGCTGAATCGCGGTCTCGATAAAACGAGCCCCAAGGTCACGAGCACCCTTCACCGTCTTGGCGACAATTCCGGGAGCCTCGGTCACGGCAGCTTTGGCAACCTTGCCCACTTCCAAGCCACGAATTTGACGAGCGCGGTAAACGTCGATGAGCTTTTTGGACTTCTCTGCATCGGTCCGAAGATTGGGATTCGACGCGAGATAATCGGCGGGACGAAAAGTGTCGTCGTCCACCAGGGACTTGGTGTCCTTCAAGTCAAGTGCATCCGCCTGTTGCAACCCTGAAAAAGCATCTGCGGTCTTCACCTCTTCCAACCCTGAAAAAGCATCGACCGGCTCCAAGCCCGCAAAAGGGTCTTCAGCCTTGTCCCGCGCGGCGAGTTTCAATTTCGCGTTTGGGTCAATCGGCTTGAGCGTGGACGTGGGCGTTCCGGGCACTAGAAAATCCGTCGGCTCTACCGACGGAGCCAGAGGCGCGCCTGAAAACAACTCAGCCATATTTGGAACCTTTTTTCAAATTCTCTGCAATCAATAGCGGTTGAAAATTATCCCAACGAAAGCAAGTCTTTTGTTGGTCGGGGTCGGTCAAATCAAACTCATTACGGTTGCGCGATGTATCTCGGATTTTTATAGATTTTTCCATCGGGCGCTTGGATGAACTTCGCCGTCGGCGGAGCTTCAGCAGGAGTGTTTACACGCACGGGTGTTTCTGAACTACTAATTCCCGGAGGATTAGTAGTTGATGCAGCCGCAGCCGCTGGGGAGTTCGTATTCGGCGCAGAAGGACCAATCGTCTTGGTCATTTCTTCCTCGGCCAGTTCGCGCAACGCCTGTTTCTGTTTCACAAGCGCCGGGCTATCCCCGTCCTGCGGGAAATACTGTCCGTCCGCATCCTGATATTCCTTCTTCGCAATTGCCGCACCCGATTCTTTCCGCAGCACCGCCGCAATCCAGTTTTGTTTCGCCGCGTTGTAGGACTGAAGCTGGCCGGGTTGAAATCGGTTTGGCAAAAATTTCTGAACCGTAGTCGATATTGCGGTGGGGTCAAATCCCCCGGCCTCAGTATCCGTAAGAATTTTCTGATTGAACTTCAGCCGGGCGGCGTATCGTTGAGAGGCTCCCTCAGTCTCCGTCAGAGTAGCCGGTTGAGAGGTCAACACGGTTTCTCCCAGCACTTTGCCAGTTGACTTATCGGTGCGAACCAAGACCTCCTCTTCCTTCTTCGTCGTTGGATTGATTCGCTTGACCTTATTTTCGTTGATATTGTGAACCCCCACCTTGGCTTCTTCAAGCTTGCGTTTGCGGTCAATCTCCACCTGAAGGTCATCCGACCCACCGACATAATCAATCTGGCCATCCTTTCGAGGAAGTGGTTGGCCCGGGAAAAACTGTCGCCACGCCGACTTAAACGCAAGCGGGTCCCCGCCCTTTTTGAAATCGTCAAGAGATTCCTTCGCCTTCAAGACCTCAACCTCGCTCAATTCGGGTTGAATTTGTTTCACGGTGTCCGCCTGCGCGGACTGAATGTCCAGTTGCTTCGAGGCGACCTCCCGCTGTTTCGGGCGAATTAAATTTGTATCTTGCAACGCCTGCTGACGCTGCGCATTTTCGAGCGGCTTGGCGAGTGTCCGCTTGGTGATATCCTCCGTGGTAATGAAGCCCTCGCGGAAGGCTTTCATAAAATCCCCGACGGCGGGAGTGATGTTCGTGTCCTGCGAAATCGCGTTGGCGCTTGGCTGAACTTGAAGTGAATTTGGTGAATCGGCAATCCCGGGCATAAAATTATTAAATCCGTTGAGAGAAACCCCCGCCCTGTCCATTGGCAACACTCTGATACATTTGACCCGCGGCTCCTTGATATTGTGAGCCAAAGGACGGAGTTCCTCCTCCGATGGAACCTCCGTATGCCCCAAGTGCCGACGAAGCAAAAGAAGCACCCGCGCCGATGTAGGCGGCGGTAGCTTCCCCCTGTGCCGCCGCTTGCTGGGCTTTAATCTGACCTTGCTGCCCCCGAATCTTCAAAAGCGTATTTCCACGGTTCTGTTGAATCGCTGCCGCTTCGCGACCGGTCAATCCCGACTCGGGTAGCGTAGCTTCACCGATTCCGAATTCCGCCGCGGCATTCTGACGACGTGCCTGTTCTGCCGCCGCAATCGTTGGAAAAATACTACCAAGAATGTTCGCGCGCGATTGGTCCAAATTTGTGGCTGCACCAGCTAAATTGACCGCTTGATTTTCGCGCGCAACTTTCAGTTGTTCACCGCCGATACCGAGGGCTTTGGCAATCGTTCCACCGACGGTCCGTGCGTCAGTCGCGAATCCTGCTTGCGCGCCCTGCTGAACGCCTGCGCGAACTAGCTCCGCCTGAAACTGCGGGGGCAACGTCGAGCCCGCCGCAATCTCCTCTTGAGCACGATTTATGATTGAGCTTTTGAGAGCTTCGAGACGCGGGTCTTCTTTAGCGTTCTCGTTGAAAAGTGCATTCGCTACCTGCGTGCTTTGCAAACTGGCATTCGGACGCTGTGTTTCCTCAAGAAGTTTCTCCTTGCCCAACTGGCGCAGTTGCGCCAACTCTGGGTCGATTTCCTTCTGTAACGCAAGTCGATTCTCTGCGCGCAACCGGTCTGCGTCCGTCGCCGCTTGGTTGATTCGCTCAAACGACAGTTCATCCTTGAGAATCTTTTTCTGACCCACCAAAGCTTTTTGCTGAATCTCGGCCCCCTTATCGGCGGCTTTCTTTTTCGCGTATGCTCCTCCGGCGGCACCAGCAGCCGCAACGGCGGCTCCAGCAATCAAAAGCGCAGTGACAACCCCCATGATATTATAGTTCCTTCCAAAATGTTTGTTCGGCGAGTCGAAAACCATTCGCCTCGTAAAACTTTTGCAGACTCTCCGGCGTTAACGACGCCAAATGCACCATCACCAGCTTCTTAACCTGACGTTTCTTCGCTTCCTCTTGGAAAGCCTGAAACAAGTCCATCCCGGCGCGAGTCTTCCGATGCGACGGCAGGACATACCAAAATTGTTCCATCGCGGTCAATTGACCCGAATACGGGTCGGGAATGAAAATCGCACCCAATGCCCCGACCAATTTTCCCGCATCCTCTACGACAAAAATAGTTCCGAGTTGACTTACCAGTAAAGGAACCCACATTTTTGAAAAAGAAAACCAACTCCATCCACCCGGATAGCTGGCTTCCTCGGCAAACGATTTTCCGATTTCGTCAATTTGTGACAATGTTTTCTCGGTCAATCTCGTAATCATAAAACCTCGGAAAAAAAGGTTATCCAAATCAATCGGGCGTCTTCCATCGTTTTTCCGAACGCTGGCCAAGGGTAGCGTGAATGCCACTGCTGGGTTGGATACACAATCATGCGGTTGAACTTCATCTCGGCCACATGGTCTAATTTCCACGCATCCCCGTTATTATAATCTGCGGTTAACTGATTCAAAATTTTCTCTGGCTTCTTGCAGGTTTGTCGAAGCTGATTCAATGTCGGGAACTTCGTCCACCCATATTTCTTGTGAGTCCAGAACGCCGTCCCACCCTTGCAATCTCCGGGCTTGTTCAAATACAACACCGCGGCGAACTGGTCATATCCATTGTCCGAGTGGACCGCATTGTTGGGCATCTCGCCATCAAAATTCACTCTCAATAATGAGTAACTGCATTTCACTTTTCGCCCGAGACGTTCCGAAAGCAATCCTTCAAACTCATAGGAGGGTCGCACGTTGATATTTTTGTAAAGCTCGCCATCCGGTCCACGGATATCATAGAACTTTTCATCCAACGCCTGCTGCCGATACATTTCCGGGAACGGCAAAAAATCATCGAGTGTCTGTAGGTTTGTAGGAATCATCATTCAAGAAGTGAGTGTAAACTCTTGAATGTCAATCTCAGACCTTTACCAACGCCCAGAACCAGACAGTGGGCTGCAAATTATTGTGAGCAACCGCCAACTCTGTATAATTTGTCGCCGGAGCGTCCGTCTTGCTCAACTGCTTGGTAGTCACCAATCCGGTGCCCGCCGGACCATCGCCCGCCGTCCCGGTATGAGTCCCGTTTGTGCTCCCCTCGCCTTTTACCTCGAAATAATTGAAAGGACCCGGATTCGGGATGACTAGAACTTCGGCATCGTCCACCCGATGAAGCTGGATATTGTTATCCGAATTCAGCAAGGTCGCATGACCCATTAAATGCGTATGCTGTTCAATTTCGTCCGATGCGAGAACATGAGTCTCTTCGCCGTCCTGACTCCCACTAGGGCGCACGGAGATTCCCGTGTCCGTCGCAAATACCGATTCCGTCCCAACCCCGTCCTCGCTCGCCAAACCAAGAATCCGTCCGCGAACCGATTGGTCGTCACGACCGAGATAATTCCATCCAGGATTTGCGGTCAGAGCATCCGAAAGAAGCGATTGCGCCACGAACTTGATATCCCCGGGACTTCCAGAGACCGTTCGCCACAGACCCCGCTCCCAGTGAATCAGAGTATTGATGTCGGTATCCCAATACTCTTCCAAGTCCACCGGAGATGACGGACGCAAAGCAGTAGTGCCCGACGGCGGCACATCATTGATAGCGCGCCACGAAGACCCATCCCACCCATACCAACCAATTCCGCGCGTGCTCGACGTGCGAAGGAAAAGAAGAGGGTCGTTGACCCCCGGTTGGTCGGGAAAAGTTTCCCCCGTAGTGAATAGATGAAGGGAGTCATCAATGTTAATTGGAACATATCGACCCTCCGACTGGCTAAAAACATACCAGCGGTCTCCATTCTTCAACCACGGACCTTGGTCGCTTAAGGGCTCCACGTCCCCGACAATGAAAAAGTTTGTGCCAATGGGAGACTGAATCTCCATCCGCTCAATCATCGCCTCGGCCAACTCTTGCGGCGTGCCTTCAAAGTCCCCCGGAAGCGGGGCGGATACGATGACGAGATTGGTTTTGTTGAGTGCCATAAATTAAGGTAGAGTGACGGGCCCCGCGATAGGCGAAGGAAAAGTTTCACCAAAGTCCGGTTCAATGCCGGTGACTTTGTAATAGTAGGTCCCGGGTCCCGGAGTGTCGATAAAATGGTCGTCAATTACGTTCGACGTCACCGTGACGAACGGGCCTAGCGGATTCGTCGCACGATATACGATATACGAATAGATGTAATCGCGTTGCGTCCACACCAGTCGAATCTCTGTTTCACTGATAGCTTCTGCGCTCAATGAGACCGGACCGTCCCGACGTTCCGCCGGAAGAATTTCTAACGTGGCCGCAACTCCCGACCCGGACCCCGACGATGAAGCGAGCAACTGACAAACCAGCGGCGAAAAATAATTGATTCGCAACTCCCGGCGGGTAATCGCTTGAAGACTTCGGAACGGTTTCATGCGAGTGTCAGACCAACACTGACAATTTTTGGAAGCACCCGCTGCAACTCAGCGACGGCCTTTTTCGTGGCTGTGACGCGCGCGATACGGTCCGCGTTTGTCTGAGAAATCACACTCTCCCCGCTTCCGGTCGCCGTCGCGGTAAATCCAGACTGCGTCACCGTGACACTTGTGTTCGCCACATACCGAGGAATCTCCGTCGATAG
>Ga0184621_10000112_pt1 | contig 14671 bp, 13 predicted proteins | sample PLM1_30_b1_FD_133144 | JGI IMG/M metagenome (GOLD analysis project Ga0184621, IMG submission 133144) | Groundwater sediment microbial communities from an aquifer in East River, Colorado, USA - PLM1_30_b1 | ecosystem: Environmental > Terrestrial > Soil > Riparian zone | place: USA: East River...
CGAATCAGACCATATACGCCGAGCTCCCTGGTTATCCGTTGGTGGCTGTATCATACTAGCATTTCGAGTTTTTGAATCGATGTGAGCTATATGGTTTCCGGCTAAGGAAGCATAATAGATGCTTCCTTTTGGTGTTGTTGTAATGCCATACGGTCCTGGCCCGCCAGGAGCTTTGAATACTTCTACCTTTCCCACAGCAGGATCAAGGCGGCCATAAATTCCACTTTGTCCTGTAAACCACATGACGCCGCTATGATCGAAGGTAGCGGTGTTTAGATTGGCGTAACTGCTATTCTGAGGCAGCGGAAACACTTGCACTTTTTCTGTCACAGGGTCAACACGCACGATGGCATTTAAGCCACCGTCTGTAACCCAGGGAGCACCATCTGGCCCAATAATGACGCCATGTGGGGCTGAGCCTTGAGCTAGTGCTATGTTGTGCGTCTTACCTGTACTCGGATCTAGCCGTCCCAATTCACCCGACCCTTGAGCTGTATACCAGACAGTTCCGTCCGGCGCAGGTGCAACGTCATGTGGCTGTGAGCCTGATGGAACAACGAATTCTTGCAGCATTGGCGTGGATAAGTTCTTGACTTGTGCGTGTGTAGGTTGTTGTTGTTCTGTTGCTATTGTCATAATGATAACAGATGCAACTATGAGTGAGGATAATATTACTACTAATGAAAGCATAATGTCTTTTCGTCATTCAACTTATTTAATGATGGGTTCCAAACTTCAACGATGCTTTCAAATCAGAATTTTTTTGCGCTTTCCAGTCCTAGAATTAAATATATTCATAATGTCAGCAGCAAAAGCTACTTTTTAGGGATAGCAAAATTAAAATGCTAAATATTATCGTATAAAGTAATAGGTTCTCTATAGCATACCATATTTTGCAAAGTTCTTTGATGGTATCTTACACAATTCAATTTTTTTACTTCATAAGATATCCCCAAACTTTTCATAGTTTGGAAAGCTTCACACATAGAATTAGAAATCAAGAAATCCTCATAATAGTCAAAATATCCTAGTGTACTCCACAGGGTAGGAAACTTTCTTTCAAAGTCATCATCAAAAATATAATCAAGTTCTTTCTCTAGATGTTCTGCTAATTCATAACCTAAGTCACAGAAGCGTTTATTGTCACCCGAAATATCGCCCGTTACAATTACAGTCCCGTCACCACATCCAGAGACCTGTTTCCTTTTCTTACCATTCCTCCACGTGCCTGGTCTTATTTGATCAAAAGTGAGTTTCATAGATTGTGGTTGTCGGGCCTGAATGTAGCATTTTATGGTCTCATAGACTAGCTCGTCAAATCTTGCATTTGATATTCTTACATTACCATCAAATATTCCAAGCAATGTTGAATGCAAATTCGTAATTTTCGTGAAACTATAATTGAGTTCTTTTATGTTTTCACAATGTTCTTGTAATTGATAATTGAAGTTGCCGTTGTCAAGTAACACAACTATTGAAACTCCATAACTGTTTAATATTCCTGCTTGGTGTTCCGCAATGCGGCTGGAATACGGACATATCCATTTAAAATCTACTTTCTCTTGGGTTTTCGTGACAGGGTTTAGCTCAACATAGGTTAGTGCGTTAGCCATAGGTTTTACTAAATACGGTCCAAGTACTGTGATCTGGAATAGAGACTAGTGCTGATGACAGTGACAGGGGCCCACAACTTCCTCCTCCTACTAGCTTAGCAAGTCGCTCCTCTACCCGAAAGTAAAGGTATAGAATTGAAATCCTTTGCCTTTAACATCAATTACGATATTATGAGCAGCGTAGTTTTTATGTATAGCTAAATTATACAGCCTTTGTCCATCAATTCTGAAACTACCATCGTATGATAGATCCTCGCCCAGTGATTTGTTCGATGTTGATGCTGCAGCTGCTCCTCCTACGCCTTCATCATTAAAAACAACTCCTCCACCCTTTCCTCCTGCTATTATATTTACAGACTTTGCATAATATGTCAAAATAATGCGTCCCGTATCATTTTGTAATTCCATATTATCGGGATTGTTCTTCCAATTGCCTTGAATGTATACAATATCAGGTTTGAAATTTGTAGTTGATGGGACTGAGTATGAAACTGTCTGATCTGGTTTGAAGCCTTCAGGATTTCCAAGTGGCGCTCTCGTTGTGTTATACCCTATGTATATTTCGGGTGTTGTACTCTGACTTAAATCTACATATTGCAAACTTCCTGGTTTGATTAGTGTTGCTGGCTTTGCATCGAAGCTTATTTCTTTCGCACCCATCAGAGCAGCACGTTCAGCCACTAGTGACTGAATTGTTTTTTCTATTTGATTATAATCACCTTCACCTATGTGATCGTATCTTATATATCCTTGAGTATCAATCAGGTAATATCTGGGCCAATAATTATTTCCATATGCATTCCAAGTTCCATGATCGCTGTCTAGTATTACGGGATATCTTATTCCAAACATTTGTACAGCATCCTTCACATTGGTATAGTTTTTCTCGAATTGAAATTCCGGTGAATGAACACCAACTATGACTAAACCCTTATTAGAATATTTTTGATTCCAATCGTCAATGTACGGCATTGGACGAATCGAGTTAATGCATGTATATGTCCAAATGTATACTAAGACTACTTTTCCTCTAAGAGATGAAAGTGTAATTGGACTATTATTATTAGGTGTATTTATGTAACCACTAATTTGAGCAAACTCAGGCGCTTTTATGAATTCTGACTTGTCAATTTGCTGGGATTGAGTCGTATTAAGCTTGATCGTACTTATAGTATGATTTTCTACCATTCCAGTTTGGGTAGCGCCCTTCACATTGGCATAGTTTTTCTCGAATTGAGCTTCCGGTGAATGAACACCGCCTACGACCAAGTCTTTGTCTTTTTGCTGTACTGACCAGGCCTTATTAAGACTAGGATTGTTAAAATATATTGTAAAGCCGAGGATAACAGAAACTACTATTATTAGCATTACTAATACATTAATATAATCTGGGTTCATTGTTTAAGTTCCGCTCTGTAACTATTCCCAATAGATGGTTTCCGTTCACCATGGGTCATTTGGTGATATCAGCATTCATAGTCTTTTAGATTTATGGGTTATCTCTCATTTGGTTTTAGTAGAATTACCACTAAAGAAATTGTTGAGTAGTTTTACTAGAAAAACTGGCTGCTCTTCTGGAATCCAATGACCTGAATTTGGAACTATGATACCCTGTACATTTTGAGCTAATATCTTCATTCCGTAAATGACAGTAGGCATAGTGATGTTACCTCCGAATGTTGGAATATATCCTGCTCCTAGCGCCAATACCGGCATTGTAAGATTAGTCTTTGAATAATTCATATTTTGAATTGCATCCTGTGGAAAAGCTCGATAATACTCAAATCCCGCACGCATTCCGCCTGGAGCAGAATAATGGGTAACATATTCATTGATATCTGGAGTTACTGCAGCTGGATTAAACGCAAGATTGTGAAAGAACCATGATAAATATATCAACTCTTTTCCTTGTACAAGGGCTTCCGGAACGTCTGGTGTTTGATGGAATATGGCCCACCATGATGGCATTCTACCAGCAGGTGCGAAACCAGGAATTGTTAATTCCATGACTACTAACTTTTTTACTTCCGTAGGATGCGTAGCTGCAAAAGAATATGCTACCTGTGTTCCTATATCGTTACCTACTAAGAATATTGTTTTAAATCCCAACTGAGTAACTAGTTGATGTATATCTTCAGCTACGGTCTTACCATCATAACCAGTTAATGGTTTTGAAGAGTCTCCAAGTCCTCGCAGATCGGGCGCAATAACAGTATGGTTCTTGGCTAAGGCTGGCATTACAAGATGCCACTCATACCATGTTTCAGGCCATCCATGTAATAAAACAACGGGATCACCATGCCCTGCAATAACATAGTGCAATTGAATGCCATTAACAGAAGCTGTACGATGAGTAAAGGTCATGTTATTCATTTGGAAAGACGTACCGTTAGGCTCTTGTTGTGCCATTGCAATATGATTTTGGTTTAGTATTAATGTGCAAACAAATATGCCAGTAACAATTACACCACATATGAGAAACGTTATTGGATTCAAATGATATTGACGATTCAATATGAAGTTGTCTCCCTCATTCATTAGAAAGTCTACCGTGTATATATGACTTCTTTATACGAATAATATCGTAATTTCTGGTATTAGCAGGTTTCCAAGTTTTTTTAGGTTTAGACAATCTTTTTCATGTGATGATCAAGCAGTAAAGAAATATGTGGATTTCTAGCAAATGCAAGAGATTTGCAAAGAAGACCCTACACTTGTAGGTACAACCATACATAAGACTACATCCTACATTTGGATTAAAAACAGCAACTATGCCAACTATAACTTAGCGTCCTTCCTGATCAAAGCCTTTCAGAGGAGCTCATACAACCCAATTGTATATACGTACTCGTTTACTGGCATTAGTACCTAAATTAGAAACTTATGGTTATGTAATATACTTACCAATTGGAAACTGCCAAGTTTAATAGTAATATATGTTAGATATAGAGGAAGATAAAGGTGAAATTACTATGAACATTAATAATACAATGTCCCAAGTCGAAATCAATAAGGCAATTATTCAACGCTACTTTGAAGCATACAATAACAAGAATGAAACAATATTTGATGAAATAATAGCACCAGATTACATCGACCATGGCCAATCTGCTTATATGAGCTCTCCTGGAAAAGGAGTTGCTGGAGCAAAGAATGACCTTAAAAACTCTGTGGATAAATTAGATGACTTGAGCTATGTGGTAGAAGCATTGATTGCATCGCCAGCTTATCCGAATCTTGTAGGCGCATATTGGAAAGGATCATTGACAACAAAATCGACCTCTGACGCCAATAAAACTAATAAAATAATTAACTACAGAGGCGTAAGTATATACCGCATTCAGAATGAAAAGATGGTAGAAACTTGGCATGTCGTTGATGGCTTACAGGATAACATTTTTTTGTAAAATTGTATATCTGTCCGACTAGGATTGCAGTTTATCTTTAATGCCATATCCCGGATCATTGGGATGCGGATTCAGCGGCGTAATGGTGAGCTTCATCCAAATATGAAGGGGTAACGAGGCGAGGACTTCGCGAAGCTCTGCCTCGTCGGCGGCGCGGAATAGCCCAATGCTGCGCCATTCGCCTGGACCGAGCGGCGGGCGCCAGAGCCGGACCAAATGGCCTGCTTTGGCGAGCTCAGCGGCGCGCACTGCCTCCGCCGCGCGCAATTCATCGACTTTGACTGGGCTAGTTCCTTCGGGAACCGTGGTGACCATATCGGTCAGGTATTCCATGGGTTTCTCCTTTCGCTCGCCAGGATTTAGTCGTTTCTGTCACCTCTTGCTGCGCGACCTCTCTGAGTACCGGCTCATCTTCCCATTACGTGTAGTTATTGCGGGAGTAGCACTTGGTATTGTTATCGTCTTTGCACTACTCTACAACACAACAGCCACAACAACGCCAGCCATGGCGGCTAACAATTCCGATGCTGAAAATATGACTGATCCAGGCCCTTCATCAATGCCAGACTTTTTGCCGTATTAAAATTCTACATATGGAGTAGAAATGTAAAAATGCAATATCCAAATAATTGGACTGGGATTGTTGATATTAAACTATAAATATTTAATTTACGAACAATATCAGACCATTATCAAACTTCACGACTTCATTGAATGATGATATTACTATTACTTTTATCTGCGTCAAACATTCGCCACAACTAACGGTAGTTGCTTATTAGCAATTCCTTATGACCTGTTCTTTTTGAGGCTTTGCAGTTAATGGCTCTTGATACTTTTATTTCTTTAAAGTATGGGGCAAATTCGGAATATAATTCTCTAATAAATGGGGTATTCGAATTGCTTAGCAGAACTATGCATCTTCTTTCATTTAACTCTCTAAAGACATCGCTAAGTTCTTTTTGGTCTGTTTTAGAAAACCCGCTATTTGTGTAAGAAGTGAAGCTTGAAGTACTACTAGGAGGATTGAAAGGCGGGTCTAAATATACGAAGTCTCCCTCTCTTGCATTTTCTAATAATATTTGTTTGTAACCGCTGGGTTGTATTATCGCTTTAGAATATCGAAGCGCAAGGCTAACATTTTTCAGGTTATTGCTATTGCAAATTAAAGGATTTTTGTATCTACCCATCTGGACATTAAATATTCCTCTTTTGTTTACTCGATACAGACCATTATAACATGTTTTATTAAATGTGATCATTCGGGCTGCTATTTCAATATCTGTAGCTGGAACATATTTCCTTAATTCATCGTAGAATTCTGAAGGGTTTTTGTTATAGTCTTTCTGATGTTTTGCAAGAAGGGCTATCAGTTTCTCTACTTCATCCTTTACGAAGGTGAGGATATTGAAGCCGCGAGGTCTTGAAATGTCTTTAGCATTGTCTCTCTTGAGAATATAATGAGATATGATTATTTTAAGCTGCTTATATCATCGAAAATAAACATTTTGCATTAACCAGTCACAGTACCTCTTAACCTTTTCGTCAATCTGACACCAGACATGTATCGAGCCGGGAAGAATTTCGATTCTTCCCCTGGGAAGCGTGATTTTTACTCCTTCTTTTCCTTTGTACATATATGCGTCCTGGGCGCTTACTAGGCTTCCTATAATCTCGATTGCTTTTTGTTTTATTTCTTGCCTTGATATAGGAAAGACCGTTCTAAGACTGTCCACGACTATTCCAATGTTTTCTGTCCCATAGGACTCAAGATCGGAGATCTTTTTCGGATCTGGGAAATGTAACCGCAAATTTACTCTATATTTTGATCCTGTAAAGTAAGCAAGCTCATTTATCTTCTGATATGCAAGGTTTGGACTTCGTTTCAAGAGTATATTTAAGGTAGTCTTACTACCCTGGATATTGTTTTGAAATTCGTTCATGAGTTCTGAAAAGAGAATCATATTTGTTCTTTTTAGAAAGTAGAAGGAATATATTTTCTATAGCTCCTTCCAGTAATTATTACAATGCTGGCATCTGATGACGGTTCCGAGCGAGCATCAAGCGTGGAAGACTACCAGAGAACCTGCTCTGAATTTCTTGTAGATATAAGTAGCGACTATAAGAACTGGGTAGAGAGATACAAATTAGATGAGACAGAGACACGAACCAGAATGAATGGTATAGATAGCATTGTCAAAACTACTAATGAATGGATCTTTGAATACGCGGATACTATCAAGAAGGTAGACATTGTTATGAATGACGGAATCAATAAGATGGCCGAGAACACCGCAGGATATCCTTTTGATTTTGAGGTATTAGTTAAGAGCGTGAGTCGCTATATTAAACATCCCCTTGGGGAAGTGAAAATGAATATTAGGGTAGCTCCGAGAGAAGGAAGACTTGCTAGGCTTGGACGTTATTACAAAGATCAGTTGTTGCTGCTTAATTCAGTTTCACCTGTTAACTTTACGATAACTTCGGAAAGCTTAAAAGGTGCGGATATTATGAATGATTATCTCGTAATCGACGCGAAGGATTGTCGTACTAATGATCTGCTGTCTGTCACAGTAATAGCCGAAGAATTCGAGGGAGATTACGTAACCGAGAGCCGCGGATATTCGACCCTAGTACTTTTGATTTGACCCTTAAGCAATATTTAGCTCCTTACAATAACCATTATAACTGGATGTCTTATAATTCAGCAAGATACTTGTTGTTGTTACTATACGCTGAGCACTTGATTTTTTTGTGGACTTTATCTGAAAGGGTGAAGCCTCCGTTATGTGAAATTTAAGCCTCATGCTCATTCAAAGCGAAGAGGTTTCAAGAATCCATCCGTATTATCAAATCACTACAAAATACTACTCAAAAAGACTACAAGAGATTCGTAGTCTGATTTCAAGGATTACGTGCACGTTTTGCCTTCGCTTTAATTCCTACTATAGGAAACAGTAAAAATATTCTGCTATCCTGAGCTACTGATAATCGTGTATCGTTTTTATACCTGTGATTTTCTCATAAATAATAGCAGGATTAGACATTGGTATACTGAGGGCCAAATGTCCAATTAGCGATCAATTAAATTGTCAAATACACATTTAATATTGATCCGATACGAGTGCGACGGTCGTCCAGTTTGGTCTAGGACATCAGATTGCCAATCTGGTAACCCGGGTTCAAATCCCGGCCGTCGCATCCAAGAAAAATACGAGATTTGAAATCTGTCTCGGAATATTGATAGAATTTCTGTTAAAGAAATATATTACTACAATATTTCGTACACGCTGACAGACTTTACCTGATGAGCAATTAATCTAACTCAGATGTTTTATGGTGTTGTATCCTCATACCTTTGATTGCTTTAAGGGAACCTCACTCAAGTAACTTACTGCCTTCGATGCAAAATGGTAAAATTAATTCAAACGCTTGTAGCATACTTAGCATTTTTAAATAAATATGTACTTCGCTGGCTCGATCTCTTAGTGGGGTCTGCTCTTATATTCTGATTTCATTTGACCTAATTGGAGTAACGCTTTGACCGAGGCGGAAACCGTTATTATTTTGATGCATATATCGAGGGGGCTTTAAGTACACTCTTAAAATAAATTTTCTTACCTTTTTGAGTTTAATTTAATAATATCCAGAGCTTTTTTTGCTGATTCTATTCTAGGAAGTTGAATAATAAAGATATTTTGGTTATTATAATTGCAAACACCATTAGGGGCGAGGGACAATAGACCTCTGTTGGATAAAGCTTCAAAGAAGTCTAACATATCGTTAGCATAGAAAAGATAATTCTCTTGTAGCCCAATATTCAAAAACTTCATTTGAACATCTACGAAAACATGGTAGCCATCATGAAAGATGTTTAAAAGAGTATCGACAGCGATTTTCTTCCCACAAACTTTAGTCATAAACTCATCGTACTTTCTTGGGGTTACATAAATGCAGGGAATCTTATTTCCGTCGAAATCTACTAATCCATACCCATCTCTATGAAGATTGCTGCGAAAGTCATTCAGGGTTTCGAATGATCTAGCCATAGGCTACTTTCAACAGATTCGGAATACTACTGGTTCTCGTTAATTGTTTCTGTAAAATAGTCTCTGAGGTCAAGATTGTTTTGCATCTTTTTATACAGGTATTCGTGAGATTTGCATAAATAGAATGGCATTTGGGTTACAGATTCCATAATATTGTAGTTGCTTCTTTCCTTCACTAATTCTAACTGTACAATAAAATCTGCGTCTCCGCCACAGATGTTGCATCTAAAAAGCTCTTGATATGAATCGATACAACCGTCTTCAATATCGTCATATCTGTCTTTCTTGCTCACAAAGCAGCGATCGTAATTCCCTCTTAAAAGAGTTTACAAATGTTCTGATTAACAAGGAACCTCAGATGTAATCAGATCAGCAAAGCTTTATCGATTGTGCCAAAACTAGAGCGCGTTGTAAATCTTCTTCTTCCAAGATCAAGTTGCTTTCATATTTGTGATTAAAGTACATTAAATCGATCATCTTAGATCGATCGATATTAACTACAGTTGTTCCATTCATTCCACTACTGGTACCATAGTTGGTTAGAATCACTAATTTATCCACGAAGGACGTGGATTTGATCCTGTTCGATATTTGTTCGATGTTTTTGGTACGATCTTTGTTTATAACCACGGCAACAGCAACTTTAGCGCCGTAGGTGTCATGATAAACCAGATCCGTACAAGCGTTTTCTCCTACACTAGATTCAAGCTGCGTAATCGTACTCGTATCCTGTACATAATTAACTAGGTTGCGAATTGCATATCGTACACCTGATTCTAATGTTTGAATGTCACTGCAATTCTGACGAATCTTAATGAAGTCAGAAAGTGGAATTCCCATGATGCTTCCTTTTATCTTCAACCCCGGGTACGTACTTTTTATCGTCTCATCCAGAGCCTGTTCATCGATCACCTCTGTGTTCGTCTTGCCCGCTTTTTCAGTTGCATGATGAAAAATATTTATCATCGACCTTACATTTCTGAAATCGGAAAATTCATCATATATTACTTTAATCTTGGAAGTAAGATCTCTCTCTTTGTCAGCCGCGAAACATTTTTCATAATCAAAGAACCTAATATACTCGAGAATAATATCGGCTACTTCTTCAGAGCTATTTGAACCTGCCAGATCTATTTTATAATTTGCCTTTTCTAATCGATCGAATAATGAGATACTGTTTTGTCTTATTTCCTGGTAGGAAGATGGGGTTAGTATTAGCATTACTATACTCCCTGGTATATGGACATTGATTACCGCTTTAGCAAAATCGACTGATTCCGTATCACAGTCGAATTCGTCTATTTCAAAAATTGTCACCTTTCCGAGAAACCTTAAATTTAAACTTGCGATAGCTGTTAGATCCGTAATCATATCTTCAAGGGTTACCACATTGTTAGAATCTCTCCTGTAGGTACCTTCGAGTAAAGATTTAAGGATCGATACTTCAGTAGGAGTGAATTCGCTTTTTAAGAATTCATCAAAAGCAAAGTAATTGGGAAGAAGCCTACGTTGTAGGACATCATCTGCCTTATCTTTTAATGTCTTACCTGACAACTTATCAAAGATGCCGTATTTGAAAATTTTCTTTGCATTTTTGACATTATCGTTAGCTTTCTCTATCAAAAAATTAACTAGTGCTCGTCTGAGAAGACTGATATCCTCAGCAGCAAAACCATTCATCATTGAGCAATAAACAGCGTTCATACTACGCGGAGCGATCTGGGATAGATCCATATATGAAATCACACAACGGTCTGAGACTTCTTTTGAACCCCGTATATGAAGGGCCAGATGAGTTTTCCCAGATCCGACGTCTTGTATTATGGTAACTAACCGGAAATCTTTATCGGTTGCCTTTCTGTCATTTGTCTTGGTATATAGATCTTCTATGCATGAAAGCACTGCAGCCTTCGCTTCTTTATGCCTTTTCCCACCCAATATCCGAGCGTCAAGCATTGTAGGTGTAGGACTACTCGGGTAAGGATTCTCAACTAGCTTGTATGGATACAATCAAATGCACCTGACCAAACCATGAAGTAGCCCACGCATAGTTACACCTTCGCTACCGCCACTCGACAACTCATATTTGTCGCAATAAGAATTTATGACCTCTTCTACAAGAGAATAGAAATATTCGTTCGTTATGAGATGATCTTTACAAATTTGTTGCCTGATTTTTGCAAGTTCGACCCAACCGATCGAATCGGAATTGTTCGTAACAGCAATATCAAAGAGATGCTCAAACTCCTCAAGCTGCATTGATGTTTTATCATTCGCTAGGGGTTCTAATGTATTACCTTCGACAGTTTTCCTTGTTTGTTTGTATACCAGATTATCATTGGCCAGAGTGTCTGCGAATTTCAATAATGAATCTGAAGTTTTGTTAAACGATATTTGGAGGGATCTTATTGCATCGATGGTCAATCGAAACTTGGGGTCGGTATTTAATAAATTCTGAAGATAATGATCTTTGTGCCAACACGTGTATGCTACTCCTCTTTTTTCGATAAAGACAGAGCCAACGTTGACAAGATTTTCTATCACACTATCAATCTCAACTCCTGCGAATTCCTTGCGAAGATCGGTTTTTTTTAAACCGAGCGTTCAGGAAGAAAGAATGCACGTGTAAATTTGTGACTCAAGTGACATGAGGAAAAACTTTAGAATTATTATTTAAGTTGACAGGTGACATGCTGCTGAATCTTTAATAAACAAAATTAAACTCACAATAAGGGTTATAATAGGTTTAGTTAATATTGAGGGCGGGATGATGATATCTATTTCTGAGCTATGATGAAAGTACTAGGGTAACTGACCAAATTTTCATTCATAAAAACAATGAATAAACAGAATATATCGAACTGTCTAGACAACGAATTAATGCAGATTATCTCACTATTGCGAGCTTCATATAATATGTAAATTGAATTTGTCTTTACAAAACAAGGAGTATCTTTTTCGTGGACAAGTAGAATCTGACAGCATTTAAATTCTTTAGGTTAATAGCGTAGGTTCGCAGCATTAGGCACAAATTAAGCGCTATTATATTCTGTATATTTTGTTCTCTTTTTCATAATGAGAAAGAACATCAAGAGGATTATGGTTATCCATACACAGCTCAAAAGTACATTAGTGAAACTAACATACAAGTAAGGACTGGCTTCCTCAAGATTTGATTCGATTATTTTTAGGGTTCCATGCAAATCTTCCAACCCAGTATTGTATGCAGCGCTATTTCGTTCTATTGATGAAAGTGACTGTGTACGAGAAAGTATAGCATTCAGATCATCCTGAATTAAACCAAAATCTGTCCTGGGATTTGGAAATGACCATACGGCATTTCCTTTCATTGGAAGTAAAGCTTTAATCATTTTTATATATCCTGTCATCATCTCAGGTGTTTGAGCCGACTGGCTTCGAGATAGATAACCAAGCGCCTTATCTATGGGATATATAGTTATTTGATATCCAGCATAAGCAACAGCAGCTCCAAAGGCCAGAAAACCCAAAAGCACCACTAGCACAATCCTGCTGTTTGAAGTCATACTATTTTTACCGCCCTTTTTGTTACACCTGCTCTCGGTAGTGACATTAACATCTCCAATAGTATTTAGACTATTGGTTTCTACTTCAAGGAGTTCAACGTTCTTATCACGATCCCGCTGTCCAGCTATCATTCTTATCCGGCTCAAATCCGGTTGCACTGTCTTTGATCTTGTATTATACGAAGAATGTAACATGCTAAAATACGCTATGTAGATAAACCCAACGGTTTGAATTGCTATAATAGGAACAAAGACTGGATTCCGGGAAAAGATGGAGATAAATATTGCAATACATCCGTAAAGTCCAAAGAATGCTTCGAGAAGAGTCGTTTTGGTAAAAGGTAGGACATACTCCTTATCCTTCCAGTCGTCGCCTTTTTTAAGTATTCCAAACTTTGGGGTTCGTAAGAATTCACTATTATGCCTCAGCAATGCATCAAATACTGCAACAGTGTTATTGACAGATATCCCTGTTGCGAAGAATATCAAGAACAAATACTGCTTAGCCTTATCCTTCCATTTGTCGCCCCATATTTTTCTTATTATGTAGAGGTAGGTTGCAGGACCCATCAGCACATAAATCAAAAGGCCAGTTACCGGAGCCCAACTGACAGTATATAATTTGAAATCCAGGGCTAGCAGGATAGGAAATACGATAAATTGAATTAGAAACAACGGATGAACCACATGTCTTGTCAATTGAATAAAGGCCTGCACTTTGGTATCCACCGGCAATTTTCTTTCACTTATTAGATCGAGTAACAGCTTCAGCGCAACCTGTATTGATCCCTTTGCCCATCGAAACTGTTGGCGCTTGGCTGCGTTCATTTGGACGGGGAGCTCTGCGTCTACGACTACATCTTCCAAGAATAGGGATTTCCAACCCTTCATCTGGGCCCTGTAGCTCAAATCGAGATCCTCAACCAACGTACCTGTGTGCCACCCACCTGCGTCATTTATACAGGAGCTTCTCCATATCCCGGCTGTACCGTTAAAATTCATAAATAAATGCGATAGACTCTTTGCTTTCTGTTCAATTAAGAAATGGAGGTCAAGCGACACTGCCTGGGCCGCCGTCAGGGTAGAGTAATTTTCGTTGATATGTCCCCATCTGCATTGAATTAAACCTACTTTTGGGTCCACAAAGTGACCTAGCGTTTTTTTTAGAAACCAATAAGGTGGAACAAAGTCTGCATCAAATATTGCTATGAACTCACCTTTGGCATATTTCATCCCATCTTTCAGAGCACCAGCTTTATACCCAGATCTATCTTGATTTCTACGAAGGTGAACAATGTCAAAGCCTTTCCGTTGATATTCATCAACTCTTTTTTTTATCAATTCAACTGTTTCGTCATCTGAATCATCAATAACTTGAATTTGCAACTTGTGCTTCGGATAATCAAGTTTGCATACTGCGTCGATCAATCTACGCGCTACATACTTTTCATTAAAAAGTGGAAGTTGAATTGTAACCACAGGCAGTGCATTATCCTGATTGAGCTGGATATTTTCGTGTCTTAGTTTTTCATGTTTCTGATTGTGTCTTGACTGATATGACAGATAATAAAAGTTAAGAGTGTAAATTGTCATTATCCAAGCTGCAGAGATGAATATTGTATAGAGGAATGCACCTAGTCCAAGCATCTGAACCCGTCCTAGCCAAAAAGTTATCAGAACACATATTTATATTCACACCACGGTCTTTTCAAGAAAGTATACCACAGCTGGTTATGAAGGATTATTGATAGATTATATGATTGTTCATTACTAGCTGACTTTTACGTACCTTTCTGAAATATTTTTACACATTGAGGAGGACATACGTTCTCGCATGCCATGCAAAATATACAATCTTTTTCCCTTATCATGAAAGGTTTCTTCTCTGACGATGGATGTCCTGGTGTTTCTAACCATTCATATACATTTACTGGACAGGCTTCAATACATGCACCATCTGCTATACATATATCAAAATCTACAGTCACTTCTGTACCCCATATGCCTATCTGACCTGGTGGATCAATTGGACCCCATACTTTTATTCCCTGGAAAGA
>Ga0184621_10000113_pt1 | contig 14646 bp, 15 predicted proteins | sample PLM1_30_b1_FD_133144 | JGI IMG/M metagenome (GOLD analysis project Ga0184621, IMG submission 133144) | Groundwater sediment microbial communities from an aquifer in East River, Colorado, USA - PLM1_30_b1 | ecosystem: Environmental > Terrestrial > Soil > Riparian zone | place: USA: East River...
CAGGCGGGCGGCGCGATCGGGCAGAACGTCAAGTCCGGAAAGCTCGTCGGCCTCGCCACCAGCGGGCGCGAGCGCTCGCCGCACTTCCCCGACCTGCCGACGATCGCCGACTTCTATCCGGGGTTCGAGACGACGTCCTGGGTGGGGGCTATCGCCCCCGCCGGCACGCCGCGCGCGGTCATCGAAAAGCTCAACGGCGCGCTCGCGAAGACCCTGTCTTCGCCAGACATGAAGACGAGGTTCGACGTGCAGAGCGCCGAGATCGTCGCGAGCACACCGGAGCAGTTCGGAGAACTGATCAAGTCCGAGACGGTGAAGTGGGGCAAGGTCATCCGCGAGAAGAACATCCGGGTCGACTGACGCCGCCGGGCCGCAAACCACATTACCGGGCCGGGCGCGGCACTCCGAGATCCTCGCCGATCGGCCGTCCGGGATAGTGGAAGGGGATCGGCCCGTCGGGCTGCGCGTGCATGAACTGGTGAACGTAGGGATCCTTGGAAATGAGCATCTCCTCGGGCGTTCCCTCGCCCGCGACCACGCCGTCGGCGATCACGTACACGTAGTCGACCAGCTTCACCGCCTCGCTCACGTCGTAGCTCACCACGATCGAAGTCGCGCCCAGCGAATCGTTCAGCTGCCGGATGAGATTCGCGATCACGTTGATCGAAATGGGATCGAGCCCGCCGAAGGGCTCGTCGTACATCGCGAGCATCGGATCCATCGCGATCGCGCGCGCGAGCGCCACGCGCCGCGCCATCCCTCCGGAGAGCTCGCTCGGCGCCAGCGCCTGCGTGCCGCGCAGTCCGACCGCGTGCAGCTTCATCAGCACGATCCTGCGCAGCACGCTCTCGGGGAGCTCGGTGTGCTCGCGCATCGGGAAGGCGATGTTCTCGAACACCGATATGTCGGTGAAAAGCCCCCCCGCCTGGAACATCATCCCCATCTTGCGACGCAGCGTGTAGAGCTCGTGCGTGTCGAGCTCATGGACCACCTGGCCCGCGACCTTGACCGTGCCGCGGTCCGGCCTCGCCTGGCCGCCGATCAGGCGGAGCAGCGTCGATTTCCCCGAGCCGCTCGCACCCAGGATCGCGACGAGCTTGCCGCGCGGAATCTTGAGACTCAGGCCTTTCAGAAGCTTTCTCGTCCCATAGGAGAATTCGACTCCGGAGATCTCGACGAGATTTTCCGCTGTGGATTTCATTTCGGCTGTCATTGTGCCTGGAGCAGCGCCACGGTGCCCAGTCCCCCGTCCGCGCAGATGCTCACCATCGCGCGGCTACCTCCGGGCATCGCAGCGAGCTCCTTCACCGCCTGCGAGAGGATGCGCGCGCCGGTCGCGCCGAACGGATGGCCGAGCGCGACCGAGCCGCCGTGGGGATTGAGCCGTTCCCACGGAAACTCGCCGAGGTCCGCTTCCACTCCCGCCTTGTCGCGCCGGAAGCTCGCGCTCTCCAGCGCGGCGACGTTGCACAGCACTTGCGCGGCGAACGCCTCGTGGATCTCCCACAGCGCGATGTCGCCGTAGCGAAGCCCATTTCGCGCGAGCATGCGCGGGATCGCGTAGGCGGGCGCCATCAGCAATCCCTCGGTGAAGACGTTCACTGCCGCGACCTCCCAATCGACGAGGCGCGCGCGCGGGACGGAACCGGGCAGGCGCTTGAGTCCCGCGCCGGTGGCCACCCACAGGCCCGCCGCGCCGTCGGTGAGCGGCGAGGCGTTTCCCGCGGTGATCGTGCCCTTGCCGCTCTTTCTGTCGAAGGCCGGCTGCAGCTTCGCCAGGCGCTCCAGATTCGTGTCCGCGCGCGGGAAGCCGTCGCGCGACATGCCTTCGACCGGCACGATCAGATCGTCGAAGAATCCGGATTTCTGACCTGCGATGGCCTTTTCGTGACTCGCGAGGGCAATCCGGTCCTGCGGCTCGCGCGCGATGTTCCAGGTCCTGGCCATTTCCTCGCAGTGCTCGCCCATGCTCTTGCCGGTGGCGCGGTTGGCCACCGCAAGAATGTGCAGGCGGATGTCGCGCGCCCGGAGGTTCTTGAACAGCGCAAGCCGCTGCGCCATCGAACGCGCCTGCGAAAGGCGCCTCAGCCAGTCGGAGAAATTCTGCGAAAGCCCGATCTGCACGCGGCTCATGCTCTCCACGCCCCCGACGAGGGCGAGCTCCTTGCCCCCGTGCCCGAGCATTCCCGCCGCCTCGAAAGCCGCGACCATGCTCGTCGAGCAGGCGAGCACCGTGGAAAACGCCGGAATGGATTGATCCAGGCCCGCCTCGATCTGCACTTCGCGCGCGATGTTCGAGTAGCCGAGGTTGGGAATCACCGTTCCCCAGACGACGAGGTCCGGTTTCGCGGCGGCCTGCGATCCGGTCATCGCCCGCACGACCGGCAGCGAGAGTTCGACTGCATCGAGCCGCGCGAGCGGGCCGTCCACGCGGGCGAACGGCGTGCGCAGGCCGGCAGCGAGCCAGAGTTCGTGAGCGTTCATGGGTGCCTCATTGTAAGGCCGGCCCGGTTGTTACGAGTCATGCAGACGCCGGCTGGGAATTCCCACCCGGAAAGCCGGTCTATACTGCGGGCTTACGGAGGTGATGAAAATGGATCGTCGCAATTGCCTGAGAGGTTTGACGGCACTGTCTCTGGCGGGTTTTGGTGCCGCAGTGTGGGGACAGAAGCCCGCGAAAAAAGGAGCCGTGAAAGTGGAAGACCTGCAAAAGAACTGGAAAACCCTGCTTGCCGAAGGGGCGGACGTGGCCGCGAGCGCCGAGCCGCTCAAGCTCCCGGACGCCGAATGGAAGAAGCGGCTGTCGCCCGCGGCCTACGACGTGCTGCGTCACGAAGGCACCGAGCGGGCCGGGACGAGCCCGCTGGACCGCGAAAAGCGCCCGGGGGTGTTCGTCTGCGCAGGCTGCAGCCTGCCGCTTTTCACTTCGGCGATGAAATTCGACAGCGGTACCGGATGGCCGAGTTTTTTCACCACGATACCCGGCATATTCGGGACCACGACCGACCGCAAGCTCTTCATGGAGCGCACCGAATACCACTGCGTGCGCTGCGGCGGGCATCACGGCCACATCTTCGACGATGGCCCCGAGCCGACCGGCCTGCGCTACTGCAACAACGGCGTGGCGCTGCGATTCATACCCAAAGGGCCGGCACAGAAACCCGCCTGAGCCGTCGGGCTCCGGCGTATCGCCGCGACAGGTACCTGTAACCGCCGAAACGGGGCTTACAAGTCGTTACAGGGCGCGGGTCAACAGCGGGCCGCAGCGGGCCGTTTTTGGAGTCGTAACCTCCAAAAAAAGGATCGAACCATGAAGACCAAGACATTCCGGTCATTGAGCCTTGCAGGTCTTGCCGTTTCCGCCTTTGCGATGAGCATGCCCGCGCTGGCGCACGACGGATACTTCTACGGACACGGCCGCTACGGCAGACCGCACTTCGTCCATCCGGGCCAGCGCGTCGTGATCGTGCGGCCCCCGGTGTTCGTGCATCGCCCGGTCGTGGTGTACCGCCCGGGCCCGGTGTACTACGCCCCCGCGCCCGCTTACTACGCCGCTCCGGCACCGGTGTACTACGCGCAGCCCTGGGGCACGATCGGCGGCGCGATCGCCGGTGCAGCGATCGGCAGCGCCGTAGGCGACGGTCGCCCCGGCGCAATCGCCGCCGGAACGGTGATCGGCGCGATGGTCGGCAACGGACTGTCCCGCTAGACTCAGGCGGCGCTTCCCGCCTCACGGAAAGTCCGCCTTCGGGCGGACTTTCGCTTTGCGGCCCTTACAATGGCGCGATGCCCGCCGAACCGCCTTACTCGGGGCTCACCCCGGACGTCGTGCTCGACGCGCTTGCGAGCGCGGGCTTCGCGGGCGACGGGCGGCTGCTCTCGCTGAACAGCTACGAGAACCGCGTGTACCAGGTCTGGCTCGAAGGCGAAGAGACGCCGAACCCGCCGGCCTCGGTGGTCGCAAAGTTCTATCGCCCCGCACGCTGGACTGACGCGCAAATCCTCGAGGAGCACGCGTTCACGCTCGAGCTCGTCGAGCGCGAGATTCCGGTGGTTGCGCCGCTCGCGGTCAACGCGAAGACGCTGCACGCATTCGGAGGATTCCGCTTCGCGGTGTATCCGCGGCGCGGCGGGCGCACGCCGGAGCTCGAAGATCGCAAGACGCTCGAATGGATCGGCCGCTTCGTCGGGCGCATCCACGCCGTCGGTGCGACGCGCCCGTTCGCCGATCGGCCGGTCGTCGACCTCTCGAGCTTCGGCCGCGAGCCGCGCGATTGGCTGCTTGCGCACGATTTCATTCCGGCGGACCTGCTCGACGCGTGGAAGAGCGTGGTCGACCTGGCGCTCGCGCGCGTCGCCACCAGCTACGAGCGCGCGGGCGAGGTGCGTGCGCTGCGCCTGCACGGGGACTGCCACGCAGGAAATGTGCTCTGGACCGACGACGGACCGCACTTCGTCGACTTCGACGATTGCCGCACCGGCCCTGCGCTCCAGGACCTCTGGATGCTGCTATCGGGCGACCGTACGTCGATGGGGCGGCAGCTCGCCGACGTCCTCGCAGGCTACGAGGATTTCCACGAGTTCGATCCGCGCGAACTGCACCTGCTGGAGGCCTTGCGAACGCTGCGCCTCATCCACTACTCGGCCTGGATCGCGCGGCGCTGGGACGACCCCGCCTTCCCCGCCGCGTTTCCCTGGTTCAACACCCAGCGCTATTGGCAGGACCGCATCCTCGAGCTCAAGGAGCAGATCGCGCTGATGGACGAAGCTCCGCTCGCAGTGACCTGAGCGTACTAATCCGCTATCCTCACCGGCTTTGCGCCCCGGCCGGCACGTGTCCCTCAAATCTTCCTCTGCCGCCTCGCCAGGCCGCGACGCCGCGCTCACCGTCACGCTGGTGGTGTTCTGCCAGGGCTTCAACATGCTGTCCCTGGGCGGCATCGCGCTCTTCCTGCCGCTCATCCGCGAAGACCTGCACATGAGCTTCGCGCAGGCGGGGATGCTGTCCGCCGCCGCGACTTTCACCTATGCGCTCGGCCAGATCCCCGGGGGCTACCTCGCCGACCGCTTCGGGCCGAAGCGCGTGTTTTTCATCGGCATCCTCGGCTCGACGCTGCTCTCGCTCAACTTCGGGCTGATCCAGTCCTATCCGGCCGCGCTCGCGAACCAGATCGTGTCGGGTGCGTTCCGCGCGCTGATCTTCGCGCCGGGCCTGACACTCGTCGCTTCGTGGTTCCCCGCGGACCGAAAGGCGACCGCGATGGGCGTGTATGTGATCGGCGGTGTATCGGGGAACATCCTGCTCTCGCTCGTCGGACCGTTCCTCGTGGGGCATTACGGGTGGCGCCCGCCTTTCATCGCCTTTGCGGCGCTTGGGGTATGCATGGCGTTCGTGTATCTCGCCTTGGGCAAGCAGAAGCCCGCCGCGGGGCCCAAGCACCCGGTGGGCGTGCTCGATGCGTTCCAGCTGTTCCGTTACCCGATCATGTGGGTCTGCGCCGGAATCCAGTTCATCCGCTTCGGCGTGGCCACCTCGTTCAATTTCTGGCTGCCTTCGCTGCTGGTATCCGATCGCGGGCTGTCGCTCCAGGCCGCCGGATTCATCACCGCGATGGGCTTCGCGCTGACCGGGCCCTCCAACGCGCTCGGCGGCTACACGTCGGACCGCCTGAGGAACCCGCCGCTCGTGATCGGCGTGTCGCTCGCCGTGCTCGCCTGCACTTCGGCACTGCTCGCCGTCGTCGACTCGATCCCCTTGCTCGTACTGGTGGTCGCGATCAACGCGGTCTTCCTGCAGTTCTATTTCGGGCCGCTCTTCTACGTTCCGGTCGAAGTGCTCGGGCCGCGCGTCGCCGGCACCTCCGCGGGATTCTGCAACATGTTCGCCAACCTGGGCGCGCTGGTTTTCGCCTACGCGCTCGGCGTGGTGAAGGACACCGCGGGTGCCTTCACCTGGGGGTTCATCGCGACGAGTGCCCTCTGCGTTGTCGGCGTCGCGCTCGCCGCAGTGCTCGCGCGCATGAGGACGCGGGCTCTCGCCCGCGTTCACCGCAGCGGCTGATTCAGCCGGCAGGTCTGTCGGGGTTCTGGCGCAGCGACTCCGGTCGATACTCGGGCTTCGCCTTCCAGCGCCGCCATACGCTCTCGTGGACCGATTCGTTGACGCCCCTGCCGAACGGGCGCCAGAACCTTTTCTTCAGCACGCTGTAGGCCCCGAACACGAACTCCTTGAAGGAATCGTCGACCTCGGCGAGGCAGTCCTGCTCTCCGGGCTCGCACTTGGAGCGCAGCTTGAGACCGGCGGCCTCGGCTTTGTCCTGCATCCACCGCAGCGTGAGATTCGGCAGGGCATCGGGCGGATCCTTGTCGTAGCCTCCGCCGACGTTGGCGTGCGCGCCGACGAACCATTTCTGCTCGACCGCGATGTTCTCGGGCTTGATCTTGGTCCAGACCGCAACTGCGTAGTCCTCGCGGTTCTCGTCCGTCGCGACTGCATGGTAGGCGTAGTCGACGATCTTGCTCAAGTCGGTGTCGTGCCACCGGTAGTGGTCGCGGCCGAAGGGCACGTGCGAGGCGGGAATGCCGAGCGCGCCCACGGTGTCCCACACGCCGATGAACCTGACGCGCACTTCGCGCGATTCGCTCGCTCGGAACGCGACCGCCTTGGCGTCGTCCGGGGCGACGCTCTTGTCGCGATACAGATCGTACGCCCGCGCGACGCCAGCTTCGTCCGCCGAGTTCAGGACGCCGCACTTGCGGATCAGCCCGACCAGGCTACGCGCGGTGTAGGCGCCGCGGCTGAAGCCGAAGACGTAGATCTCGTCCTGCGCCTGGTATTTCTGCGCGAGCCACCGGTATCCCTGCTGGATGTTCTCCGAAAGTCCCCGGCCGAAGGCACCGCCGGTGATCTTGTCGTACCAGTGCGTGCCGACGCCCGGGTCGTAGAAACAGGGCTGCGACGGGTCGTCCGGGCCGCTCGAGGCGATGGCCTCGCGCATGCGAATGACGTTGGTCCTGCTCTTTTTGTTGTTCCAGGTGCCGTCGAAGAGAACGATCAGTTTTCTGGCCATCTCGCCTCCTTCTTTGTCAGGCGATCACTATTTCCCGCCTTGCTCCCGCTGCTCGACCTCGTAGCCTGCGGCGATCCACGCGTCCAGGCCGCCGTGCAACGGGTGCACCTTGGTGTAGCCGAGCCCGATCAATTTTTTCGCGACTTGCGCCGCCGAAGCTTCGTTGGGACAGGTGCAGTAGAAAACGATCTCGCGATCGGATGGCAGCTGCTCGAGCCGCCGGTCCACTTCGGCGACGTCCATCGCCAGCGCGCCGGGAATGAAACGCGGATCGAGAGCGCGCGCGCTGGACGAGCGCACGTCGACGACCACCGGGCGCTTGTCTCCCTTTGTCAGAGCGCGCAGCTCGTCGACGCCGATGCGCGCGATGCGCAGCATCTTGTAGAAGCGCCGCCGCTCCCACCACTTGAGCGCGATGTATCCGCCGAGCAGCACGCCGATCGCCTCGGCGGCCAGCGTGCCGAGTCCTTCGAGGCGAACGATGAGCTCGTTGATCTGCGCATGGAACAGCATCCCGGCGGCGATCGCCGTCCCTGCCCAGATCACCACGCCCGCGCCGTTGAAGAGCAGGAACGACGGCCAGCCGAGGCGCGTCGCGCCCGCGAGCGGCGGCGCGATTGTCGATAGGCCGGGGATGAACTTCGAGAGCACCAGCGTCAGCTTCCCCCAGCGCTCGAAGCGGAACTCCGTCTGGCGCACGCAGGAATCGGGAGAAAGCGACACGCGGCACAGGAGCTTCATCACGCGGCGGCCGTAGCGCCGGCCCGCGAGGTACCAGGCCGCGTCGCCCATCATGCACGCGACGAACGCGACGCCGAATGCCGCCAGAGGCGAGAACTCTCCCTCGGCCGAGAGCGCGCCGGCGACGACGAGCGCCGGGATCGCGGGAATCGGCAGCCCGAGCTGCTCGAGCAGCACGTTCGCGAAAACCAGCGCGAGACCGTATTCGGTGATCAGGCGGTTCATTTCTCGGATCTCCCCCGAAAACAAGACGCCCCGAAGATTCCTCTCGGGGCGTCTTGCTGCCGCGAGACATGCCCGCCTCGCGGCCGGTGATCATCCCACTGCGGACCAGGAGCGCGGCCCCGTTCTCGGATCTCCTCAGTCGGGCTGGCGGCAGGAAAAGCTTGCGGCGTCGTTCGAGTTGCCAACGCCGTCGTAGACCGCTTCCTGCGGATACGGGCAGTGCGGTCGAGTGCTGGTTCCCCTCGCGCCGACGATGGCGTGCGGCTCGGTGCGCCGCTCCACCCAGCCTACGAGCGGCGTCAGCCAGTCGACCGTGTCATGCCCCACGCCGCCGCCGCAGTGCGCCATGCCGGGAACGAGGTACAGCTTGAGAAAGCTGTCGGTGATGCGCTCGCCTTTGGAGGCGTGCTTGCCTCGGTCGCCGTCGTCATCGACGTCATCGCGGTCGTGACGGCGGCTTTTGCCCATGAAGTCGACGACGGCGTCGCGATAGCGGATCGAACGTACCGGGTTCGCGCCGGGATCGCCAAAGCCGTGGTACATGATGATCTTGGCCTTGCGGTGCAGGACCTCGCGCAGGTCCGGATCGGTGGCGTTGTAGATGCGCTCGGCCTCCTGCATCTGGAACGGCTCCACGTTCCAGTCCCAGCTCGAGAGGTAGTTGAAGCCGGGGCGGTCGGGATTGAACATGAGCCACTCGAAGGCGTCGGCGATCACCGAGTGCAGCTGCGGAGTGCCGCTGGCGTTGTTCGGCAGGATCCAGGTGCTCCAGCCGCCGTTGATGTTCTCCGAGCCCACGGGCACGCCGGGAACGAAGGGCTCCTTGCCGGCGTAGATCTCCTGCACCGCCGCGAGCTCGGCGCTCGTCAGGCAGCTCGGCGCCGGGGTGGCGCCGCAGGCCGGGACGTGCAGCGCCGGGTCGAAGTCGCACTTCAGCGGGTTGCGGATCTGTCCGTCGAGCAAGCCGTCCTGCGCGTCGCAGCGGCTGTAGACCGCTGCGCCGATCAGGTTGCGCTTGGCCGCCGAAACCACCGGGCCGTCCGCCGCGTTTGCGGGCGGGATCCGCTGGTACAGCGGCCGCAGGAATGCCGGCGCGGTCATCTGCTGGCCGGTGTAGTTGTACACCGGCGCACCGATGATGTAGCCGTCGAAGTCGTCGGGGAAGCGCTGCGCCTCCATCAAGCCCTGGCGCCCGCCGGTCGAGCAGCCGTTCCAATAGGAGTACTTCGGCCGCGACCCGTAATGCGCGCGCACGAGGTCTTGCGATGTCGTCGCCGTGAGATGCACCGCGCGCCAGCCAAAATCGATCTCGCGCTCCTTGCCGAAGAGAGCGTCGTTGCCGAAGCGCGCACCGCCTTCCGCCTGGATCGCGCCGTCGTGGCCGGTATCGGTAGAGGAGGCGGCATAGCCCAGGCGCAGCGCTGTGCGCATGTCGCCGAGGCTGATCGTGCCGGCCTTGCCGCCGTTGCCTACCATCTGGAAGCGCCCGTTCCACGCTACCGGCAGGAACAGCGCGAACTTGATGTTGTCGCTGATCGCGCCGCGCACGTCGCAGTGCGCCGGCGCCGCGTTGTTGCCGGTCGTGACCTCGGGCACCTCGGTGGCGGAAACGATCACTACATCGCGAGCCTGGTATCCGACCGCCAGCTCGGCGCAGGCGAGCGGCTCGGGTTCTTTCGTTCGATTGTCGGCGCTGCTGTCCTGCGAAAAAGCGAATAGCGCGGCCGCGGCCAGCACGAGCTGCAGTTTCGGGATCTTCATTCTTGTTTCCTCCAGGAATGGCCGGCGGCCTGATTTGTGTCGCCCGCGGCGATGACGACTTATTGTAGCTTGACAACCGCTCTAGCGAGCGGAGCGGCCGAAGCTCCTGCAGTACTCCGCCGGCCCCTGCCAGGTCTGCTCGTCGACGCGCCCGGCCTTGAAGATCAGCGAGCGCTCGCAGCGCGCCACCGGCTCGCCGCCGCCGGAACCGAACATGATGCCGGTGCCGATGCTTACGCCGCCGCCGCGCCCGCCGCCGATCCCGAAGCCGACCGACGAGCTTCCCCGGGAGCCTACGCTGTCGGACACCCAGGTATACACGTCGCGGCCATCGCTGAGCTTCGTGCTGCGGGCGGGCGTCCCCCAGCGCAGCACGACCTCGTCGTAGGTGGCGCCGTCCCAGCTGTCCCTCGCTTCGGCGAGCTCGCCGCCCGGAGCGGCACAGCCGGCAAGCAGAACAAGCATCAGCGTTGCGATTCTCATAGAGTCCTCCAAGGAAACGAAAACGCCCCGAAGATTTCTCCTCGGGGCGTCGTGCTGCTGTAAGGCACGCCGGCCTAACGGCTGGCGGATATCCCTGATCTGCGGATTGATCCGCTGTTCGAGGTCGGTAGTCCGGTCCTGCCTTGTTGGTCTCTCACGGGATCACCTCCTTTCGAAGTTGGGGAATTGAAGTCTAGCATGCTCGTTTGCGCCGACAACCCGGGCTAGGTGCTGACCACGGGCACGGCCGGGGTACGCGGGATGAGGAGCCACAGCGCGATGTAGAGGAGGATCCCGAGACCGCAGGCGAGAGCGAGCAGGATGAACGCGACCCGGAAAAGGACTGGATCGATCTCGAAGCGTTCTCCGAGGCCGCCGCACACGCCCCCGATCTTGCGGTCGGAACTCGAAAGATGCAGCCGCTTCAAGGGGCGGGGCTCGCCCTGCGCGCCCGTCTTTTCGGGAACCATGATCCACAGGATCAGGTAGGCGAGCGCCCCCAGCCCGCCGAAAAGGAGCGAAACCAGAAAGAACAGGCGAAAGAAGACCGGGTCGAGATCGAAATAATCGCCGAGCCCGCCGCAGACGCCGGCGATCTTCCTGTCTTCGACGAACCTATAGAGTTTCTTCATGTCACCCCCGCCAATCTTCCCGGCAAGCGGATAGAGTGTCAATCTAGCAGGCGGCCCTGGGAGAAAGCAACCACAAGCATTGGAGGCTGACGTGGCCCAATCACGCACGAGAAAGGGAATCGGGAAGCATCGAGTCGTGTCGCACAAGGCCTGGATCGAGGCTCGCAGGAAATTCCTCGCGAAGGAGAAGAAGTTCACCCGCCTGCGCGACGAGCTCGCCCGGCAGCGGCGCGCCCTGCCCTGGGAGAAAGTCGACAAGCAATACGTTTTCGAAGGGCCGGAGGGCGGAGAGCCTTTGCCTGAGCTTTTCGACGGCAAGAGCCAGCTCATCGTCTATCACTTCATGTTCGCGCCCGAATGGAGCGAGGGCTGCAAGCACTGCTCCTTCTGGGCGGATAATTTCAACGGCCTCGGCATTCACCTGAATCACCGCGACGTGAGCTTCGTCGCCATCTCCCGGGCCCCGCTCGCCAAGCTCGAAGCGTTCAGGAAACGGATGGGCTGGAGCTTCAAATGGGTGTCCTCCGGGCAGAACGATTTCAACTACGACTATCAGGCGTCGTTCACTCCGCAGGAAGTCGAAAGCGGAGCGGCGTTCTTCAACTATTCGAAATCCGACGTCGGCGTGACCGACCGCGAGGGCGTAAGCGTGTTCTACAAGGACAAGGGCGGCGCCGTCTTCCACACCTATTCGAGTTACGCCCGGGGAATCGACATGCTGAACACGGCCTACCATTACCTCGACCTGGTACCCAAGGGGCGGGACGAGGACGCTCTGGAATTCACGCAGTCATGGGTGCGCTTCCACGATAGATACGAGCTCTGACGCCGCTTCCGCAGGAATAGGTTTTGACGTATCGTGGAACCCCCCAAACCCATCGATAGGGAGAAAACAATGTCACGGATTTCGGCAGGACTGCAAGTGCTCGTGCTCGTCGCCGGCGCTGCCGCGACGGGAGTCGAGGCCCAGGGCCTCGTCACCACGCAGAAATTGTCGGCTGCGCTGGCGAACCAACTGGTGGGCGATTCGGTCGCGGCTTGCGCGCAGAAGGGTTACCAGGTGGTCGCGGTGATCGTCGATCTCGACGGCGTCCGCCAGGCCGTTCTGCGCGGCGACGGCGCGCCGATCCACTCGATGGACAACGCCTACTACAAGGCCTACACGATCGCGTCGCTTGGCCTGTCGCGCAAGGAAGAGAGCACCAAGCAGATTGCCGACCGCATGGCGAAGAACCCGCCGACCAACGTGCCGCAGACCCAGTTGCCGAACGTGACCTACGCGCAGGGCGCGATCGCCATCATCGCCGGGGGCAACACCATCGGCGGGCTCGGCGTGAGCGGCGCGCCGGGCGGCCAGTTCGACGAGGAATGCGCGCGCGCGGCCCTCGCCAAGATCAAGGATCGGATGAAATAGCGTCCGCCCGGCCCCACTCGTCGTGGGCGCTCAAGCGGCGTGGCGGGTCAAGGTCGGCGCGGAAGAGACCTCAGCGGTCTTCGAGCCCGCGCTGGCATCGGCCAGCGGCGGGCTCTTTATTTTCGCGCACGGCGCCGGCGGCCACATGGCCGACCGCGGCATGCTCGCGGTGTCCGAGCGCCTGCGCGGACGCGGGCTTCACGTCGTTCGTTTCAACTTCCCTTACCGCGAGAAAGGGTCCAGCCAGCGGGACACGATGCCTGGGCTGAAGGAATGCGGCGCCGCCGTGGCGGCGCGCGCTCGCAGCGAGGTCGGGCCGCAAACCCTCATTCTCGGCGGACGCTCGATGGGCGGACGGGCGGCTTCGATGCTCGCAGCCGACGGATTTGCCTGCGACGGCCTGCTGCTCCTCGCCTACCCTCTCCATCCGGCGGGCAAGCCGGAGGAGCTTCGCGACGCGCATCTCGAGCGGATCAAAGTGCCGGTCCTCTGCTTGAACGGTAGCCGCGACGCTCTATGTCGTCGCGATCTGATGGAACGCGTGGTCGATCGCCTCACCGGCGGTTGGACGATGCACTGGTTGGAAGGTGCCGATCACAGCTTCCGCGTTCTCAAGACTTCGGGAAGGTCGGACGAGGAGGTCTTGGGTGAGATCGCGGAGGCGTGCGGCGCTTGGGCATCCGGCTTGGGACGCGGGACGACTGGAGGAGGATCGGTATGAAAGAGCTCGTCACGAAATTCATCAAGATGTTCTCGCTTGCGGCAGGCGCTCTGGTCGCCTTGTCGATCCAGGCCGCGGACTACCCTGCCCCGAAGGAAGCCGACTGGGTGGCGCGCGACTTCCGCTTTCACTCGGGCGAAACGCTGCCCGAGGTGCGCCTGCACTACACGACGGTCGGCACGCCTTCGGGCGAACCGGTGCTCCTCCTGCACGGAACGGCCGGATCCGGCGCCACGCTGCTCGGGAAGGATTTCGCGGGCGAGCTCTTCGGGCCGGGACAGCCGCTCGATGCGAGCCGCTACTTCATCATCCTGCCCGACGCCCTCGGCACGGGAAAATCGACGCGACCTTCCGACGGCCTGCGCGCGCGCTTCCCCAAGTACAACTACGACGACATGGTGCTCGCGCAGCATCGCCTCGTCACCGAGGGCCTCTCGATCAAGCACCTGCGCCTCGTGCTCGGGAATTCGATGGGCGGAATGCAGACCTGGATCTGGGGCGTGAAATACCCCGACTTCATGGACGCGCTGGTTCCCATGGCCTGCCAGCCGACCGAGATGTCGGGCCGCAACTGGATGCTGCGCAGGATGCTCGCCGACGCCATCCGCAACGACCCGGACTGGAACGGGGGCAGCTACAGCGCGCAGCCGCGCGGCATGCAGAGGATCCTCGTTCAGTTCGGCATCGCCACCTCGGGCGGATCGCAAGCGTTCCACAAGCAGGCGCCCACGCGCGAGAAGGCCGACGCGATCGTCGCGCAGCGCCTGGCGCAGCCCTTCCGCGGTGACGCCAACGACATCCTGTATCAATGGGAATCCTCGGACGACTACAACCCGTCGCCGGACCTGGAGCGCATCCGGGCGGCGCTCGTCGCCATCAACGCCGCCGACGACGAACGCAACCCGCCCGAGCTGGGAATCCTCGAGCGCGAGATCAAGCGCGTGAAGAACGGGCGCTACGTTCTCATCCCGGCGAGCGGCGACACGCGCGGCCACGGCACCACCGGCAATGCGGCGCTGTGGAAGCAGCACCTCGCGGACCTGCTGCAGAGGGCGCCGCGAACGGGGAAGTAGTCACCGGGGTTCCGCGGCAGCTTGCATTTTCCTGACAGCGGCCCGCGACGAGCGCGCCGGCGCTTGACGCGGCTCGTTCGGCGCGCGCATGATTTTCCGCAGCGCCCGTTTGCGGCGCGTCCACAAAATCCCCGACCTGTAGTGACCCGCCAAAGGAGGACATGTAATGAAAAATATCGTTCTTGCGTCTTGGGCCGCCTTCCTGGTATCCATCGTCGCCGCCGCCGACGTCGCGCTCGCAGACGACACCTTCATCCTCGCCACCGGGCGCAGGGACCCGCGGATCTACGCGATCGACTTCCGCGCCGCGCTGAAGCGACACAACAACAACACGCCGAACGCCATCGTGAGCCGATCCAAGGTGCATGCGGATCGCCTCGACGGCACGCCGGTCGGCGACCCCGCAAACATCGTGCTGAGCGAGGATCGCCGCACGGCATACGTGATCAACCATCACGGAGCCGTGAACAATGCCGAGTTCCTCCAGCATGGCGGACGTGGAAGCGTCTCGGTCATGAACGTGAAG
>Ga0184621_10000116_pt1 | contig 14570 bp, 8 predicted proteins | sample PLM1_30_b1_FD_133144 | JGI IMG/M metagenome (GOLD analysis project Ga0184621, IMG submission 133144) | Groundwater sediment microbial communities from an aquifer in East River, Colorado, USA - PLM1_30_b1 | ecosystem: Environmental > Terrestrial > Soil > Riparian zone | place: USA: East River...
CAACTCGAACAACGTGTGCATGCGCAGCGGTCAGACCGACTCGTCGCCTCCCGCCACGCTTACCGCCAATGCCCTCGTCTCGGGCACCGACGACTCAGGCCATGCCATGTCCGCGGGCCAGTTCCCCTACCGCACCAACAAGTCCAACGCGAGCTTCAAGATCGTGTCCGGTGCTCAAACGATGGTGTTCGGTCTTCCCGAGATGATGCCCATCGGGAGCTTCGCGCGAGCCGGGAGCACGGTGACTGCGACCACGGTCGAAGCGCACGGCCTGACCACCTCCGACAAGGTGTTCGTCACCAGCGGCACTGCGGGCCTGGCCGTCACTTGCGTCGCGGTGGCCTCGACGGCCAATGCCAACACCTTCACCTATGCATCGGGAAGCTCCGGCGCGATAGCCGCGACGAACGCTTTCTACCGCAGATGCGATTCGGGAAATTTCGCGCGGGCGAGCGGCACCGTCACGGTCAACACCGCTGCCGCCCACGGGCTGGTCAGCGGCGACGTCATCACGACCTTCGTTCCCACCAGCAACGCGATGAGTGTGAGCAACGTGACTGTGGCCTTCGTTAGCGCAACGCAGTTCACTTTCGGTGGCAGCGGGGGCGCGATCGCTTCCACGGCCGGGTTCTGGGTGCGCAACGGGCTCTATAACGTCGCGAGCAGCGTCAATGGTCCCGCCGGCGCCTACCGCATCGTCCCGGTCGAATGGTGCACGGACTCCAACCTCACCGACTGCAACGAGTACGCCCCGCCGGCCACGCCGCCCGCCGACCATCCGTTCCCGGCTCACGTGCGCTTCTGCCGGACGCAGGAGGAAGCGCTCGCCCACGGCGCAGTCACCTTCATCGCGACCACGCCGCAGACCAACCGCTGCCAGCTGAAGTACGTCAATGTGACGGCGCTGCAGAACTACCAGTTTCCCCGCTACGGATGGTTCGTCCGCGACACCATCAAATCCACCGTCACCCCGTACGGCGGGCGGCCCGGCCGGGTCGACTGCGCGGCACCGCCGGTCTGCACCTACACCGAGGAAATCCAGAACTACGCGAAATGGTACGCGTACTACCGCACGCGCATGCAGATGATGAAGACCTCGGTGGGAATCTCGTTTCGCGGGTTCATCTCCAATCCGACTGGAACGCCGCCCAAGCCCGACAATCTGCGCGTGGGCTTCATCACGATTCACGCCGGGGACAGCGGCACCGTAGACGCGAACCAGTACCTCAAAATCAACAATTTCAATACGACGCAGGCGAACAACCTCTACACCAAGTTCTACCAGCAGATCCCATTTGGCTTCACGCCCCTGCGTGAGGCGCTGTCGCGCGCCGGATGGATTTTTGCCGGCAAGCTCGGTACGGGGCTGACGAACGGGATTCCGGCGGCCGACGATCCGATACAGTCGTCCTGCCAGAAAAACTATTCGCTCCTCACCACGGACGGTTTCTGGAACGTCAACCCGGGGCAGGACATCGCCGGCACCGCGATGGGGAACTGGGACAATATCGACAATAACCTCTACACGCCCGCCGGGATCACTCCCGCTTACACGGATCCGGTATCGAGCCGCGCCACCGGCACGTACGACGGAAACGTTCTGCCGGGCACCGTGGCCGGGGCGACTCCAGGCGGCTCCGGCACGCTCGCCGACGTCGCCTTGTATTACTACATGACCGACCTGCGCGGCGGAGTCGACAGGAACAACAAACCAACCGGGCCCGCGACCAGTCCCAATACCACGCCCACCGCGAACGGCGACGTGTCCGCGAACAACGTCCCGAGCAAGGCGGGGAACAAGGACTTCGCGCAACACCAGCACATGGTCACCTTCACGCTGGGCCTCGCCGACGGCTTGATGCTCTACAATTCCAACTACGAGACGGCGCCCGGGGATTTCGCGAACATCAAGAACGGCGTGGCCAACGCCTGCTTCTGGGCTGCGGGCGTGTGCAACTGGCCGGTTCCGCAGGAGAACAAGCAGAGCGCGCTCGACGACCTGTGGCACGCCGCCGTCAACGGGCGCGGGACCTACTTCCTCGCGCTCAACCCGCGTACGCTCTCGAACGCGCTTCAGAACGCATTGAGCAACATCGCCGGGCGAAACGCGTCCGCGGCGGCTGCGGCCACTTCGAGCCCGAACATCACGCCCAAGGACAATTTCGCGTTCAGCACCACCTATCAGACCAACACCTGGTCCGGGATCGTCAAGGCGCAGCGACTCGACGCCACCACCGGCGCGGTGCTGGTCGACGCTCAAGGCAAACCGATCGTCCTGTGGGAAGCCGACCAGCAGCTCCTCACCCAGGTCAGCGCGAGCAGCGATTCGCGCAACATCTGGATGCTCGACACCAGCGCGCCGACCAAGCTCAAGACATTCCAGTTCGCGGGCATGACGCTCGCCGAGCAGGCCTTCTTCATGAACAAGTGCGTCTCGATGGCCCAGTGCTCGCTGCTGAGCCTGCCCCAGAAGGCCGTGGTCAACGCCGGCGCCGCGCTCATCGGGTTCCTGCGCGGGCAGACCGGCAACGAGGCGGTGCTTTTCCGCGACCGGATCGAGACCGATCCGGTGACCAATACGACCCAGCAAACCGTGCTCGGCGACATCGTCGATGCGACGCCCGCATACATCCGGGTTCCGCTATTCAGTTATACCGACACCGGCTACAGCAGTTTCCAGAGCGCAAACATCAATCGCCCCGGTGCTCTCTACGTCGCGGCAAACGACGGATTGCTGCACTCCTTCGACAACACCGTGAATGCCAACGGGGACCCGGTAGCCACGGCAGGAACTGAAAACTGGGCCTACATGCCGAAGTTCGTCATGCCCGGCGTCTACCAGCTTGCAGACACGGCTTACGCGAACGCCCACCGCTTCATGCTCGATGGGAGCCCGGAGATCGGCGACGTGTTCGACGCCACGGGCGGAATCTGGAAGACCATCGTCGTCGGCGGCGCCAACGGCGGTGCCCGCGGTTTCTATGCGCTCGACATCACCGATCCGAAGAATCCGAAGGGCCTGTGGGAATTCTGCTCCGATTCGACGCTGTGCCCGACGGTAGGCACCGTCAGCCACAGCGACAGCGATCTGGGCTTCAGCTACGGCAACCCGGTGATCGGCAAGCGCGCGCTCGACGGGAAATGGGTCGTGGTCCTCACCTCCGGCCTCAACAACGTCACCCCCGGGACGGGCGTGGGTTTCTTCTACGTGCTCGACGCGATCACCGGACAGGTGCTGAACAAGGTCAGCACCGGAGTGGGCACCACGGTCACGCCGTCGGGGCTGATGAGGCAAGGCGGCTATTTCCAGGCCGGATTGGTCGATGCCAAGATGGACTTCGTGTACGGCGGCGACCTGCAAGGCAACGTCTGGCGGATCGACATGTCGACTTCGCCGCCGGCGCTGATGCACTTGGCCACGCTGAAGGACGGCGCGGGCAACCCGCAGCCGATCAGCGTGCGGCCGGTGGTGACCAATCTCAACAACAACCGCATCTACTACGTCGGGACCGGGCGTTATCTCGCCTCCACCGATCCGTCGGACACCTCGCAGCAGTCCATTTACGGGTTCAAGGACAAGGACGCCGACTACGGAACGAACATCCGCGCGGCGAACCTGGTGACGCAGACCCTCACCGTCGGATCGAGCAGAACGATCACGAACAATAGCGTCAACTGGAGCACCCAGGACGGCTTCGTCATCGACCTCAATCCGGGAAACGACAGTCCCGGCGAGCGCATCGTGCTCGACCCGCGCCTCGAGCTCGGAACTCTGGTCTTCGCGAGCAATGTTCCGATCGTGGGAGGGTGCACGCCCGGGGGAGACTCCTTCGTCTACAACCTGGATTTCAACACCGGAAGCTACGTTCCTGGAGCCGCGAACAACATCGCCGCAGTGAGACAAGGGGCGTTCCTGGTGGGCTTCACGCCCATACAAACGATCGACGGGTCGATCCGTACCGTCAACACGGATTCTTCCGGCGGCCTGGGGACCGGCAGCGTCAACATCAATAAGAACCCCAAGGGGATATCGCGCTTCTCCTACCGCGAGCGCTAAAGCGGCTACCCCCGCGCCGGGCGCCGAGAAGCGCTCAGCGCGGCGCGGCGCGCAAGGCGAGCTCGCGCGGCAGCGTGAACACCACGCTCTCGTTCACGCCTTCGAGCTGGCGCACGCTGCCCGCACCGAGCGCCTTGAGCCGCGCGATCAGCTCGTTCACCAGCACTTCCGGAGCGGAGGCTCCGGCCGTCACGCCGACCCGGCGCTTTCCCGCGACCCACTCGGCCTTCAGCTGCGCGGCGCTGTCCACCATGTAGGCTTCGATGCCGCGGCTTTGAGCGACCTCGCGCAGCCGGTTGGAATTCGAGCTGTTGGGCGAGCCGACCACGATCACGACGTCGCACTGCGGCGCCATGACCTTGACCGCGTCCTGCCGATTTTGCGTCGCGTAGCAGATGTCGTCCCTCTTCGGACCCGTGATCGCGGGAAAGCGCGCTTTCAGCGCCTCCACGATCGCGGCGGCGTCATCCACCGACAGCGTCGTCTGCGTCACGTAGGAAAGCTTCCCCGGATCGCGCACTTCCAGGCGCGCGACGTCGGCGGCGGTTTCCACGAGGTACATGCCTTCGGCGGCCTGGCCCATGGTCCCCTCGACCTCCGGATGGCCGCGGTGGCCGATCATGACTATTTCGCGGCTCGCCGCGCGCATCTTCGCGACTTCGACGTGCACCTTGGTGACGAGCGGACAGGTCGCGTCGAATACGCGCAGACCCCGTGCCTCGGCCTCGCCGCGCACGGCCTTCGAGACGCCGTGGGCGCTGAAGATCACCGTGCTGCCCGGGGGAACCTCGCCGAGCGTCTCGACGAACACGGCGCCCTTGCTCTTCAGGTCCTCGACGACGTATTTGTTGTGCACGACCTCGTGACGGACGTAGATCGGCGCGCCGTGGATCGCGAGCGCGCGCTCGACGATGCTGATCGCGCGCTCGACCCCTGCGCAAAAACCGCGTGGATTGGCGAGCAGTACTTCCATGGCGGCCTATTTTAGGGCTTTTGCGCGGCGCCGGCCGAACGCAGCCCATCGAGGATCAGCAGTCCCGCGCCTACGGTGATCGCCGAATCGGCGAGGTTGAAAGCCCAGAAATGCCAGCCGAAGGCGTGAAAGTCGAGAAAATCCACCACGTGGCCGAGGGCGATCCGATCCCAGAGATTGCCGAGGGCTCCCCCGAGCACCAGGGCAAGTCCGGCCGAGAAGAGGCGCTCGCTCGAATGCCTGGCGAGGAGGAACACGATGGCGGCGGTCGCAGCGACGGCGATCCCGATGAACAGCGCTCTTTGCCAGCCGCCCGCGTCGGCGAGAAAGCTGAACGCCGCGCCGCGGTTGTGCGCGAGCACCAGATTGAAGAACGGCGCGATCTCGCGCACCTCGCCGAAGCGCAGGCTCGAGCTGATCGCGTACTTGCTCGCCTGGTCCGCCAGCGCGAGAAGCAGCGCGAGCGCGAGCCACGGAGCGATGCGTTTCAGGCCCGCCGGGATCATGCGAATCGCCGGGGCTCGCCGGAACCGTAAAGGTTTTGCACGCAACGCCCGCAGATCCCCGGGTGTTTCGGGTCCGAGTCAACGTCCGCACGATAGTGCCAGCAGCGCTCGCATTTCTTGTGCTTGCTTGGATACACAATCACTCTTTCTTCATCTCTGCTCTGCACCTCTCGGACCTTGGTGCTAGAGGTAATCAGAACGAAACGTAAGTCGTCATCGAGCGATCTAAGATCCGAATACTTTCCCTTTGAATAGAAAAGCTCGACCTCGGCGGCAAGTGGGGATCCGATTTGTCCGGAGGCACGTGCTTCCTCGAGCTGCTTGAGTACCTCCGCACGAACAGCGCGGATGCGAAGCCATTTGTCAACTAAGTGCATTTCTCCTTTGTAATCTGGGAATGAGTACCAAGTTGAAAGAAAAACGCCATCCGCTTGGTCGGGCGCAATGTACTTCCAGGCTTCCTCCGCCGTGAAACTCAATACCGGGGCCATTAATCGAACGAGACTTTGAGCCATGTGGTAGAGCGCGTTCTGCGCGGATCGTCTCGCCTTTGAGTCCTTCGCTGCCGTATAGAGTCGGTCCTTGAGAATATCAAAATAGAATGCGCCCAGGTCTTCGGAGCAGAATGACTGCAATTTTTTCGTGATTGTATGGAACTCGTACTTGTCGAAATAATCGAGCAGGTCTGCCTGCCACATTGCCGTCATGCACAGAGCGTACCGATCTATCTCGAGCCACTCCGACAAAGGCAAGGTATGCAGCCTCGGATCGAAATCGGAAATGTTCGCGAGCAGGAATCTCAGCGTGTTGCGGATGCGGCGGTAGGACTCCACCACTCCCTTCAGAATCTCGTCGGAGATGAAAAGCTCGCCCGAGTAATCGGTCGCCGCCACCCACAGGCGCAGGATCTCCGCGCCCAGCGTTTCGGAGACTTTCCGCGGAGCGATGACGTTGCCGAGCGACTTCGACATCTTGCGGCCCTCGCCGTCGACGACGAAACCGTGCGTAAGCAGCGCGTCGTAAGGCGCCCGGCCGTTCAACATGCACGACACGAGGAGCGAGGAATGAAACCAGCCGCGATGCTGGTCCGAGCCCTCGAGGTAAAGATCCGCCGGAAACTTGAGTTCCTTCGCATGCGAGCCTCTCAACACGGTCTGGTGCGTCGAGCCCGAATCGAACCAGACGTCTAGCGTGTCCTTCACCTTTTCGTACTGCGCGGACTCGGGGCCGAGCAATTCCCCCACCTCGATGCGCTGCCAGGCCTCGATTCCGCCTTGCTCCACTTTCTTCGCAACGGCTTCGAGCAGCTCCAGGGTTCGCGGGTGCAGGGCGCCGGTCTCCCTGTGGATGAAGAAGGGCATCGGCACGCCCCATTGCCGTTGGCGCGACAGCGTCCAGTCGGGCCGGTTGGCGATCATGCCGTGCAGGCGCGCCAGGCCCCAGGAAGGATAGAAGCGGGTCGCCTCCACGCCTCGCAGCGCAGTGGCGCGCAGGGTCTCCGCGGGTTTCGTGCCGTTGTATCCGGGCACCTCGTCCATGCCCGCGAACCACTGCGTCGTGGCGCGGTAGATGATCGGGGTCCTGTGGCGCCAGCAGTGCATGTAGCTGTGCTGGTGCTTTTCCGAATGAAACAGGGCGCCCGCTTCGCGGATCTTCTCGACGATCCTGGAATTCGCAGTCCAGATGTCCAGTCCGCCGAAAAGCGGCAGCGAAGAAGCGTATTTCCCGTCGCCCATCACCGGGGCAAGGATCTGGTCGTCCTTCATGCCGTGGCGGCGGCACGATTCGAAGTCCTCGACGCCGTAGGCCGGGGCACTGTGGACGATGCCCGTGCCCTGCTCCAGCGTTACGTACTCGCCGAGGTAAACAGGCGCAAGGCGGTCGTAGAAAGGATGGCGGAAACCGATCAGCTCGAGCTTCTCGCCCTTGCAGGAGGCGAGCGTCCTGCCTTTCAGCTGGTAGCGCGCCAGGCAGGCTGTCTCCAGGTCGGCGGCGAGAATCAGCAGGCCGCGCTCGGTCTCGACCAGGCTGTAGATGAAATCCGGATGGACGTTGAGCGCCTGGTTCGCGGGAATCGTCCAAGGCGTGGTGGTCCATATGAGGATCCAGCCTTTGTCCGTCGGCAGCTTGGGCAGGCCGAACGCCTTCGCCACCTTGCCGCCCTCGGCGAACGGAAATCCCACGTCGATCGCAAGATCGGTGCGATCCATGTATTCGACCTCGGCCTCGGCGAGCGCCGACCCGCAATCGAAGCACCAGTTCACAGGTTTCAGGCCGCGATAGATATAACCTTTCTCCATCAGCTTGCCGAGCGTGCGGAGCTCGTCGGCCTCGCTCTTGAATGCCATGGTCGTGTAGGCGTTATTCCAGTCGCCCAGCACGCCCAGGCGCTGGAAGTCCTTCTTCTGCCGCTCGATCTGCTCGGCCGCATATGCGCGGGCGAGGCTCAAGGTCTTTTCCACGGGAATGTTCTTGCCGTAGGTCTTCTCGATCTGCACCTCGATCGGCATGCCGTGGCAGTCCCACCCGGGAACGTAGACCGCGTCGTAGCCCGCCATGTTGCGCGACTTCACGACGACATCCTTGAGGATCTTGTTGATCGCTTGGCCGATGTGGATGTCGCCGTTGGCATAGGGTGGGCCGTCGTGGAGCACGAACTTCGGCCTTCCTCGGCTCGCCTCGCGGATCTTTTCGTAGATTTTTTTCTCCTGCCATTCCTTGACCCATTGCGGCTCCCGCCTGGCGAGATCACCGCGCATGGGAAAGGGTGTATCCGGAAGATTCAGCGTTTTCTTGTAGTCGGTCTTGTTCTCAGGCATTGCGGTGATCCATGAGGAAGCTCTTGGCGGCTTCGCAGTCGCGCGCGATCTGTGTCTTCAAGGTCTCGAGATCGGGATATTTCTCCTCGTCGCGGATCTTGTGCAGAAACTCGACGCGCAGGTGCGCAGCGTAGAGATCCCCCGAGAAATCGAACAAGTGCACCTCCAGCACCGCGCGCCCGCTCGCCGTGATGGTGGGCCGAACGCCGAGGCTCGCGACCGCAGGGCGGGCGGCGGCCCCGATGCCGTGCACCTTCACCGCGTAGATGCCGGTGAGCGGAGGGCGATTGTGCTTCAGTTGCACGTTGGCCGTGGCGAACCCCAGCTCGCGTCCGAGCTTTCGTCCATGGATCACACGCCCGCTGATGCTGTAGGCCCGCGCGAGCAGCGTCTCGGCCGCCGCGAGATCGCCCGCGGCGAGGGCGGCGCGCACGGCCGAGCTCGATACCCGCGAGCCGGCGTGCATCACCGTCGGCATGATTTCGACTTCGTATCCGTGGCGCTCGCTCAGCTTCTTCAGCAAAGCGAGATCGCCGACGCGCTTCGCTCCGAAACGAAAGTCCTCGCCGATCAGGAGCCAGCGCGCCCTGAGCCGTTTCGCGAGCGCCTGCTCGACGAACGCTTCCGGCGCAAGGGCCGCAAACGAGCGGCTGAATCGCTGAACGTGCACGCGTTCCACGCCGTGCGCTGCGAGCAACTCGAGTTTTTCGCGAAGGGAGGTCAGGCGCGTGGGCGCCGCGCCCGGCGCGAAGAACTCGCGCGGATGGGGCTCGAACGTGAGCACGCAGCTGGTCAGGCCGCGCTTGCGCGCCCCGGCGCAGAGGCGCTGCAGCATCGTCTGGTGTCCGCGATGGATGCCGTCGAAATTGCCGACGGTCAGCGCAACCGCAGGCAGCACCGCATCGGAACTGCCGTGGGTAAGCAGCATGAAGCGCCAGGAATAAACGCAAAGTTTTGAATTATAGCGGCTTTTGACGGACTAGAACCCTGGGAACGCCGGCGCGAACGCCGCACCGGAGCCAAGCGCCAAGCCGCGCATGGATTAAGATGCTCATCATGGAACGGGGTGCAGCGTGAAAACTCTCGAGGAACAGATGGCGGTCTATGCCGCCTACCATCGCAATCGCTGGAACAGGCTCACCCATTTCATCGGCGTCCCCGCGATCATTTTCGCGATCCTGATCCCGATGAGCTGGGTCTCGCTGGGCGACGGAGTGAGCCTCGCGCACGTGTTCCTGGGCGCGGTTCTCGCGTACTACTTTCTGCTCGACGCGCAGCTCGCCCTCGTCACGGCGGTCGCGGTCGGTGCGCTCTTTCTTGCCGCGAAACTGGCGGCCGGGACCGGCATCGCATCGGCTTGGATCTGGTTCGGCGTATTCTTCGTTGGAGGCTGGATCTTCCAGCTCGTCGGCCACGTGTTCGAAGGCCGCAGGCCTGCGCTCGCGGACAATCTGTTCCAGATATTCATCGCGCCCGTCTTCCTCGTGGCCGAACTCTTCTTCGCCCTCGGCTTGAAGCGCGACGTGCTGAAAAAAATAGAAGCGAGACTGGCCGGCTAGTTGAGACGCGTGGCCGCCTGCTTGAGCTCGAGGATCCTTTCGTGGATTTCCGCTGCGTCCGGCGCCTGCGGCCGCCGCCGCAGATAGTTCTGCAGGTCGGACAGCGCCGGCCGGAAGCATTCGAGCTGCTGGTACACCAGCCCCCGATCCCGAAGTTCCTCGGCCGACTCCGGCATCACGAGCAGCATCCTGTGCATCACCGCAAGGGCCTGTTCGAGCTTTCCCGTCTGCGTATAGATGTTCTTCAGGTTGCGCAGCACCCTCGCGATGATTTGGCGCGGCGTCGCCGGCTCAAGATACGGGTCGAGCTGCGCCTGCTCGGCCTTCCCCGTGGGCAGAACCTGAGCCAGGCGCTGGCGCAGATCGGCCTCGGATTGCGCCTCTCCGCCGGTGAAAGGGTCGAGTACAAGTTGACCGCGCTTGACCGCGAGCTTGACGAGGAAATGCCCGGGGAAAGAAACGCCTTTCAGGTTGAGGCCGAGGCGTTTGCCGACTTCCAGGTAGAGAATGGACAAAGTGATCGGAATCCCGGTGCGACGCTCCAAGACCTCGTTCAGGTAGCTGTTGCGCGGATCGTAATAGTCCACGAGGTTGCCCGAGAAGCGCATCTCGTTGAACAGGTAGTAGTTCAGGGCGAGCACCCTCTGCTCGGAAAACGCGTCGCCCGGGAGGCGCCTCTTGATGGCGACCGCGATACCGTCGAGTTTGCTCAAGTAGCCGGGAATGTCCAGGTCCGGATAGATGTCTTGGGCGAGCATCAGGCTCGCTTCGGCGAGATTGAACTGGTCCCGCGAAACGATTTCCGCGAAATGCTCGAGGCGGGCGTTCACGCGGCGCGCCTCGAGAAGTCGCCGAGCCTGAAGCCGAGCAGCCACAGGCTCGCGAAGTACGCGGCCCCGCCCAGGAGCACGAGTCCCGTGAGCGCGGCCGCTCGCGTCGGCCCGGATACGGCCAGCCACCAGGGCGCCGGACCCATCGCGAGCCACAACACGAGCGCCATTGCCGCGAGGGCCGCCGCGACCTTGAGGGCAAATGTTCCCCAGCCCGGCTGCGGACGATAGATTCCGTGCTGCCGCAGCTTGCGGTAGAGCAGACCGGCGTTCAGACAGGCGCCCAGCCCGATAGCGAGGGCAAGACCCGCGTGCGGGCCGATGCCGGTCGCAAGCTCGAGCCCCCTCTGCTTGAGGGACAGGATGAACACCGCATTCATTACCTGGGTGGCGATCAGGGTCACGATGGCGATTCGGACCGGGGTCCTGATATTTTGCCGCGCATAGAAGCCCGGCGCCAGTATCTTGACGAGAATCAGGCCGAGTAGTCCCGCGCTGTAGGCGATCAGCGCCTGTCGCGTCATCCAGACGTCGTGCTCGTCGAACTGCCCGTAGTGAAACAGGGTCACGACGAGCGGCACCGAAAGCAGCGCGAGCGCCACGGCGGCCGGCGCTGCGAGTATGAACGTCAGGCGCAGGCCCCAGTCGAGAAGTTTCGAATACTCGCCTTCGTCGGAAGCGGAGTGATACTTCGACAGGCTCGGGAGCAGTATGGTTCCGAGCGCCACCCCGAGCAGTCCCGTCGGGAATTCCATCAGCCGGTCGGCATAGTAGAGCCAAGAGACGCGGCCGTCGCCGAGGTAGGACGCGATGATCGTGTTGATCAGGAGGCTGACCTGGGCCACCGAAACGCCGAACGCTGCCGGCCCCATCAACAGAAGAATCCGCCGCACTCCGGGGTCGGAGATGGAGAGGCGCGGCCTCGGAAGCATGCCGATTTTCGCGAGTGCCGGAATCTGAAAGCCAAGCTGCAAAACGCCGCCGACGAATACCGCCCAGGCGAGCACCATCACCGGCGGCTCGAAATAGGGCGCGAAAAACAACGCGCCGAAAATGAAGGCGAGATTGAGCAGCGCCGGGGTCAGCGCCGGTATCGCGAAACGGCTCCAGGTGTTGAGGATGCCTCCGGCGAGCGAAACGAGCGAGATGAACAGAATGTAGGGAAACGTGATCCGCAGCATCGCCACCGTGAGGTCGAACTTCGCGGGCGTGGCCGCGAACCCGGGCGCGCTCACGTAGACGACGATCGTCGCCGCGGCGACGCCGAGCGCCGTCGCCGCAAGGAGCGCGAGAGTCAGCAGGGTCGCGGTGCGGTCGACGAGCAGCTTCGTTTCCGAGTCGCCCCGACGGGTCCTGTATTCCGAGAGCACCGGAACGAAGGCCTGCGAGAAGGCGCCTTCGGCGAACAGGCGCCGCAGCAGGTTGGGAATGCGGAAGGCGACGAAAAAAGCGTCTGTCGCGAGACCCGCTCCGAACAACCTCGCGATCAGGACGTCTCGGATGAATCCGAGAATGCGCGATACGAACGTCATGCTGCTCACGGTCGCGAGCGCTTTGAGCAAGCTCATGCGGGAATTATAGCTTTCACGGTCGGAAAACCTTGCGCGGGCCAGCTACTACGACTACAATTGCGCCCTTTCGTTCGGGGTTCCGCATGGCGAATACCAAGGGCGCGCGCAAGGCCGCCCGCCAGGCCGAGAAGCGACGCAAGCACAACGCCAGCCTGCGCTCGGCGCTGACCAGCGCGATTAAAAGCGTCACCAAGGCGATTGCCGCCGGCGACAAGGCCGCCGCGCGGAAGATTTTCAGCGAGGCCTCGGGAATCATGGATCGCATCGCCGACAAGAACGTCGTCCACAAGAACGAAGCAGCGCGGCACAAGAGCCGCCTTGCCGCGCGGCTCAAGGCGATGCCGGGATAAGCCCGGTCAAGCGCGCGGCGGAAAAAGGCGGCCCGGCCGCCTTTTTTATTGGCGTTTCCTCCTTGCACTCCCCTGCAGTTTGCCGCAACAATCCCGTTTTCGTTTTGCGCTCCGCCACATGAAAAAGCCGGTCAGCCGAGTCCTCGTCATCAACGACGAGCCGCTCGTGCTCAGGGAATTCGTCAAAGGCTTGAACGCTGCAGCCCGCTCGCTCGACAATCCGCTCGGTATCACGTTTTCCGGGGTGATCACGGCGCGCGAGGCGCTCGCCGCGATCGAGGAGGACGGCGACCTGCAGGCGGTGGTGGTGGACGACAAGCTCTACACCCTGAACCAGAAGAGCCCCAAGAAGGAGATGTCGGCGCTGGAGCTCGTGCAGCGCGTCACGCGCTTCCGGCCCGAGCTCGACGTCTATATCCTGATCGCGCAGGAGCACGAAGACGAGATCGTCGATGCCCTGTTCGCGGAGGCGGTCGACGGCTACTTCTACCGCGAGGAGCGCGACTACCGCGGCATGTACCGCATCCTCAACGCGCAGGTCCAGGAGCGTTCGCGCACGCCGTTCTACGACCAGCTCAAGAACTACGTCTGGATGGCAAAAGACTCCTGGCACACTCCGGGGCACTCATCCGGCGAGTCGCTGCGCGGCAGCCCCTGGGTCAACGACTTCTACGATTTCATGGGCGAACATATCTTCGACGCCGATCTTTCGGTGTCGGTGAAAATGCTCGACTCGCTGATGGAGCCCACCGGCGTGATCGCCGAGGCACAGACCATTGCGGCCAAGGCCTTCGGCGCGCGTCGCACTTTCTTTGCGACCAACGGCACCTCCACCTCGAACAAGGTCATTTTCCAGACGCTGCTCGCCCCCGGCGAAAAGCTGCTGCTCGACCGCAACTGTCACAAGTCGGTGCACCACGGCGTGGTGCTCTCGGGCGGCCACCCGGTTTATATGGATTCCTCGATCAACGCCAAGTACAGCCTGTACGGTCCGGTACCGAAGAAGACCATTCTTTCCGCGATACGCAGGCATCCGGACGCCCAAGCGATCATTCTCACCTCCTGCACCTACGACGGACTGCGCTACGACCTCGCGCCCGTCGTCGAGGCGGCGCACGCGAAAGGCATCAAGGTGATCGTGGACGAAGCCTGGTACGGGTTCGCGCGCTTCCACCCGGCGTTCCGGCCCACGGCGCTCGAGGCGGGGGCGGATTACGCCACGCAGAGCACGCACAAGGTGCTCTCGGCTTTCTCCCAAGCCTCGATGATCCACGTGAACGATCCCGGCTTCAACGAGCACCTGTTCCGAGAGAACTTCAACATGCATACCTCCACCAGCCCCCAGTACAGCATGATCGCGAGTCTGGACGTGGCGCGGAAACAAGCGGTGATGGAAGGCTACAAGCTGCTTTCGCGCACGCTCGCGCTCTCGCAGGAATTGCGCGCCCAGATCAACTCGACCGGCGTGTTTCGGGTGCTCGAGCTCGACCAACTTCTTCCGGAGGAAGTCAGGCGGGACAATATCCGCCTGGACCCGACCAAGGTGACCGTGGACATCTCGAGCTGCGGCTATACGGTGGAAGATCTGCAGCGCGAGCTCTTCGACCGCTACAACATCCAGGTCGAGAAATCCACGTTCAATACGCTGACTCTGCTGCTGACGATCGGAACGACGCGGAGCAAAGTCTCGCGCCTGTACGACGCGCTCATGCGCATCGCGCGCGAGGGCCGGGCGCCGCGCCGCCTGTACCGGTTCCCGGAAATCCCGGGCTTCACCCGGCTGCGCTACCTGCCGCGCGACGCTTTCTATTGCGGTGGGGAACTGGTGCCCCTGGTAGACGAGAAAGACAGCATCAGGCGGGACCTGCTAGACCGGGCGTGCGCCGACGAGATAGTCCCCTATCC
>Ga0184621_10000117_pt1 | contig 14506 bp, 12 predicted proteins | sample PLM1_30_b1_FD_133144 | JGI IMG/M metagenome (GOLD analysis project Ga0184621, IMG submission 133144) | Groundwater sediment microbial communities from an aquifer in East River, Colorado, USA - PLM1_30_b1 | ecosystem: Environmental > Terrestrial > Soil > Riparian zone | place: USA: East River...
GCTAAGTATTTATGAAAAGCTTAGATTAGTACTAAAATTTATGTTAGTTATTAACAGATAAAACTATTTATTTGTTTTATTAATTGTAACTATTTATTCGAACAAGTGAGTATTCTACTAGAGATAGATATCAGATGAAATATAGTGACATTAAGCATGTGAAATAAGAGTTAAACCAAACACTGGTAATCAGGAGAAAAAACAGATACTAAATTTTTCTAATGAGATTTAGAAAATACATTAGTCGGTATCTATTACATATATCAATCACGGCTTGAGCAGTTATGAATGTTAGAAATTATGGCTATTAATTATTGACTCAGTAGTTTATTACGATTCAATAGGTTTCTGCTTCAAAATCTTCTATAATACATAAATGTTAATAATAATGCAGAGGTCATGAAATTAAGTTTCTTTTGCGCATAATATCTACAACTTGCTGATCGCTAACAGGTTCAAAGTTCTGGTAAAATTGTCCAACTGACATGAAATTGGAGGAAGACGGGGTTGTGATAACCTCAACATGATCAGCTTCCCTCTTTAATAACTCGACTGTTTCTTTAGGGGCTACTGTAGCTCCGATTATCAGGTGTCTTGGTTCTTGTGATTTCTGTTTATTTCTTCTTATCCATCTTGCTGCAGCAATCATTGTTGCACCCGTTGCAATGCCATCATCTATCAAAATTACTGTTCTATGTTGCTTTATTTTACGTTCTCTTTCACCTAATTCTATGGTATTACGATATAGAGATAGTCTACGTTTAATTTCTTCTAACTGTTTGGATTTTTGCTTCTCAATATAACCTTGAGATATTTGTATTTGATCAACAAGAGTATGATCAAGATATGTACTTGAATCCTCCATAATTGCTCCGATTGCGACCTCTGAATTATTTGGAATTGGAAGTTTTCTTGGCATAAGAATATCAAAGTCAATAACAACAGCAGCATTAGAAAGAGAAGATGCTAATTTACTTGCTACGATATCGGCAGTTATTACTCCCCCTCGCGGAATTCCTAAAACAATACTCTCTTTTAGTTCGCTCTTCTTTAGTAGTACATTCTTCAAGGCCGCCGCTAATATATTAGCAGCAGCTGCTCGATCTTTGAATTTTAATTGAAATTTGCGGCTGATTAGTTGAAATATGTTGCTTCACATCTCTAATTGTGTGCTATTACAGGCGCTGAGTATACTAACATACATGCACATCAAAATTTACGTAACGTTTCTATTTAAGGATAACGAGTAATCGTTCTAACATATAATACAATTGTAGGACGGGCTGTTTTTGCATATATGGTATATATTAGTATTCGCTATTATCTAGTTCATTTAATTAATGTGAACCTTTGATGCTAAAATATAGTAAGAATAGTTTCCTAGCATGCTTGATTGCTAGATTCTAGGTCTGGGGTTTTTTCGCCTATCTTCACATACGTCTCGGATCTCCCATAAACTAGTGTCTATTTACTAGCTTTGCACATTCTCTTCTATTGGCTTCAATTCACTATACTTGCCTATTATTGCCTATCATTTTGGAAATTCTAAAAGAATATCCCATATCCTAAATCTTTTTTGTAACGCGGGACAATAAATTGAGGTGTTAGAGAAATTGTATCAAGAGGGCGGTATGTTGTAAATCCGAATTGGGCATAACCGAGGAAATTTCTAAATATCATCATGATAAAGGTAACATATTGGAAAATAGGGTTTGTGCTTATTGTGGTAAAGAATTTTCAGAGCGAGAAGGATGGCCCCATGTAGAAGGAGATTTCAATAGAGGAGTTCTAAAAATAGAACACTTTTGCTCTGAGAAACATAAATACAATTTCCTGAACTCTAAATTATAATTCAATATAGAGATGACAACACTCAAATCAAAATGAAAGGAAGGTTTTTATCAACCTTCTGTTTGGTAAGTCTTGATAGTTTCATCCTGCTGTTCTACCAGCCTCCATATGCTGGAAATGGAATTCCAGTACCGAATCTTTTCTTAGTAAATAGAGGCAGCCTGCTGGTACCAACATAAATGAAAGGCCCCTTCTCAAGCCCCACAAGATCTACCACGTAGACGTGCTAGCACGGCTCTGCCGCCTTAGGGTTGCTCCCTCCCGGACCTCACCCATTTCGACGATGCACAGTCAAAGCCGCGCCTTCGCGCAGTTCGCTGCTCACAACCATCCGGCACGGCATGATTTCATTTCAGCAAGGCAAGCAGGTACCTTCCATTTATGGATTTACCCAGCAGTTACTGATCCCAGCATGAAGCCGATTTCTGATATGGGGTACGGCTGGCACCCCGATCCTCCCTGCCTCCGATAGTTAAATAGCGTTTTTCAAATATAATATTATTGGTAATGATCTATCTACGAAGGCGCTTTACTTAGCCATTTTGTTAATTTTCATCATTCTATCGCACTATTGTCCTATAAAGTAAAGTTTTGCAATTTTTACATAATGGATTTAATAAATAGATTTTAACTGATAAGATAATCGCAAGGCCAATCTGCATGCAGATATGTCCTAATTTTCCATTCCGCACCAGAAGGAGAACCAGTAGTCGCATGGATCTTTACGGCTCTTCGTAGATTGAACCATATATTATAAATATAAACAAAAAAGTTAAAAATAACTTTAAATTGTAATAATATACCACGAGAGAGGAATATAATACTTCATGACATCTAGTCATCATGAGTATAATTCAATATTAGTGTTAGATGATGAGTTTGATATAGTCACTATAATAAAACATGATTTGGAACGTCATGGTTTCCGCGTACTCTCATTTACAGATCCACATTTGGCATTAAAGGATTTTCAAATAAATGCTGAAAATTATGACTTGATTATCTCAGATGTCAGAATGCCAGGTATGAATGGATTTGAATTTTTAAGAAAGGTCAAAGAAATAAGACCTGATATTAAGGTCTTTTTGATGACTGCATTTGAGATTAATAACCTGGAATTTTCAAATGTTATCCCATCTATTAAAGTAGACGAATTTGTGCCAAAGCCTATTACAATGGAGAAACTGGGTATTATAATTAAAAAACATCTAAAGGTATTTTAGCATACTTTGGATTTAACGATTATGCTGTGGATAATTTATATACCCTACCAAGGGTTTCGTTTGAAAATAATACCTAAACCAGCCAGTTGCAAATCTGTTAGTTCTTCTACTGTTCATGGTTCGTTGAAAAGGTGAGTAGCGTTTGGGACTACTACAAGTTTTTTCTTTTCTGACCCAAGATCCTTTAACACATTCTTGTTTCAATCTATCACTTGTAGTCATTCCAACTTACGATAGAGTTGGAGCTTTTATTAATCTCAAGTAATTTAATTCACCCTTCCACTGCGTGAAACAAAAGCAGCTATACTCTCTTGATATTGTGTTGCTGCCGGAGCTACAATTGCTGATGCGGCTCCTTGTGCTTGCTCTCAAACACAGGTCTAGCCTAAAAGTCTGAAAGTGTTGTCTGACTTGAAGTAGAAGTTGAATCATTACAGCCATTATTACAGGCACGACTTCTGTTAGAGCTTTCAACATCCTACAAACTCCATCCAGAAGAACCTACAGAGTTTCAATGATGTCGGGTTTCTTCTCATTCTTTCTGGTGGAGACTTTCCTCCTCCTACTCAATGTCCATATTCTAGATCGTGCTTGATTTGGCCGATGCCATGTGAATCGTGAGGAACAAATATACCAGTGTAGCTGTAGCGGTTAACATAGATTCCGAAGGTTTTAATTTTCTTGACATATAGTATTCATTCATAGCAAAAACTTCTACCCTTCTGCTACTACTATCCGCTCCAGTATGTAGAATGGCAAAACATCAACTATAATTCTAGGATATAAAGGTTCAGAGGATATTTTGAGGTTTGATAGTTTTCCATTATATTTCTATAAATATTAAATGCTGTGTCGCCTATCTTTCTATGTTATGTGTGTAAATCGACATTTTTGATCTCACAATTCATTTATTCGTATCTTAGGCCTCACCGTCGTACTCTTAACAAGCGCATCTGCGAATCTGATTGCTATTGTTGTAGTATAGTTGGACTGGAGACAATATAATTATTCGATAGTTTTATATCAACAACTTTCTTTGAGTAGATAAAGAGTATTCACACATAATTAAAAGAAAAAAGAATATGGAACGCGAGCATTTTTTGTTATATTCTTATTTTGTTTTATTTGAAGAGATTAAGCCTTTGAAAAACTCTCCTGTCTTATTGAGAAATTCTCCTGTCTTGTTCATGAGAGATTGTCCTGCTTCCCCTGTTTGGTTTGCTGCAGATTTAATTCCTGGTGTAACATTAGCTGCTCCGGCCTGCATTTTTTCTCCTGTTTGGTTTGCTGCAGATTTAATTCCTTGTGTAACATTAGCTGCTCCGGCCTGCATTTTTTCTCCTGTTTGGTTTGCTGCAGATTTAGCTTGTTCCGTACTATTAGTTGTTGCTGCATGTGCCGGTGTAAGAATCTGAGTCCATTGAACAGCTGTTGTTGTGTACATAAAGAGCAGTCCTAATGACAGAGTCAGAACAATAAACGAAGCAGATGTGTGGTTGCTTTTTTTCACTATTTCTCTATTCAAATTTTCTTTTACCATTTTTCCTCTTTATCTTCCTATGCTATGTACTAGTGAATATAACAAGTTGATATATTTTTCTATTTTTCTTTCTATCTTTCTTACATTATTACTTTTAGTGCTTTTTCAAGTACTTGAAATGTTGCAGGCAGAATACCTATTGGTTCACCATCGATAGTAACTGTCACATCTCTCTCCTTTGAATTTAGAGAGACCTTTCTAGCTTGCATATAGAATATCTCATTTTCGTTAGCATAGCTGCCAGTTTTCATATTAACTAGGTTATCTAACATCTTAAAACTGCCTGAATCCTTTAGAATAACTATATCAAGCAATCCATCTGAAACACTAGCTCGAGGCGCAGCCATAAACCCGCCTCCAAGGAATTTACCATTGGCAACAATAGCCATTGTCATCTTTGTAAGAATTTTTTCACGTCCATCATCTACTATAACTTCACATAGATTGCTTTCGTAAGCGGGTAGACTTGTAGCTACACTTGCAAACGTAGATATAACGCGGCTATTAATCTTACTTCTCACTTTCTTTGATCTATCAATAATCTCAGCTCCAAAGCCAATCTCTGCCGCATTGAGAAAAACCTTTGTTATTGTTTTTGAATGATCTTTGGTATCAGTTACTGTCGTGCTTATAACATCTATCTCCTGTGTTTTACCTTTTACGAAATTACGACAGCATTTCATAACTTCTTCAGGAAAATCTAGTGATTTGGCCAGAACATTTCTTGTGCCGCTTGGCAGCAATCCCATTATAGCTTCGGAGTTTATAGGACGCAGGGTTGCGGGCTCGATATTATTATCTTGAGGACGATCCTGACCATTACTGGATGTTACCTTACCACTCTTTAGATTTTGTTCTTCTTTGAAGAAAAAACCATTTGCAACCTCATTTATAGTTCCATCCCCGCCTATTGCAACAACTTTTCTGAATCCTTTCCTTAAAAATTCCCTTGTAAGTGTCGTTCCATCACCTGGCCCTTTAGTAAATACAACTTCAAGAGGAGTTTCACCAAAATCTTCTTTTATCTTCTTAAAAAGGTCCTTCCAACCTTTGCCAGTCAACCCACTAGAGGAGCTGGGATTTACAACCAAGAGGATGTTAGGACTTGTGTTTGAAAACTTCTCTTTATGCGCTACTTCCCGTTTCATGCCACTAGCTGACATGTCGCTTCTCCTCATTCTTCTTTTCACTGAGAAAGTCTGACCAATAATAACCTGTTGCTTCTGCTTTTCTTTTTCCTCGTTCTCCCAACATTTAGTTATTAATTACATTATTGTTAATGGGTACAAAACTGATTACGTGCAGATATGAGTCTTGAGCAACCACTCAAATTAGCAATAAATCAATCGAAAAAGCGATAGGAGAAAACCTTTGGTAGAAACAGGGGTGGTTACAGCAAAAGACGGGTGTGTTCGCAAAAATCTTATAACTTCTCCTATACTTTATTTTCAATGCATTAACTTCTTGTATTCAAAATGGCCCAGGTTATCCAATTTTGGTATTTTAAATGTTAGCCGCTCCTGAGCTCTGAAATTACTAGTCGCCAAATGAAGCAAATTAGAGATCGCGATCATCTAATTTAATCACAACTGCTCCATATTTCTTATTTAAAAATCAAAAGACGAGAGTAGACTGTATGGTATATTGAGGTAAACATCAGATCCATCATAACGGTCTACTTTAGATTTCGGTACCATATATTCATGCAACTTTGGTCCGTGTGCAATTATGATGATATTGTCTTTATATTCTGCTACTACGTTTCCACATAATGTTTGATCGCTTGTTTTGACTATTTTCTTTGCCTGAGCTATCTCATTCCAATCAAATGCAGACATATAGCGTGTTTATACTCGTTATTGTGAGTCAAGTGTTAAAAATAGCAGTAGCAATAAAATTGAAATTCTGCGTCTAATTATTTTGACCTGTAAATGGAAGGCATAATTAGTACGAAGTACAGAATTGTTACGGAATTATTATATATAGCAAATGTGTAGTAGTTTCTAACGTGGATCCTGGCATTCTTCTATTGGAAATAGCTTCTGGCCTTAAAGATTCTCTGATAACTGCAGGATTCACTATAGAATCTATTCTTAGTTTAGGTCCTTCTGATCTAGCTGCGGCATTAGGAATAGAACCGTATGTTGCAAAGATTTTTTATGAGGAAGCCAGAAAAATTGCTAGCCAGAATAAATTCCTGGAAGACACAACTTCTACTACAGTATAAAATTATATTGATTGTTGTATGTCTTAAACGATAATCGGAAAGCGGAATTACCTTGATTTTAAACCAAGATATGAAAAGACACAGAATAATCTAACAAATGTACAGAAGTGCAGGATCTTACTTTATTCTGCAGGCATCATTATAATATCCAGTTGAGGTGATTGTAGATCACTACATAGTTTTCAAATTCATTATTATAATGTAAAATTGTATTTTACTTTTTTTGCATATACTTAATAAGGGCATTGACTGAAAACACGATGATTGAAAAGAAGATACCTACAAAGCGGTAGTAGATGTGAATGCGTATGCCACAAGAGACCAAACACAGATTATTGTGGATATTGCGCTGGATCTCATACAAGACTTGGTAGAAGATAAGCCTCCAACAAGCATTATATGCTATAACTTCATGTAGAAGATTTACCTGGATTTATCGAAATAGATTCGTTCATGTAGCTATCTTATGATGATCACAAATTTTCCTAACAATTGATCATAAACAACGAAAAATGAAAAATAAGAAATTTAAGTCTTCCTTTAGAATTACAGATAGGACGAATGAGCATGCCGCTAAATATCTATCGACAGCTTTAATTATCTTCAAGCTGCGCCTAGGTAAGATAATTAAAGCTATTGGAGAATATTCAATTAAAATAAGTCAGGATCCATTTCAATCTGTCTATCACGATCTACGTAAAAGGATTACTAAGGCCCATTTATGCATTTAATAAGCACAAATATTAAGTGAAAAAGGGGAAAGTAAATTACTAATTAATCAAGGCGTCAACTATAGCAATACGGTTATCTTCTACTACTCTTACTATCTCATACCACTCTATATAATTCACGTTTGGCATAGATTTGATATCTTCGAGTAGATTGTGCAATTCAGTTGAATTTTTGTAATATACGTCAGCAGAGAGGTTTACTTGTGGGTTGCCTACTACTAATGTAGTGCTCATAACATTCTTATGTTTTTGAATAATTTTTCCTGCTATATCTTCGCTGCCTCCCTTTCCTACTCCAATTAATAGGTTAGCAGTTCTCACGCCAAGGCCTTGTATATCTATTTTATAATCCTTCTTTATTACTGAACGCTCAAGTTTCATTCTTCTTCTCTGAACGGTCGATAGAGGGATTTTATATTTGCTAGAAATTTCAGCACTTTTAAAATCTGCGTCTCTTACCAATTCTTTGATTATACTCTTATCAAGAGAATCAAAAGAGGACAATATAATATTAGTAAGATTGTTGTTTTTAACGTTGCTATATGAGGTATTGCCCAGTTTTCTTGGTCGTTTTGGCATTGTGTATCACAATGTTGCAACATAGTAATATAACTCTTAGCTTTGTGACGTAATAATGACCGAAATAACCAAGTTTACAAGAACTTTAAATAATAAAACTATTCATATTACATCCTTGTGCCATATTGTATATTACATATTCACGGAAATTGCAGAGAAGAAACAGAAAGCACTGGCGCATCGATTAGCTTGAAGATGATGATCATTGCTATACTCTTTGATTCTGTATACATGAATGTAATTAGAATATTGGGCGGTACGCAGTTTAATAAATAAGATAACTTACACTTTGATGTCCATAATAGTACGAAATTCTACCTCTCACAGTGTACACACTGTGAAGCTTTGGTTATTGTCATGAAAGTTTTCTCCTTATGTTAGTAATGCTAAAAGTTAAAAGATGCAAGGCCTTAATTAATTAAAAAAATAGGAATTCAGCTCCTCTTTTATAGTACAGCTTCGTATATGATTTCATGTCGCCCAAAGATTATAAAGATACAAAAAAACCTAATCCTACCACTACCGCCTCAACAAATACCAAGGCTTCTATAAGGGAAATGACACCCGAACAAACCTCAGAAACTATAAAAAAAATTGCAAGAAATATTCGTGATGCATCAGCTAGGATGAGAGAGACAGTGAAAACCCTTCGTCAAAGCGGGGCAATTGATGAACTTACACAAGCAGTTCACGAAGCGACGATTGCAGCACGGGATACTACTAGAGAAATAAGTGATACTGCTAAGGATTTGAAAGAACGCGGTGTAATTAAAGATACAGCAAGCGCCGTAGAAGAAACAACAATTGCAGCACGCGAAACAGCGCAAGTATTAAAGGAATCCGCTCGGGAGACAGCAGAAAGTGCTCCTGTGACGGCAGACACAGTAAAAGAAGCAGCAAGTAAAATAAAGTCACGTACAAAAGGTACGCCTACTGCCGCTTAGACTTTTTAAAATTTCTAATATTTTTTATTTCATTTAATGCAAGACCGGACTGAAATGTTAGTCTATACGAAGAACGAGAAACAACCGTTTAAGGCATAAATAACGATGTACGAGCATCTAGATTAATAATTGTAAGAATTATTACTACAAGATAATTCGAATATACCAGAGACTAGATTGGTTCCAAAATAATTGAAGACTTAGAAAAAAACAATGAAATGTTGTTGCTGTTGCCAATAAAAATGAGGTAGATGTTGATGATAATATCGACAATCTGCTAAAGGGTTCAAGACAAGAATGTGGAATCACTTTCATTAGCTAGATAAGCGAGGACAAGTAGCCTGCTAATAGATTGGGGGAATTGTGATTAGATTGCAACCAATAGGTCCTTTATTTTACCTTTTTGACTATGAAGTGATACAGGTTATCCTCGCGCCTCATCTCTAATAATGACTGTCCATTCTCTTCAGACCACCTAATCATTTCCAGATCTGCTGTGGGGTCATCTGAGACCAAATGCACCACTTCGTCCATCTGTATTTCTGTCAATAACTGATCAAGTTTTGTAAGGGTAGCGGCACATTCAACTCCTATTTCAAACATTTCGTGATCAGGGAATGCTACAAAGCATCTTACGTGCAAATCCTGAATTAGAGATCGTATCCTATTATGACAATTCTCAATCTCTTCTAGGCCATTAAGATCATCTCTAATGTTTGAACCCTCTATCTTCGTAATCCATCCATGTGTATAAGGGAAATCATTTACTAATTTAGGTTCACTAATTACAAAATCATTAACTTCCACAATCCTGCCGCTTATAGGACTTCTTATTACACCAAAATACTTGACGCTTTCTATCGTACCAATACTTCTTCCTTTAATTATCTCTGTACCAGGCTTCTTTAATTTTATATAAGATAACTTACCAGCAATGGATGTTAAAATAGTTGTGATTCCAATGGTTATGACTTTAGATGTGTTAACCTTTGCCCAAACAAAATTCTCAGCATCATAAAGAAGGCTTTCAGGGAATATACAATGATTTATGTCCATATGAGATTCTCTCATAGAAAGCATTATTAATTTATGGAATTTTAATAAGGAAGCTGGCAAGAGCCGCTGTGAAGGTGGCAACGACAACAACGGAAGCAGCAAATACAGTCCTCTAATAGTTGCATTATATTATATTTCCATACTTATGTTTTGACGGTCTCAGTCATGTTGTTCATATTGGTAGAGATGTGGATCTCCAGCCGATATATTTTCCGTTATTGGCTTATCTATGTCTTCAAAAACCTTTTCTTCTTCGGTCCTCCCTGCAATTTTGTATGTATTAGGTCTTCCTTCTGGGATGATAATATGAGCCATCTTTAGCAGTAATTGCTTCCTCAACATTTTGAATGGAAAATTCACTATCAATTACATAATATCTCTCATCTTCGCAATTATTAGTATGAAACTGGGAACCATTTTGAGGAGGGACAACTATTTCTAAAAGCAATAGATTGCTAGAATGTTAGTGAAAGATACATTGCAAAATCAGATCCAGTACATTGTATTGTTGTCTTCGAGTAAAGAAAAAGAAGGAATGATTCGAACCTAGATGCTCAGCCTACATTAACTTTTCCTTCCATAGATGGATGAAGTTCGCAGTAGTATTGAAAAGTACCTGTTTTTTCAAACGTATGGCTAAAAGACTGGCCCGGTTCAATAATACCTGAATCGAATCCGGAGCTTGATGTTACTGTATGTGATTCACGATGATCATTAGTCCAGGTTACTGTATCTCCAACTCTGACATCTATTGGATTAGGACTAAATGACCTTGCATGCTTTACTCCTACTATTGCAACATGGTCAGTTCCTGTTCCTGTTCCATCATTATCTGTCGTAGGCTTAGCAACAGTTTCAGCAGAAGTATTTTTATCACTCTGACTGCTCTTCGCAAATGCTTGATATTGATTAGTTGCTGGTGTTATGGCAATATTTGATATCATAAATATCAAAGTTGTTGTTAGAAGTATCGTAGATACTGCTGCAACAGCCATAAATCTACCGAAGTTATTATTCCTTAACATTTCAAAATGAACTAACTGCTAGAGAATATTAGTGATTTCAATAAATAACAGATAGCAAATAGATAGAAGTCAGTACGTAATATTTTTAGTATCAATTCTAATAATAGTAAAGGAATGTCTATAAAAGGCCTGGACTGTTGTTATCATGGATACCTGCTGCCTTAGTGCCTATGGAGATAAAGCATCCAACTAGAATAAAACGTCAGTATGAACTAGAAACAAAAGGAATCATATCATTCTTTTAATGGTTATCTAACTTACTACGGAACAACTTCATTGGTATTATGATATTTAAGCTAAAGTAATCCCATCAGTCCCTACTCAAAGTTTCTAGATTTCCGAAATCAATTGTACTTCACCATCATTAATTCTTCTTTAATCAGAGATCAGAAAACTACTTGGAGATTGACCGCGAAGTTGCTATTTGTAATTCAGTTTTTGGAACATAGCTATTTTCAGGCCGCATTTAGCTAACTACGATATAGATTTTGTTACTTTTGAGGCATTATTGCAAATATTTTCTTAAGAATCGAGAATTTCTCCTCACTATTTCGCTATTAGGATGAGTTTATTGGTAGTTTAGCGTCCATAACGAAGAGGAACTGGAATATTAGAAACAGCCCCCATAATATTATACTACTTTTTGAGTTTATTATCGATTATTACCTAAGAACTATAAGATATAATTGCACATTATTATTGATATTGTGAACTTAACGAAAATAACAGCTAACCTTTAAGTTCTAGACTAGTTAGATGAGAGCAAGTGAAAAAATATGTCCTCAGAAGATATAGACTACAATAATTCTAATAATAAAAATAATAGTAGTAGTAATATTAATGCCAACAATACCAAAGTAGCAACGCTAAAAGTTGCAGAAGTAGCGGAGCAACATGATGTAGGGAGAAAAATCGCACGTGTAGATCCTGACGTAGCTGAACGTATGGGTATTTCTACTGGCGATGCTCTAGAATTGTCATCACTTGGAAAGAAAAGCATTGTTCTAAGTTGGCCAGCAAAGGAGAGAGATAGAGGAAAGGGTTTGGTTCGCATTGATGGCTATACAAGGAATAAGCTTGATGTAGGTATTAACGACACAGTAGATGTTAGAAAAGTAGAATCAAAGGTTGCCAGAAGCATAACATTTGCGCCGACGGAACCACTCAGAATAGTAGGTGCCGAACAGTATCTTGTAGAGTACCTGAATGGGACACTAATGACCAAAGGCGATACAGTGCCTATAAACGTAATGGGTCAAAGAATAGACCTTGTCGTAATTTCTACCAATCCTTCAGGACCAGTTATCGTTAGCAACTCAACTAAGATTACAGTTTCTGAAGAAAGCGCAAAGGCAGTACAATTAACAAAAGAGGGTGGAGTTCCCTCCATTACCTATGAGGATATTGGTGGAATAAGAAATGAGGTAACTCGGGTCAGAGAAATGATAGAGCTGCCTTTGAGGCATCCCGAATTATTTAGGAGATTAGGAGTAGAGGCACCTAAAGGAGTCCTTCTTCATGGACCACCTGGAACTGGTAAGACATTATTGGCAAAGGCAGTAGCTAATGAAACAAATGCCAACTTTTACACGATAGGAGGGCCTGAAATAATGAGCAAATTTTACGGAGAATCAGAAGAGAAACTACGAAATATATTTGAACAGGCAGAAAAAAATGCTCCTTCTATTATATTCATAGATGAGATTGATTCTATTGCTCCAAAGCGAGAGGAAGTATCAGGAGAGGTTGAGAGAAGGATCGTTTCACAATTGTTATCATTAATGGACGGCATGTCTTCCCGTGGCAAAGTGGTTGTTATAGGAGCTACAAACCGAGTAAATGCAATTGATCCAGCACTGAGACGTCCTGGTAGATTTGACAGGGAAATTGAGATAGGCGTTCCTGATAGAGATGGTAGATTAGAAATATTACAAATTCACACACGAGGAATGCCCCTTGATAAAGATGTCAATTTAGAAAAGCTTGCTGATATTTCTCATGGTTTTGTTGGAGCTGATCTACAAGCGTTGTCTAAAGAAGCAGCAATGAGAGCGTTAAGAAAAGTGCTGCCAGAAATTGATTTATCATCTGAGAGCATACCTGCAGATACATTAAAGAAAATCATCGTCAATATGCAAGATTTTATGGATGTAATTAAAGAAATGGAGCCATCTGCAATGAGAGAAGTGTTTGTAGAGGTTCCAAATGTGAAATGGGAAGATATCGGTGGATTACCATCCATAAAGCAAGAATTGCAAGAAGCTGTAGAATGGCCTCTCAAATATCAAGGAGTATTTACATATGCTGATGCTACTCCTCCAAAAGGAATATTGCTTTACGGTCCACCGGGAACAGGAAAGACTTTGATGGCCAAAGCTGCAGCAAATGAAAGTGAAGCTAATTTTATTAGTATTAAAGGTCCTGAGCTTCTTTCAAAATGGGTGGGAGAATCAGAAAAAGGAGTGAGAGAAGTATTTAGAAAAGCAAGACAGGCGGCTCCTTGCATCATATTCTTTGATGAATTGGATGCGATAGCTCCCAGCAGGGGAGCTGATTTTGGCGATTCCCATGTTACTGAAAGGGTAATAAGCCAACTATTAACTGAGTTAGATGGACTTGAGATATTAACCAACGTGATAGTGATAGGCGCTACTAATAGGCCTGATATTATAGATCTTGCATTGTTAAGGCCAGGCAGGTTTGATAGATTGCTCTATGTACCTCCTCCAGATCGTGACTCCAGGATAGAGATAATAAAAATCCATACAACAAAGAAACCATTAGCTGAGGATGTTAAGGTTGAAGAATTGGCAGATCACACAGATAGTTACACAGGCGCTGATATCGCATCACTATCATCAGCAGCAGTTATGCTTGCATTGCGGGAACATGTATCAAAATATCAAGATCCAAAGGAAGCAAACAAACACGTACAAGAACTTAAGATCCATATGCGTCACTTTGAAGAGGCAATGAAGAAGATTAGGCCATTATCAACCCAAGAGCTAAATATGTACAAGCGAGTATCAGAAGAATTTGGAAGACCTGAGATTGCAACCAGAGGACGAAGTGGTATGGATACAAGCGATGCTGGTATTCCTCCTTCTCCTCCTGCTGAAACTTGATTTTTTTTATGGTAGGCTTTACACTTCCAATATGACAATATGCAATAATGCGTGCAGGATGTAATGTCAATCGCTCTAGTCTTATTACCTAGCATTTATACTTGAGTCACAGTCTAAAACAGACGGATGGATTATGACTGCTACTGCAAATCCAACTGATAATAAAAATAAAGGATACTTAACGCTTAGAGAGATCACACCAGAA
>Ga0184621_10000120_pt1 | contig 14482 bp, 15 predicted proteins | sample PLM1_30_b1_FD_133144 | JGI IMG/M metagenome (GOLD analysis project Ga0184621, IMG submission 133144) | Groundwater sediment microbial communities from an aquifer in East River, Colorado, USA - PLM1_30_b1 | ecosystem: Environmental > Terrestrial > Soil > Riparian zone | place: USA: East River...
CTACGAACGACTACCACGCTTCCCGGCCGGCTTCTTGGTGATAGGCGACGCGGTGTGCAGCTTCAACCCGATCTACGGCCAGGGCATGAGTGTGGCTGCGCTCGGGGCGCTCACCTTGCGCCGCCACCTGGGGCGGGGCATCAAGCCGCAGCCCAGTCGCTGGTTTCGTGACATGGCCCGCCTGGTCGACGTGCCGTGGGACATGTCGGCGGGCGGCGATCTGGCCTTTCCCGGCGTTCCGGGGCGCCGAACCCTCAAGGTTCGGCTGCTGGGCACTTACCTCGCCCGTCTTCACGCTGCCGCGGCAGACGACGCCGCCCTGGCCGCCGCGTTCATCCAGGTCGCCGGACTGGTCGCACCGCCGCAGTCACTGCTACGTCCAGGCGTTGTACTACGCGTACTGCGAAAAGGCGGGAGTAAGCCAGCCGACGCTTCTCGCGACCTCTCCGTCACGCCGACAGGTTGACTTAACTGCGTTGAGGCTCCTCGGCCCTACGACCTCGGTCGCGCCAGAGCAGCCAGGCCACGACTGCGACCACGACGAGCTGAAGTGCGATACCTACCATCTGGGCCACCGCGTCCCCGGTGGGAAAGTCCTCCAGGTGCAGTGCGTGGAAGACCGCGTGCGGCACCGCGTAAACGGCACTCGCAATGATCGCGACGACGCTCAGCAGCCACTGGCCGGTCACCGCGGCCGCCACGAGTACGACCGTAAGCGCGAGGCTCAGCTCGCCAACATCTCGGGTCAGGTGCTCGTTGTACGGCGGGAGCAGCGAGACCCATGTGTGCCCAGGTAGCGGGAAGCTACGGTAAAAGCTCGTAGGTGCCAGCAGCGCCCACACGCCGACAAGCGCCTCCAAGGCGGCGAGGATCCACAACCCCGCCCGCACCACGACCGATGTCGTTCGCGCCTGTCGCGCCGGCTCGGATCTGCTCACGACGTCGCTGACGTCTCCGCCGGTGCGGCTTTACGCCTGGCCAGCGACGAGTTGATCACTGCGTTGCCGATCCGGAAACCGAGGTTTCGACTGACAATCTGGAAACGACTCGTGGTGTGGAACTGCGTCGCCGCGCGCCGCGACGCGAGCACCGCCTTCCGGCCACGTGCCGCGATGCCGGACGCAACGCGCTCGGCATCGGCGGGAAGATATCCCGACCCAAGCAGCTCGGCCAGCGCCAAGGCGTCGATCATCGCCGTATTGGCCCCCTGGCCCTGAAACGGGCTCATCGGGTGCGCCGCATCGCCGAGCAGCCAGACGTTGCGATCGCGGACCTGCTTGTTGGGATCCCGGTCGTAGTAGCCGCGCGGCTCGATCGATTGCGGATCCGCCGCTGCTGTGATCGATCGGACCAGGGGATGCCAGTCCTCCGTCGCCTTCCGCACGCGATGCAGCAGGTCGGGCTGACTCGTCGACTCCAACACGGACGGCTCGATATGGCAGGTATAGGAGAAGTGCACTCCGCCTGGCTGGCGGTAGCAGAAGAAGGAGTCACCGTGATCACCGAGGGTCATGAAATAACCACCGCTGAGGAGCGGGTCGTCCGATGCCAGAGCGGCATCGCCGGCGATCGCGGAGAGTCCGAGGAAATGGGGTGCGTCGTCGATGAGCTGGCGCCGCAGCGCAGAGCCCACCCCATCGCAACCCACCACCACATCGCCGTCGGCATGGCGACCGCCGGTGAAGATCACTCGGCTAGGGCCGTCCATCTCTTCACAACCGAGAGCCTGGAATCCGTACCGCACCGAGTCGTCGGGCAGCGCCTCCGTCAGCACCGACTGAAGATGATCACGTTGTACGCGGTAGGTCTGCCGCGAGCCGTCGGTCCCGGACGGAAGGGCCAGCAGCGTATCTCCCTGACGGTCGGTGATCACGAAGTTCGTCACCTGCTGGGCGCCATCGGCGAGCACGTCGTCTCGCAGGCCGAGTCGCTCCAGAACGGCCAGCCCCGTATCTCCCTTGAGGCCAATTGCGTAACCCTTGCGCCGATCGGTAGCCGAGGCGTCGCGCTCGAACAGCTCCACCTCGTGCTGCGGCGCCAGCTGAGCCAGAGCAGCCGCGAGGGTCAAGCCGCTGACGCCTGCACCAACGATGATCACCTTCATGATCGACCTCCTAACTGATCAGCCTGCTCCGCAACAGCGTGGCCGGATTGGGAGCCGTTGAGCGCCGGGTGCTGTTGAGAGCGGCAAGCGCGATCAGGCCAGCCGCGCTCGGCAAGACCCAAAGTGCTCCGCCGACATACTCCTTCAGGGCGTTCCAGCCCACCGACCGCCGTATGCTCCGAACGAAACTCTGCGGGCTCGAAGGTGCGCTCATGGTGCGAGTCAGGCTATCGCCATCACACCCGCTGCCCAGCTCATGCAAACTGCCGCCTGCAGGCGATGAACCGGACGCTCGCTGCCGTGAAGATTGCGCGTGCCAGGATCGGGCTATGACCGAGGACTCCGCGCTGCCTGCGGGCACGTCCGCATCTGTGGCCGACCAGGTGGATCGTGACGATCTACGCAAGGAAGGCTGGACCATGGCTCTCTATGTAGCCATTTGCCTGATCGCTGCGCTGACCGCCCTGGAAGACGTGCACGTTGTCCCCGGCCACATCCTAGGGCTGGTCTAGGGCACGACGGTTGGTCTAGCAATCGCGCACGTGTTCGCGTTCCGCGTCGCTGGTCGCCTCGTACACGACGGTAAACTTCCCAGGGCCGATCGCATCGTTTCCGGCGTCCAGTTGGCGGGTGCCGCGGCCGTCGCGGCTATCGTCAGTATCCCGGTTCTCCTGACACCGACAGAGAGTGAGCTCGACTGGGCTCGCTACACGTGCGCCGCCATCATCGGTGTTGTCGGCTATTCGGTCGCCCGTAGCGCAGAGCAGGGCCGGTTCCGTGCCGTGCTGTTCGGCGTCGGGGTCCTCGTCGTCGCCACTGCAATCGCCGCGATCAAACAAGCGTTGGCTGGTCACTAAGGACTGAGCCACTTGGCATCAGTTGCTTGACATGGCGACATCTGCAGCCGCGCAGTCCTGGCCTCGTGCGGAGCAACGCGGCCCAAGGCCCGGGTGAATTGAGCCACATTCGCGGCTCTGTGCGAAGAAACGCGAGAGTGGCAGAGCCTGTTAGGGCTTGCCTTCATTCGCATGCTGCTGGGCGAGGCGGAGCATTTCACGAGCAACCATCGGGCCGGCGTTCTGGTTCTGGCCCGTCACGAGATTGCCGTCGATCACCCAATGATTGGCAAGGATGTCAGTGATTCGGGTACTGGATTCGTACAGTGCGCCCTTCCGGCGAAGTTCGGTCTCCGGATGCTGCGGCGTACCGGTAATCCGAAGGTCACGCACCTGGCGATTGCTGACTCCGGTGACATGCCGGCCCTCGACCAGCGGCCGTCCGTCCGGGTCAGTGGCGTTGATCAACCCGAGAGGGCCGTGGCACACTCCACCGATGATCTTGTCGGCCGCGCTTGCTTCGGTGATCTTGTCGGCTAACGCCTCGGAGAATCCCAGGTCGAAGGCGGCACCCCAGCCGCCCGCCAGATAGATGATGTCGTACGCGTCGACGTTCACGGCCTCGATAGGTAGCGAGTTGCTGATCTTGGTCCGAAGCACTTGATCAGCAAGGAAACGATCGTCGGCCGCCGTGCGAATGATCGAATTCACCGACAGTGGATCAACCGGAATCAGCCCGCCGGCCGTGCTGGCCACGTCAACCTCCATGCCAGCGTCGAGGAAGGCGTAGTAGCCGGAAGTCAGTTCGCTCGCAAAGACCCCGGTGGGCTTGCCGATGTCAAGCATCCCGGAATTGGTCGCAACGACAAGCGCGCGACGGCCGGTCAGATCCACCTCGAGTGGGTCGGGGTCATCCGGATGCAGGCCCAGCTTCTGCACGATCTTGCGCAGCAGAAGTGCCGGCGGTGAAGGTCGATTCATTGCGGCGTACCAGTCCTCTCGGCCGTTTGGGCATGGGCCGGAGCTACCGCCGCTACTCCGGCTGGTTGTCCTCTGGCCCGGCGATCCGATAGGGAGTGTCCAGTCCTTCATACATGAGGTGCGCGACCATCCCGTCAGCCGAGTGCTTCAGATTGTGGCAGTGGTCCATCCAGATGCCGGGGTTGTTGGCCAGAAAGGCGACGTCGTAGCTCTCACCGGCGGCAACGTTGAGGGAGTCGACCCACCACGGGCTCCCGGTGGCCCGCACGTCGTTGCGAGCGAGCACGACCATGTGGTGGCCGTGAAGATGCATCGGATGCACCTCGCTGCTGCGGTTCTCGATGTGCGTCACAACTACATCGCCCTCGCGTACCACGTACATCGGGAGGTGTGGATAGATGTCGCCGTTGATCGACCACCACATCCCCGGACGGCCACGAACGAATCCGGGTCGGCGTCCGATCACGTAGTCGAAACGGCGAGATGCGCGCGCTGGGTCGAAGCCGAGCGGCGCGGGTGTTCCGTAGGTCAGCGGGTCCAGCTTCTCGGCTGGCTGCGGCGGCAGCGGTGCGTTGCTGCCCCTCGGGCCGATGATCGCCGCGATCGCCTTCGACAGTTGGATTCTTGCCGGTGAGCCGTCATCGGGTACCTGAACTTCAAGATCGGCCCGTGCGCCGGCTGTGAGGGCTAGCGATCGGCCAGACACCTCCGACGGTTGGTGCACATCCGTGCCGTCAATCGCGAGCAGCCGGTACGAGCCGCTCGCCCACACTTCCATCGGCCCGTTGTCGGTGTTGGTGATGCGGAGCCGGATCCGCTGACCAGGGCGCGCCGGCACCTGCAGATCCTCGGCTTTGCCATTGACGGTGCGTACACCCCCGTAGGTATGAGCAACCGCCGACACATCCAGCGGCTGGACGACGCCCGCCTTGGGCGTCACCACCAGTGACCCGAACAATCCGCCAGCCACCTGGGGATTCGAGACCTGATGCGAGTGGTACCAGAAGGACCCCGCATGATCAGCAACGAAACGGTAGGTGAACTCGCCGCCGACCGGCACCGCATCTTGGGTGACTCCGGCAACTCCGTCCATCGCGTTCGGCACATCGAGGCCGTGCCAATGCAGCGTGGTACCGGCGGTGACCGACTCGTTGCGGAGATGTACCTCGACCAGCTGGCCCTGGATCGCACGGATTTCAGGTCCCGGCGACGTTCCGTTCAGCGTGTACCGGGCAAGGGACCGGCCGTCGTTCGGCTGCTGCTGACGGGCAACCAGATCGACCCGTACCTCCGCCGGCCGGCTGGGGTCTGCGATCAGCTCGGTGATAGAACGGCTCGGCATCGAGGGGTGGCCCGGTTGGCCGTGAGCATGCTCAGCCATCTTCAGATCGGGCTGCACGCCGCCATAGTCGGGGTAGCCCATGTCCATCACCGAGTACGTCGGCGGCAGCCGGCTGGCCAGCCACATCCAGGTCAGCGGAGCCACGATGGCCACGGTGGCGAAGACGGGAAGGACGACCCGAAGTGTTCGGCGCGCGCCAGTTGAGCTCATGCCCGATCAGCCCGAGTCGAGAGTTGTGGAGGTCTGTCACTCGGAGTACGTGGCCTGTTTGCATGATCAAGAGAGGACCACGAGGCGGCCACCAACGCCACCCGGGCAATGGCGACCGGCCAGGGAAGTGGCAACGCGAACGTCGGCGACGTCTTCATCGGCCAAATCTCCGTTTCGAAAGTCCTGACCTGTCAGAGTGGCGCCGTCACCCGCTCCTGCGCCGACGACGCTGCGGTGTGTGTCTGATTGCGCATCCGACGGCCGGCGTAGAGAGCGGTGCCGAAGAGCACGAGTGCGGTGAGCCCGTGCAGCAAGCCGACCGCAGGAATCTCGTGGCCGAGGAAGCCGAGCTGGCCTTGGACGACCACCAACGCGAAGACGATCACGGCCCACTTGATCGCTCCGCGCGTCTTGGCGAAGAACGAGGTGATCACCAGCAGCAGCGCGATTCCTGGGATCACGAACGTCCCATTGATGCCATGCACGATGAAGCCGACGACCTCAGGGAAGGGGTTGTCCTCGCTTTCCATCACGGCCTTGTCGAGTACGCCGCCACCATCGACCCACTTGCCTAGGCCGGCAATGGCCCAGACCACAGCCATTGCCTGGATTGCCACCTCGGCTGCCACCAGGTACGCGAGCACCTTGTACGCGGTTCTCATCGAACTCCTTTCTCTACAGATGGGAGCGGTGCCCCTGTGCTGAAGACCAGGCGCGCCAGCGCCAGAGGCCAGGCCGGAAAGGCCAGCCAGCTCATCGCGCCTAGCACGATTCCCGGTATGGCGAATGCCAGCGGGTGCCCGAATCCCGAACCGATCAGATAGCCCGCGGCCGTGATCAACAGCGCACCCGGAAAGCTCGCCCCGAGCAACAGGCCGAAGCGAGTCACCGATCTCGGCAGCGTCACCTGTCGATGGCCCGTCGAGCTGATGATGAACACCCACGCGTAGACGAGCAGGAACGCCGGCACAACGAGCAGCACTTCTACGTCGAACTCCACGACACCGGCAACCAGCATCAGCTGCAGCACAGCAACTGCAAGCATGGCTCCGACCGCCATCACCGTGGCCACCCGCACCAAGCGGGTGCGCGGCAGCCATCGATCCAAGGCCAGCGCAACTGGAATCATGGCCAGGAACTGCACGGGAATCACCCAGTCATTGGCAGTACCGAGCCAGCCAAAGCCGTTCTGTACCTCGCTGAATGGACGCGCCAGTAGATAGAACAGCACCAGCAGCACATTGGCGACCAACCCGGCGATGCCTGACGTCAACGCCCATAGCACTGGACGCCGGATTCGCTGATCTGGCGGATGGATCTGGGTCAGCATGCCGCCAGGCTCCGGGGGGAGACATCCCACTGTCACGGGACGATGTCCCATCTCGGCCGGGATTGTTTTCTCAGTTGTCCCCGCGGACCAGCTGAGCCCCAGAATGGGGTGTGCGCGCGTCAGCGGCGGTGAGTAATCCCTTGCGTCGCGCCTGGCATCAGCGTGCTGCTCGCCGGGCACCGGTGGCGATCGCGGTCGTACTTGTGCTGCTGGGCCTGATCGCGGTTGCGGTCCGGCTGGACGCCCCGGCTGATGGCACCGCCGTCTCGTTCTGGCAGGTGGACGGCGTGATCGTCGACGTGCCCGGCGCGGCGAAGAGCTCTGGACTGCAGTCAGGCGACCTCGTGACCCGGATAGCAGGACATCGCCTGGCCGAGGGGCTGGGCGGCGTCGCCCGACCGACCCCCGGAGATCAGCTCGTCTACGAGGTCGTCCGGAACGGCCTCGATCAGGTGGAGGTTCAGGTCCAGCAGGTCGATCCGTACCCTCTGCTGGCGGCCGGGTGGGGCAACCTCATCTTCGTCGTCGCCCTGGCAGCACTGGCGAGCGCGCTGTACCTTCGGCGGCCTGAGGAGCCGGCGACCACGCCGCTCGTGATCACTGCTGCCGGACTGCTCGGTAGCACCCTGGCGCACGAGGCCGGCCTGCCGGCTCTCGCTCTCGCCACCGGCGGACCGCAGTTGTGGCTGTACAACCTGAACATCATCGTGGTGTACGCCATCGCTTGGGGGGCCGCCCTCGCCTTCGCCCTGGAATTGCCGGGAGACGATCGGTGGCGCCGGCGCAACCTGCTCGCGATCGCCTACGCCGCACCTCCGGCATTGATGACGGCTTGGATGGGAGTTGCGGCGATCCTCGCGCCCAACGCCCTGCGCTGGTTCGATCTGGTCTACGCCGGCAGCACAGTGCTCGTGGCTGGAACTCTGGTAATGGGCGGTGTGCTAGGCGTTGTGGCGTACCGCCGCAGTCACGACCGGCTGACTCGGAGCAGGCTGCGTTGGGTCGCCGGCGGGAGCATTGCGGCTGCTGCGCTCAGCATCGCGTTCTGGCACCTGCCAGAGATCCTGACTGGGCACCAGTTGTTGCCGGCAGGTGCGCTCGGCCTCTCCGCGCTGCCATTCGTCCTGGGCATAGCGGTGGCGCTGCGCCGGCACCAACTGTTCGACATCGAGCGGCTGGCGAATCGGTCTCTGGTCTATGTAACGGTGGTGGCGATCCTCGTTGCTGGCTACGCGGCTCTGGTCGCCGTACTCGTAAGCGGGCTCGGCCTATCCGGAACAGTCGCTGCCGCGCTTGCCGCGGCAGCCGCCGCGCTCGCCCTTGCCCCGCTGCGCAATGCGGCGCAGCACATGGTGAACCGACTGATGTACGGCGAGCGGGACGACCCGGCCGGGGTGCTTGCCCGGCTCGGGACGAGGATGCAAGCAGTCCTGCTGCCAGACGAGGTACCTCCTGCCGTGGTGGAGACCGTCGCCCAGTCGCTACGGCTGCCATATGTCGCGATCGACCTCGCAGACGGTGAAGGCGCGTTCCGAATGGCAGCCGAGCATGGCGCGCCGATCGGCACCGTGCATATCGAGACGCTTACCCACCACGGTGCCGAGGTTGGCCGCCTGCGGGTTTCCGAGCGTGGCCGAGACGAGCCGTTAGAGCCAGCCGACTTGGAATTGCTTAGATCGCTGGCCGGCGAGATCGGCCCGGCGGTCCAAGCCGTCCGACTGCACCAGGATCTGCTCCGGTCCAGGGCCGAAGTCGTCGCGCTGCGGGAGGATGAGCGGCGCCGGCTGCGACGTGATCTCCACGATGGGCTTGGTCCAGCTCTGGCAGCCATCAGTCTCAAGGCCGGGCTAGCGGCGCGCGAAGTGCCGCCGGATTCTGCGGCTCGGGAGTTGCTGGGTGAGATCGACAACGAGGTGAAGGAGAGCATCGGCGACATCCGGCGACTTGTCGAGGCGCTCCGGCCGCCCGCCCTCGATGAGCTCGGCCTGCTGGGTGCCGTAAAGTCCCGCGCGGCCGCGCTGGCCGGCGACGTGACCATCGACGTCTCGGGGCCCGAGTCGGCCGACGGGCTGCCAGCAGCGATCGAAACCGCCGCGTACCGGATCGTGGTCGAGGCGATGACCAACGCCGTACGCCACAGCGGCGGCGCCTACTGTTCGGTATTCATCAGGGTCGAGGATGACGCCGTTGAGGCTGTTGTCCGGGATGACGGCCGTGGCCTGGCGGCGGATCGCAAGCCAGGTGTGGGACTCCGATCCATGCAGGAGCGCGCGGCCGAGGTGGGCGGCACGTTGTCGGTATCGTCGGCTGCGGAGGGGACCGTCGTCTCTGCCCGGTTGCCGTTGAGCCTGAGAGGTGCAGTTGATCACACTGATCCTCGCTGATGATCACCCGGTCTTCGCCTCCGGGCTGCGGGCGGTGTTCGACGCCGAACCGGATGTGACTGTGCTGGAGGTCGCTGCCACGGGACGGGAGGCGGTGCGTGCAGCTACCGACCACAAGCCTGATGTCGCGGTGCTCGACATCAACATGCCGGATGGTGACGGGCTCTGGGTCTGTGATCAGCTTCGCGCCGCAGGACTCGGCGTGCGCGTCCTCATCCTCACCATGTACGACGACGACGAAAACGTGCTGGCCGCCCTCCGCGCCGGCGCGTACGGCTACACGCTCAAGGGGGCAGGACCCGACGAGCTCGTCGCCGCCGTCCGTGCCGTCGCTCGCGGCGAGGCGCTCTTCGGTGCCGGGATCGCTGCTCGGATGCTGCAACTCTTCGGCCGCTCGGCGGTTTCGTCGCCATTTCCTCAGCTCACTGAGCGCGAGACCGAGGTGTTGGGTTTGTTAGCGGCCGGGCGGGACAACGCCGGTGTCGCGCGGCGCCTGGCGGTCAGTCCGAAGACGGTACGCAACCACGTGTCCAACATCATCACCAAGCTGCACGTCTCGGACCGGTCGGGCGCCATTCTGCGGGCGCGCGATGCCGGCCTGGGCGGCGGAGCTGGCACGAGCTGATTCGTGCCGTCGACGCTGCGGGTGTCATGATCGATGATCATCAACTCGCACCATGACAGGGGCCGTTTCGCCGACTGCAGGAGCTCGCCTCTGAGCCTGGACAAAGGTTGGCATACGTTCGCGAGCGAGAAAAGGAGGCGAATCTCGCGGACTGCCTGTCAGAGTGCAATAAACAACAACGAGGACGCAACTGATGTCATGGTTCAGGTGGTTACGACCCCCTAGCGTCCAGCAGCGCCTAGCGCCGTACAAGCTGCGCCCCGACGTGGTGACCGCGGCGGCGGCCATGGCATCTGATCAGCGCTCGGATGTCCATATAGCCCGATTGCAGTCCTCGCTTACTGACTCCGAAACCGTGTTGCGCCTGATGGACGGGCGATATGAGCACCAGATGGGCCTGCTCGCGCTGACCAGTGAACGCATTCTGTTCCGTTCGCGTCGCAGCACCGAACCCGCATTCAGCGTGCCGCTGCCGGACGTCGTCGCTATTGAGGCGGCCACTCGGAGAGTCTCCGGCACTGTCCGTGTCACCACCACGCGCGGCAGCCTCACTGTCGATCAGATCCTCGGCGCGCAGGGCGAGATGCTCGCCGAGGAAGCGAGGGAAGCGATTCGCGGCGAGTCTCGGCCAGTCCGTGATCCGCTGGAGGTGCTGGCCGAACTTCGCGCATTGCGGGACAGCGGCATGATCAGCGCCGCCGAGTTCGAGATTCGCAAGTCCGCGATCTGGCGTGACATCTAGCAGTCCCCGAGACTTTCGGCGTTCTTGGGGCGGGCGAGCATGGCATTGGATTCATGGACTAGATATCTTCTTGGAAAGAGCGGCGCGGCGATTCGACGGGCATTCGTCGCGGGCATGGAACACAGACGGCAGGTGAACTACGGTGGAATTTCGGTTCGTCGGTAACTCAGGCTTCAAGATCTCAGAGATCACCTACGGCAACTGGCTGACGCACGGCTCGCAGGTGGAAAATGATCAAGCCAAGGCGTGTGTACGCGCTGCGCTCGACGCCGGCATCACGACGTTCGATACTGCGGACGCGTACGCGAACACCAAGGCCGAGACCGTGCTCGGCGAAGCACTGAAGAGTGAGCGCCGAGAGTCGCTGGAGATCCTTACCAAGGTCTACTGGCCTACCGGACCGGGCGGCCCCAATGACGTCGGACTGTCCCGCAAGCACATCGTGGAGTCGATCGACGGGTCGCTCACTCGACTGCAAACCGATTATGTCGATCTTTACCAGGCGCATCGCTTCGATTCCGAAACTCCGCTCGAGGAGACCATGCAGACGTTTGCCGATCTGGTGCGGATGGGCAAGGTGCTCTATGTCGGCGTCAGCGAGTGGACCGCGCAGCAGATCCGGGATGGCCACGCTCTCGCCGAGCAACTCGGCATCCCCATGATCTCCAACCAGCCGCAGTACTCGATGCTGTGGCGGGTGATCGAGGGCGAGGTCGTGCCAACCTGCGTCTCGCTTGGCATGTCTCAGATCGTCTTCTCGCCGATTGCTCAGGGGATCCTCACCGGAAAGTACCGTCCGGGCGAGCAGCCACCCGAGGGCTCGCGGGCCACCGACGAGAAGGGCGGCGCGGACATGATCAAGAGATTGATGAGTGACGACGTGCTGAAGCGTGTCCAGCAGCTGGTGCCGCTCGCCGCCGAGGCAGGACTGTCCATGGCGCAACTGGCCGTGGCGTGGGTACTGCAGAACGACAATGTCGCCAGCGCGATCATCGGGGCATCGCGGCCTGAGCAGGTCACCGACAATGTTGCTGCGGCGGGTGTGAAGCTCGACCAGGACCTATTGGGCAAGATCGACGAGGTGCTCGATCCCGTGGTCGAGCGCGATCCCGCGAAGACACGCTCGCCCGAGACCCGCTGAGCGCGAGGAAGGAATGCCGTGATCATCCGCGTCTTCAGGCCGACAATCCACAGCGGCAAGGAAGCTGAGTTCGAGTCGTTTCTGCGCGATACGGCGATACCGCTGGTCTCGCGGCAGTCAGGGCTGATCGCCCAGCATGCCGGCAGACCTCGTGACCCGTCCTCAACTGAGTTCGTCTACGTCACGGTCTGGGAGGACGTGGAGTCGATTCGGGCGTTCGCGGGCGAGCGCTGGCAGGAGGCGGTGATCGCTCCCGAGGAAGAGGACCTGCTCAAAGACACCTGGATCGGGCACTACGAGGTGATCGAGACGGGCTGAGAGCCCAGCTCATCTCGCCCTGGTAGGTGCGTTTCGCAGCACAGACGTGAAAACGGCCCCTCGAATCCGATCTCTTGGGGACGTTTCCCAGCACAGACGTAAAAACGACCCCGCGAACCCGACCCCGTGGGTACGTTTCCCAGTCACAGACGCGAAAACGACCCCCGAGCCGACCCGGGCAGAGCCGACCCGCCCAAAAAGGGGACCGCAGCATCGACCCGGGCTGGCGGCGCTGCGGGGCGGCGAGCCGAGAGATCGGCCGGGTCGACTGACATCATTCGTGGCGTTGTGCGGAACAACGTGACCCGATTAGCCAGATCCGACTCCATTTGTGGCTGTGTGCGGAGAAGTGCAGCTTGATACCAGATGATGAGTCGGCTCCGCGCTCTGAGAGCTCGGCGGGATATTGGCGTTGAGTCGAAACACGTTGCCCGGGTCGTACCGGTCTTTGAGAGCGACGAGCCGCGCCCAGCCGTCCTGGTACGCCGCGCGAACGCCTGAAAGGCCCTCGTCAGTCAGGAACGTCGGATATTGGCGACCGTTGCCATGAGCCCGCAGCCGATTCCAGCCTTCGTGTACCCAGGCTGCATGCTGGCCGGCGGCCGGATCCTCCGGCGGCCACACGGCGATCAGCCGGATCTCGTAGCCGACCTCGCGTTCACCCACAGCCGTGGCATCGGCAGCGACTCGGCTGGCTGCGCCGCTGATCGCCCAGCCCGTCAGGAAGGACAGCCGCGTCGGGAGCGAGTCGAGCAGCGAGACGAAGACCTCAATCGCGGAATCGGACAACTGAGGCAGGCGTACGGACCTCCAGTAGGCGCCGTTGCCGGGAGCCGCGGCACCGTCGAGCAAGGTCTGAAGTGCGCGGTAGGGCACCGGCCTGACCAGGTCGCCGAGCGGGCTAGCTACGTGCAGTAGTGGAGTGAGCACTCGGATGCCCTCGGCAACCTCGCCGGCCCAGGTCAGCAGTAGACCGAGCGCGGGTTTGCCGTACTGCTCGGGAGGCAGGAACGGTAGTGGTGGCAACTGATGTGCGACGAGCATGATGCCGAGCTCATCGGGCGCAGCAGGGGCGAAGTCGCGCAGGAACCGAAGGACCTCTGCCGCCTGCTCGATCGGCCAATACACCGGGCCGCCCAGTACGAGCGGTCCGACAGGATGAAGATCGTAAGTGAACGAGGTGGCGATGCCGAAGTTGCCGCCACCGCCGCGCAGTCCCCAGAACAGCTCGGGTTCGCTCTGCGCGTCCACACGCAGCTGCTCGCCCTCGGCGGTGATCAGCTCTACGGCTCGGAGGTTGTCGACCGTGAGGCCGTGCTTGCGGAGCAAATGACCGAACCCGCCGTGCAGAGTCAGGCCGCTGATTCCCACCTGGCTGACGGTGCCGCCGGTGGTGGCCAACCCGTAACGCTGGGTGGCAAGATCAAACTCGCCCCAGGTCGCACCGGCCGCAGCCCGCGCTTGTCGCTTGGCCGGGTCTACCGAGACGCCCTTGATCAGGGTGAGATCGATCATGACGGCGTCGTCGTACACAGCGTTGCCGGCGACGCCGTGCCCACCGCCGCGTACGGAGATCGGCAGCGCGTGGTCTCGGGCAAACCGTAGCGCCGTCACGACGTCGTCTGCATCCACGCAGCGTGCGATCAACGCCGGCCGCCGATCGACGGCCCCGTTCCAGATCCGGCGGGTTTCGTCGTACGCGTCCTCGCCTGGTTGGATCAGCGCACCGCGGAAGCGGGTTCGCAGGCTACGGAACATGCGGCTGCGGCGGTCCAGGGCGGCTTGCGCCATGACAGCCCTCACGATTTCTCAGTCGTGCGGTTGCGCCGAACGCGACCCCAAGGCTTGAAGACCGACAGCACGAAAGCGACAGCCAACGCCGTCGGCGACACGATCGGCGGATAGAGCATGTCGGTGAAGTCCCACTGCCGGTCAGCGCCGAGCGCCAACTGCCGACCAAGATCAGCAGCCTCGGCGACCCCACCGCGTAGCGAGGCGACGACGAGAATGGCGAGAACGAGGTTGAGGCCAAGCTTGATCATCACCCACCAGTAGCGGACCAGGCCGTACTTGCTGCCCAGTCCCAGCTGGATTCCGGTGATCAAGCTCAGCATCGCGGCACAGAACATCGGCCAAACGGTGACAAGTTGAAGCGATTGCAGGACATGGGCGCGTACCGCGGCGGAGTCTGTGCCAATGGCACTGAAGATCAAGACGGCCATGGCCACGTCGAGCCCAAACCACGAGCCGCCGGCGACGATATGAAGGACCAAGATCGTCTTGCGGGGGCGACCGCCGAGTCGCCAGCTACCCTGCTGGCCGACCTCGCGCGATCCTGGTTGAGCCTGCACCAATGCGGTACTCATCGCGGGTGCCGGGCCGTATTGGTGATGAATGCGCTTAGCGCATCCGCCAGCTGCTGAGGCTGGTCGAGCGGTACGACGGTATAGCTATCGACGATCTCCACCA
>Ga0184621_10000122_pt1 | contig 14427 bp, 9 predicted proteins | sample PLM1_30_b1_FD_133144 | JGI IMG/M metagenome (GOLD analysis project Ga0184621, IMG submission 133144) | Groundwater sediment microbial communities from an aquifer in East River, Colorado, USA - PLM1_30_b1 | ecosystem: Environmental > Terrestrial > Soil > Riparian zone | place: USA: East River...
CGCGCGATGCGGTGCGCTTCCAGCGCCGCGAGGTCGCGCCCCTCGAAGAGGATGCGGCCCGAGTCGGGACGGAAATGGCCGCTCACCACGTTGATCAGCGTCGATTTCCCGGAGCCGTTCGGACCCACCAGCCCCAGGATCTCGCCGCGCCGCACCTCGAGATCCACTCCGGCGAGCGCCTGCACCCCGCGGAAAGCCTTGCTCAGCCCGCGCGCCTCGAGCAGGGGTCGGCCTTCCGATTTTCCCGGCCCGGCGGCGCTCGGCGCGGGAAGATCCGCCGTATCGATCGCGGGCGTCGCCGAAACCCGCCGGCGCTTCAGTGCGCCGATGAGCTCGCCGAAGATGCCTTCGGGCAGAAAGAGAATCACGAGGATCAGGATCAGCCCGACCGCGGCGCGCCCTGCGACCGCATAGTCGCCCGCAGTGAACGCGTAGAGCAGCGCGGTGACGGCCGCCGCGCCGACCGCGGGCCCGAACCAGTGGCGCGACCCGCCGAGCACGCTCATCAGCACGACGTTGAGCGGCACGGCGATCGAGAACGTCTCGCCCACGGTCACATAGGAAATGAACATGGCCTGGATGCCGCCCGCGATGCCGGCGAGCCCGCAGGACAGGCCGAACGCGGCAAGCTTGTAACGATACGTCGGCACGCCCAGCACCTCGGCGACGTCCTCATCGTCGTGGATGGCGAAGAGGCCCGTGCCGAACCTGGAGTGCTGGATCTCGCGGGCGATCCACAGCGTGCCGAGCGCGAGGGCGAGCCCGAGCAGATAGAAAGTGGACGAGGGCGAAGGCCCGATCGCGGGCAGCGGCACCGCGCTCAGGTAAAGCCCGGGCCCGCCGTCGATGGGCGTGTTGAGCACGACCGTCGCGAGCACGAAAGTCACCGCGAGCGTGAGCAGGGCGAAGAGCTCGCCGCGCAGCCGCGGGAGGCGGAACACCAGCGCGCCCAGCGCGATCCCGAAAACGGCGGCGACGAGCGCCGCCGCGGGCAGCGTCCACAGGAACGGAACGCCGGTCTTGGTCGCGAGCGTCGCGGTCGTATACATGCCGGCGCCGAAGAACGCGCCGTGGCCGAAGGAGAAATACCCCGAGTAGCCGGAGAGGATGTTCCACGAGACCGCGAGCACGATCCAGTGGAACACGAGATAGAGAAACGATTCGTAGAACGCAGGCGGTCCGAAGAAAGGCACGGCCGAGAGCCCGATGCCGGCTGCGGTGAAGCCGGCCAGCGCGCGCCCGCGCATGGCTAGATCCTCCCCGGCCGTGCGAGCAGCACGACGATGAGGAGCGAGAAGGACACGAGCGGCGCCCACGCCGGCGCGGTGAACGCCATGGTCAACGCCTCCGACACGCCGATCACGATTCCGGCGACGAGCGGCCCAAGCGGATTGCCGAGCCCCCCGAGCATCACCGCGGCGAACACCACGCCAAGCCAGGCGTAAATCTGTCCCGGCGCCAGCGTGTAGCTGAGCGCGAGGCACAGGCCTGCAACGCCGGCAAAGGCCGCGGAGAGGCCTGAAAGCAGGAGCGAGAGCCCGCGCACGTCGACGCCGAATGCGGCCGCGATGGGCGCATCCTCGGCGATCGCGCGCATGGCTTTCCCCGTATACGTATGGCGGAGCCAGGCCCAGACGGCGAGCGACAGTGCGACCGCCATTGCAAGAGTCAGGAGCTCGGGCAGCGACACATAGAGCGCGCCGACGCGGAATTTCACCTCGCCGTAGGCGGACTCCATGCGGCGGAAGTCGGCGGTCCAGATCCACTGGATCAGCGCTTCGATGATGGCGGTGAGCCCGAAGGTGACGAGCAGCGAATTGAAAGCGCTCACCGAGAAGCGCGCGAGCAGCCAGTGCATGAGCGCGCCGAGCGCGAAAAAAAAGGGCACGACGACGGCGAGCGTGGCGAGCGGGTCCATGCCCATGCCCGCGAGCTGATAGCTGAGATAGGCGCCCAGAAACGCGAGCGCGAAATGCGCCAGGTTGATCTGGCGCAGCATTCCCCAGGAAAGGCTGAGGCCTAAGCCGAGCAGCCCGTAAAGCGCCCCGATGAAAAGGCCTGAAAGCAGCGACTGGCCGAGGAGCGTGAGGCTCGGCAGGGCCATTGCTCTGCTGCTGGATCAGGGTGTGATCAGGCGCGCGCCCGGCGCGGCGAATTCCTTCGGCCAGACGATGACCCACTTGCCTTTCTGGTTCTGCTTCACCTTGTAGAGATCGGTGCCGTAGATGTAGTTGAAGGGCCCGTCCCAGCGCAGCCTGCCGACGATGGCGTCCACCGGATTCTTCTTCAGCCATTGTGCGATGGCCTTGTCGTCGATGCTCTTTGCCCCGGTCACGCCCGCCTCGAGCGTCTGCCAGGAGGAATACGAAATGGCCGATTGATTCTCGACCGAGGTGTCGGGCAATCCGGCCTTCGCGCCGCGTTCGTGATACAGCCGGATGAACTCGACCGCGACGGGATTGTCGGTGAACGGCGGGTGCTCCTCGAAGGTCGTCGCCGCGAGCGCGTTTTCCCCGCCGGACGCCTTCAAGAGCGGCCCGGGCGCGGGGAACAGGTGGAAATGCAGCGGCGGCATGTAGTCGATCTTGCGCATCGCATCGATCAAGAGATTGCCCTCCAGGCCGAGGCCGCCGACCCACACGAGATCGGGTTTCGCGTCTTTCAGCCGTGCGGCGATGGGGCCGAAATCGCGGTTGCCGAAGTCCCATTCGAGAAAGGCGACTTCGCGAAGTCCGCGCTTCTTTGCCGCCTCGCGCGCGCCCAGGGAAATGAACTGCACCGAAGGAAATTTGCTGGTGACGACCGCGATCGACTTCGGCGGCTTCGCGGAAGCGGCGAGCGCATCGAAGACGAGCTTGGGTATCGTGTTGTCCGGATCGCCCGCCAGCCCGCCGGTCGGAAATTGCATTTCGTATTTCGCGAGGCTGGGCGTGCCGAAGGTATGGTGGACGAGCAGCTTGTTGTAGCGCTGCGCGACGCCCATCGCCGAGAGAATATTCGCAGTCGCGTACGGACCCATGATCAGGTCGACCTTGTCGACGGTGATGAGCTGCTCGTAGAGCGTGCGCGCGAGATCGGGCCGCGACTGGTCGTCCTTGAGCACCCACTCCACGGGGCGGCCGAGCAGGCCGTCTTTCCGGTTGAGCTGCTCGACATAGATCTCGCCCACGATCTTGTGGACGAGCCCGGTCGCGGCGAGCGGCCCGGTGAGCGCAAGCGTGCTGCCGATGCGGACCGGCGCGCCCGAAGGCGCCGCGAGTGCACCCTGCGCCGCCAGGCCGAGCGCGAACAGCGCACCTAATCCGGCGAGAATCGACCGATTTGCGACTGGCATGGTTGCCCTCCTCTATTCACTCCGCGGCTCATGATGACTTTCTCTCGTCGAGCGCTTGTCTGATGCGTCGCTCGATGCCTTCTTGCTGTGGGGGGTCGGGATGGAACTTCCCGGGATCGACCCGGTATCGCGACATGGTATCCGGGTCCGCCACGCGCGACGCTTCGGCGAGCCGCTGCCTTTCCGCCCTGACGGCAAGGAAATTCCTCGCCATCTTCCGCATGATGTACAGTCCGATCAGCGCGAAGGCCGTGACAACGGCGACGGCCGTCCAGGTCCAGAACGGATCGCAGGCCGGCACGGACGCCGGCGCCTGAGCGCACCAGCTCGCGTAAGCCCACAATGCCTTGAGCTGCCGTATCGCTTCCATCGCGCACCGAGTTTACGCAATGCCGCGTGCCGCCACAAGGAGAGGGCCGCGGCTAAGGGGCCCCGCCCCACAGCGATTGGAACTGCGTCGCGACGACCCGTTCGTAGGCCGGCGCTCCCGACAGCAGCCCGGTCGCTCGCGCAAAGGCGTTGAGCGACTCGACCGTTTCCGTGGAAATCGTCGGGTCGTAGTACGGCGCGTCGCGCCGGACGAGCTCGGGAATGAGGGCGAGCTCCGCCGCCGGGAAATGCTTTTTCGCGGCGGCGGCGGCGAGCGAGGGATCGTCTTTCAGCGCGCGCTGCGCGCGCACCACGGCGCGGATCGCGGTAGCTACCGCGTCGGGCCTTTCATCGATCGTCTTTTGCGTGGCCACGAGCGCAGAAAAAGTGTAGTGCTGCGCGCCCTTGGGCCCGTCGCCGCGGCGCGCGTCGATCACGAGCGTGCCGCTTCCCCCGCGCACGGCCACCTCGGCTCCCATTCCATTCGCCCAGAAACCGTCCACCGCGCCCTCCTCGAGTGCCCTCGCCGCCGCCAGGCCGAAGGACACTCCGGCCCCTGCGGCCCCGGGCACCGGCGCGATCTTCACCTCGCGCTCCGGGTCGATTCCGGACTCGACGAGCATGCGCTTCAACCCGTCCGCGGGGCCGGGCGCGGCGCCGATGCGGAGCCCCTTCAGGGCGTGCAGGTTGCCGCGTGAGACACCGAGTTCCTTGCGCACGACGAGAAACCAGTACATGTTCTGCGAGAGCGCGCAAAGAAGCTTGCAACCCGCCCAGTCGCTGAAGGCGTAGAGCGGCGCGTGCGCCGCGCCGCCGACGAAATCGAGCCGGCCGTCGCGCAACTCCTCGTAGGTCTTGGTAACGGGAAATACGAGCTCGATGGTCGCATCGAGACCTTCTTTCTTGAAGAATCCGAGCTCTACGGCGGCGATCGCCGGAAAATACGACGGCGAGACCATGTCGGGGATGGCGATGCGAAGCGGCACGGATTTCCGGATTCACCTCTTCAGGGGTTTGTAGCGGATGCGCCTGGGCTTGGCCGCCTCCTCGCCCAGCCGCTTCACCTTGTCGGCTTCGTACTCCTGGTAGTTGCCGGCAAAGAAACTCGCCTTCGAATCGCCTTCGAAGGCGAGGATGTGCGTGGCGATGCGGTCGAGGAACCAGCGGTCGTGGCTGATGACGAGCACGCAGCCGGCGAATTCCAGAAGCGCGTCCTCGAGCGCCCGCAGCGTTTCCACGTCCAGGTCGTTCGACGGTTCGTCCAGCAGCAGGACGTTCCCTCCGGCGAGCATCGTCTTCGCGAGGTGCACCCGGCCGCGCTCGCCGCCGGAGAGCGTGCCCAGCTTCTTCTGCTGGTCGGCCCCCTTGATGTTGAACCGGCCGAGGTAGGCGCGCGAGGGCATCTCGAACCTGCCCACGGTGAGGATGTCGGCGCCGGCCGAGATGAATTCCCATACGGTCTTGTCGGCCTCGAGCGCTTCGCGCGACTGGTCCACGTGAGCCATCTTCACCGTCGGCCCGATGGCGATCTTCCCCCTGTCCGCTTTTTCCTTGCCGGTGATCATGCGAAACAGCGTCGATTTCCCGGCGCCGTTGGGGCCGATGATGCCGACGATCGCGCCGGGCGGCACGCTGAAGGAGAGATCGTCGATGAGCAGGCGCTCGCCGTAGCCCTTGGAGACGCCCTGGAGCTCGATCACCGAATCGCCGAGACGATCCGCGACCGGGATGAAAATTTCCTGGGTTTCGTTGCGCTTCTGGTATTCGTACGAGGACAGCTCCTCGAAGCGCGCCAGCCGCGCTTTCGATTTCGCCTGGCGGCCCTTGGGGTTCTGCCGCACCCATTCCAGCTCCTTTTGCATCGACTTGATGCGCGCCTGCTCCTGCTTCTCCTCCACCTCCAGGCGCTTTTCCTTCTGCTCGAGCCATGAGGAGTAGTTGCCCTCCCAGGGAATTCCGTAGCCGCGGTCGAGCTCGAGGATCCACTGGGCCGCGTTGTCGAGGAAGTAGCGGTCGTGCGTCACCGCGACCACCGTGCCGGGAAACCTCCGCAGGAACTGCTCGAGCCACTCGACGCTCTCTGCGTCGAGGTGGTTGGTGGGCTCGTCGAGCAGCAGGATGTCGGGCTTGGAGAGCAAGAGGCGGCACAGCGCGACGCGCCTCTTCTCGCCGCCGGAGAGCGGCGCGATTTTCTGCTCCCACGGCGGCAAGCGCAGCGCGTCGGCGGCGACCTCCATTTGCAGGTCCGCGCTGTCCGCGTGCACGGCGTTGACGATCGCTTCGAGCTTCGCCTGCTCGGCCGCGAGCTTGTCGAAATCGGCATCGGGCTCCGCGTACGCCGCGTAGATCTCGTCGAGGCGCTTCTTCGCCGCGAGCGTTTCGCCGAGACCCTCCTCCACCGCCTCGCGCACGGTCTTTTCGGCATCGAGCTGCGGCTCCTGCGGCAGGAAGCCGACTTTCATGTTCGGCATCGCGGTCACTTCGCCCTCGAAATTCGTCTCGACCCCGGCCATGATCTTCAGCAGCGTGGATTTCCCCGAGCCGTTCAGGCCGAGCACGCCGATCTTCGCGCCGGGAAAGAAATTGAGCGAGATGTTCTTGAGGATCTGGCGCTTCGGGGGCACGAGCTTGCCGACCCGGCGCAGGGTGTAGACGTATTGGGCCATGGAGCTTCTGGAATTCGGACCCTCGCAGCTTAGCGCATCGGGAGGCGCAGCGCGATTGGCGCCCGCGGCGCCGCAGTACAATCGCGAGCTGCTGCCATGCCCGAGCTTCCCGATATCGCTGTATACGTAGAGCGCCTCGAAGACCGCCTTATCGGGCAGACGCTCGAGCGCGCGCGGCTCATGAATCCCTTCGTGCTGCGCAGCGTGACCCCTCTGATCGCCTCCGCCCGAGGAAGGGAAAGTCGTCGGCGTGCGGCGAATGGGCAAGCGCATCGTCATCGCGCTCGATCGACGAGCTCGACTGAATGGCCGACCCTTGCTATTGCCTGGGTCCAGGGCTAGATTCTTGACCGCCGCCGGGATTGGCCCGCCGGCAGTCCGTCAATACGGAGGTCGATCATGCACGGCTTTCCAATTCCGATTACCGCCCTGTACGCGGGCGTGTTGGGCATCCTCCTCGTGGCGATCAGCGCGCGGGTCAGCGTGCTCCGGGCGAAGTTCAAGGTCATGTTCGGTGACGGCGGCAAGGAACCGCTGATGCGCGCGATACGCGCGCAAGGAAACTTCACCGAGTACGTCCCCCTGGCGCTGCTGCTCATAGGCATGGTGGAGTGGGCGGGGACGAAACCCTGGGTGGTGCACTCGCTCGCGGGCGGGCTGCTCGCGTCGCGGCTGATCCACTATTGGGGAATCACGGCGCGCAAAGACCCGGGCCGCGGAATCGGAGCGACGATGAGCTGGATAGTGCTCGCCGTCTCGGGGCTGATCGTCCTGTACCAGCGCTGGGGCGCTTGACCGCGGCCTCTCACGCCGAGCGGGATCAGCGATAGACGACGACGCCGATCACGACAGCCAGGTCGAGCAGGACCCAGCCGACGCAGGCAAGGTAAATCGTCTTGTCGTTCTTCTGAAGCCCATAGACGAACCACAGGCAAGCGGCGATGAGATACGCGACCCACGAAATGAGGGAGACACCACCGGCGTTGTGTCCGATCCAAATGGTGAGTACTTGCGGCACGGTCATGAGCATGGTGAACACGGAAACACCCCGCAAGACTTTTTCCAGACGGGTGGCAGGCAGCGAACTTCGCGGCTGGGTAACGCAGGGACCATCACAAGGAAGCATCGTCATAGAGTCGCTCCTCATCGCTCGCGCTCACGGCGATGCCGCCTCGCGCGCGCATGAATCTTCCGACTATTTCACCACAAGCGCCCATTCGAAACGTCATCGAATCGCCACCGGAATAGGCGCGTAACTGCCACATGAACCCCGTACTCCGCTGGATGGGCGGACGCTTGGCCACCTACCTGGCACAGCCGATCCGCAGCGCGCAGACTGCAACGGCTTCGCTTGAACAGCTCGCGGCCGCGCTCAAACCGGGCGACGTCCTGCTCGTCGAAGGGAACACGCGCGTCAGCGTCGCCATCAAGTACCTGACCCAGTCGACCTGGTCGCACGCGATGTTCCATATCGGCGATGCGCTGGGGCCCCCCGCTCCCGGCGAGGACCCCAAAGTGCTGGTCGAAGCCGACATACTCTACGGGATTCGCGCCGTACCGCTGTCCGATGTCTCCGGCATGAACACCCGCATCTGCCGGGCGGTCGGCTTGTCGAAGGAGGATCTGCAGGCGGTGATCAGGTTTACCGTCTCGCACATCGGCGGCCGCTACGACCTGAAGAACGTTTTCGATCTCGCGCGCTATCTGATGCCGACGCCGCCCGTCCCGGTGCGCTGGCGCCGCCGCATGATCGCCTTCGGCAGCGGCGACCCGACGCGCGCCATCTGCTCGACGCTGGTCGCCCAGGCATTCCAGTCGGTGCACTACCCGATCCTGCCCGAGGTCAAGTACGTCCACGACGGGGCGCCCGGCTGCAACGACTGCTATCACGAGGTCATGCACATCCGGCACCACAGCCTGTTCACGCCTCGCGACTTCGACATTTCGCCCTACTTCGAGGTGGTGAAGCCCACCATCGCCAGGGATTTCGACTATCACCAGGTCGCCTGGGCCCAGGAAGATCCGGTCTGACGATCGGGTCGGTACGCCGATAAAATAGCGGCATGCTGCAACGCCGCTCCGACCCCGCGATCGTCATCCGCGGCGCCCGCCAGAACAACCTCAAGAATCTCTCGCTCGAGATACCGACGAACGAGCTCGTCGTCGTAACCGGCGTCTCGGGATCGGGAAAATCCTCGCTCGTTTTCGACACGCTCTACGCCGAAGGACAGCGGCGCTACGTCGAGACTTTCAGCCCCTACGCGCGGCAATTCCTCGACCGCATGGACAAGCCCCAAGTCGATGCGATCGAAGGGATTCCCCCCGCGATCGCCATCGACCAGACCAACCCGGTGCGTACGTCGCGCTCGACGGTCGGTACGATGACCGAGCTGAACGACCACCTGAAGCTTCTTTTCGCGCGCGCGGGTCAGCTCTTTTGCCGCGGCTGCGGGCGGCCCGTGCATCGGGATACGCCTGCCTCTGTATACGAGCAGCTCGCTGCACGGGCCGAGACGGCGGGCGATCCGCGCCTGATCGTCACCTTTCCGGTGACGGTGCCGAAGAACTTCAAGGAAGAGGAAGTCCAGGCCCTGCTCAAGGCGCAAGGCTACGACCGCATCCACGCGCGCACGGGCACGCTGCTCGAGGTCGTCCAGGACCGCGTGAAGATGTCCTCGGCCGAGAAAGCGCGCGTGATCGAGGGCATCGAGGCCGCGCTCAAGATCGGCCAAGGCAAGGTCAACGTCTATCCGCTGGCTGCGGACGGCGAGGCATTGGCGCCGTGGCGGTTCTCGTCCGACTTGCACTGCGCCGAATGCGACATCCACTATTCCGAGCCGCTGCCGAGCCTGTTCTCTTTCAACTCGCCGCTCGGCGCCTGCGAGACCTGCCGCGGCTTCGGGCGCGTGATCGGCATCGACTACGGCTTGATCGTCCCGGACGAGACAAAAACCCTGCGCGAAGGCGCGATCCGGCCCTGGCAATCGCCTTCCTTCCACGAGTGCCAGGACGACCTGGAGAAATACGCCAAGAAACGCGGCGTGCCGCTCGACGTTCCCTTCCGCGATCTTTCCGCGAAGGAGCGCGCATGGGTGCTCGACGGCGAGCCCGAGTGGGTAAGCTGGAGAAAATCCTGGCCCGGCGTCTGGTACGGCGTCGCGCGCTTCTTCCGCTGGCTCGAAACGAAAGCCTACAAGATGCACGTGCGCGTGCTCTTGTCGCGCTACCGCGCCTACACGCCTTGTTCGGCCTGCAACGGGGCGCGTCTGAAGCTCGACGCGCTGCTCTGGCGGGTCGGGACCAAGGAGGACGCCGACCGCGTGCTCGATGCGGCGCGGCGCTTCATGCCGCAGGGCGCGAAATTCGCAGACGACGTGCTGCGTGCGCTTCCCGGCCTTACGGTGCATGACTTGGTGCTGTTACCCGCCGAGCGCGCGCGCGCGTTCTTCGAACACCTGCACTTGCCTGCGCCACTCGACGAAGCCACCGACCTCCTTCTCACCGAAATCCGCGCCCGGCTGCGCTACGTCTGCGAAGTGGGTCTCGGCTACCTCACGCTCGATCGCCAGTCGCGTACGCTCTCGGGCGGGGAGGTGCAGCGCATCAACCTCACCACCGCGCTCGGCACTTCGCTCGTCAATACGTTGTTCGTGCTGGATGAACCGTCCATCGGCCTGCACCCGCGCGACATGGGCCGCGTGATCGGCGTGATGCAGCGCCTGAGGGATGCCGGAAATTCCCTCGTCGTGGTGGAGCACGACCCGCAGATCATGCTGCAGGCCGACCGCATCCTCGACATGGGCCCCGGGCCCGGTGAGCGTGGCGGCGAGATCGTGTTCTTCGGCTCGCCCGACGAGCTGAAGCAGTCGAAAACGCTCACTGCGGAGTATCTCTCGGGCAGGAAGCGCGCGTCAAAACCGGGGACAGACCACGGGTTTCCGGAGAACCGTGGTCTGTCCCCGGTTTTGGAGCTCCTCGGCGCGACCGAGCACAACCTGAAGGGCATCGATATCAGCATTCCGCTCAAGCGGCTGGTGTGCATCACCGGCGTCTCGGGCTCGGGGAAATCCACGCTGGTGCAGGACGTGCTCTACGCCGCGCTGCGCAAGGCGAAGGGCAAGCCGACCGAAACCCCGGGGACGTTCCGCGAGCTGCGCGGCCACGCGCTGATCGGGGACGTGGTCATGGTCGACCAGACGCCGATCGGGCGCACCACGCGCTCGAACCCCGCGAGCTACGTCGGCGCCTGGGACGCGATCCGCAACATCTACGCAAGACAGCCGCTCGCGAGAGAGCGCAAGTACACCGCAGGCACCTTCAGCTTCAACTCCGGCAACGGGCGCTGCCCGACCTGCGGCGGCAACGGCTTCGAGCACGTCGAGATGCAGTTCCTGTCGGACGTGTACCTGCGCTGCCCCGACTGCAACGGCAGGCGCTTCCGCGACGAGGTGCTCGAGGTCGCGGTGGGAAGGAAATCGATCGCCGACGTGCTCGAGCTGACCGTTTCCGAGGCGCTCGCGTTCTTCCGGGACTACCCGGAGGTGCCTGCGGCCTTGAAACAGGCAGTCGAAACGGCGCTCGCGCCTCTGGCCGACGTCGGGCTGGAGTACCTGCGCGTCGGCCAGCCCGTGCCCACGCTCTCCGGCGGCGAGGCGCAGCGGCTGAAGCTCGCCGGGCACCTGGTCGAGGCGTCCTCGAGACCGAAGGGCGCGCTCGGATCGCTATTTCTTTTCGACGAACCCACGACCGGGCTGCATTTCGACGACGTCGCGAAACTGCTTTCGGCCTTCCGCCAATTGATTGCAGCGGGACACTCGCTCGCCGTGATCGAGCACAACGTCGACGTCATCCGCGCTTCCGACTGGCTCATCGACCTCGGCCCCGAGGGTGGCGACGCCGGGGGCGCGATCGTCTGCACCGGGACGCCGGCGGAGGTCGCGAAGCACGCGAGCTCGCACACCGGAAAAGCCTTGCGTGATTACGAAGCGGCTCTGTCACAAGCTGCCGTTCATCGTACAGCGGAGCCAAGCGCACCTCTTCAAGTCCGCGTGCACGATTCGATCAGGATCCACAACGCCCGCGAGCACAACCTGAAATCCATCGACGTCGAGATCCCGCGCAACGAGTTCACCGTCGTCACCGGCGTTTCCGGCTCCGGCAAATCCACCCTCGCCTTCGACATCCTTTTTGCCGAAGGCCAGCGGAGGTACCTGGAGTCGCTCAACGCCTACGCGCGCCAGTTTGTCCAGGGCGCGGCGCGGCCCGACGTTGACGCGATCTTCGGAATTCCGCCCACGGTCGCGATCGAGCAGCGCACCAGCCGCGGCGGAAGCAAGAGCACCGTCGCGACGCTGACCGAGATCTATCACTTCCTCCGATTGCTCTACGTCAAGCTCGGCACCCAGTACTGCCCCGACTGCACGGTGCCGATCGAACCGCAGAGCGAGGACGCGATTGCGGCGCGCCTTTTGCGCGAATACAAGGGGCAACGCGTCGGCCTGCTCGCCCCGCTTGTCCTCAACAGGAAGGGCTATTACACCGACCTCGCCAAATGGGCGCGCGGCAAGGGATACGCATTCCTGCGCGTCGACGGCGAGTTCCTGCCGACCGACAAGTGGCCGCGGCTGTCGCGCTTCCAGGAGCACACGCTCGAGCTGCCGGTCGCCGATCTGCGCATCGCCGCGAGCAATGAGAGCGAGATCCGCGCGGCGCTTGCCGTTGCCCTGGAATTCGGCAAGGGCGTGGTGCACGTGCTTGCGGGACTCGACCGGCTCGCCGGGGCTTCAGCGAAATCCCGGTCGGCGCGCGTGGAAATGGACCTCCCGCAGCGCGCCTTCTCCACGAAGCGCGCTTGCCCGTCCTGCGGGCGCAGCTTCGCCGAGCTCGACCCGCGGCTTTTCTCGTTCAACTCCAAGCACGGCTGGTGCCCCGAGTGCTACGGCACCGGCCTCAAGCTCGACCGCGTGGAATGGGACGAGGAGCGCGCGAAGACCGGCACCGAGGACCACGTGCTCGACTCCTGGATCGAATGGCTGGAGGTGGACGAGGCCTGCCCCGCTTGCGACGGCAAGCGCCTCAACCGCGAGGCGCTCGCGGTACGCTACCAGGAGCGCTCGATCTCCGAGCTCGCCGCGCTGCCAGTGGGCGGGCTCGAAGCGCTTTTCCGCGGCCTGGTGCTCTCCGGCCGCGAAGCCGAGATCGCGCGCGACATCGTCGCAGAGCTGAAATCGCGCCTCGCCTTCCTCGACCAGGTAGGCCTCTCCTACCTTTCGCTCGACCGCTCGGCGCCGACGCTCTCCGGCGGCGAAGCGCAGCGCATCCGCCTCGCCTCGCAGCTGGGCTCGAACCTGCGCGGCGTGTGCTACATCCTGGACGAGCCCACCATCGGCCTGCATCCGCGCGACAACCGGATCCTGCTCGACACGCTGGACAAGCTGCAAGCCAAGGGCAACACGCTCGTCGTGGTCGAGCACGACGAGGACACCATCCGGCGCGCCTCGCACGTGATCGATCTCGGCCCCGGCGCAGGGAAGCGCGGCGGCCGGGTGATCGCGTCCGGCTCGGCCGAGGATCTCATGCGAAACGCCGATTCCGTCACGGGACGATTTCTCAAGAACCCGCTCATGCATCCGCTGCATCCGCAGCGCCCGGTGACGCGCAGCACGCCTTCTCTCGAGATCGCGGGCGCGTCGCTGCACAACCTGAAAAACATCGACCTGCGCGTCCCCCTCGCCAGGCTCAGCGTGATCACCGGCGTCTCGGGCTCGGGTAAATCGACGCTTGCGCGCGATGTTCTTTACACAAATCTCGAGCGCATGGTCGGCGAGCACAGGAAGAAAAATGCCTCACCGCTATTCGGTTGCCGCGCGATCCGCGGCACGGAGAACTTAGGCCGCGTGCTCGAAGTCGACCAGACGCCGATCGGCAAGACGCCGCGCTCGTGCCCGGCGACCTACGTGGGGTTCTGGGACGCGATCCGGCGACTGTTCGCCGAGGCGAACGAATCGCGCATGCGCGGGTGGAGCGCAAGCCGCTTTTCCTTCAATACCAAGGGCGGACGCTGCGAGGAGTGCGAAGGCCAGGGGATCAAGAAAATCGAGATGAGCTTCCTGCCGGACGTAAAGGTGAGCTGCGAGGTCTGCGGCGGATTCCGCTTCGGCCCCGAGACGCTCACGGTGCGCTGGAAGGGGAAATCGATCGGCGAAGTGCTGGCGATGAGCGTGGACGAGGCGGTCGAATTTTTCGCCGCTCACCCTTCGACCCATCACGCGCTGCGAATGCTGCAGGACGTCGGCTTGGGCTATCTGACGCTCGGCCAGCAGAGCCCGACGCTCTCCGGCGGCGAGGCGCAGCGCATCAAGCTCGTCACCGAACTTTCCAAAACCGGGGACAGACCCCGGTTTTCCCGTAACTTGCAAAAACCGGGAACAGACCCCGGGCGAGAAAAACCGGGGTCTGTCCCCATTCCCGGTCGCGGCGGTGCCGACAACAAGACGCTGTATGTCCTGGACGAACCCACCGTCGGCCTGCACATGGCCGACGTGGAAAGACTCCTTCGCGTACTGCACCGCCTCGTGGACGCGGGCAACACGGTGGTGGTGATCGAGCACAATCTGGACGTGATCGCGGAAGCGGACTGGATCATCGATCTCGGGCCCGAAGGCGGCGAGGGAGGCGGACGAGTGGTCGTTCAGGGACCGCTGGAAGCACTGATAGCCGCGCGGCAAACGGGGCACACCGCGAAGGTGCTCGGCGACTTTCTGAAGGAGCGGCGCCCGCTCGCGATCGTCTAGCCGCGCTCGATCGGGCTCAAGCCGATCGCTCGGCTTTTTTCGCCTGCAGGTACTTCTGCAGGTTGGCCGTGGTCTCCATTTTCTTGCGTTCGGTGATGTCCCGCCCGGTGATGAACATGCCCTCTTCTCCGCGCGCCGGACGGCGCTCCCACTCGAAGCACCTGTACGATCCGTCGCTGCAGCGTAGCGAGAATTCGATCGGTCTCGCTTCGACGACCAGGCGCGTATTTACGAGCGTCAGCGCAGGAGCCTGCTCGCCCTGATC
>Ga0184621_10000123_pt1 | contig 14425 bp, 15 predicted proteins | sample PLM1_30_b1_FD_133144 | JGI IMG/M metagenome (GOLD analysis project Ga0184621, IMG submission 133144) | Groundwater sediment microbial communities from an aquifer in East River, Colorado, USA - PLM1_30_b1 | ecosystem: Environmental > Terrestrial > Soil > Riparian zone | place: USA: East River...
ACCTGGGCTCCGACGTTGAAGAATTGGGCGAGGACCCCGTAGCGCCAGTGGTGGTTGTGGTGCAGCCGGCGGACGGTCCCGCCGAAGTGCAGGTGGTGGCTGTCCGAGGCGACCTCCTCGTGGCTTCTGGGAACCTTCTTTATGAAAAGGCCAATCCAGATGATGATCAGCGCGACCGCCAGGCCCAGGTAGGGGTTCATGATTGCGTTGAGCTCGCCGGTCTGGATCGTGACCAGCTGGTCGTGCGGCATTGTGGCCCGCTGTTCAGCGGTGGCCGGGTTCATCTTCGGCAAGACGAGGACGGCGGCCAGGAGGACACCGAGGTTGGTTCCGAGCGGGTTGAACGATTGCGCCAGGTTGAGCCGCCTGGTCGCAGTGCCCTCCGGACCCATCGCGATGGCGAACGGGTTGGCGGAGGTCTCCAGAACCGAGAGACCGGCGGCCAGGATGAACAGAGCAATGAGGAAGAAGCCGAAGGTCAGCGACTTGGCCGCTGGGTAGAACCCGAATGCTCCGATCGCGGCGAGGCCGAGGCCGGTCAGGACGCCCACCTTGTAGCCGAACCGCTCGTTGAGGAACGCGGTGGGAAGAGCTAAACAGAAGTAGGCCCCGAAGTAGGCAAACTGGACCAGCGACGCCTGGAAGGTGCTCATCGTGAAGATGCCCTTGAAGGCGGTGACCAGCGGGGCGGTCAGGTCTTGGGCCAGCCCCCACACGACAAAGCAGCTGGTCAACAACCAGAACGGGACGATCATGTCTTTGTCGATCAGCGGTAGTTTTTTCATCGTCCGAGACCCCATCTCCTTCGGTGGAGAGCCAGGCTCGCCGGCAAACCAGCCGCCCCCGGGTCGGCCAGACCGACGACCCAGCCAGATACAGCTCCATCGCACTGACAACTGCTGCGGCGGACCCAACTGTGCTCACCAGAGTTGCGTTGGCGTGATTCCAACTATTCCGGTGTGATCCGAAGCCTACGGTCGCGAACTGCTTTTGGGAACACACAGCTGGATCATGCGGTGGTAGCTCTTCCTGCGGGGCCCGGCCCCAATCTTCCCACTGGACCTCGCGCTCACGGGGTGACAGTCGGGAAAGCCGGGTTGGGAGCATCCGTGGACTCCATGATCGACTGCAGCGCTCGGGGATCGCCGTCGATGTCGACGCCATCCATTCCGGCTCCGCCGACAATGCCCAGAAGCTGCGGTTTGGTCAGCCTGACTGTGAGGTCCGCCGGCTGCTCCCGGGTGGTCGGGTAGTGGATGAGGACGCCGTTGCTGAGCTCCATCCGGTACTGATCACCGGTGTCAGTAAAAGTCCAGTTGATGCTGGCAGTGTGGGCCCAGGCGCGCTTGCCATCGATGCGGATGGCGATCGAGTCGAAGAGTTGGGTAGTCGTCAGAGCTGCTGCCATCCCGGCCGCCGAGACATTTGGCGGAACTCGGCGCCGTGGATTTCGGCAGCACCGCTGAGGAAGCAGTTGCGCCAGGTGGCGTTCTCCGACCCATGCCCGAGGCGGGTCAACACCTCAGCCAGGACAGTCCTTGCCGCCGCATGATTGGGGTCAGCGAACACCGCGTGGCTGGCAAGTTCCGCGGCGAAGCGAAGGTCGCCCTGGTCGGCGAACTGCTCGGCCTTGGCAACAGTCGCGTCGATGCCGCCGATCACCTCGACGTACCGGGCTCCGGCGGCCTCCGGAGGATGTTGCCAGAGGTGCGCTGGGTTACCGTCGTACCAACCCACGTATCGCTGGTAGATCGCCTTGACATTGTGACTGACCGACCCGTAGTAGCCGTGGGTGTGCCAGGCCGAGTCCAGCGCCGGAGGCATCTCGATCATCCCGGCGTCTCGGTACCGACGTAGCCCTGGTTCATCATCCTGAGTGTCTGGTCGTGGAGATAGGCGTACAGGTCACGCTGTTCGGCAAGGAATTTGACCGGAACGGCTTAGCCCAGCTGCTGCCGATTCGGTCATTGCTCCGGTGGGATGTTCTGGTTGAGGTGGAAGATGTTGTCAGGGTCGTACCGGCGCTTGAGCGAGGCGAGACGAGCGAGCTTGCCAGCCGGGTATGCCCGGCGTACGCCGGCCTCGCCCTCGTCGGCCAGAACGTTGACGTAGACGCCGCTCGCGAACGGCTCGATGGCTGCGCCGAACCGGCGAGCCGCCCACATGCGCTGGTCGTCCTCGGCCGGATCGGTCCAGGCGGTGGCGCCGACGAACTCCACCAACGCGTTGCGGTGGCTGAAGGCACTCTCGTCGTTCGACGTCGCCGCAATCGCGCCGCCGTAACCCTGAAGTGAGCCGTTCGGTAACTGCGTCCGGTCCGCGCTCGGATCGGCTTCCCCTTGGGAGAGGAACGCGTCGATCGCTTCGTCGGATAACTCGGTCAAGTAGTGACCCTTGAAGTAGCGCCGCCGCAGGCCCGGGCGGTGCCACTCGTCATCGACGGTCTGCAGTCGAAGGTAGGACAGTTCCGCCGTACGCTCGGCGAGCGGTTCGCCGAGGCTGTCAACCATGGGCACCAACCGCCGGCCTTCGTCCGGATCGCCCACCCAGACGAATCCCAGGCTCGCCACGGTCCGGTTCCGCAGCTGCGGCTGCACTCCCGGCGAGTCGGCCATCGTGCCGACCCACGCGGTCGGAGTCGCCTCCGGTGAGACCCCGGCGCTGACGAGGTCGCGCCACCCGCGCATGGCGGAAGGCGCATGGGCCAGGTCGAATACATGGTCGATCAGCAGTGCCGACGTACCGATGTCGTGAAGGCGGAACTCGAACTCGGTAACGACCCCGAAGTTGCCCCCACCGCCGCGCAGCGCCCAGAACAAGTCTTCGTGCTGCGATTCGGTGACGCGCAGGGTTGCGCCGTCAGCTGTGACGATCTGGTAGGACACGACGTTGTCACACGCTAGGCCGAAGCGTCTGGCCAGCCATCCCATGCCACCACCGAGCGTCAGCCCACCGACGCCGGTATGCGAGACGTTGCCCGCCGTGGTCGCCAACCCGAACGCCTGTGCCGCCCGATCCAAGTCGCCCAGCAAAGCGCCACCCTGCACCCACGCGCGCCGGGCATCTGGATCTATCCGGACCGAGCTCATTCCGGACAGGTCGATCAACAAGCCGCTGTCCGGCACGCAGATGCCTAAGATGCTGTGACCGCCGCAGCGCACTCCGATCTCGAGGTCGTTCCGGCGGGCAAAGTTGATCGCGGCCGCCACGTCTGCAGTGCTGGTGCATCGCACCGCCACTGTTGGGCGACGGTCAACCATCGCGTTCCAGAGAGCGCGCGAGGAGTCGTAGCCGTCGTCCCCGGGCAGCATGACCTCGCCAGCCACGCTCCGCTGGAGTTGGCGTACGTCGATCGGGTTGGTTTTGCTGATCATCTGAACTGTGTCACCACCATTCACTTCGCACTTGAGCTCGTCGGCCGGAACCGTCGTTTGTCGCCATCACACTGACTGACTCGGCCGAGCTCTCGAACTCATCGCGGCCCTGCAAGATGGGTATATGCCGAGCGACGGTTTGACCGTACTCATTTCAGGCGCCGGAATCGCCGGTGCGACGCTGGCGGCGTTGCTGGGTCGCGCCGGACATCGGGTAACCGTCGTGGAACGTGATCAAGGTGTCCGATCGAGCGGCAATCCAGTGGACGTCCGCAAGGGCGCCTACCGGGTCGCGGAGCGGTTGGGTGTCATGCCGCGTCTACAAGAAGCCGGAACCAAGGTGCGCGAATTGATCTTCGTCGACGGCGTCGGCCAACGCGTGGCGAGCATCAGAACGCGGCAGTCGGAAGATCGCGAGGTTGAGGTGCCGCGAGCAGACCTCACCGCGATCTTGGTCGACGCAGGCCGTGCAGATGCCGAGTTCCTGTTCGACGAGATGATCAACGAGCTTCATTCGGACGACAGTGGTGTCGATGTGATCTTCGACCGGGCGTCGCCCCGACGGTTTGATCTTGTGGTTGGGGCGGATGGCCTCCACTCCGGAGTTCGCCGCTTGGCCTTCGGTCCGGAAGCCGACTTCGTTGAGCATCTCAACATGTACGTCGCTACGGCGAAACTTGGGCTTCCCGTGGAACGCGGCGACGTGGTGATCATGCATAACGAGCCGGGAACGGCGGTCGCCTTGCACCCGGGGACCGGGCTATCGGGCGTCGCCTTCCTGTTCCGCTCCCGAGCGCGCATTGATCATCATGACTCCGAAGCTGTTCGCCAGCTGCTGACGGAGACGTACCGCGACGTCGGCTGGCGTACCCAAGAACTGCTGTCTGCCTATTTGGCGACCGAGGACGTGTACTTCGACAGCGTGAGCAGAATTCGCATGTCTTCCTGGTCTCGCGGCCGGATCACATTGGCCGGTGACGCCGCTTCGTGCGTCTCACTGTTCGGGGAAGGCTCTAGTTCAGCCATGGAAGGCGCGGCAACGCTCGCTGACTCCCTGCACGCTTCACCACACGACATCCCAACCGCACTGGCCCGGTACGAGGCGGCTCATCGCAAAGTCACGCTGCCACGGCAGCGCGGCGTCTGGATCGCCTCCCACTTGCTGATTCCAAGATCACGTTTGGGCATCAGGGTGCGGGACACCGGACTGCGACTCGCCGGTCGGCGATAGCACTGCGATGGGCGAACTGGTCGTGGTTACAGGGCCGCCTGGGGCTGGCAAATCGTCAGTCTCCGAACACCTGGCCAATGGGTCTAACCCAAGCGCCCTCGTCGTCGGCGACAGCTTCTTCGCCATGATCAAACAGGGATATGTCCTGCCCTGGCTGCCTCAGGCGCGCCGACAGAACACCGTCGTCATCGAGGCAGCTGCAGCTGCTGCCGGCCGGCTGACCGACATCTGCTCCGTGGTCTATGACGGTGTCCTCGGGCCATGGTTCTTGCCGACGTTCGTACGCGCGACAGGTTTGACCTATGTGCACTACGTGATCTTGCTGCCTCCGCTCGACGTATGCCTGGAGCGTGTCCAGGGTCGCGTCGGTCATGGTTTCAGCGATCTGGCAGTCACTCGCGATCTGTACGGGCAGTTCGCCAACGCCGCTATCGATGACAAACATCTGATCACCGAGTCCGATGATCATCCGGCTCAACTGGCCGAGCTGATCAGCCGACGGCTGGACGACGGTTGGTTTGGATACTCCCGTTCCTGATCAAAAGGCCACACGAGTCCGTCGACCTCAGTAGGCAGATGCAAACGTCCGGCGGCGCCGGCGGCGGGCCGCTGGCTACGGCGACACCGTGGCAGGCTGCCGAAGGTTTAGTCGGCACCGTACCGGGCCGGCGGGTCGCAGCGTGATGTCGGTGAGCAACGGGACATCGGGCGACATGGAGACTACGGAGAACTGCCCGAGCAGGGTGGCGATAGCGACGACCGCTTCGGTCAGCGCGAAGTGGCCCCCGATGCAACCGCGGAGCCCACCCGCGAACGGAAAGTAGGCGTATCGCGGTCGAACTTCCTCGGCGGCGGGTTCGAAGCGCCACGGATCGAACCGCTGCGGCTCCGGCCAGAGGTCGGGGCGCCGGTGGGTGGCCCATGGGCTGAGCAGCACGATGGACCCGGCCGGAATGCGGTATCCCTCAATGCTCACCTCGTGCTCGGTGAGCCGGCCGAGCGCGTACGCCGGTGGATAGAGCCGTATGGCCTCCTTCACGGCCATCGCAGTGAGCGCGAGCTTGGGGATGTCCTCCGCTCGTGGTGGGCGGCCATCGAGCACCTCGGTGATTTCGCGATGCGCGGTCGACTGCACGTCCGGATGGCAGCCCAACAGCTGCATCGTGAAGGTGAGCGCGGTCGATGTCGTCTCATGCCCGGCCAGCAAGAAGATCAACACCTGGTCACGAATCTCCTGATGACTCAGCGGGGCGCCGGTCTCGGGATCACGGGCGGCCAAGAGCCGGGAGATCAGATCCGGACCTGACGTCTTCGCCGCGGACCGGGAATCGATGATGTTGTCGACGATGCGGTAAAGCGCCCGCTGGGCGGCGCTCGCGCGAGTCTCCGCCGGTGTCGGCCACCACCGCGGTAGCCGCAGCGGCGTGATGCCCCGGCGGCGTACGTGCTGGTTCAGTACCGGAAACGTGGACCGGACCACTGGTATGGCGTCATCGACATCGGCCCCGAAGAGGATCCGGCCGACTGTTCGGAGCGTGTAATCGACCATCGCAGCGTTCATGTCGACCGACGCGCCGCCCGCGGCCACGGTCCTGCATCGATCTGCAAGGCGTACGGCTTCGTCAGCCATGACGTCGACGTAGCTATCGATGCGCCGGTGCGAGAACAACGGTGCGACTGTCCGGCGCTGCTGTCGCCATTGACGTCCGCCACTGGTGAGCAAGCCATTTCCGAGGTAGTGGGCGATCTCCTGGTAGTAGGGAGTGTTCTTGCTGTAGCCATCCGGGTCTCCAGCCAGCACCTGCTCGACGCCATCGGGGTGCGTCACCAGGTAGAGCTCCCGGCGTAACCCCGGTGGTCCGACGACGAGGCGTACCACATCGCCGTACTCAGCCACCACCTGCTCGTAGGTCCCAAGCTGGTCGCGTTTCAGCGGGCGCGTCACGCCCATTAACAGTGATCCTCGGGGTCCGGGTACGGTGCGATTCGGGCTCATGGCGCCGGGTGAGCGACCCGGATCGCCGACCTCGTGGCGGTCACAAGCCAAGTCTGCATCGAAGCAGCAGGTCGGTAGTCGCCGGCCTCATGTGCGAACGGCTGATGACAGGAGTTGATCGAGCAGCCGCCGGAGCGCCACCTCCCGACGTTTTCGTGCGTGAGAGCTGCCCGCTGCCTGCAGGTGCCCATCTACCTGGCTCGGTGGCAATGGATCGCCAGGCCAGCCCGCTTGCGATAGTGGGGCCGGTCTGGTTTCCGCGTCGGGTTGCGGCGAAGATGTGCCTTGCGGCCGCGGCATCGCCGAGCTGCGACGGCGCTTCCTGACCTCGTAGCGCAGATACCAGACCAGCATCAGCGCCGAACTGAGCACATAAAAGCTATGCAGTGCCCAGATCGGCCCCACTGGCAGGCTGAGCACATAGACCGTGTGGAAGCCGTTGCCAACGTTGGCCAACGCCAGGTAGCCAAGGCTGTAGCTACCAAGTTCCTTCGTACGAGCGGCCTTGTAGAGCATCGGCAATGAGCTCGCGACGAATAGCGTGGTCGAGATCGATCCAGCGAACATCGCCACGCTATTCATCGCTTCCGCCCACATTCGTTCACAGCTGCTGCATCAGGATGGCGAGATGTTGTGGTTGAGGTGGAACAGCGGTCTGCAGCACTGAGTACGGCATCGGCGCTAGCCCCACCAACAGGGAACGGAGCGGCAGCGGGGATCTGGGTGACACCGATCCACGCGCTGACCTCGTCAGGCAGCGTCGGGAGCAAATCCCGATACCACCGGAAGAGGCCCTCGACCTCGGCGATGCGTACAGCACCGGTCCGCCGATGATCACGCCCTGCTCGCCATCGGATGGCAGCGAAACGTGAACGAGGTGACGACCCCGAGGTTGCCGCCGCCTCCTCTCAGCGCCCAGAACAGGTCAGGGTGCGAGTCGGCGCTCGCGGTGACAAAGCGACCGTCCGCCAGCACCACGGATCGGGTGATGATCTTGCCTCGAATTCCGGCAAGATCATCTACAGCTAGCTGAGCACCACTTCGGATGCTTGTCGTTGTCATAGTGGAAGCATTCGCCGGCATTGTTGTGACGGCGTTGGCGAAGCATTGGTGAAACCTTGGGGCGAGCTAACCGAGGAGGCGGAGGTACGCATCCTGGACCGCGTCGCTCGGGTCAGCTCCCAGCTCATCGCGCAGCAAGACTCGGAGGCGTTCGTACGCCGCGAGCGCCTCCGCCACATTGCCGTTCGCCGCGAGCGCGCGCATCAGCAGCAGATGTCCTGACTCCCGGAACGGGGCCGCATCCACAAGCTCGCGGGCGGCCCGCTCCGCGCCGGGCAACTCGGCGCCCGCAAGCTCCAGACAGGTTTTCGCGTATGACTCAAGTGCGCGTACCCGGACGTCCTCGAGCCGGCGACGCCACGTCTCCGCCCACGGCGAGTCCGCCTCGGGCAAGAACCTCCGCCGCGCCACGAATAGGGCGCTCAAGGCGGGCGCCCAGGCCCGCCGCCAGGCACCCACAGCGACGGCGGACTCGGCTGAGTGCAGCTGTGACAGGGCGACTTCGACGTCGATGTAGGCCGGCTCCGGGAAGGCCAAGATCAAATCGCTACGTCCACGGAGCACGTCCGCACCAACCACCGCCCTCGTCTTGGAGATCAGTGCACTGAGGGCGCCGCCAGCGTCGACCGGACGATCATCGGCCCAAAGCGCCTCAATCAGGCTGTCCCGCGAGACGGTCTGTAAGCGAGAAAGGGCGAGGTACGCGAACAGTAGGCGACCCTGACGTCCGGGCAGCATGTTGTCGATCCGCCGGCCCTGCAGCTCCACTGCGAATGCCCCGCACAGCTGCACGCGGGTCGATTCGCCCATCACCCCAGCATTGCCCACTCGGCGTCCTTGGTTAGATAAATGGAGGTGCCACGGTGAGGAGTCTTGATGTTGAAGCAAGTCCGATGCGAGTGCGGCTACCTCGCCCGCAGTCAGAGTGACGATGAGGTCATCGCTCTCATCCTGGCCCACATCACCACCGATCACCCCGACCTCGCCGAGACCGAGACGGCCGAGGATATCCGCAGCCAGATCGAACTGGTCCCCGACTGACTCAGCGAGCTCAGTGGTCCTTAGCGGTGGTTGGGCCAACCGGCGCTCGGAACTGTGACAGTCGCGGTGTGCAGCTGTCCAGTATGCGGGCCGGTGGTCAGCCGCTCCAGGTTGACCTCGAAGCCTTCAGCCATGTGCCAGTCGGCGCTCAGCATGGCCAGAGTGCGGCCGTCGGGTCCGCCGCGCGCACAAGCGAAGCCGGCCTGCTCGAGCGGGCTCCGATCGAGTACTTCGCCGCCCTCGGCCACTCGTAGGCAGCAAGGTCCGTCGTCGTACCAGCTTGGAGTCCAGACCGCACCCTCAGCGTCCATGCAGATCCCGTCGGCCAGCACCTCGCTGAAGGTCCGGCGGTTTCCGAGCCCGCCGTCGTCGGAGATGTCGAAGGCGGTCAGCTTGCTCGCGAAAGACTCTGCGATGATCAAGGTCGAATTGTCCTCAGTCACGGCCATTCCATTCGGGAACGCGATCTGGTCGGCCACCTGACGCACCGTACCGTCCGGCGTAATCGCTGCAATGAAGCCGGGAGCGGCACCTTCATCAGGGTGAAAGTCCTCGCCGCCGTTGACGTAGATGGTGCCGCGACCATCGACCACGATCTCGTTGAGACCACCGGGTAGGCCACTCAGATCCGCATGGTCAACGAGCGAGCCATCTGCCTCCTGTCGCAGCAGCCGCTGCTCATTGCCGGCAACGACCAGCAGCTGGCCGCTGGGCAGCCAGTCGATGGAAAACGGGATCGTCGTCGGCACTCTTGTGATGAGCTCGCGGTTCCCATCCAGGTCGAAAGCGAGAATCTCCGCTGCGCCCCAATTCGACAACCACAGACGGCCGTCGTGCCAGCGGGCAGACTCCCCAATGACCAGGTCGGTAGCTATCAGGCGCGGTTGAGGCATAGCGCCTATCTTGTCAGCCGTCCGGGCAGCTCGGCGGGCAGCAGGTATGACCCTTATCTCTTATCTATCCTCCGCCGTACGGCCGGGTGATGATCTCCAGCAAGTGTCCATTCGGGTCTTCCCAGTACACACCGCGACCGCCGTCGTTGATGTTGAACTCATCTGGGCGCTGCCGAAAGGGGTCGGCCCAGTACTGCAGCCCGCGTTGCTGGATGCGCGTGAAAATGTCGTCGAAATCCGACTCATCGACCAGGAACGCGTAATGCTGCGGATGGACAGCACCATGATCATCGGCAAAATCCAAAGACACGTCGTTGTCGAGCTGGACGACAGCGAATGGTCCGTACGTCGTCGCCGCCGGCAAGCCCAGGATCTCGGTCAGGAACGCCGCCGATTCGCGTTTGTCCTGGACCCGGACAATTGTGTGGTTCAGCTGGATACTCATCGCGCCTCCCTATCACGGATCGCCACAGCTAGCACCTCTGACTAGCGGCGAACCCGGTAGTGCGGGCGTCGCACCCCGCAGCGAGGAGAATGCCATGATCATCGGTATCTGGAGGCGGGCGTCCGGCGTCGAGGAGCGGTACGCGTTTCAGAAACTTTTCTCGGCGTCGAAGGTGGGAACCGAATGGACATCGAAATTGACTTCGTCGTCAGCGTTGAGTCTGAAGTTCATGCGATCGCCGAGGGCGACACCGTAAGCCAGGGCCTGCACGAGCAATTCGCAGCCCAGGGTACGAATCGGTCGTGACGTTCTCCGCGGATCGGTGGGTCGCATGAGCAGCGACACCGAGAGCCGTCAACGGCGGGTCGGCGAGGACGTCACCGTCGCGTTGCACCGCCCAGCCGAGCTGTTCAGCGTCAGGCCAGAAGCGATGCTGGAGCGCGACGCGCGGATTGAGCCGGGGGCAGATCAGATCGTCAACGAGCTGCTCGGCCGGTCCAGGCTCTAGCGGCGGGCGCGCATCGTCGTGACACTGCCCGCGGAGCAGATCACGCATGACACTGCCGAGACCCTGCACATCGCGCTGCAACGGTACTGCGCGGCCCGGCAAGCGAGGGTCCAGCGCGAGACCGAGATGGCTTGGCGGCAGGGGCTTCGCTCACTGGGCACCGGGTCCATCCTGTTCGTCGTCGGGCTGCTGCTCTCCGCGGATTTCCTTGCGCCGGACGTCCCCGGGTTCTGGCAGAACCTGCTTGGCAATGGAGTCTTCCTGGTCATCGGGTGGGTCGGTCTGTGGTATCCGCTCGACCTGCTCTTCTTCGCCCGGCAGCCGCTGAAGCGGGAGGCCCTGATCGTCGACGCAATCAGTCGGATGCCGCTCTTGGTGCAACCCGTCCATGTCGGTCCATCAGGGACGTTGATCCAGGAGGAATCATGAGCCGTTCGCCGTCTTGCAAGGTCCGTTCGTAGTCGGCTCGGCTGACGTCGTGGATCTCAGCCTGGCCTACGAACCCAATGAAATGCCACTACCTGGTCACCCGACCTGTCTGGACCCCGCGGGGCCGGATCAGACACCATGTGTTGAGCGGTGGAAGTCAGTCTGTTCAACATTCCCTGTGCCGACCGAATGACGGCAACCGAGGAACGCTGATCATGACACCGCCACTCATGCCGATATCGAGCAGGCCTGAGTAGAACGGAGTCGACCGATGACGGACAACTTCAGGGATTTCGTGGTGGTGGTCACTGGCGCCGCGGGTGGTGTTGGTAGTGCTGTATCAAGTTGGCTGCTTGCACAGGGCGCCCGCGTTTTTGACTTGGATCGACGCCCGCCCGAGCCACTCGTAGCTGAGTTCGTCGCGGTTGACGTGTGTGACCCAACAGTGGTGAATGGAGCCATCGAGGAAGTCGTGGACCGGGCTGGACGGATCGATGGTCTCGTTGTGGCGGCAGGACTCTCTGAGGAACCGACCCCGGCAGAGAAGATGACTCCCGAAGTGTGGCATCGGACGCTGGACGTCAACCTGTCCGGTGCCTTCTTTACCTGTCAGCGGGTGGGACGGGTGATGCTGGAGCAAGGGCAGGGTCGGATCGTGACGATCGCCTCGATGTCCGGTGCCCACATCGTGAACGTCCCGCAGCAGCAGGCGGCCTACAACGCATCAAAGGGCGGCTTGGTGGCTCTGACGAAATCACTAGCCTACGAATGGGCCGACCGGGGCGTTCGAGTCAATGCGCTTTCCCCGGGATATATCAACACGCCTCTGCTGTCCAGTAAGGCATTCCTCCACGAGCAATGGAAAGCCGCGACGCCTGTAGGCCGATTCGCCGAGCCGCGGGAGGTGGCCGCTGCGGCAGCTTGGTTGCTCAGCGATGACGCCGCCTTCTGCTGTGGTACCGAGCTGCTGATGGATGGTGGCTACTCCTTAGCCTGAGGATAGGAAGTCGTCCCGTGCACACGATGAAGGCCGTGGTTTACGACGAGCCCGGAAGATACGAGGTGCGCGAGCTTTCTGTCCCCGAGCCAGGCCCGGGAGAGGTCCTGCTCCGGGTACTCGTTGCCGGCGTGTGCGGCACGGACCTCCATCTGCATGCTGGCGAATTCGGACCAACCTACCCACTGATACCTGGCCACGAATTCGTCGGCGAGGCCGTCTCGGTCGGAACCGGGGTTGCCGAGGACATGATTGGTCGCCGCTTTGTCGTCGACAACACTGGTGCCTGCGGGCACTGTGTGGAATGCCGTCGAGCCCGACCGGCCTATTGCCACAATCTGATTGCTCAAGGCGTCAATGCGCCGGGAGGCTTCGCCGAATACGTGGTGACCTCAAGTGGACGGTGCTTCGCCGTCGATGACCTGGAACCGGAGACCGCGGTCTTCACGGAGCCCGTTGCCTGCGTCGTACACGGTCTCGATGTCCTCGGGCTGCTGCCCGGGGCCAACGTCTTATTGTTCGGGGCGGGGCCCACCGGATTGATACTGACGCAGCTGCTCGCTTCTTCTGGTGCCAATGAGCTGACCGTCGCTGCCCCTACCCAAGCGAAGCTGGACCTTGCGCGTACGCATGGCGCCGACCGGATTGTGCTGCTGGACCGCCGTAACCCAGCTGCTTCACTCGAGGAACTGCGACAGGCCGCGCCCGACGGCTTCGATGTGGTCATCGACGCTACGGGTGCTCCGGTTGTCCTCGCCCAAACGCTGGCGCTGACTCGCACCGGTGGCACCGTGTTCGTCTATGGGATGACACCACAAGCCGCCGTGTGGTCGATCGCCCCTTACGACATCTTCCGCCGAGAGCTGACGATCAAGGGCTCCTTCGCGCAGCAGTTCTCGTTCGATCGTGCGCTCAGCGCCCTGCGCAGTCGTCGCGTCAACACCGAGGGCATGATCAGCAGGCGGTTCAGTCTGGACGCCTACGACGAAGCTCTCGCTGCTGTCGCCGATAGCTCAGTGGTGAAAGCGGTGATCGTGCCGTGACGCCGCCGATCGATGTCCTGGTGACGAGCCGGTCATTCTCAACGGGTGATCTTGATCTCCGTGGTGAACTCGAGGCGGCCGGAGTGACGCTGGTGACCGGGACTCCTGATCATGAGCTAAACGTGCTACGGCCACTACTGTCCACCACCGTCGCGTGGATCGCAGGCACGGGACCTGTCACGGCCGCTCACCTGGACGCCGCGCCCCAGCTGCGCCTGGTGGCGCGATACGGCGTCGGGGTGGACGCGGTCGACCTCGAGGCGGCAGCGCGTCGAGGGATCAGCGTCACCAATACGCCGGGCGCAAACAGCGCCGCCGTCGCCGACCACACTGTGGCCCTCATGCTGTGCGCCCTGAGGCAGGTCGCTGTGGGTGACCGTCACGTGCGTGCCGGCGACTGGCACATGCAGCGCACCCGTCAGCTCGGCCACCTCACTGTCGGCATCGTAGGAGCCGGGAGGATCGGCCGAGAGGTGGCCACCCGACTGTCAGGATTCGGTGGAACGGTCATCGGTCACGATCCGTGGGTGCCTACTGACGCAATGGCAGCGGCCCGGATCGCACCAGTCACCATGCGGCAACTGACCGAGCGCAGCGACATCATCACCTTGCACATTCCTGGAGATCAGACGGTTGTCGACGCCGGGTGGCTAGCCCAGGTGAAGAACGGCGTGATCATCATCAACACTGCCCGCGCCGCAGTCGTCGACGAGGCCGCTCTGGCCGCGTCCTTGGCCGCCGGAACGGTTGCCGCGTACGCCGCAGACATTTTGTCTTCGGAGACCGGCAGGGGATCAGCTCATGTTCTGCTGGACGAGGCGTTGTCAGACCGCACGATCTTCACTCCACACTGGGCTGCGCAGACCGTGGAGGCTGTCGACAACATGGGCCGGGGGGCCGTGGACGCCGTGCTCGCGGTTTTGTCGGGCCAGTCTCCCCCCAACCTGGTTCCCACCCCTTCACGTGAGGGGCAGCTCCGATGACCAACGAATCCAAGCCGATCGCACGCGAGTTCGTGGGTGCCCCACATTGCTTCAGAAGTCGGAAATCGTGATGGCGGACGCTTCCTATATGGGCTTTGTGGGAGTGACGACGAGCAGCTCGTCGATGATGAAGATCTTTCCGGCTTGGGCGGAGGTATTGGGTCTGTCTACCAGAACGCTGATCGGCCACGACATCCCGCTCGACTCTTCGCCCGACACCTACCGCTCCGTGATCCGGGCCATTCGAGACGATCCCCACCACCTAGGAGCGCTCGTCACCACCCACAAGATGGCTGTCTTCAAGTCGGCGTTGGACCTGTTCGACTCGGTCGACGATCTTGCGCGTACCTTCGGTGAAATCTCTTCGGTGGCCAAGCGGGACACCCGCCTGATCGGGGCTGCGAAGGACCCCCTGACCGTGCG
>Ga0184621_10000132_pt1 | contig 14176 bp, 13 predicted proteins | sample PLM1_30_b1_FD_133144 | JGI IMG/M metagenome (GOLD analysis project Ga0184621, IMG submission 133144) | Groundwater sediment microbial communities from an aquifer in East River, Colorado, USA - PLM1_30_b1 | ecosystem: Environmental > Terrestrial > Soil > Riparian zone | place: USA: East River...
ATCTTCAAGCTCGGCACGCGCTACTCCGTCCCGCTCGGCGCCAAGTATCTCGACGAGTCGGGCCAGGAGCATCCGTTGGTGATGGGGAGCTACGGGATCGGGCCGGGCAGGATCGTGGCGGCCGCCGTCGAGCAGCACCACGACGAGCACGGGATCTCCTGGCCTCGCTCGCTCGCCCCCTACGACATCGACGTGGTCGCGATCGGCTCGGATGGCAGCGAGGCGCTGGACACCGCCGAGAGCCTCGCGGGCGAGCTCGAGGCCGCCGACCTCTCCGTCCTCCTCGACGACCGCGACCGGCGCCCCGGCGAGAAGTTCGCCGACGCCGACCTGCTCGGCTGTCCGGTGCGCGTGACGGTGGGAAAGAAAACCCTCGAAGACGGCAAGGTCGACGTCCTGCGGCGCGAAGACCGTTCCGAGGAACGCATCTCGCTCGCCGACGCGCCGGGGCGGATCGGTGGGATGCTGTAGCCCGTGGCCAGGAAGCGGAGGTTCAGCGAGGAGCCCTTCGGGGCGACGATTCAGGCACTCATGGCGCAGACCGGAACCACCTACCGCGGGCTAGCCGACAGTACAGGGCTCTCCGCCGGTTACCTGAACCACCTCGTCCATGGCAACCGGCCGGTCCCCTCCGACGATGTCATCGCCGCACTCGCGAAGGCGCTCGGCGTCGAGCCAGAGCACTTCCGCGAGTACCGGATCCGCGTCATCACCGAGCGCCTCGACTCCATGCCGGATCTGGTCGACCGCCTCTACCGGCGGCTCGGCGCCTAGTTGATTTTCCCGCACTTTGCGGAGACCTTCGAGGCGACCTTCGAACGCTGCCCTGAACCGCGTATCGAGTTCTGTAAGCTGACTGTAAGGAGGCCGCGAGCGGGATTTAGGGGAGTCCCGGCTGGGCCGCCTAGGTGCGAGATATCCACAGAATCCACAGGAACGGTGGAACACTTTTGGACGGACCCGAGCGGATCGCCAAGAACCACATCCCCGAGCGGGAGGCGCTCCCGCTTCCCCCGGGTGAGTTCGTTTCCGCAGACCACCAGTCGGACTGCGCACGCTTCCTCGCGGAGCTCCGGCGCCGTGCAGATCTGACGGCCGAGGTCAAATGGACGCTCCGCGGCGAGGAGCACTAACCCCGGCGGCGAAGCTCATCCTCCGATGTCTCTACGATTTGCGGCGGCACACCTCGAGGGAGAGCGAATGACCGAACCGAACGAAGTCGCGGCAAGTCCTGGGCAGGAGCAGTCCGAGCGCGAGACGGTGACCGACCCGAACGAAGTCGGGTCCGGTCCCGGCCAGGAACAGTCCGAGGGGGAGTCGTCAGTCGCCGGCGAGCTGAACATCGGTCCGAGGGTCACGGCCGTCTTTACCGCAGCCGAGAGGGCGGCGCAGCACATCGTCACCATGGCGCGCGAGGAGGCCGACGACCTGCGCCGGCGAGCCGAGGCCGAGGCCGAGTCGCTCCTTAGCCAACGCCGCTATCAGGCGGAAGAGGAGGCCTCGCGTCGCATTGCGGACGCGCAGGCACAAGCCGACCAGATCCGTGCGGCCGCCGAAGAGGAGGCCCGCCAGATCGAGGAGGCCGCACACCGGCGCGAGCTCCGGATCAGGGAGGAGACAAGGCTCCTCGAGGAGCGGGTCGAATGGGCCCGAGAGGGTCTCCGCGAAGTGGCCGAGCGGATCCGAGACACCGAAATGGAGCTCGGCGACCTTCCCGTGGCGGCGCCGCGGGGCGAGCGAAGACCGAGCAGGCCCAGCGCCGGCCCTTCCTAGCGGCTGCGGGTATCGTGTGCCCGAAGCGGGGCGTGGCGCAGCCTGGTTAGCGCGCGTGTCTGGGGGACACGAGGTCCCGAGTTCGAATCTCGGCGCCCCGATCCAAGAAGCCCTGTTTTGCGGGGCTTCTTTGTTTTGACGGACGGGCCGACGCCGCGACGCGCTCTGGATCCATCCCTTGAGCAGGATGGGGGATGGGGGTCCGGTGAGACGCTGCGACATTCTTTAGAGAACGCACAAGGGAGGGAGCGGATGGGCTGCTGCGTGTTGGGTTTCCAGGAGATCGACCAGACGCAGGTCGCGGTCGTTGGCGGCAAGGGCGCGCACCTGGGGGAGCTTTCGCGGATCGATGGCCTCCGCGTGCCGACCGGCTATTGCGTGACGACGGACGCCTTCCAGCGGATCATGGCGGAAGCGCCGTCGATCGACGATCGGCTCGATCGGCTGTCGCGCCTCGAGCCGGACGACCGGGAAGCGATCCGCGCGCTCAGCGCGGAGATCCGCCGGACCATCGAAGGGATCGCCATCCCCGACGATCTGGCAGCGGCGATTACCCGGGCGCTCGCCCGGCTCGGCGAGCACGCCGCCTACGCGGTCCGATCCAGTGCGACGGCGGAGGACTTGCCGACGGCCTCCTTCGCGGGCCAGCAGGACACGTACCTGAACGTGGTGGGGCCGGCGGCGATCCTCCAGCACGTCAGCCGGTGCTGGGCCTCGCTCTTCACCGAGCGGGCCGTGACCTACCGCCTGCGGAACGGCGTGGACCACCGGAAGGTACACATGGCCGTGGTCGTGCAGCAGATGGTCTTCTCGCAGGCGGCCGGCATCCTTTTTACGGCCGACCCCGTCACCGGCAACCGGAAGGTCGCCTCCGTGGAGGCCAGCTTCGGCCTAGGCGAGGCCCTGGTCTCCGGCCTGGTCAACGCGGATGTCTACAAGGTGCGGAACGGCGAGGTCGTCGCCAAGGCGGTTGCCACCAAGCGGCTGGCCATCCACGCCTCGCCGGCAGGGGGGACGCAGGAACAGGCGATCGAGCCGGAGCGGCAGGAGCAGCCAGCGCTGACGGATGCGCAGGTCGTGCGGCTCGCGCAGCTTGGTCGGCGGATCGAAGCGCACTTCGGCCGCCCCCAGGACATCGAATGGTGCCTGGCCGACGATGGCTTCCAGATCGTCCAGAGCCGGCCGATCACCACGCTGTTCCCCATCCCCGCGGCCGACGATGGAGAGAACCACGTCTACGTCTCCGTCGGTCATCAGCAGATGATGACCGACGCCATGAAGCCCCTGGGGCTCTCGTTCTGGCAGCTGACGACCCCTCGGCCCATGGCCGAGGCCGGCGGGCGGCTGTTCGTCGACGTCACTCAGATCCTGGCCTCGCCCGCGAGCCGCGCCAGCCTCCTCGAGCTCATGGGGAAGTCCGATCCGCTGATCAGGGACGCGGTGCAGACCATCCTCGAACGCGACGGCTTCATCCGGTCGCACCCGGATGAGGGTCCCGCCTGGACGCCACCCGGCGGCGGGTCAGCACCGATCGAGACCGATCCGGCCATCGTCACCGGGCTGATCGAGCACAACCAGGCTTCCATCGCCGTCTTGAAACGCGACATCCAGACGTTGTCCGGACCGGCACTGCTCGACTTCATCCTGGCCGACATCCCGGAGATGAGGAAGATCCTGTTCGATCCGCGGAGCCATCAGGTCTACATGCGGGCGATGGAGGCCTCGTGGTGGTTGAACGAGCAACTCGAGCTGTGGCTGGGCGAGAAGAACGTGGCCGACACGCTCACGCAGTCCGTCCCCCACAACGTCACATCGGAGATGGGTCTCGCGCTCCTGGACGTCGCGGACGTGATCCGCCCGCATCCGGAGGTGGTGGCCTTTCTGCAACATGTCGAGGACGAGGGCTACCTGGACGACCTCGCCGAGCTGGCGGGCGGGCGCGACGCGCGGGACGCCATCTGCGCCTACCTCGATATGTACGGCATGCGCTGCGTCGGCGAGATCGACATCACGAGGCCGCGTTGGAGCGAACGCCCCAGCACGCTCGTGCCCGTGATCCTCGGCAACATCAAGAACTTCGAGCCAGGCGCCGGCGAGCGGCGCTTCGAGCAAGGGCGCCAGGAGGCCTGGACGAAGGAACAGGAGCTGCTGGAGCGGTTGCAGACCCTGCCGGACGGTAAGCAGAAGGCCGAAGAGACCAAGCAGATGATCGACCGGGTCCGGAGCTTCATCGGGTACCGGGAGTATCCGAAGTACGGCATGGTCAGCCGCTACTTCGTCTACAAGCAGGCCTTGCTGGAAGAGGCCGAGCGCCTCGTGCAGGCCCAGGTGCTTCGTGAGAAGGAGGACATCTTCTACCTCAGGTTCGAGGAGCTCCGGGACGTCGTGCGCGCGAACCACGTGGATGACCAGCTCATTCAACGGCGCAAGGACGCGTTCAGGTCATATCAAGCGCTCACCCCGCCCCGGGTGCTCACGTCGGATGGCGAGGGCATCGCCGGGGCGTACCGACGCGATGACGCACCGGCCGGTGCGCTGGTCGGCCTGGCGGTCTCCGCCGGGGTCGTCGAGGGGCGGGCCCGCGTCATCCATGACATGGCCGACGCCGACGTCGAAGCGGGCGACATCCTGGTCACGGCCTTCACGGATCCCAGCTGGTCGCCCCTGTTCGTCGCGATCTCGGGCCTGGTGACGGAGGTGGGGGGTCTGATGACCCATGGAGCAGTGATCGCACGAGAGTACGGCTTGCCGGCCGTCGTGGGGGTGGAGAATGCCACCCGGCTGATCCGGACTGGGCAGCGGATCCGCGTGCATGGAACGGACGGGTACGTACAGATCCTGCCCTAGCGGGCCAGCCCGACGGTAACCGTGGCACGTGGTCGGTTAGCCAGACGCCGTTGGCGGCCGGGTAGAAGGCGTCACAACCACCCCGACTTTGCAAAAGCCCCGCGCGTGCGGGGCTTTTGCAGTTTGGCCTTAGGCGGCTCGTCTTGTCTGCTGTTGTAGCGCCCGACACCGCGATGTTCCAGCTGGGACGATAGACCCGTGCTGGCTGCGGTCGTATCCCTCGCCGAAAGACCCGACCTCGACAGGCCGCTCGGCCTCGATCGCGTCTGGCCCGAGTTCCTGAAGCACGGGGACGTCACCAACCTCTACTGGAACCGGCTCTACGAGGAGTTCCCCGAGTTCCAGCTCGTCCTGATCGACGACGAGGGTGGGCAGATTCTCGGGCGGGGAAACACCATCCCCTTCGAGTGGGACGGGACCGTCGCCGGTCTGCCCGCCGGCGTCGACGGCGTCCTCGAGCGGGGATTCGAAGGCGGCAGGACGCGCAACACGCTTTCTGCGCTCGTCGCGATCGTCGCGCCGGAGCACCAGGGCCGAGGCTTGAGCGCCGCGGTCATCGAAGGCATGCGCGCCGTGGCGGCTCGGCACGGCCTGGGGAGCCTCGTCGCGCCCGTCCGGCCGACCCGGAAGGAGCTCTACCCCCTGACACCCATGGAGCGCTACGCGGCCTGGAGACGACCCGACGGGCTCCCGGTCGACCCGTGGATCCGCCTCCACGAACGGATCGGTGGCGAGATCATCGGAGTGGCGACCGACTCTCTGGTCGTCACCGGCTCGGTCGCCGAGTGGGAGGAATGGGCGGGCATGGTGTTTCCGGAGACGGGCGACTACGTCGTCCCAGGGGCGCTCGTGCCCGTGCACATCGATCGCGAGGCGGACGAAGGACGATACGCAGAGCCGAACCTGTGGATGCGCCATGCGGTAGAGCCCACGTGAGACATCAAGGGCGAGGGTGCGGCCTGGAGCCGCGTCTGGGGCCCATCCGAAGGTGTGGTAATTATCGATCAACCATCTAAGGTCTCCCCATGAGCGCCAAGATCGCGATTCTCGGAGCGGGGAAGATCGGAGAGGCGCTCGTTGCCGGGCTTGTCTCGTCGAAATGGTGCCCTCCGGGCGAGATCGTCGTGACCGCGCGAAGCGAAGACCGGCTGCGGGGCCTCGCGGAGACCTACGGCGTGCGGGCGACGGCCTCGAACCGCGAGGCGGCCGCAGAAGCCCCTGTCGTCGTGATCGCGGTCAAGCCTCAGGACATCGAGACCCTTCTAACGGATATCCACGACGTCCCGACGGCGGACCAAACCGTGATCTCGATCGCGGCGGCGATCCCCACAGCCCTGATCGAGAGCCACCTGACGAACGCTGTGCCCGTCGTCCGCGCGATGCCGAACACGCCCGTGACGGTCCACGAGGGGATGGCGGGCATCGCCGCGGGGACGCACGCGACGGAGGAGCACCTCGCACAGGCAGAGGAGGTGCTGGCGCACGTCGGCCGGTCGGTGCGCGTGCCTGAGAACTACATGGATGCGGTGACCGCCGTGTCCGGCTCGGGCCCTGCCTACTTCGCGCTCCTGGCGGAGTCCATGATCGAAGCCGGAATCCTGCTCGGGCTCGGGCGGGAGATCGCCACCGATCTCGTGGTCCAGACGATGCTCGGGACGGCCAAGCTCCTCCGGGACGAGAAGATGCACCCCGTCGAGCTCCGCGAGATGGTCACCTCTCCCGGTGGGACGACGATCGCGGCCATCCGCGAGCTAGAACAGGCCGGCGTGCGAGCGGCGTTCCTGAACGCGATCCAGGCAGCAATGAACCGCTCGAAGGAGCTAGCCGAAGGCGGGTAGCGGATCGACCGCGGCGCCGCGCACTCTGACCTCGAAATGGAGATGCGGGCCGGTGGAATGGCCGGTGGATCCCACGCGGCCGATCTGATGGCCGGCGCTGACCCGCGCGCCGACGCGCACGTCGATCCGCGAGAGGTGCGCATACATCGTCCTGACCCCGTTTCCGTGTGCAATCGAGACGAGGTAGCCCCAGCCGCCGGGCATCCAAGCTGCATAGGAAACGCGGCCGTAACGCGCGGCGGCAACGCCTGTTCCGGCCCGCGCCGGGAAGTCGATACCCGTATGGAAGTTTGGGCCGCGCGGGCCGAACCTGTCTCCAATCCCTGTCTGGAGCGGGAGCACGAACCGCAGGGGCGAGCGTGGAGGCGGGGTCCGAAGCGCCCTGAAGGTGGCCGGTCCGGCTACGCCGTCCGCTCCGAGCCTCGCCCAGCGCTGAAACCGACGGAGTGCGTGGTCGGTGCGCCCCCCAAATCCGCCGTCAAAGGTGCCAGACGGGAATCCGTGCCAGGCAAGGAGGAACTGCAGCTGCGAGACGTCGAAGCCGACTCGACCCTGCATGAGAACGCGCTTACCTAAGAGCGGTCGTCCGTAACGACCGAGTGAGCGCCGCGTCCTCCGCCCGGCGATTCCGTCCGCGAGCAGGCCTCGCCTGCGCTGGAACCGAACCACGGCCTGCTGTGTTCCGGGACCGTAGTAGCCGTCGATCGTGCCCCAGTAGAACCCTCGGGCTTGAAGCGCAACCTGGACCGCGGCAATGCGAGAGCTCCCGGCCGCCTGGGCCGGGGTGGCGACGAGGAGGGCGCCGAAAGCAAGCGCCAGCACGATGAACGCCCTGAGACGCACCGGACCGACGGATTTCGACCCGCTCGGCGCCGCTCCTGCGGCAATCAAGGATCCCTTACAAGATCACATCCGCGCCGCAGCCGAACACGAGCGCGGGCTCGACCCCCTCGCGGTCGACGCCGTGGAGGGAAACGTGCGAGAGGTCGACCTCGATCCCGGGCCATTCGTCGAGTCCGAGCGCGCCGGCACCCTCGGAGGAGCCGATCTCGAGTAGCTCCATGGGGGAGATCACGTTCCGCCGCAGCTCCTGGCGGCGCGCAGTGCCTTCGAGCTCGCGCAGCTCTTCCAGCGGGTCGATGCGAACGTTCGAGTCCGAGCCGATACAAAGGCCGATCCCGCGCTCCCTGATCCTCCCGACGGGCGCGAAGCCATCGCCGAGATTCGCCTCGGTCGTCGGACACACGCAGATGCGCCCGCCCGCTTCCGCCACGAGGTCGAGCTCGGCGTCGTCCGCATGCGTTCCGTGCACGATTGTCGTCCGCGGCCCGAGACAACCGGTCTCGGCGAGAAGCTGAATCGGTCGGAGCCCATGCTCGGCCACGCATTCCTCGATCTCGCGGGGCTGCTCGTCGGCATGGATGTGGAGCACGAGCTTCTCCCGCTCCGCATAGCGGCCGATCTCGCTTAGCCAGTCTGCCGTGCACGCACGCACGGAATGGGGCGCAACGCCGACGCGTGCTCCTTCGGCACGAAGCTCCTCGACCTGCGCGAGGTAGGCGGCCGAGGACTCCTGGCGGAAACGCTCGATCCCTCCGCGACCGTAGGCGGCCAGAAGGAGCACGAGTTCGACTCCGGCAGCACGGGCGGCCTCGACCGCCGCCTTCGCCTCCGAGAGCCCGACGTAATGAAACTCGCCGACGGCCGTATAACCGGCGTCCCGCATCTCCCGAAAGGTGGCCTCGTAGTCGAGCCGGACCCGTGCCGGGTTCAGGCCGCGGGCCAGCTCCAGCATGGAATCGCGCCAGCCCCAGAAGTCTGCGCCCTCCGCTCGCCCTCGCAACGCCCGCTGAAACGCGTGGCTGTGAGCGTTCACGAAGCCGGGAAGCGCAAGCCGCTCAGGCACCGCGCGAGGCTACCATTCGCTGCCAATGGACCCTTCCGCACCGATCCAAAGCGCGACTCGGTCGCCGGGCTGCTGATGGGCGCACGAGCGATCTCGACACCTCACGCGCAGATCCCGAACGCGCTGACCATCCTTCGCCTCGCGCTGATCCCGCTCTTCGTCGTCCTCGTGCTCGGGACGGACGGAGAGGGGAGCTACGTAGCCGCGGGAGTCTTCGCGTTCGCAGGCGCGACCGATCAACTGGATGGCTGGCTGGCCCGCCGCTGGCACGTGGAATCGACCTTCGGGCGGCTCGCAGACCCGCTGGCCGACCGGCTCATGATCGATGCCGCGGTCATTCTCCTCTGGCTCGACGGTCGCCTGCCGTGGCCGGCGCTGGTCGTGATCCTCGTTCGAGACGCGGCGCTCGTCGGCGGGTATGGCCTGGTCATGACACGTGGCTACGAGCTCTCGGTGAGCTGGCTCGGCAAGGCCGGGACCTGGCTCCTCTACGCGGCCGTGACTGCAATGATCGCTTCCGACGAGGGGACGACCTGGGCGCTGGCGCTCTTCTGGAGCGGGCTCGCGGTCGCCATGGTCGCCGCCGTTCTCTATGCCGTCACGGCACCCAGGAGCTTCGGAGGATGAAGGCCGTCGTCATGGCCGGCGGTGAGGGCACCCGTCTGCGGCCGCTCACGTCGAACCAGCCGAAGCCGATGGTGCCGATCGTTGGCAAGCCCTGCATGGAGCACATCGTCGAACTTCTGAAGCGGCACGGCTTCGAGGACATCATCGTGACCGTCGCGTTCATGCCGCAGGTCATCCGCGGCTACTTCGGAGCGGGCGAGGCCCAGGGCGTCCAGATCCGCTACTCGGTGGAGGAGTCGCCCGCGGGCACGGCCGGCTCGGTGAAGCTTGCGGAAGAGGCGCTCGACGAGCCCTTCGTCGTGATCTCCGGCGATGCGCTCTGCGACTTCGATCTCGGGGCGCTCGTCCGCTTCCACGAAGAGAAGGGCGGTGCAGTCACGATCGGCCTGAAAAGCGTCGAGAACCCGCTCGAGTTCGGGATCGTAGTCACGGATGAAGATGGGCGAATCGAACGCTTCCTGGAGAAGCCGTCGTGGGCCCAGGTCTTCACGGACACGATCAACACGGGCATCTACGTGATCGATCCGGGAGTCCTACGCCATGTCCCCGACGATCGCCCCTACGACTTCTCGAAGGAGCTCTTCCCGCATCTCCTCGAGATGGGACGGCCGCTCTACGGCTATGTGGCGGACGGCTATTGGCAAGACATCGGCAACCTCGATCAGTACCGGCAGGCGAACTTCGACGTTCTCGACGGGAGGGCGGACCTCAACGTGGAGGGCATTCGCCTGCGCGGCAACGTCTGGATCGGCGAGGGCGTCGACCTCGACGACCTGGAGTCCGTCGAGGGTCCGGCTTTCATCGGGAACTACTGCCACATCGCTCCGCATGCGACTGTCGGTGCCTACTCGGTCCTCTCTTCGAGCGTCGTGCTGCGCGAGCACGCCCGCACTTCCCGCTCCGTCATCGACGCTGGGACCTACATCGGCCGAAGCGCCCACGTCGAAGGAGCGGTCGTGGGCCGCATGTGCGATATCCGGCCCCACGTTCGCCTGCACGAGGGCGTCGCCGTCGGCGACCAGTCGACGATCGGGGAACAGAGCGTCGTCCTGCCCGGCATCCGCATCTATCCGTTCAAGGAGGTGGAGTCAGGTACGCAGGTCGACCGCAACTTGATCTGGGAGTCGCGAGCCTCGAGCACGATCTTCGGCCGGGAGGGAATCTCGGGGCTCATCAACGTCGATCTCACCCCCGAGATCGCGCTCCGCCTCGGGATGGCGCTCGGCACCGTGCTCAAGCGCGACGCGCGCGTCGTTACGAGCCGCGAAGCGCCGTCCTCTTGCCGCCTCCTGCGACGCGCTGTCCTGACCGGGATCAACGCGACCGGAGTCCACGTCGCGGATCTCCGAGTGATGCCCTCGGCGGTAACACGCCACCTGCTGAAGAGCGAAGGGTTCGAAGCGGGCGTGCATGTTCGCCAGAGCGCCGCCGACCCGGAGGCGGTCACCCTCCAGATCTACGAGCCCCCCGGGGTCGAGGTATCGAGCGCCTTCATGAAGGAGGTCGAAAAGCACTTTGGTCGCCAGGAGTTCCGGCGCAGCCCCTGGGACGGCGTGGGAGAGATCCGGTACCCGGCCCGGGCATCCGAGAGCTATGCCCAGGACCTACTCGCAACACTCGACACAGATGCGATCCGCTCGCGGGGGTTCCGCATCGTAATCGGCTATTCGTACTCGTCGGCCTCGCTGGTGGTCCCGCTCGTCCTCGGCGACCTCGGAGTCGAGATCATCGCGGCCCAGGCATATGTCCGTGAGCTCCGCACGTCGCCGGCCGGAGCCACTCTGGCGGAGTCACTCGGCCAGGTGAAGCGGCTCGTTTCAGCAGTCGGTGCGGACTTCGGCGTCGCCTTCGACGGCGCGGCGGAACGCCTCTACCTCGTCGACGAGCGTGCGCGAGAGGTGGAGGTCGAGCAGGAGCTCCTGCTCTTCCTGAGCCTCATCGCATCGAACGGAAGGAAGGGACGTCTCGCGTTTCCGGTCACCGTCACGAGTCTCGTCGAGGAGATGGTGAAGGGCTCGGATCTCGAGGTCCAGCGAACGCCGGCATCACTTGCAGCCTTGACGCGGGCCGCCGCGGAGGACGGCGTCGTCTTTGCAGGCTCCGCCGCCGGCGGCTTCGTCTTCCCCGAGTTCCTTCCTGCCTACGACGGCATTACGAGCCTCTGCAAGCTCCTGGAGCTGCTTGCCCCGGTGCGGAAGCCCCTCTCGGAGCTTGTCGACGCTCTCCCGAGGTCGCAGGTCGTCCACCGGCAGGTTCGCTGCCCCTTCTCCCGCAAGGGTGCTGTGATGCGAATCCTGACGGACCAGGTGCGGGACAAGAAAGTGGACGTGACCGACGGCATCAAGGTCTACGAGGACGGCGGCTGGGCACACGTTCTCCCGGATCCCACGGAAGCGCTGGTCCACGTCTACGCGGAGGGGGCAAGCGAGGAGGACGCGGCGAGACTCGAGGACGAGTACACCGCTCTCGTCGAGCGCATCATCGCGGGCTCTGAAGAGGAGGACAACACCTAAACCCTCAAGTCGAGGTTGATAGATTGGCGCTCCGATGGTTTACTACAGGGAGCCCGTCCCCGACCCAGAGACCGGAGGGCAGCGTGGAAGCTCTTCCCGACCTTGAGACCATTTCCGATACGGAGCTGCGCGATCTGATCGCTCAGCTCGTGGAGGAGGAGAACCAGGTTTCGTACCGGCGCAGAATCCTCCACGGCAAGATCGACATCCTGAAGGCCGAGCTCCAGTTGCGCCTCCACCGGCAGGTGGGCGAAGGGCATGGCCCGCTCTACGAGGTCGACGTCGAAAAGCTCGCGGCGATCCTTGCCTCGAAGGCGGCGCCTCCGAACCCGGACGAGTAGCGCCGAGGTGACACATGTGCACTGCCAAGAGTGCGGCTTCCAGAACCCTGAGGCCGCCAACTACTGCTCGAAGTGCGGTGCACTTCTCATCAAGGACGAACCCGGGGGATCGACCACGATGACGTACGCACCCGAGGACGTGGTCGATGAGGAAGGCGAGCCGCTGTCGGAGCTCCGGATCGAGGGAACGGCACTCGTGGTCCGTTCCGGCGGCGGCCGCGCAGGCGAGACATTCCCTCTCGACGGCGACAGCGTCGAGATCGGTCGGTCACCCGACGCTCCGGTCTTCCTCGACGACGTCACGGTCTCGCGCTCACACGCGATGCTCGTTCGCGACGACGTTGGCTACACGATCGAGGACGCCGGCAGCCTGAACGGGACGTACGTGAACCGGCGCAGGGTCGAGAAGGCCAAGCTCGAAGATGGAGACGAGGTCCAGATCGGCAAGTACCGGCTGACCTTCCTAGAGCACTGATGGCGACGTCCACGTATTCGCAGGAGACGCCTGGCCGGCCGCTCACGATCGGCGCCGTCCGGAGGCGACTGCGCGCGGAGTTCGCAGACATCTCGATCTCGAAGATCCGCTACCTCGAGGACCAGGGGCTCCTGACCCCCCGCAGGACGGAAGGGGGATACCGCCTCTACACCGAGGAGGACGTGGAACGCCTCGAGACGATCCTGCGACTCCAGCGGGACGAATTCCTGCCGCTCCGCGTCATCCGCCAGGAGCTCGACGCCCCCGGAGTGGTGAAGCGTGAGCGGCGGCGGGGGGCTGACTCCGGTCTGCGCGCGGACGAGCCCGAGCTCGACCTGGGCACCCTCTGCGAGCGGGCGAGCGCCGATGCGGGGTTTGTGCGCGAGCTCGAGGATTACGGGCTCCTCGAACCGCGGATCGAGGATGGAGAGAACCGGTATCCGGAACGGGACGTGGAAGTTGTGATCGTCTGCCGGAACCTGTCCCGCTTCGGCGTCGCTCCGAGGAACTTGAAGAAGTTCCGCACGAACGCCGACGGCGAGGCGGCACTGCTCCGACAGGTCGTCGCCCCGGCTCTCGGCTCGAGCAATCCCGAGCGCCGGCTCGCGGGGCTCGAGGATCTCGAGGCGCTCGCCGCACTCGCGCAGGAGCTCTCGCAGGCGCTGTTCTGGCGCGCGCTCCGCTCGCACGTCGCATAGGCTCCGGACGCGGTGGAACCGGACCTTGCCTCGAAGATTCGGGACATCCCGGACTTCCCGAAACCCGGGATTGTCTTCAAGGACATCATGCCGCTCCTCGCGGACGCCGACTCGCTCCGCGCCACCGTGGAGCAGCTCGCGGCGTTCGCCGAGCCGCGGGAGCCCGATCTGATCATGGGCGCCGAGGCACGCGGCTTCATCCTCGGCGGGGCCCTTGCCTGCAGGCTGGGATGCGGCTTCGTGGCGGCTCGCAAACCGGGGAAGCTTCCCTGGCGGACGGTAAGTGCGAAATACGAGCTGGAGTACGGGTTCGACGCGCTTGAGCTGCACGCGGACGCAATCTCGCAGGGAGCCCGCGTTCTGATCCACGACGACCTGCTGGCAACCGGCGGAACGGCAAAGGCGAAGGTCGATCTGGTGGAGCAGCTCGGAGGGAAGGTCGTCGGCCTTGCATTCGTCATCGAGCTTGCGTTCCTGAACGGGCGGGACCGGCTCGAGGGCTATGACGTCTTCTCCCTGATTCAGTACCAATAGGCGCCTGGCCCCGGGCTTTGGCTCACCGTCCGGCCCGCCGATACAGAATTCACGAGCCATGTATGACGGTCTGACCGGGCACTACACGTTTTCCTGCCCCACCGTGGGACACGTTCAGGTGCGCCTGTCTGCCTTTCGCTCCCTGAAGCGTCTCCCCGGCGCTTCACATCCGGCCGTCTACCGGATCGTCTTCGCGTGCAGCTGCGGGGGTGAGCACGAAGGGCTCGTCACCCACGACGACCTGGACTGGGCGCCGCTCGGCGCGTCTGGGGCGGAGTTCTTCAACCTGATGACGGCTCGGGTCGAATCCGCAACCGGTGACCTCCTTGACCTGGCCGCACGGCGGATCGGGTCGGGGGACTGGCCCTGGAGCTTCTTCTGCTACCCCGAGAACCGACCGCAGCCCGTCTTCCCGTCTGCGTTTCTCCTCCTCTCGCCCGCTGCCGAAGAGCTCGGCCTCGCAGGCCGCTGCCCCGTCTGCGAGTGCACGGCCGTCAACCTTGTCAGCCGCCCGCATGTGGATCTCCCGTTCTACAACGACCGCTACGTTCAGGTAGTCGAGCACGTCTTCGAGCGAGATCGCGAGGATTGCGTCACCGCCTTTCGGCAAGAGCTCGATTCAGG
>Ga0184621_10000134_pt1 | contig 14133 bp, 14 predicted proteins | sample PLM1_30_b1_FD_133144 | JGI IMG/M metagenome (GOLD analysis project Ga0184621, IMG submission 133144) | Groundwater sediment microbial communities from an aquifer in East River, Colorado, USA - PLM1_30_b1 | ecosystem: Environmental > Terrestrial > Soil > Riparian zone | place: USA: East River...
CGAAATCCGGAGCATCAGCCTCGGCGCCATGGCCGAGCTGCGCGGCACTGTTCGCAGACTCCGCTCGCTGGACGTAGCAGTAGACCTGCCGGCCGGCGTCGACGAACTCCCCGCGCTCGTGGAGCAGGCGCGCGGCAATGGCCCGGACGTGCGAATCGTCCAAACCGGCGACAGCCGGGAGATGCCCGAAGCGTTCGGTCAGGCGGCGTATCGAATCGTTCAGGAGGCGCTGACCAACGTCATCCGGCATGCGAATGCTGCGCATGCGAGTGTGACGCTCGATCGGAGTCCGGACACGTTGATCATCACCGTGCGTGACGACGGGCAAGGCGCGGAAGAGTTCCCCGCCGGAAACGGCATCCGAGGCATGCAGGAGAGGGCAGCAGCGTGGGGCGGCCAGCTCACGGTGACCAGCGCAGGCCGCGCTGCCGGGACCGTACTGACCGCCGTGCTCCCCTGGCCACAATCCCAAGAGCCGCGGTCGGACACGTGATTCGGGTCGTGCTGGCCGATGACCAGGCCCTCGTGCGTAGCGGGCTGCGCGCCCTGCTAGCCAACAGCGATGACATTCAGGTTGTCGGCGAAGCCAGTGATGGGCGCGAGGCGGTAGCAGTGGTGACCCGCACCCGACCCGATGTCGTGCTGATGGACATCCGGATGCCCGGGTTCGACGGGATCGCGGCGACCCGGCGGCTCACCGCCGATCCGCAACTGACCGAAGTAGCAGTCATCATGCTGACTACCTTCGATGAGGATGACCAGATCTTCGCGTCGATCAGGGCCGGTGCCTCCGGCTACCTCCTCAAGGACGCCGAACCGGCCCACCTCCGCGAAGCAATTCGCGTCGTCGCAGCCGGTGACGCCTTGCTATCGCCATCGGTGACCCGAAAAGTGATGGAGGGCATCGTTTCCGGGCCTGTGGGTGTGGCAGATCGCGGCCGCCTGCATGAGCTGACCGTGCGGGAACGCGACGTCCTTGCTGGCGTCGGCCGCGGCCTGTCGAATGACGAGATTGCCGCGGAAATTCACATCAGTCCGGCAACCGCGCGCACCTACGTCAGCCGCATGCTGACCAAGCTCCGGGCCCGTGATCGGGCCCAACTGGTCGTGATCGCGTACGAGACCGGCCTCGTCAGACCCGGTCGGCACCCGGAGCCACCTGGCTGACCCCGAGCCGGCGTACGTCGAGAAGCGATCCTCCTTGTCGCTTCCAGCGAGTAGGTAACAGGCGACCCGATTTCTACCGTGGTGGGCGTTCTGATCACCCAGCGTGGAGAAACCTATGTCCAGCCGTCTCAGCCGCCGCACCTTGCTGGCCGGTGTGGCGGCCCTGCCCGCCCTTGCAGTTCTTGGCTGCGAATCCGACCGCACCACTGCTGATCCGATCAGCACCGTCAACACCCTCGATTTCGCCAACCGGCTTCGGATCCCGGAACTGGCCGACTCCATAGTCGATGGCGACGGCGTCCGCGTCTTCCGACTGGGCGCGACCGCTGGATCGGCCGAGTTCCTCAATGGCGTGGCAACGCCGACCTGGGGATACACGGACGGTCACTACGCCGCCGGATATCTCGGTCCGACCCTGCGGGCAGCCCGCGGGGAGCAGGTACGCGTTCTCGTCGAGAACCGGTTGTCTGAGATCACCACCGTGCACTGGCACGGCATGCACCTTCCGGCTGGCCATGACGGTGGCCCGCACCAGCCCATCGCGCCCGGGCAGCAATGGCAACCGGCCTGGTCGATCGATCAGCCTGCGGCGACCCTGTGGTATCACCCGCATCCGCACGGCGAAACCGAATCCCAGGTGACTCGCGGGCTGGCAGGGCTCTTCTACCTCGACGACGGCACCAATCCGGATCTGCCGCGGAGGTACGGGGTCGACGACATCCCGATCATCCTGCAAGATCGCAGCTTCGACTCGGGTGGGCGGTTTCTTGTCAACGGCCATGCGGTCACCGGTCTGCTGGGCGAGAAGATCTTGGTGAACGGGACGTATGACCCGCATCTGCCCGTCACCACCCGTCGGCTTCGGCTCCGCATCCTGAATGCCTCGACCGCTCGGATCTATCACCTGGCCTTCGCCGACGACCGTGAGTTCGCCGTCGTCGCCACCGACTGCGGTTTCCTGCCCACGCCTCAACCGACCCGCCGCCTGCTCCTCTCCCCCGCCGAACGAGCCGAGATCATCGTGGAATCGCGACCGGGCGAGCAAGCGGTGCTCCGCTCGGTGCCCTGGGATCTGAACATGATCACGCCCCTGACCAATGGCGCCGGCGGCAATGATCATCTCGACCTGCTGCAACTTCGGGCCGCCGACTCGCTCGCCGAGGGCCTCCGCATTCCCGAGCGACTGCAAACAGCGCCGACCCCCGCACTTGATCGCATAGCGGCTCGTCGGACGTTCCAGCTGGACGGCCGGGAAATCAACGGCCAGCAGATGGACATGACCCGGATCGACACGGTGGTTGGAGCCGGCACCACTGAGCTCTGGACGGTCCAGAACACCCACAACCAGCCGCACAACTTCCACGTACACGGTGTGGCGTTCCAGATGATTCCGGCCGGGGCAAGTAGTCCAGATCCTGCACTCGGCTGGAAGGACACCGTGCTGCTGGCTGCCGGCGAGTCGGTGCAGCTGGCGCTCAGTTTCCCGACGTATCAGGATCCGCTGACGCCGTACATGTACCACTGCCACCTGATGTGGCACGAGGACGAAGGAATGATGGCGCAGTTCACGGTTGTCAATCCTGATCAAGTGGAGTCGGCGCCGCGGACACTTGACGTCGATCATGATCACATGGCAGCCGGCCATGATCACGGCTGATCACCAGGGATTTCATCCAACAACAATCGGCAAAGGAGCTCAACCCTCATGGCAACCACCAACACACCATCGAACTCGCCAGCCACCAGCAAGCGGCGCCCTGCAGTGATCATCGCTATGATCCCGCTAGGCGCAATCCTGGGATTGATCGGCGGTCTGCTCATCGAGATCATCGTCGGGCTCGTTGCCAGGTCCGTGTTCAGCGCGGAACATCCAGCAACCCAGGCCTGGCAGTTACTCGGCTCGCTACCCGGACTCGGCGCCTTGATCGGTGCGATCGTTGCGCCGATCTTGTACGGCCGCAGTCCGGGCTCGGCGAGATGATCGCGCGTTACAGGTGCCGCCGGGCCGGACCACCAAGATTCTCAGCTGCACGAGATGGCAATGCCCGCCACTGGTTCTCCGGACAGGGCGGTGACCTGAGACCCGCAAGCGTGCCGACGGCGTACGCTCCCTAGGCTGAGGCGCATGGACGACTCCGACATCCTCGCGCGCATTCGCGTGATGGTCGATGCAGAACATGAGCTGCGCCACGAGATGCAGGAAAACCCTGGCGAGGTCAGCGACGCCGCTCAGCGGCTTCATGATCTTGAAGAGTCACTCGACCAGTGCTGGGATCTGTTGCGTCAACGGCGGGCCCACCGGGAGTTTGAGCAGAATCCCGATGAGTCGCAGACCAGACCTCGGCAGCAGGTGGAGGGATATCTGCAATGATGCCTAGGGCCGGTACACCGCGACTGCCCAGGCCAGGTGCCCTGACCTGACCAGGCTGGATTCCACTAGATTCAGCCGTTTGGCAATGGCCCTGAGTAACTGCCGCGAGGACCACGTCCGCGCATAGACCGAAATGATCACCACGCCTCCCGGCGCGAGCTGCTCCGCGTGATGCATGACAGCGCCGATCGGGTCGGGCAGGTAGTAGATAACCTCATTCATCACAACGGCATCGGGCGGCTGGTCGGCGATGAAGTTCGACCCATCCGCGCAGACGAATTGGGTACGCGGGGCTGACTTTGGTCCGGCAAGCAGGATGGACTGCTCGCAGTTGTCCACGCCGAGGTATCGGGTGTAGCTCAGGCCCTCTTGCAGAATTCCCTGCGAGCAGCCGACGTCGAGTACAAAGCCGTTTCGGGCGTACCGCTCCGTCACGCTCCGAACCGCTCGGTAGCGGGCCGCCTCGTTGCTCTCGCGGAGTCGCTGCCAGCTGTCCTTGCGGTTCTCCCGCGCGTTGTCCCGCGCCAAGATCGACCTCACCACAGAGAGTGGGATGGGCGCTACGGAGAGGAGCCCGGCAGCTGCCTTGCTCTGCAGCACCCGGGCCACAACGGTCTCTCGAGAGGACTTTGTCGACCTCTGAATTTCCGTCGTCATCGGCCTCCTCCTACTCGAAACGCGAGGGATCTCCGGCTCCCCGCCGGACGATCAATGCATCGCCGTCGGAGAGATCAACCACCGTAGTCGGGATCTCGCCGCATTCACCCGAATCCACCACTCCATCGAGGAGATGATCAAGGCGCTCCATGATCTCCCAGCCCTGCGTCAACGGCCGCAGTTCTCCGGGCATGATCAAGGTGCTGGATAGCAATGGTTCGCCCAGGCCCGCCAGGATCGCCTGAGCGACCGCGTGATCAGGAATCCGGACTCCAACCGTACGTCTCTTGGGATGCAGCATACGGCGCGGCACGTCCCGGGTGGCCGGCACGATGAAGGTGTACTGACCCGGTGTGGATGCTTTGAGTGCACGAAAGATGACGTTGTCGAGGTGCACGAACCGGCCAAGCTGATTGAAATCGGCGCAAACCAACGTGAAGTGATGACTGTTGTCAAGCTGCCGGATCTCCCGGATTCGGTCTAGGCCCTCCCGGTTGTCCAGCTGACAACCGAGCGCGTAGCAGGAATCCGTCGGGTACGCGACCAGCCCATCAGCGCGTATCAGCTCGACCACCTGGCCGATGGTTCGCGACTGAGGGTTGTCCGGGTGGACATCGAAGTATCGGGCCACGAGAGGGAGCCTAGTGCGGCGAGACTCAAAAATCTGTCGTAGCCGGTCACCAGCGCGGCGCACAGGGAGCTGATGACCCTTTGTACGCTGCAATCCTACGGAAGTGAACTTAACGTCAAGTTGAGGTACTAGGGACTAGACTGATCATTGTGTTGCACCGCACGGATCTGCTGACCATCGGCGAGCTGGCAGCACGTTCGGGCTTCGCGCAGTCTGCCCTGCGGTATTACGAGAACCTTGGCTTGATCACGTCAACACGTACCTCGGGTAACCAGCGCCGCTACGAGCGAGCAACGCTGCGTCGCCTGGCGTTCATCCGCTCGGCCCAACGCGTCGGGCTGACGCTGGAGGAGATCACTGAGGCGCTGCAGACTCTTCCCGGTAGTCGCACGCCAACAAAAGCCGACTGGACACGGCTGTCCCACCAGTGGCGCGGCCGGCTCAATGAGCAGATCGAAAGGCTGGAGCGGCTCCGCGATCGATTGGACAGCTGCATCGGCTGCGGCTGTTTGAGCCTACAGAGGTGCACGCTGCAGAATCCCGATGATTACGTGAGCTCCCGCGGCCCAGGGGCGGTGTATCTCGACCCTTCCAAGGACTGACCGGCTGACAGACGCCGGCCGGTCAGACGATGCAGCTCGGATAGGTTTACGCCCATGGTCAACAAGGTGGCAATGCTTACCGCGGGCGGTTTTGCACCGTGCCTGTCATCAGCGATCGGAGGGCTGATTGCGCGCTACACGGAGGTGGCTCCTGAGGTCGAGATCATCGCTTATCGATACGGCTATGAGGGCCTGCTGCAGGGCGACTCGATTGCAGTGACGCCTGACGTCCGGAAGCACGCGGCACGCCTCCACGCCTTCGGCGGATCGCCTATCGGAAACTCCCGAGTCAAGCTGACCAACGCATCCGACCTTGTGAAACGCGGTTTGATCAGCGAGGGGATCGAACCATTGCAGGCCGCAGCCGACCAGTTGACAGCCGACGGCGTCGACGTGCTGCACACGATCGGTGGCGACGACACCAATACCACAGCGGCCGACCTCGCTGCGTTTCTCGCCAGCAACGGTCACGAACTGACCGTTGTCGGCCTGCCCAAGACCATTGACAACGACATCATTCCGGTACGCCAATCGCTGGGCGCCTGGACGGCGGCGGAGCAGGCCTCGCGGTTCGCACAGAACGTCATCGGCGAGCACAATTCGGGCTCGCGGCTGCTTATTGTTCACGAGGTGATGGGCCGCAACTGCGGATGGCTCACCGCTGCCACGGCGCAGGACTATCGGGAGTGGCTGGATTCTCGCGAGTGGTTGCCAGAGATCGGGCTCAGTCGGGAAGCCTGGGAGGTACACGGCGTCTACATCCCCGAGGCAGTTTTCGATCTTGACGTGGAAGCGCAACGGCTCAAGGACACGATGGATCGGATCGGATCGGTCAACCTCTTCATCTCCGAGGGTGCCGGCCTTGAGACGATCTTGGCCGAGCTGGAGCGATCGGGCGAGGATGTTCCCAGGGATCCCTTCGGTCACGTCAAGATGGACAAGATCAACCCGGGCGCCTGGTTCGGCAGCAAGTTCGCCGAGCGGCTCGATGCGCAAAAGGTGATGGTGCAGAAGTCTGGATACTTTTCCCGATCAGCGGCCGCCAACCAGCGTGATCTTGCATTGATCATGTCCATGACCGACCTGGCGGTCGACTGTGCGCTACGCGGTGAGCCCGGGTTGATCGGGCACGACGAAGAGCGCGGCGACGAGCTTCGAGCCATCGAGTTCAGCAGGGTGCGAGGCGGCAAACCGTTCGATATCGCCGCACCATGGTTCTCTGCGCTCTTGGATGGCATCGGCCAGCCGAGCGCCCAGCTCGCCACGGCACACTGACCCGTCCCCGGCTCGTTGCGATGGAACGAGTAACGCGGCGGGTTCAGTCAGGACTTCTTGCGGCCACGCAACGCCGCTGACACCAGGTACGCGAGCGCCGCACCCAAACCCACTCCGGTCGCAGCGCCGGTGACATAGCCGGCACCCGTGCCGACTCGAACAGATTTGACAGCGACCGCCTGCGACACGACGTTCGGCGGCTCATCTTGGGTATCCTCAGCGTCTGGCGCGGGTGCGGTCACTGACTCTTCCTGGGGAGGAACCGGAACGGCCTCGTGCTTCGCAGTAGCGATCCAGGCCGCGATGAACAAGACAAGCTGAGCGAAGAGGTTGACGAACAGCATGACCACAATTACGGGCCCGAAGATCAGCGCAGCGGGATTGCCGCGAAAGGCACTGATCAGGTAGCCGGCTACGAATTGCAGAGCAAAGAGGGCGATTGAACCCAAGAGTGCCCCGCGGCGTACGACCGACCACGGCTCACGGGTCTCTGGTAGCACGGTGTACAGGTACATGAAAATCAGCCAGCCGGCGCCGATCGAGATCACGATCGAGCTGACTCGAAGCAGCGGCGCTATCCAGGGCTGATCACTAAGGCCGAGCCAGCCGACCACCGTATTCGCCAGCGATGTGGACAGTGAGGTGAGACCGAACATCACCGCCATCCCGACAAGCAGACCCAATAAGAGCACGAGGTTGCCGAGCGTCTTGCTGACGATGTTGATCTTCTCCGGTCGAAGGTCGAATCCGGGCCGCCACTGGGTCCGCACCGCATTCTTCAGATGGCCCATCCATTTGGCGCCGGTGTAAAGAGCTACTACCAGCCCGATGATGCCAATGGTCCAGAACTGGCTGAGGGCGTTGTTCACCAGATCGAGGACCTTAGCCCGGGTGGCTGGTTCGGCCCCGCCTAGTGCGTCCGCGACGGCGTCAGCGACGTTGTCCAGCAAGCCCGGCTGTACGACGGTGAGCACGAGGCCGGTGATCGAAAAAGCCATCATCAGGACCGGTACCAAGGCGAGCACCGAAAAATAGGCGGTCGCTGCGGCAAATTGTGAGCCGAGCCGGCCCAGATAGCGCTCCACTGCACGAATAATGTGTGCGATCCAGGGCCGTTGCTGGAGCCGCTCGACGCTCTCCGGCACCGCAACCATTGATGTCCTCTCTGCATAGCGCGGCCTTCCCCGTTGACGCTATCGCTCCGCTAGCCGTGCGCGAGCCACAAGGACGTCACCGACATCGTGAGTAGGAGCGGCACGACCACCCCGCCGCGGAAGGCGAAACGCCTCCAGGACACTGCAACGCCGGCTGAGCGGCAGGGGCCGAGTGCGCCTGATCGGCCCAACACGGAGGATCAGCGATTCCCACTGCACTGGTCACCCTAGGAGGCCATCCGAAGGCGCCCTTGACACGTGTGGCGGACACCCGTTGGCTGTGGGTATGAGTCCTCTGTTGACCGATTCCGAAGTGTCCGGGCAGTTGGCGAAACTGCCGAATTGGCGCCGGGCGGAGGGAGATGAGCCGGCGATCATCGCGACGTACGAGCTGACTGATTTTGTCGCGGCGCTGGACTTTGTGAATCAGGTCGGCCATGAGGCGGAACTCATGAACCACCATCCGGACATCGACATCCGTTGGAACAAGGTGACCCTGGTGCTGTCCACCCATTCCGAGGGCGGACTCACCGAGTATGACATCGAGCTGGCAGGTCGCATCAACGACGTTGCCGGTCAGGACGAATGAGCTACTCGAACGCTTCGGGTGGCGGGCAGATGCACACCAGGTTGCGATCGCCGTAGCCGCCGTCGATCCGCCCGACGGGTGGCCAGTACTTGTCGAAGCCTTGCGCGTAGAGCGGGCCGGTGTGAAGTCCCGCCGGGAATGCCGCGATACGCCTCGGGTAGGGGTGAGTCCATTCCTCCGACGTGAGCTGAGCTTGGGTATGTGGCGCATTGACCAATGGGTTGTCCTGTCGCGACCACTCCCCCGATTCGATCTTGGCGATTTCCTCGCGAATGTTGATCATCGCAGCACAGAACCGATCGATCTCCTCCAAGGTCTCGGACTCGGTCGGCTCCACCATCAACGTGCCCGCCACCGGAAAACTCATGGTTGGTGCGTGCAGACCGTAGTCGATCAGCCGCTTGGCAACATCCTCAACGGTGATTCCGCTGGCCTTGGTCAGTGGCCGAAGATCGAGAATGCACTCGTGGGCGACCCGCCCATTCCGTCCGGCGTAGAGCACCGGGTAATGATCACCGAGCCGCTGAGCGACGTAGTTTGCGGCCAGTAGGGCGTGTTCAGTGGCCGAGGTCAATCCGTCGGGCCCCATCATCGCGATGTAGGCGTAGCTGATCGGCAGGATGCCGGCCGACCCGTACGGAGCCGCTGAGATCGGCCCGATACCAGTCTCCGGACCGGCAGTGTCCAGCATCGGATGGTTCGGCAGGAAGGGTGCCAGATGGGCTGCGACGCCGACCGGGCCGACGCCCGGTCCGCCACCACCGTGCGGGATGCAGAAGGTCTTGTGCAGGTTGAGATGACTGACATCCGCGCCGAAGCTGCCAGGCCGCGCCAGACCCAGCAGCGCATTGAGGTTGGCGCCGTCCACATAAACCTGGCCTCCGGCGGCGTGAACCATCTGGCACAGTTCGACAATGCCCTCCTCGAAGACCCCATGCGTCGACGGATAAGTCACCATGATCGCCGCCAGTTGATCGTGATGCTCGGTGATCTTGGTTCGCAGATCTGCCAGGTCAACGGCGCCATCTGCTGCAGCCTTGACGACCACGACCTTGAGGCCAGCCATTGCTGCTGAGGCCGCATTGGTGCCATGTGCCGATGACGGGATCAAACAAACCCGACGTTGATCATCACCCCGCGACTCGTGGTAGGCGCGAATCGCCAGCAGCCCCGCGAGCTCGCCCTGGCTGCCGGCGTTCGGCTGGATCGAGACCTTGGCATATCCGGTGAGCTCGGCGAGCCAGGATTCCAGTTTGTCGATCAGAATGAGATAGCCCTCTGCATCCTCTCTGGGTGCAAATGGATGCAAGTTGGCAAAGCCTGGATAAGAGATCGGCTCCATCTCGGTGGTGGCATTCAGCTTCATCGTGCACGAACCGAGCGGGATCATGCCGCGATCGAGCGCGAGGTCTCGATCCGACAGAGCCCTCAGGTAGCGAAGCATGGCCGTTTCGCTGTGGTGGGTGTTGAAGACCGGATGGGTGAGATAGAGGCTCGTACGCTCACTGCCGGTCAGATTGTCCTCGAACGACCGGGCGTTGCTCTCGCCGACTCCGAACGCGGCGCGTACCGCGCTTAGCTGGGCGGTCGTGGCGTCCTCACCGATCGAAACCCCGACATGATCATGGTCGACCAGCCGCAGGTGAATTCCCGCGCTCCGGGCGGCAGAGACCACGGAGTTGGCCCGGCCGGGTAGCTCGACAAGCACTGTGTCGAAGAACGCGTCGTGAACCACCCGGATCCCGCCGGCCTCAAGATCACCAGCCAGCTCTGTGGCGCGGGCATGAAGGGTCTGCGCAATCTCGTGCAACCCATTCGGCCCGTGGTAGACGGCGTACATGCTTGCGGTCACGGCGAGTAGCACCTGGGCCGTGCAAATGTTCGACGTGGCTTTCTCCCGGCGAATGTGCTGCTCTCGCGTTTGCAGGGCCAGGCGGAATCCGGGCGTGCCATCACGATCCTTGGAGACCCCGACGAGCCGGCCAGGCAGGGTCCGTTCCAGTCCGGCGCGAACCGAGATGAAGCCTGCGTGCGGTCCGCCGTAGAACAGCGGCACGCCGAACCGCTGACTGGATCCGACCGCGATATCCGCACCCCACTCCCCCGGCGGAGTGGTCAAGGTCGACGCCAACAAGTCACACGCCGCGATCACCAAGGCGCCGCGTTCGTGGGCCCGATCGGCAATCGCCTGCAGCTCAGCGGTGCTGCCGACCCGGCCGCTGGCGCCAGGGGTCTGCACCATGACGGCGAACACGTCGACGTCCTCGATCGCCTGGAGCAGAGGCTTGCGGGCCACGACGACCGGAATGCCGAGTGCAGCCGCTCTCGTGGTCACGACGCCGATGGTCTGCGGCAAGGTGTCGCTGTCCAGCAGGATCGCTTCACCTGCCTTGGTGCTGCGGCGGGCGAGCGTCATCGCTTCTGCTGCGGCAGTCGCCTCGTCGAGCAGACTTGCTCCAGCAATCGGCAGTGCCGTGAGGTCGGAGATCACGGTTTGAAAGTTGAGCAAGGCCTCGAGCCGGCCTTGACTGATCTCCGGCTGGTAGGGCGTATAGGCGGTATACCAGGCCGGCGACTCCAGAACGTTTCTGCGGATGACCGAAGGGGTCACAGTCCCGTGGTAGCCGAGCCCGATCATCGAGGCCAGCGGCCGGTTGCGGCCCGCCAGCTGACGAAGGGCTGCCAGTGTCTCTGATTCAGATAATGCGGGCGGGAGCGTCAGCGGCACGGTGCTGCGGATGGCCTGAGGCAGCGACTGCTCGACGAGCTGCTCGAGATCGGTCAGCTCGAGCGCGGCCAGCATCTTCTCGCGGTCATCGGCCTGCGGCCCGATATGTCGGCTGCTAAACCGCTGCGACGGAAGCGCACTCATCGTGGTATCTGGAAGGGTGGCGGTCATCGATCTTCTTTCGCGCGCGGAGGTAGGGTGCTCTCGCTTCCGCGAGCGGCACTCCCCCTCTGTCACCTACGGCTTCAGAGTTGCCATGGCATGCGCGGTCTTGCTGCCTGAGAGGTTCCGGGGATGTTGCACCTTCGGCGCCACCACCTCGCCATCGAGGTGGTGGACTCTCCCGCGCCGCCGTTCCAGCAGCGCCCAGATTACTCCGTCAGCCGGTGGCGCGGGTGCTGCGACGCTGTGACAACTCGTCGTGGGCGGGGGACGGCTCGACACCCCCGGCTCGCTCGGCTGGCAGGTCAGACAGCGTTCCTTCGATGTCGCGCCAGACGACGCCCAAAGCGATGCCGAAAACACCCTGGCCACCACTGAGGAGGTCGATGACCTCGTCGTCCGAAGTGCACTCGAAGACTGAAACCCCGTCACTCATGAGTGTGACTTGGGTCAGGTCCTGCACGCCACGCCTGCGCAGATGTTCGATGGCGGTGCGGATCTGCTGCAGGGAGATACCGGCATCGATAAGCCGCTTGATCACCTTCAAGATCAAAATGTCCCGGAAGCTGTAGAGGCGCTGCGAGCCGGATCCAGATGCGCTCCGAATCTCGGGTACGACTAGGCCGGTACGCGCCCAGTAGTCAAGCTGCCGATAGGTGATGCCAGCCGCGCTGCAGGCGACCGGTCCACGAAAACCCAGGTCGGTTGGCAGCGGCGAAAAGTCGCCGTCGAACAGCAGCCCCTGCGCGTCCGCCGACTCGGTCTCTGCCGAGTCCGCCGGATCTGCCGATGCCTCAGTGCTGCTCACGTGTTGCCTCCGATTTCATATTCGAACTGGGGAAGAGAGAGCTCGTCGGAGTTCTCTGAGCGTAATTCCACGCTCGGCATTACTTTATGCACGCTACGACGAGTGCACCAAGCGGGTCAACGACCGCGGCGCCGGGTCGACCTGGTGCGCCCAAGTCTCAAGCTGCACTCGAGGGGCTAAAGCAGGGCAGAAATCGCTGATTCCAGACCTCATGGTGAGCTTGAGTGTTGCTTCTGACTAGGACTTTGGCTCTTCACCCGTGACGAAGTCATCCGGATTGACCTGATCGAGGAACTCCCGAAACTTCTCCACCTCATCATCTTCGGCTTGAGGGATTTCGATGCCGGCCTCATCGAGCACATCCTCGGCGCAGTAGATGTCGGAGCCGACCCGAAGCGCCAGGGCGATGGCGTCGGAGGGTCGCGCGCTCACTTCGATGCCGTCCACCAGCAGCACGGCGTAGAAGGTGCCGCCTTCGAGTTCGGTGATATGCACCTCGGTCAGTCGGTGACCCAAGGTCGTCAGCGTATCGACCATCAGATCGTGCGTGAGGGGCCTGGGAGGAACGATCCCTTCTTGCGCGTTCGCGATCGCGGCAGCCTCCGCAGCTCCAATCCAAATCGGCAGGTAACGAGTCCCACCTACCTCGCGCAGCAAGACCATCGGAGCGTTTGATGGCATCTCGACTCGGACACCCACCACATCGAGCTCGCGCATGCGATAACCCTACTTCGACAGCTGCCAGCTACAAGATCACCCCTCGCCGACGGATCGCGCGTCGTGCGCATAGCTCAGCTATACGCTACGCGAACGATCACCCGGAAATATTGCGTTCCATGGCAGTGCGCACCAGAGCCGCATGAAAGCTGATCACCAACTGCGTCACGTCTCCCGGAACATCGCGGTTGCTGCCGGACCGCCGCGCGTACGGGGCGATTGCTTGTTCCACCAGCCCGACTTCGCGGTCGGCAGACAGCTTGAAAGCCCTCAGATGTCGCCCATCGATGCCATACTCTGCCAGCCGGCGCGCCGCAATGGCCAAGGTCAAGGCGTCCCTTCCGTAGTGCGCCGTGCCCCGCCGGGTGTGCAGAATCTGGGTTCGTTCCAGCTCGCCGAGTGCAGTCTCGGTAAGACCGCTCGCCTCCAGCAGCTCCTGGCGAGTCAGCCTGACCAGCTGTTTCCCAGCCGGCGGATTCACGCTGTGGGCAACGGCTGATGAGCCGCCCGCGAGCTGTGTGGCCTGACTCGCTGTGCCCTGACTCAGTGAGCCTTGACTCAGACTGAGCGGACCCTGACCACGGTCGATCTGTTCCAGATGCTCCCTGATCACCTTCAAGGGAAGGTAGTGCTCGCGCTGCACAGAGAGCACATAACGCAGCCGCTCCACGTCCCCTTCGCTGTATCGGCGGTATCCCGACGGCGCCCGTTCCGGAGTGATCAGCCCCTCAGCCTCGAGAAATCTGATCTTGGAGATCGAGATCTCCGGGAATTCGGTGCGCAGGATCGCCATGACCTGTCCAATGCTGCGGGTCGCATGCCGCAACCGGCCTTCAGAGGCGGGCTGGCTCGAATCGTCCGCCGCTCGAGCGCGAAGGTCGCCGGCCGCGGTCGTCGGAGAATCGGCAGGTTTCGGCATCATGGGCGGGCTAGTCCGCGGCCCGATTGCTCCCGAAATAAACCAGGCGGAATTTGCCGATCTGAACCTCATCGCCGTTGCGCAGCACCGATTGGTCGACGAGGCTCTGGTTCACATAGGTGCCGTTGAGGCTTCCTACGTCCTTGACCACCGTCCCTTCGGGCGTACGGCTGAAGCTGGCATGCCGTCGGGAAACCGAAATGTCGTCGAGAAAGATGTCGGAATCTTGATGCCGCCCGGCGGTGACGACATCGGTGTCGAGCAGAAATCTGCTGCCAGCATTCGCACCCCGCTGAACGATCAACAACGCTGAACCGTGCGGCAGCGCATTGACGGCGGCCTCATCCTCGGCC
>Ga0184621_10000135_pt1 | contig 14131 bp, 11 predicted proteins | sample PLM1_30_b1_FD_133144 | JGI IMG/M metagenome (GOLD analysis project Ga0184621, IMG submission 133144) | Groundwater sediment microbial communities from an aquifer in East River, Colorado, USA - PLM1_30_b1 | ecosystem: Environmental > Terrestrial > Soil > Riparian zone | place: USA: East River...
GCCCCCGCTCGCCCCGGGCGCCGCGGCGGCGTGGACGGCCGCGAACGGCGGGGCGAGCGCGGCCACGAGCGGCAAGGGCGGGGGGGGGGGGGGCGGGGGGGCGACTGGCGAGCAACGAGTCGGCGTGGACTCGCTCGCCGTGCTGCTGCCGGGCAGCGTGTGGTTCCTCGAGCGCCCCGTCCAAGTCACGATCGGCGACTCGGCGCTGGCGCTCGATACGCTCTCGCTCAAGAGCGCGGTGAGCCCGGGAGGCGGGCGCCTGGTGGTCAGCGGCGAGGTCGCGCGCCACGGCCGGGCCGATGCCCGCGTCTATCTCGAGACGTTCCCGCTCGCGGGTCTGTACGCGTTGCTGCAGCGCGATACGCTCGGCGTGGCGGGCGCCGTCACCGCCACCGTCGCACTGGGCGGCACGCGTGCCAACCCGACATACAACGGATCGTTCGCCTTGTCGGACGCGGCGTTCGGCGCCTTCCGCGCGCCGTTCATGGACGGGACGGTCGCGTACCTGAACCGTCGTCTCGACGGGGAAGTGCACCTGTGGCGCTCGGGCCAGCAGATCCTCAACGTGACGGCCCACCTGCCGCTCGACTTGGCGCTCACCAAGGTGGCGCAGCGCCAGCTCCCCGACTCGTTGTCGGTCCAGGCCCGCGCCGACAGCGTGGACCTCACCGTCCTCGAAGCGGTCACGCCGCTGCTGCGCCAGGTGCGCGGCGTGTTTGACGCCGACCTCGGGATCGGGGGCACGTGGGACGCGCCGCGCCTCCGCGGCGGGCTCGAGATCAGCGGCGCCGGGGCGACGATACCGACGCTGAACGTGCGCTACGACGGCATCGGCGGTCGGCTCGTCTTGCGCGGTGACACGATCCGCGTGGAGGGGCTGACGGCCCGCAGCGAGAAGGGGCGGGCCGACGTGAGCGGCTACGTGCGGCTCGACCGGCTGACCAAGCCCGTGCTCGATCTGAACATCGCGGCGACCGAGTTCAAGGCACTCGATCTCAAGGGCTACCTGACCGTCACGGCGAGCGGCCAGCTCGCGCTCTCCGGGCCCGTGTTCGGGGCGACGCTCACCGGGCGCGGCACCGTGACGTCGGGGGTGCTGCACTTCGCCGACCTCGTGAACAAGCAGGTCGTGAACCTCGACGAGCCATGGGTGCAGGACCTGATCGACACGTCCCTCATCCGCACGCAGCGCCTCGGTCCGGAATTCGAGAGCGTGTTCCTCGATAGCCTGCGGATCCAGGGGTTGCAGCTCACGATGGGCAGCGACGTTTGGCTGCGCTCGACCGAGGCGAACATTCAGCTCACGGGCAACGCGACGGTCAACAAGGTCCGCAGCAATTACCTCCTCAGCGGCACGCTGCAGGCGCCGCGGGGCACGTACCGACTGGTGGTCGGCCCGGTGTCGCGCGAGTTCATCGTGACCCAGGGAACGGTGCACTACTTCGGGACGCCGGACCTGAACGCGGAACTCGACATCGAGGCCCGGCACGTGGTGCACCCCCTCCCGAGCGCGGCCGGCGGTGTGGGGGCGAGTGTGGGGGGGGGCGGGGGAGGGGACATTACCGTCATCGCTCACATCCGAGGGACGCTCCTGGTGCCGCGTCTCAGGCTGGAGGCCGAGCAAAAGGAGCTGTCGCAGAGTGAGATCATCTCCTACCTCATGTTCGGCAGGCCAAGTTTCGAGCTGGCGGGGGGGCAGGGGGCGTTGATGGCCAGTACGGCCGCGAGCCTCGTCGCCGGCGAGGTGGAGCGCACGGTGGTCTCGGACCTGGGTGTGCCCCTCCACTACTTCGAGTTTCGCCCCGGCGATCCATCCGATCGGTACGCCCGCACCCAGCTCGCCGCGGGGTGGCAGATCGGGAACAAGACGTTCCTGGTGCTGAACGCGGGATTCTGCCGGACCCAGCAGGTGAGCGTAGCCAACACGTTGGGCGCGAGCCTGCAGTACCGCATCAGCCCCGAATGGCGTACCGAAGCGAGCTTCGAGCCGGTCGGGACCTGCCTCGCCAGCACCGGCGTACTGCAGCAGAACGCGGCGGCCCAACGGCAGGTCGGCCTCGACCTGTTCTGGGAACGGCGCTACTGACGTGACGCGCGCCTTGCTCATCACCAACCCCGCCGCGGCGCGCACCGACGCTCGTGCCGTGACGGCCGTGCGCGAGACGCTGCGGGGCGGCGGTTGGGACGTGGAGGTCCTCGCCACGCTCGGACCGCGCGACGCGCGCCGTTTCGCCGAGGAGGCGCGCGACCAGAAGGTCGACGTGGTCGTGAGCTACGGCGGCGATGGGACCGCGATGCAGATCGCCGCGGCGCTCGTCGGGACCGGGATCCCGCTGGGGTTGGTGCCCGGCGGGACCGGCAACATCCTCGCGGGCAACTTGCGCCTGCCGCGGCACCCCGCCAAGGCGGCCCGCGCCCTGCTCACCGCCCGGCCGCACGCCATCGATCTGGGCGTGTCGGAACGGGCGGACGGGACGCACTACTTCGCGGTGGCGTCGGGCACCGGGTTCGATGCCGAGCTGATGGCCGCGACGAGCGCTGCCGCCAAGCAACGCTGGAAGTTCGGGGCGTACTTGGCGCACGCCGTGGCGAGGCTCGGTCAGGTGCGCAGCGCGCGCCATCGGATCACCATCGACGGCAAGGCACACGAAGTGGGGGCCGCGATGCTGCTGGTGCTCAATTGCGGTGAGCTGATCCCGCCGTTCGTCCGGCTGGGCAAGAACATCGCGCCCGACGACGGCTGGCTGGATGTCGTGGCACTGCACGCGGACGGCCTCGGGCAAAGTGTGGCCGCCGTCTGGGACCTGTTCCGTGGCTCGGCCAACGGCGCGGGACGGGTCTGGTGGGGGCGGGGGCGCACGATCCGCGTGGAGATCGTGGCGGATCGCCCGCGGCCGGTGCAGCTCGACGGCGAGGTCGTAGGCGCCACGCCGTTCGAGACGCGGCTCCTGCCGGGCGCGCTCACGGTGCTCGTGGACCCGGCGGGCGGGTGGAAAGGGTCGCGGCATGGCTGACACCCTCCTCCTCGTGGATGACGATGCCGCCGTCCTGCGCGCGATTGGGGATTACTTCGAACGCCTCGGGTACGAGGTGTTGCGCGAGGCCACCGGCGACGCCGGGGTCGAGACGTTCATGCGCGTCCGCCCCGATGTGGTGATCCTCGACCTGAACCTGCCCGATGCGAGCGGGCTCGTCGTCCTCGAGCAGCTGCGCCGCGAGAACGGCGCCGTCATCCTGTTGACGGGGCAGGGCGACATCCAGACCGCCGTGCGCGCGATGCAGCTCGGCGCGGAGAACTTCCTCACCAAACCGGTGGACATGAATCACCTGGCGGCGGCGACGGCCCGCGTCGCCGAGAAGGTGCGGCTGTCGCGCCAGAACGCGCTGTTGCGCTCGCGCGATCACGAGGGTGAGGGGCTCGCGTCGCTCGGCGTCTCACCGGCCATGCGCGAGATGGCCCGCCAGGTGGAGCTGCTCGCCGCGAGCGAGCGCTCCACGGTGCTGCTCCAGGGCGAGAGCGGCACCGGCAAGGGCTGGGTGGCGCGCGTCATCCATCACCTGTCGCCACGCGCGCAGGGGCCGTTCGTCGAAGTGAACTGCGGCGGCCTCTCGGCCACGTTCCTCGACTCCGAGATGTTCGGTCATGAGAAGGGCGCCTACACCGACGCCAAGGAACGCAAGCTCGGCTTGTTCGAGCTGGCCGATCGCGGCACGATCCTGCTCGACGAAATCGGCGAGCTCGCCCCCGAGCTGCAACCCAAGCTGCTCAAAGTGCTCGAGACGAAGAAGTTCCGCCGCCTGGGCGGAACGCGCGAGCTGACGGTGGACGTGCGTCTCGTTGCCGCGACGAATCGCGATCTCGTGACCGAGGTCGAAGCGGGGCGGTTCCGCGAAGATCTCTACTACCGGCTCAACGTGATGCCGCTGACGATGCCCCCGGTGCGCGAGCGCTCCCGCGACGACCGCCTGTCGCTGCTCACGCGCTTGCTGGGGGACCTGAAGCCCCAACTGCCGGGCTGCCCCGCTGAGTGCGCGTCCGACGCGATCGATCGCTTGGTCGCGGCGCCGTGGCCGGGAAATGTGCGGGAGATGCGGAACGTACTCGAGCGCGCCATGATTCTGGCGCGCGGCCAGCAAGCGATCGGCGTCGAGCACCTGCCGGCCGATCTGCGACAGCGCGGTGGGAAAGGGGATGGGGCGGCGGACAAACGTTACCAGCCTCAGTCGCTGGCGGACGTGGAACGGCAGCAGATCGAGCGGACGTTGCGCCATCACGACGGCAACCGCACCCGCGCCGCGCTGGAGCTCGGGATATCGCGCGCGACGTTGATCAATAAGATTAAGTTGTACAGCCTGAACCTCTGAGGCTTCCATGGACAAGCCGAAGCTCAAGGAACATGACGGGATGGTCTGCCGCTCCTGCGGAAACGAGGAGCGGGCCTCGGAGGGCTACCCGTGCGCCAACTGCGGGACCTTCATTTGTTTGATTTGCACGTTTCGGGGGGTCACACTCTGCAAGACCTGCGCGGCATCTACTTCCGCCGGCGCTGCACCTCCGCCGCCACCTCCTCCGGGGACGCCTCCAGCTCCGCCGCGAGCCTCTTAACCGCCTCGTCCACGCCCGGCCAATCCTTCGTCGCGGCGAGTGCGTCGAGCGCGATCTCTTCGATCGACGCCGTGCGCTCCTCCAGGTCTCGGGTCCGCACCGCCACCTCGCGGGCCAGCCATTGCTCGAGCTGGCGACGGTCCAGCTCCAGCTGACGTTGCCGCAGTGCGTGCTGGAGCGACAACTCCAGCTCCTCCAGATCCACCGGTTTGATCAGGTAGTCGTAGGCGCCGAGCTTCAGACACTCGATGGCCGTGCGCGGCTCGTCGATCGCCGTGAGCATGATGACGGCCAGGTCGGGGTCCTGCGCCAGCACTTTGGGGAGGAGCTGGACACCGCTCGTCTCCGGCATGCGAATGTCGCACAACATCGCCTGCGGGTGGTGGGTGCCGAGGCGTTCCAGCGCCTCGGTGGCGTTCGCCGCGGGGGTGACCTCGTACCCCAGCCGAGTCAGGAACCGCTCCAGCGCTTTGCGGATGCCCTCCTCGTCGTCCACCACGAGGACCGTCGTACGCTCGGCTGCAGGTACTTGGGGGGGGCTCGCCATGGGCGTGAACGTTACGCGCACTCCACAACACCAGCAAGGCGAGGTATCTTCGCGCGTCGATGACCACGCGCACGAGTCTCACCGCCGTCCCCGGAATCACCGTGGGACACGCGAACGTACCGGCCCACGGCACGGGCTGCACCGTCATCCTCGGTCCCGTCTCCGGTCTCCGAGCGGCGGTCGCGTTGCGCGGGCGTGCCACCGGGACGCGCGAGATCGACGCACTGAGCCCGCGGCACCTGGTCGAGCGCATTGACGCGATCCTGTTCGCGGGCGGCTCGGCGTACGGGCTCGGTGCCGCCGACGGCGTGATGCGCTGGTTGCGCGAACGCGGCCGCGGGCTGCCGGTCGGGCCGCTCGGTACGATTCCCATCGTGCCGACGGCGGTGATCTTCGACCTCGGCAACACCGGGAAGCCGGTCGGTTGGCCCGGCCCCGACGACGGGTACCGCGCCTGCGAGGCCGCCGGCGAGGAGTTCGCCGAAGGCGCCACGGGCGTCGGCACCGGTGCCACCGTCGGCAAGGCCGCCGGGATCGACAAGATGATGCCCGCGGGCGTCGGCACCTGGGCCGCGCGCGCCGACGGGAGCGACGTCGTCGTCGGCGTTCTCGTAGTGGCGAATGCGGTCGGCGACGTGCGCGATGCGCGGGGCGAGATCATCGCCGGTGCGCGCGGCCAGGACGGGCGTTTCCTCGATTCAATGCAGTACCTCGCCAACGGCGGCGCTCCCTTCGGCGACCCGGAACGCCTGACGCGCAATACCACCCTCGCTGTCGTCGCCACGAACGCCGTGCTCGATCGGGTCCAGCTCGAGGCGTTGGCCCAGGCTGGGAGCGACGCCCTGGCGCGCCGGATCACGCCATACGGGACGTTGTACGACGGCGACGTCGTGTTCGCGGTGAGCACCGCGGCCGTCCCCGCGGCGTCGACGCTGCAAGTTGAAGCCTTGGCGGGCCTGGCGGTGCCGATGGCGGTCGAACGGACCGTGCGGCGCCCATAAGTATGGACAAGCTCGAGCGCGCGATAGATGACATTCGTCGCAAGTGGGTTCCCGACGGACGGCTGGGGGTGTTTGATGTCGTGGTGAGGCCTGGTGTAGGGGTCACGCCCGGTGTAGGGGTCACGCCCGGTGTAGGAGCGCAGTCCAGTGTAGGGGCGCAGCATGCTGCGCCCCTACCAACCAACGCGTCCCTGATTTCCGGCGTCACGTCGAGCCGGCCCGCACAGGAGGCCCTACGTCGTCTCGCTACCGACGCCGGCCTCGCCGAAGACGTACACCTCCTCCCCGACAGGACTGTCGGACATGATGAGGCCGCCATCGTCACGGCGGCGCTCGCTCCCCTCCTCGGCGACACCCGCCTCGACGCCGCGCGGGTGAGCGAAGCGTTGCACGGCGAGTCTCTCGAGATCCTGGAACGCCAGGCGGAGTGGCTCCGGGTGCGCGCGTCCGACGGGTACGTCGCCTGGGTGCACTCCGGGTACGTCGCCACGGGGCCTGCCGAGTGGGCGCGAGACTGGACCGAGAGGGCGACCGCTCGCGCCTTGAGCGCGGAGTTGCAGACCACGGGCGGCCGGCGCCGGTTGCCCCTGGGTGCGCGGCTCTCGCTCCACCGCGATGGGACCGTCGAGCTCGCCGACGGCGTGGCTGGTACCGTCGTCGGCGGTGAGGTGCGGCCCGAGAGCGAGCTGCGGGTCGAATCCCGCCACCTCGCGCTCCCCGAGTTGGATCAGCGCTGGTACGGCGGAGCTCCGTATCTCTGTGGCGGGCGCACCGAATGGTGCATTGATTGCTCGGGCCTCGCCCAGGCGGTCTACGCGACCCGCGGTATCCGGCTGCTGCGCGACAGCGATCAACAGTTCGGGCAGGGCCGCGAGGTGCCCATGTCGCCGGACGGGACGGGGTACGAGGCGGGCGATCTTCTGTTCTTCACCGAGCGTGGGCGCGTGTCGCACGTCGCCCTGTGGGCCGGCGCCGGACGCGTGGTGCACTCGGCGCTGTCGCGCGGCGGGCTGGGGATCGACGACCTGTTCGGCGCGGAACCGCGCATGGCCAAGCTGCGCGCGAATCTCGTGGGGGTGCGGCGTTGCGTCTGATCCTGTTTGACATCGACGGTACGCTCCTCTGGACCAACGGCGCTGGACGTCGCGCGATCCAACGCGCCTTGCTCGATGAGATGGGCACTGCCGGGCCGATCGAGCAGTACCGCTTCGATGGCAAGACCGATCCGCAGATCGTGCGCGAGTTGATGACGTTGGCGGGGCATCCCGAGGCCGACGCCGAGGAGCGCATCGCCGCGGTGTGTCGTCGCTATGTCGCGCTCCTCGCCGCCGAGCTGGCGCAGCCGGCGCAGCAGACGCGGCTTTTCCCGGGAGTGCGGGAGCTGCTCGCCGCCCTTGAGCCGCACGAGGCGGCGGGACGCGCCTTGGTGGGCCTCCTCACCGGTAACCTGGAGGGCGGCGCGACCCTGAAACTGCGCTCGGCCGGACTCGATCCCGCGCGGTTCGCCGTCGGCGCGTACGGCTCCGACTCGGGGCACCGTCCCGATCTGCCGGCGATCGCGGCCGAACGCGCCGCCCGGGGAACCGGGAAGCGATTCACCGGCGCGGACGTCGTGATCGTCGGCGACACCCCCGACGACGTCGCCTGCGGACGCCCCATCGGCGCGCGGACAGTGGCCGTCGCGACCGGGCACTTCAGCGTGGCCCAGCTGCGCGCGGCGGGCGCCGCGCACGTGTTCGAGCACCTGTCGGATACCGGCGCGGTAACGAGCGCCCTCTTGGGGTGAGCCGAACCACCGACGAGCTGGAGCTGAAGGCGCGGGTCGACGACCCTGCGGCGCTCGAGGCGGCGTTGCTGCGCGCCGGCGCCGAGCTGGTGTTTCGCGGGGAGATGCAGGACCGGCGCTACGATCGGGGAGCGGAGCTGCAAGCGCGCGATGAGGTTCTGCGGCTGCGCACCTATAATGGAACGACGCCCTATGGAGTGCTCGCTTGGAAGGGCCCGGTCAGCATCCGCGGAGGCTACAAGCACCGTGAAGAGCATGAGACGCGGGTCGAGGATACCGGCGCAACCCTCGCCATCCTCGAGCGCCTGGGGTACGAGGTCGTGATGCGGATCGACCGGACGATTGCCGAATACCGGCTTGCACAGGCGGCGGTGCGGATCGAGTGGTACCCCGCGATGGACGTGCTCGTGGAGGTCGAGGGCGAGCCTCGAGCCATCGAGCAGGCGATCTCCGGCACCGGCATCCCCCGCGACCAATTCCTTCCCGAGTCGTTGTCGTTCTTCACCAAGGCCTACGAGCACCGTATGGGTCATGCCGCGCGGATCGCCGTTTCATGAACATTCCGATGCCGCTGCGCGTCCCGGAGCTGGCTCCCTCGCTCGGTCGCGTGGTCGTCGCGCGGCGTCGCGAGCCGCCGTGGGTGCCGCTCGACGACATCCGCGAGGAGCTGGCGACGGCGGTGCTCGAGATCGCAGGGGAAGGTCGCGGGGCCGCGGCGCGCGAGGAGCGTGCCCAGGTGCTCGAGGTGACGGGGCGCCGGGCGTGGGCGGCGGCGTGGGACCAGGCGGTGCGCCGCGCAGCGGCGCGTGTCGCCGAGGCGCTCGAGACGGAGATCATGCGCACCGCGCGTCAGGTGCGCCTGCCCCGGCGTCGCCTGAGGAGCCGTCTCCTCGGGATGGGCGAGAAGCGCGCCATCGCGGCCCGATTCGGCACTGGCGGCGCGGCGTTCGTCGCTGCGCTCGATGAGCTCGACACCGCCGCCGCGCGCGTCCAGGAGGCGACGGTCCTCGACAAGGACGCGCACGCGGCGTGGCAGGACGCGCTGCGCGCGGCCGCGCGACGGCTGGAAGCGGCTTGGCTCGCCCTCGAGGCGGAAGTCGAAGAGGAGCGCCGCCGCTGGACCCCAGAAATGGAGACGCTGGCGCGCTGGCGGCCGGCCCTGTGGCCGGTCGCGCTGCTGTGGGCTCCGGTGGCAGTCGCGCTCATCTGGCTCGGCCTCATCCTCGGCGGCTATCTGCCCGCCCCGGCATGGCTCGCCCAACGCCTCGGCTTCTAGCACTCTCGGTCCTGGCCATCGCCGTTGGCGCATTCCCTCGTGCGGGGGCGGCGCAGCTGCGCATGGCCCAGGTGCCCGTGTCCAGAATTGGGGGACCCGCCACCCTCGATTCGCTGGCGCGGCGAGGCTTCGAGGTTGCGGGGGTCCGGGAGATCGACGGGGCGTTGTACGCGGTGATCGTCGTGTCGCCCGAAACGGAGGGCACGGCGCGTCCCCTGACGAGCGCCGTGCCCGCTACACCCGCCGCCGACACGTTCCGTGTCTATCAGTCCTTCGACAAACCGGGCAGCGGGACCCGCGCGACCCTCGAAGCCTGGGCCGCCGCCGATTCCACGATTCACCTGGACTCGATCGGTGCGTCGGTCGAGGGACGGCCGATCCTCGCGGTGAAGATCGGTCCCGCCGGAGACGATCCGGCACGGCCCAACGTGCTCTTCATGGGGACCCATCACGCTCGGGAGTGGGCCTCCACTGCCGTCGTCATGATGCTGATCCGATGGCTCGCCGACTCCGCCCCGCCCGCGCTGCTCGGCGCGCGGGACGTGTGGGTGATCCCCGTCGAGAACCCCGATGGCTACCAGTACACCTTTACGACCGATCGCTTTTGGCGAAAGAACCGCCGCTTGAACGGCGACGGCAGCTACGGCGTGGACCCGAACCGGAACTATCCCGCGTTTTGGGCGATCGATGATGCGGGCTCGAGCCCCACCACCGGCGCCGAGACTTATCGCGGAACGGGTCCCGCGTCCGAGCCTGAAACCCAGGCGATCATCGCGTTCCACGCGGCGCACCCCCCGGTGGTGTCGCTGTCGTATCACACGTACGGCGGCCTCGTGCTCTATCCGTACGGCTATCGCACGGGCGAGCTGCCGCCCGACCTCCCCGTGTATCGAGCCCTCGCCGGGACCGACGCGGCGCCGGCGGTGCAGGACGGCGTGCCGGGCTCGAATCTCGCGTACTACCATCCGGGTCCCGGCTGGCACCTGTATCCGACGAACGGTGAGTACACCGACTGGGCGTACCGGGCGCACGGCACTATCGCGTTCACCACCGAGCTGACGAGCGGCTGCTGCGCGGGCGGGCTGTACTATGGTTTCGAGTTTCCCGACGATTCGAGTCTCGTAGTCCGGGTGTTCCGCGACAACCTGCCGTTCGCCCTGGCGCTGATCGCGGCGGCGGGCAATCTGCGCGGGGCAGTGGGCGCATCGGGGCTCACGCTCGCCGCGCCGCGGTTCGAGTCGCTGTGGCCCGACGCGTGGCTCGGTCTCGACGCGGCGACGCCGCAGCCCCTCTCCCTCACGCTCCGCAGCGGTACGGGCGGAACCTCGTTCCGCAGCGCGCAGACCGACTCGCTGCGTCGCGGCACGACCCGCACCGTGTGGCGCACCGATCTGCACGTGGACACCGTGCGCGCGCTGCGGGCCGACGGGACCGGCATCGCCGCCGAGCTGTTGTCGCTCGCCGGGGCGGAACCGCTCGATGGCGGATGGACGGGATGGACGCGCGACACCCAGCGGCTCGCCGGCGGATTCGCATGGAGCACGACGCGCAGCGACACCCTGGTATCGCCCGTGGTGGACCTGCGGGGGCGGGCGGCGGTGTGGCTGCATCTCTGGACGCGGCATCGCGGCTCGGTATTCACGCCCGCGCAACGCGGCGTGGTGCAGTTCTCGGGTGATTCGGGGCTGACCTGGAGCGATGCCGCGGTGATCGCCGGCGACGGGCCGAGCTGGTATCCGATGCGTGTGGACTTGCCGCAGGCCGGCGGCCTCCGCGGCGCCCGCGTCCGGTTCATCTCGGAGCATGACTTTGTCTGGTCGCTCGACGCCGTCGGGTTCGCCACCGATGTATCCACGGCGTTCCAGCTCCTCGCCGGCCCCGGCGATGCCGAGGTCTCGGAGAATCCCGTGCGCAGCGATCAGGTCGTGATCTCTTGGCCCGCGGGCACCGGAACGACGCGTGTGGCGATCTACGGGTTCACCGGCGAGCGCCTGCATCAGGCGACCGTGGCGCCGCCGACGAACGAGTATGTTTGGGACCTCACCCTGGGAGGCCAGCGTCGCGTGGTGAACGGAGCGTACATCGTGGTGGTGGAGGTGGACGGGCACCGCTATCGGCGCCGGCTCTTCGTGGCCCGCCCGGTACCGTGAGCGCCATCGGCGTCGGCGTGGATCTGGTGGAGGTCTCGCGCACTCGCAAGATGCTCGATGAGAAGGGCGTCCATGTGTACGACCGTTTGCTGACCGCCGCCGAGGCGGAGTATTGTCGTTCCCGTCCCGATCCTTCCGAGCACGTGGCGGTGCGCCTCGCCGCCAAGGAAGCGGTGTACAAGGCGCTGCAGGGGAGCGAACAAGCGCGCGGCATCGGGTGGCGCGACATCGAAGTCACGCGCGCCGCCGATGGGCGGCCCGACGTCGCGCTCACCGGTCTCGCCGCGGCGCGGGCGCGGGAGTTGGGCGTCACCCGAGTCCTGTTGTCGCTGTCGCACACGCATGAGGCGGCCGTCGCGGTCGCTGTGCTCTCCACGGATTGAATTCCCGATAGAATCACTCTAGTATTGGACGTGCGGTTCTTGAGAACGATTCTCATCTTATCCGCCTGTCTGGCGACGCCGGTCGCTGGGCAGGCGGTTGATTCTATGGCTGCCGGCCGCCGCGTGGTCGCCGCCGCGGCCCTCGCCGCCAAGGAGTACGGGCTCGGCGTGACCCCGGGAGGCGGCCAAGTCGTCCTCCCAGCAGAGGTCGCCGAGGCGAAGCTCTTCATCCAGCAAGCGCGGTTTGATGTGCCAGCTCTGCCCGCGGCCGTGCGCCCCTCTGCCGACCGAGGGCTCGCCCAGCTCGCGAACCTGCTCGACCGGCTCGCACCCCCGGACTCGGTGGAGCATGCTGCGGACGCCCTGATCCGGGTTATCGGAATCAAGGAGCCGCTGCCGTCGCAGCCACCGTCGCTGGCGCGCGGTGCCGCCGTGTACCGTGAACAGTGTGCCGCCTGCCACGGCGAAGCCGGCCGCGGCGACGGCCCCAAGGCGGGGTCCCTGAAGGGCCCGCCCCCGGCGAACCTCGCCGACCCGGCGGTGATGGGCGGCACGTCGCTGCTCGAGATCTACCGCAAGATCGCGATCGGCGTGCCGGGGACCGCGATGCCCGAGTTCGCCGCGGACCTCTCCGAGGAAGATCGGTGGGCTGTCGCCGCCTATGTCGCCACCCTGCAGTACGGGGGCTCGGCCACGACCGCCACGTTCGCCGCGGTACGCCGCCAGATCGACTCCGCGCTCGCCACGCGGTCGGAACAGATCGCGTTCGGCGCTTACCTCACGTTCGAGCAGGTGGAGACCGACGTGCGGGCGAGAAACGCCGGGCTGGCGAGCGAGCTCGAGGCGGCATTCGACGCACTCCGGACCCACGTCCGTCGCGGCGATACCCAAGAGCTGGCGGCGATTCGCCAACGCCTGCTCGGCGGACTCGAGCACGCCGAGCGGGTCATCGTGGATCGGCCGTCGGCGATGAGCCTGTTCGTATCGTCGTTCTTCCTTCTGGTGCGCGAGGGATTCGAGGCGATTCTGATCGTCGCCGCGCTGATGACCTTCCTCGCCAGGGCGGGCGCATCGGAGCAGCGCCGCCATGTCGCCCGCGGCGCGTGGGTCGCCGTCCTGGCGAGCCTCGTCACCTGGGCCCTCGTCGAGCTGCTGTTCCGGGTCACGCCGGGGCAGCGGGGGGCGATCGAGGGCTTCACCATGCTCCTCGCCGCCGCCGTCCTCTTCTACGTGAGCTACTGGCTCCTCTCGAAGATCGAAGCCGCGAAGTGGACCGCGTTCGTGAAGAACAAGGTGCAGAGCGCGCTCTCCTCGGGATCGGGCCGCGCGCTCAGTGCCGTGGCGTTCCTGGCCGTCTATCGCGAAGGGTTCGAGACGATCCTGTTCTACAAGGCGCTCTTCAGCTCGGGCGGCAGCGGCGGCACGGCGCCTGTGCTCGCTGGGATCGCGGCCGGGGCCGTGGGGCTCGTCGCCGTGTACGTGGTGATCAACCAGCTTGGCCTGCGCGTCGCGATGAAACCCTTCTTCGCCGTGACCGGCGTGATGCTCTATTACATGGCTTTCGTGTTCGCGGGGAAGGGCGTCGCCGAGCTGCAGGAGGGTGGGGTCGTGGGGCTGACCGTGGTCGCGGGAGTGCCGCGGATCCCCGTTTTGGGGATCTATCCCACGCTCGAGTCACTGGTCTTGCAGGGTCTGCTCGTCATCCTCGCGGTCGTGGCGCTAGCGTGGGCAATGAAACAGTCGTCGCGTCGGGCTTCCACCACAGCTTGACCACCACCGCACCCACCACGACCAACAACACACTGGTCGCCTGCGCGACGGTAAAGGCGCCGAGCAGACGGTCATCCTTGGCGCGCAGGAACTCGACGAGGAAGCGCTCCAGGCCTCCGAGCACCAGGTAGCAGCCAAGCATCCAACCCGTCGCGTGTCCGTGATCGCGCCGCCGCCACATCCACCAGAACGCCAGAAACATCAGCACCGTCTCGTAGATCTGTGTCGGGTGCACGGCCACGACCTCCAGGGGATTGGCGCCCGCCGGGAACGTGACGCCCATGGCCGTCAGGTTCGCGACGGTGGTAGCCGGGAGACCGTGGGGGAATTTCATCGCCCAGGGGAGCGAGCTAGGGATGCCGTAGTCGTCATTGACGAGAAAGCAGCCCACGCGACCCAAGGCGTAGCCGAGGGCGAGCGGTGCCGCGCAGATGTCGGCGGTAAAACGCCACGGGACGCGGCGCCGCCACGCGTTCAAGAGGATGGCCGCGGTCGCGCCCAAGAACCCACCGTACCAGACGAACCCGCCGCGCCGCAGCAATGCGTCCCACTCGCCCGTGAGCACCACGTACCAGATCTTGGCTCCGATGAGCCCCCCCACGACGCCGGCGA
>Ga0184621_10000136_pt1 | contig 14126 bp, 13 predicted proteins | sample PLM1_30_b1_FD_133144 | JGI IMG/M metagenome (GOLD analysis project Ga0184621, IMG submission 133144) | Groundwater sediment microbial communities from an aquifer in East River, Colorado, USA - PLM1_30_b1 | ecosystem: Environmental > Terrestrial > Soil > Riparian zone | place: USA: East River...
AGTCGTCGCCCGCTGTCACGATGCGCCCGTTCTTGATCAGGACAGACATTCCCGTCCTAGCCTAACTCGCCTCGGCCTAGTTCGGTGGCGCTGGCTTTTTCCAGGCTAGCCCGCGATTTTCCCTCTTCAGCGCCGATTCGTTCAGGCGTTATTCGGTCGGGCTTGTCGTCCCGGGAAGACCTTCTGGCAGTCCTCGATCAAAGCTGCGTTCGCAGCGGTCGAGCAGGCGGGCTGCACGATGGTCTTCGCTCATCGCGGTCACTTCCGCCATTGATTCTGCAGCCTGATGGCGGTTTCATTGCGTGGTGATGATTGCTGCTCCCGAGCCGGCGCCCCGCGAGACGCGGCCCGCTCGTTGGCTCGTCGTCCCGGTCGGCGGTTTCGCCCTCGTCGCGCTCACGGTCGGACTCCTGGCGCGCGAGCGCCTGGACCCGAACAAGGGTTACTTCCAGCTCTTCTTCTCCGACACCCTTCACTTGAAAGCGTGGTTCGCGACAGCGGCCGTCGCCCTCGCTGTTCTGCAGCTCTTCACGGCTGCGTGGATCTTCCGAAAGCTTCCCTGGCGGCGTCCCGCTTGGATCCCCGCCTTCCACCGCTGGACGGGGCGGCTCACCTTCGCCCTCACGCTCCCGGTCGCCTATCACTGCATCTTCAAGCTCGGCTACCAGCACACGACAAGCCGGGTCCTCGCGCACTCGCTTCTCGGCTGCGCGGTCTACGGGGGGTTCGCCGCAAAGGTCCTCGTCGTGCGCCTGCACCGTTTCCCGGTGTGGGTCCTCCCCACGGCCGGCGGAGTCCTCTTCGGCGTTCTCGTCGCCGTCTGGTACACGAGTGCAATCTGGCTCTTCCGCCTCGTCGGCGTCGGGATTTAGACAGAGTCGAGAAGAGGGTCCTCAGGCGGCAGAAGGCCAGGGCCGGAGCGTTCGGGATCGACCTTGAGCTCGGGCGGACGGGCTAAGCTCGGTCCGGCATGTCCCTGGACCCGCGCCGAACCGTGGACGAGCTCCGCGAGCTGAGGGAGCTGACGGGAAACGAGGACGGCGCCCAGCGCGTCGCCTGGACCGGGACGTGGGCAGAGGCCCGCGACTGGCTCCGCGGGAAGCTCGACGGCGTAGGAGCAGAGGAGACCGTCGACGCTGCCGGCAATCAGTGGTTCACGCTCGCGGGCGAGAGCGAGCGTGCACTCCTCATCGGAGGCCACATCGACTCCGTGCCGAACGGCGGCTGGCTCGACGGGTGTCTGAACGTCCTCGCCGGCGCGGAGGTTCTCCGCCGGCTTGCCTCGGAGGGGCGCCCGTCGATTACGGTCCGGCTCGTCAACTGGTCGGACGAGGAGGGCGCGCGCTTCGGCCGCTCCCTCTTCGGCTCGAGTGCCGCAGCGGGCTCCATGGCAGACCAGGGCGAGCTTCGGCAGCGGCAGGATGCGAACGGCATTGCGCTACCGGATGCTCTCGCTGAGCACGGCGTCGACCTCGACCGGGCGCTCGACGCCAGTGCCGAGCTCAAGAGCGCGGCCGCGTACCTCGAGCTCCACATCGAGCAGGGGCCGGTGCTCGAGTCGATGGGGATCCCGCTCGGTGTCGTGCTCGGGACGTTCGGCGTCGAGCGCCACCAGGTGACGTTCAGGGGCCAAGCGGCCCACGCCGGCTCGACCCCGATGGACAAGCGTCGGGATGCCCTCGGGGCCGCTGCCAAGCTCGCGCTCGAGATCCGCGAGATCGCGGAGCGGACGGGAGACGGTGCGGTCTCCACCATGGGCAGCGTCGTTACGAAGCCGGGGATAGTCACCTCCGTCGTCGAGACGGCCGCGTGCCTCCTTGACCAGCGCCACCTGGACGCAGGAAGGCTCGCGGCAATGCTGGCCGAGGCCAAGGAGGCGGGCGAGCGGTTCGCGGCCGAGGAGGACGTCGAGGTCGAGTGGGAGCGGGTCTGGGCGATCGAGCCGATCCTCTTCGACGAGGAGCTGATCGAGCTCGCCGACTCGGCAGTCAAGGAGGTCACGGAGACGTCGCACCGGCTCCCGAGCGGCCCGCTCCACGATGCCGCCGAGGTGGCGCGCGCAGGCGTCCCGACCGTGATGCTCTTCGTCCAGAGTCTCCGCGGCCTCTCGCACACGAAGCTCGAAGACACTAAGCCCGAGCACCTCGAGCTCTCGGTCGAGGCACTCGACCGGCTGGTGTCAAAGACGCTCGACCGGCTCGCAGCGGCTGCCGACTAGCCCTCCAGCCCTCGGAGCGCCGGATAGAGAGCGCGGAAGCGCTCGTACCCAGACGCGTAGACCTCCACCCACTCTGGCTCCGGCTCGATCGTGTCGACTGTCTTGACGCACACCGCCACGGCTTCATGCACGTCCGCGAAGCTCCCGGCGGCGACGCCGCCGAGTAGCGCCGCTCCGTAGGCCGCCCCCTCCTCGACTGCGGTTTTCTGGAGCGGGAGGCCGAGCGCCGAAGCGACGATCCTGAGCCAAAGGGAGCTTCGCGAGCCGCCGCCTGAGACCCGCCCGACCTCCGCCCGTACGCCGATCGCAGCAAGCAGCTCGAGCGAGTCGCGCAAGCCGAACGCGACCCCTTCGAGAACGGAACGTGCGAGGGCGCCGCGGTCGTGGCGCTGAGAGAGACCGACAAAGGCGCCGCGGGCATTCGGGTCGGCATGTGGCGTCCGCTCGCCGGAGAGGTAGGGCAGGAACGTGAGCCCTTCGACACCTGGCTCCCAGCGCTCCGCCTCGGCGATCAAGGCACCGTAGTCCTCACCGGGTGCCGCGACGTCAGCGAGCCAGCGAAGCGATCCTGCGGCCGAGAGCATGACGCCCATCGCATGCCAGCCGCCCGGGACGGCGTGACAGAACGCATGCACCCGCCCCTGCTCGTCCGCCTGGAAGCGTGGGAGGGCCGCGAAGACGACGCCCGAGGTCCCGAGCACGACCGAGACCGGGCCGGGACGGTCGACGCCCACGCCGAGTGCGCCGGCTGCCTGATCCCCTGCTCCGGCGGCGACCGGTACTTCGTCCTGCGTCTGCCCCGACACCTCGGGTGACTCGAGCAATCGCGGCAGCCACTCGGCGGGAAGATCCAGCGCGGCCAGGACCTCCTCGCTCCAACGCCGATGCGGTACGTCGAGCAGCAGGGTCCCCGAGGCGTCGGCCATGTCGGTCGCACGCTCGCCGGTCAGGCGGAAACGGACGTAGTCTTTCGGGAGCATGACGTGCGCGATCCGGCCGTAGACCTCCGGCTCGTGGCGTGCGATCCAGAGGAGCTTTGGCGCCGTGAATCCTGTGAGCGCACGGTTTCCCGTCAGTGCGAGGAGCCGCTCGAGCCCGACCCGATCCTCGATCTCGGCGCACTCGGCGGCTGTTCGCTGGTCGTTCCAGAGGATCGCCGGGCGCAGCACCCGGTCCTCGGCGTCGAGCACGACGAGCCCGTGCATCTGGCCCGAGAGGCCGATGCCGGCGATCTCCGGGACGTCCAGCGCACCAAGAGCGTCCTGCGTGGCCCGCCACCAGTCCTCCGGGTCCTGCTCGGACCATCCCGGGCGGGGCGACGAGAGGCCGTATCCACGCTCGGCGCGGGCGAGCACCTTGCCGTCGGGCGAGACAACAAGCGCCTTGACGCCGGTCGTCCCGACGTCGAGGCCGACGAGTGCAGTCACTCGCCCCCGAGCGCTCCGTAGACGAGCTCGTACGCCCGCACCGCGTCCTTTCGCATCTGCGCCTTCCTGAGCTCTCCGTCATCGATCTTGGCAGCGATCCCATCGATGAAGCGCCAGTGCAGGACGGAGCGGCGCACGGCGGCGACCGCGTCCTCGGTGTACGGGTAGAGATCGAACCCGAGCCGCTCGCCGTTTTGCCCGTAACCGGCCCGCCGAAACTCGATCGCCAACTCGAGCGTCTCCATGAACGCGGTCGCCCCGACCATGTTGTCGTCGTCGAACGTGCCCCAGCCGGAGTTTGCATGTTGGTGCCCGAGCAGGCCCTCCGCCGCGAGGAGCGCTGCGTACTCCGCCAGGTTTTCCCCGTTCATGATCAGGTGCTGCCAGTCCATGTTGACCTTCACGTTGTCGAGTCCCTGCGCCCGCAGCTTGTGGATGACATGGAGGGTCATGCCGACGTTGCCCATCATGATCTTCATCGCCGGCTCGGAGTTCTTGTGCTCGAGGAAGAGCAGGATGCCGTGCTCCTTGCACCGCTGCGCGGCCTGGCCGATCCCGTCGACGAGCCACTCCCAGCTCTCCTTGTACGGAGTCTGGAACGGGTAGTTGTAGCCCTCGATCCCGGGCCAGATGATGAAGTGGGCTCCGAGCGTGCCGGAGAAGTCGATCGCGGCCAGCGTCCGCTTCACTGCCTCGTCGCGCGTCGCAGGATCCGGAGACACGAGGCCACCGCGACTGAACCGCGGGTCGAGGTGGAGCCCGGTCGCCATGCAGTAGACGTCGTGGCCGCCGAGCACCGCCCGCACGGACTCGAGGTTGTCCTCGTTCAGCTCCTGCGGGTAGTGGAACTCGTAGCCGTCAACTAGATCGCCGAGCCCTTCTACCGCTCGCCGAACGCGGTCCGCGGTCGACTCGGCTGCATATTCGGGCTTGTAGCCGCCGGGAACGAACCGTGTGACCATCGGGCCGAGCGCCCAGATGCCCAGACTCGTCTTCAGGCCGTTGCTCATGTCCCTCCTCGGTAGTCGCCCAGGATGGTGGTGAACTCGATCAGGTTCCCGAAGGGGTCGCGAGAGAAGAAGCGCGGTCGGTTCGGGATCGGCTCCTGGTCGGTTATCTCGAAGCCCGCCTGTTCGAGGCGGGCGCGCATTTCGTCCAGCTCGTCGACCTCCAGGCAGAAATGCCGCCTCGCGCGCGGATCCGGCGCGACCTCATCGGGCAGGAAGTGAAGCTCCAGCTCGTGTGCACCCGCGCCGAACCAGACGAGCTCGAGGTGCGCGATCGTCGCAGGGACGGGCTTCTCACTCAGGCCGAGCAGCTCGCCGTAGAAGGCGCGAACGTCGTCCTGCCGACCCCGCGGGTAGGGCAACGACACGTGCTGGAGCCTGTGCACCGTGAGCGACGCTAGCCCACTGTTGACAGCAATTGCAAGAACGCCGTAGGTTCTTCGTACCTTCGTGAAGCCTTCCGCGCGAAAACGAAAGCTTCTTGCGTGAGCGCTCCCCCGGCCTCCGTGAGCGAGCTGATCGACGAACTTCGGGAGGCCGTCGACCCGGAAGCCGTCTCCACCGACCCTGCTCATCTGGACGAATGTTCCGCGGATGCGTACTGGAAGGCGATCGCAGCGCGAGCCGCCGGAGAACCGCTCGGGCGACCCGACGTCGTCGTGAGCCCGTCCTCCGAGCAGGAGATCGCGGCGATCGTACGGATCGCAAACGACCGCCGGATGCCCGTCGTCCCGCGCGGAGGCGGATCGGGAACACAGGGCGGCGCAGTTCCCATCGCCGGCGGCATCGTGCTCGACCTGGGCCGGCTCAACCGGATTCTTGCCGTCGACGAGGAGTCCCTGACGGTGACTGCGGAGGCCGGGGTGAACGGGAAGCGCCTCGAGAACGAGCTGAACGAGCGCGGGCTCATGCTCCCGCACTATCCGGCGTCGGCAGAGTGGGCGACCGTCGGTGGCTACGTCGCCGCGCGCGGCTCGGGCGTCCTGTCGACCCGCTACGGAAAGATCGAGGACCTCGTCCTCTCGCTCGGGGTCGTGACGCCGACAGGCGAGCCGATCGAGACGCTCCCGGTTCCACGGCACGCCGCCGGCCCGGAGCTGACCCAGCTTTTCATCGGATCGGAAGGGACACTCGGCGTCGTCACGCGAGCGACGCTCCAGCTTGCCCGCGTCCCCGCCCACCGCCGCTTCGAGGCAGTCACCTTCCCCGCCATCGAGCCCGGGTTCGCAGCCGTGCGCGAAGCTCTTGCACTCGGGCTTCGCCCCTCGGTCGTTCGACTCTACGACGAGCTGGCGACGCGGACGACGCTGGGGCCGGTCGTCGAGCGCGAACTGGACGGGGTCTGCACACTTCTCTGCTTCGAAGGCGAGTCGCCCGTTGCGGACGCAGAGGCAGAGGTGTTTCTCGGGCTCGCACGCCTGGCTGGAGCCGAGGTGCTCGAACCCGGGCTCGGCGAGCTCTGGTGGGAACGTCGCTATGACTTCTACCACCCGCCCCACCACCCCGAGCTGCCTGCGGTGTGGGGGACAGTCGAGGCCACGGCGACGTACGCGCGCCTGCTCGACGTCTACCGCGCGGTTCGCGCCGCGGTCGAGCCGTACGAGCGAAGCGCGGGTCTCAAGCTGAAGACGCACTTCAGCCACTGGTATCCCTGGGGCGCCATGATGTACGGCCGCTTCGTGATTCCGGACGGCGGCCCTGATGCTGTCGAGCTCCACGATGCGCTCTGGGACGACGCCGTCGACGCAATTCTGGCTGCGGGCGGTGTCATGAACGACCACCACGGGGTGGGTCTCAAGCTCGGGCACCACATGCAAGCGCAGTGGGGAGCCGCGTTTGAGAGCCTGCGCAGGATCAAAGCGGCGCTCGATCCCAACGGGATCATGAATCCGGGAAAGCTCGGCCTGTAAGCGGACGAAAGCGAGGAGGGACGATGGCGCTCAAGGTGGCGATGCACAACTGGATGCGGCCCGAGCCGATCGAGACGACGATCGCGCGGCTCGCCCGCTCCGGGTATGACGGAATCGAGATCTCGGGAGAGCCCGCGGTCTATGACGCGGGACACGTTCGCTCGTTGCTCGACGAGCACGAGCTGGAGTGCTGGGGAGCGGTGACGCTCATGGTGGGTGGCCGCGACCTTCTGCACGAGGACAACTACGTCCGCATCGGAAGCATCCAGTACGTCAAGGACACGATCGACATGATCGCGGCGCTCGGCGGGAAGATCCTTACGGTCGTCCCCTCGACGGTCGGCAAGGTCGTCCCGATGGGGTCGCCCGAGGACGAATGGAAGTGGGCGATCGAGAGCCTGAAGCAGTGCCAGGCGCACGCGGAGGAGAAGGGCGTCCGCCTCGGACTCGAGCCGCTCAATCGCTTCGAGACGTATTTCCTGAACCGCGGCGACCAGGCGCTCGCGCTCGCCGAAGACGTGGGCGGGAACTGCGGCGTTTGCCTCGACATCTTCCACATGAACATCGAGGAGGCCGACTGGGCGGAGGCGATTCGCGCGGCCGGGGACAACCTGGTCGACTTCCACGTCGCCGACAACAACCGCATGCCGCCTGGGCAGGGCGCGCTCGACTGGGGAGCGATCGTGAGAGAGCTGGAGGCAGTCGGCTACGACGCCTATCTGACGGTCGAGTTCGTCGCGACCGTCGACCGCAGCCGCATCTCGGAGCGGAAGGAGATCGGGGACGCATCGGAGGCGGAGGCTAGCGTCGGCCTGGAGCAGTTCCTGCGCGACCACGGCACGGGCGCGGTCCCCGAGAGCCTCTACGACCAGTACGTACAGGAGTCCATCGACGTGCTGCGCCAGCACATCGGTGCCGCAAACGTCGGGAGCACCGCCTGACCGAGCCCGCATCTCACCCCCCGCGCATCGCGCTGATCGGCACCCTCGACACAAAGGGGGAGGAGATTGCGTACGTTCGCGACCGGCTCCGTGCCCTCGGCACCGAGCCGGTCGTCGTCGACTCGGGCATCCTCGGCGAGCCGCACGGCGTCGAGCCGGACGTCACGCGCGAGCAGGTGGCCGACGAGGCCGGGCGGACGCTCGCGGCGATCCGCGCGGCCGGCAGCCGTGGAGCGGCAGTGGAGCTCATGGAGCAAGGCGTTCGTGCGGTGTGCCTGCGGCTGTGGCTCGAGGGCCGCCTCGATGGAGCACTCTGTCTCGGCGGCGCCGAGGGCGCGATCCTCGGCGCCGGCGCGATGCAGGCGCTGCCGGTCGGCGTCCCAAAGGTGATCGTGTCCCCGGCCGCCTCGGGCCAGCGTTCGTTTGCGCCGTTCGTGGGTGAAAGCGACGTCCTCGTCATGCACTCGGTCGTCGACATCCTCGGCCTGAACCCGATCGCCCGCACGGTTTTCGACAATGCCGCCGCGGCGGTCGCCGGCATGGCGCTGAATGCCGGGCGGCCGGTCGAGAACCTCGGCGGGCGAAGCGTCGGCATCACGATGCTGGGCCACACGACGCCCGCGGTGATGCGGATCCGAACCGCCCTCGAGGAGGCCGGGCACGCGCCCGTCATCTTTCACGCGAACGGCGTCGGCGGACCGGCGATGGAAAAGCTGGTGAGCGTGGGCGCGCTCGACGGCGTCATCGACTACACACTCTCCGAGCTCGCCAACACCCTGCTCGGGGGCCTCCACGCCACCGGCCCGGACCGGCTTCGCGTCGCCGGCGACCGCGGCATCCCGCAGATCGTCGTCCCCGGCTGCGTCGACTTCTTCAACCAGGGCGCACTGGCGACCGTGCCGCCCCGCTATCGGCAGAGGAAGAGCTACTTCCACAATCCGGTCGCGACCCTCGTGCGCCTCGAGCGTGACGAGATGGTCGAGCTCGGCCGGCTCGTCGCCGCGCGGCTGAATGACGCCCGCGGCCCGGTGCGCGTGGTGGCCCCAACGCTCGGCTTCTCACTCGCCGGCGTCGAAGGTGGCGACCTCTGGGATCCGGAGGCCGACGCCGCCTTCATCGAGGCCCTGGGTGCGGCTCTGCGACCCGAGATCCCGTTCGAGCTCGTGGAGACCCACGTTAACGATCCCGCCTTCGCCGACCGGGTCGCTGCACGCTACCTCTCACTCTTCCAGGAGCCCGCCCATGCCTGACGACGACGGCCGCCCGAACTCACACTGCCTCCTCGATCTGGCGCCGCCGGACATCCAGTGGTTCCTCGACCGCTCGGACATCGTGCTCGTTCCGATCGGGAGCTGCGAGCAGCACGGCGCGCATCTGCCGCTCGGGACCGACACGATCACGGCGCTCGAAGTGTCGCGGCGCGCGGCCGAGCTCGCCGACGTCCCCTACGCGCCGCCTTTCTGGGCCGGCTACTCGCCCCAGCACATGCGGGACCCGGAGGCCGCGGTCGGAACCATCACCCTGCGCGCCCAGACCTTCAACGACGCTCTCTACGACGTGGCCCGGAGTCTGATCCACCACGGCTGGAACAAGCTCGTGTTCGTGAACGGGCACGGCTCGAACACGAAGGTGATCGATCCGCTCCTGCGCCGGATCAGGTACGAGACCGGCGCCTTCGTCGCGCTCTACAAGCCCTATGCCGAGCGCTACATCGGCATGCTCTCCGACCTGCTCGAGAATCCGCCGGACGAGACCCCCGGCTGGCACGCGAGCGAGCTCGAGACGTCCCAGGTGCTCGCGCACGATGCCGACCTCGTCCACATGGAGCGCGCGGCGGAGGATCGGGCGGCCGCGCCCCCCTGGCTTCCGGACACATTCTTGAAGCAGGACGGGGCTCCCGACGTCGAGTTCCAGGGGTACCAGTACTTCGTCTTCCCGATGGATCACGGTGAGTTCTCGAAGAGCGGCGTGATCGGCAACCCGATGCGGGCGACGGCAGAGAAGGGCGAGGAGGCGTTCGCTCGCTTTGCCAAGCACCTCGCCGCAGCAATCGACGAGTTCCGACCGCTCGAAGTGACGATCAGCCGGCGCATCTTCGAGGAACGGGTGTAACGGCGTGCCTGCCGCGATTCGCCGTGCACAGATCCTCGAGCGCATTCGGCGTGAGGGAGGCGCGTCGGTCGCCGAGCTCGCACGCGTCCACGACGTCTCGTCGATCACCGTCCACCGCGACCTCGAGCGGCTTGCGCACGAAGGCCTCGTCGAGCGCATCCACGGCGGCGCCCGGGCACTCGAGGGCGAGCCGGACGGGATCGAGACCGACTGGACGCAACGCCTGCGTAGTGCCTGGCCCGAGAAGGAGGCGATCGCAGCGCGGGCGATCGAGTGGATCGAGGACGGTTCGACGATCTTCATCGACTCGTCCACCAGCTCACTCGCGCTCGCCCGGGAAATCGAGCGGCGCCCGCCGAATGCTCTGACGCTGGTGACCAACTCGCCTACGATCGCAATGGAGCTGCACGCCGAATCCATTCATCTGATCGTGACTCCGGGCGAGGTCGACCAGAACCTGCGCATGATCGGCGGCCGGTGGGCGGCCGAGTTCCTCTCAGGGCTGAACTTCTCCGCAGCGTTCATCTCCGCAGCCGGCGTCACGCTCGAGCTCGGCCTGACGACGTCGCGACGGCCGCTCGCCGACACGCTCAACGCCGCGCGCGCGGTCTCCACGCGCACGATCGGGCTGATCGACTCCTCGAAGTTCGGGCGGTCGTCTCTGCTCGGGATCGTCGCGGCGGAGGAGCTCGACGCGATCGTCGTCGACGACGGCCTGTCTGAGCAGACGGTCGAGATCTACAGGAGCGCTGGAGTCAACCTCGTCCAACCCAGTCGCGCACGGGATCGTTCCGTCGCGACCACTAGGAGGTAGCCAATGGCACGCCCGGTCACGCTTTTTACCGGTCAGTGGGCCGACCTGCCGCTCGCCGAGCTGGCCGAGAAAGCTGCGGGCTGGGGCTTCGACGGGCTCGAGCTTGCCTGCTGGGGCGACCACTTCGACGTCGGCCAGGCGCTCGCGGACCCCGGGTACACCGACACGCGCCGGGAGATCCTCGACCGCCACGGCCTCCAGTGCTTCGCGATCTCAACACATCTCGTCAGCCAGTGCGTTTGCGACCCGATCGACGAGCGCCACCGCGCGATCCTCTCGCCCGAGCTCTGGGGCGACGGCGAGCCCGAGGGAGTCCGCCAGCGCGCGGCCGTGGAGGTCGCCAACACGGCCCGGGCGGCGGCGAAGCTCGGTGTCACCCAGGTGAACGGGTTCACTGGCTCGAGCGTCTGGCACCAGCTCTACTCGTTCCCACCGAACGACTGGGACGCCGTCGAGCGCGGCTACACCGACTTCGCAGAACGCTGGAGCCCGATCATCGACGTCTTCGACCAGGAGGGCGTCCGCTACGGGCTCGAGGTGCACCCGACCGAGATCGCCTACGACTTCGTGACGACGCGGAAGACTCTCGCTGCGATCGACCGCCGCGAGGGGTTCGGGATCAACTTCGACCCGAGCCATTTCGCCCACCAGTTCCTCGACTCGGCTGCGTACGTGGCCGAGTTCGCCGACCGGATCTACCACGTCCACGTGAAAGACTCCCGAAAGACGCTCGATGGGCGCAGCAGCATTCTCGGGGGGCATCTCAACTTCGGCGAGCCCGGCCGCGGCTGGGACTTCGTCTCGCCGGGGCACGGCGACGTTGACTTCGAGTCGCTCTTCCGTGTCCTGAACCGGATCGGCTACGACGGCCCGCTCTCGATCGAGTGGGAGGACTCCGGCATGGATCGCGACTGGGGCGCGCCCGACGCACTCGAGTTCGTCCGCCGCACGGACTTCGCCCCCTCGGCGCTCGCCTTCGACGCCGCCTTCCAGAAGGAGGCTTGAGCACCGTGGCCGAGGACAAGCAGGTCGGCTTCGTCACGATGGGCCAGGCAGGCGGGGCTGGCGAGATCAAGGAGATCGGCGTCGGGATGCTCGGCTACGCGTTCATGGGCAAGGCCCACTCGAACGCGTACAAGACCCTGGCCTACATGACCTGGCCGCCGCCGCTCGCGCCTCGGCTCGTCGCAATCGGCGGGCGCACCGAGGAAGCCGTAGCCGAGGCCGCGCGCCGGTTCGGGTTCGAGAAGGCGGTCACGGACTGGCGCGAGCTCGTCTCCGACGGAGAGGTCCAGCTCTTCGACAACAGCGGTCCGAACAACCTTCACGCCGAGCCGACGATCGCGGCCGCCGAGGCCGGCAAGCACGTCATCTGCGAGAAGCCGCTTGCCCGGACGGCCGACGAGAGCTACGACGTGTGGCAGCGCGTCGCCGCAACAGGCGTGAAGCACATGTGCGCCTTCAACTACCGCTTCGTCCCGGCCGTCCGGCTCGCACGCGAGATGCTCGAGGCCGGCGAACTCGGCGAGATCCACCACTTCCGCGGCCGCTACCTGCAGGAGTGGGGCGACATCGACGACGAGGTGTGGCGCTTCGACAAGTCGCTCGCGGGCTCGGGCGCGCTCGGCGACCTCGGCGCGCATGTGATCGACCTCGCGCGCTACCTCGTCGGCGACGTGGAGTCGGTCTCGGGCACGACGCGCACGTTCAAGGAGGGCCGCGACGTGGACGACGCCTTCGAGGCCGCCGTCCGGTTCGAGAACGGCGCCGTCGGGACACTTGAGGCCTCCCGCTTCTGCCCCGGGCGCAAGAACTCCCTCGCCTGGGAGATCAACGGGTCGAAGGGATCGCTCGTCTTCGACCTCGAGCGCCTGAACGAGCTTCAGGTCCATCTCCGCGACTCGAAGCCCGGCGACCGGGCTCAGGGATTCCGCAAGGTGCTGGTCTCGGAGGCCGACCACCCCTTCTGGGAGCACTGGTGGCCGCACGGGCACATCATCGGCTGGGAGCACTCGTTCATCCATGAGATCCACCACCTCCTGACCGCCATCGCCAGTGACGGCGACGTGGCGCCGCATGGAGCCACGTTCGAGGATGGGTATCGCGCCGCCGAGATCTGCGACGCGATCGTGCGGTCGAGCGATTCCGGCCAACGGGAGACGGTGACGTATCGCTGAGCGCGTCCAGCTCTTCGCGACCTGCCTCGGAGACCTCGTCTTCCCCGACGCAGTCGCGGACGCCGAGTCGCTGCTCAGCGAGGCTGGATTCGAAGTCGAGTTCCCGCGCAGCCAGGTCTGCTGCGGCCAGCCGGCCTTCAACGCCGGCCACCGGGCAGCCGCCCGCCGGGTCGCGCGTGGCTTTGCGCGTGCGTTCGGGCGCGAGCTGCCGATCGTCTGCCCCTCCGGCTCGTGTACTGCGATGGTGGCACACCACCTACCCGACCTGATCGACCAGTCGCCCTTCGAGATCTGGGAGCTCTCGGCGTTCCTCGCCGCGCGCGATGCTCCGGTTCCGCGGCTGAACGCCGGTCGACGGGTCGCCTACCACGACTCCTGCCACATGCTCCGCGAGCTCGGCGTCTCCGACGCACCCCGGAAACTGCTGGAAGCCTCGGGCGGGACGCTCGTGGAGCTCGTCCGCCCCGATCTCTGCTGTGGTTTCGGCGGCACGTTCTCGGTTCGCCAGCCGGAGATCTCGGTTTCGCTGGCGGACGACAAGCTCTCCGGGGCAGCGGGGGCGGACGCGCTCGTGACGGCCGATCCCGGCTGCCTCATGCAGCTCCGCGGGCGGTCGGAGCGAGTCGGCGCGCTGCAGGTGGTCCACCTCGCGACTGCACTAGCCAGGGGGGTAGCCGCTTGACGAGTCTCGCCAGACCGCCCGGAAGCTTCCGACAGATCGCCCGCGGGCAGCTCGCGGACCCCCAAGTGCAGGCGGCATTCGACGGCGTCACCGGCCGTCTCAAACAGCACCGGCTCGCGACGTGGAATGGGCTCGAGGACGGAGAAGCGCTTCGGGATCGCGCCTACGAGATCCGCATGCGCACGATCGACGACCTCGACCGCCACCTGAGCACGTTCACCGAGCAGGTCGAGTCGCGCGGCGGCCACGTCCACCTCTGCACGAGCGCCGCCGAGGCTCGGGAGGCAGTCGTCGCGATCGCCCGGGCTGCCGGCGCGCGACTCGTCGCGAAGTCGAAGTCGATGGCGAGCGAAGAGATCGGCCTGAACGCCGCGCTTGAAGCCGAGGGAATGAGGGTCGTCGAGACCGACCTCGGCGAGTACATCGTCCAGCTTGCCGGCGGCCACCCAGAGCACATCATCGTCCCGGCGATCCGCCAGACGGCGCCGGAGGTCGCCAAGCTCTTCGAGCAAGTCGAAGGCGTGCCCGTGTCACCGGACCTGCAGGAGCTCGGACGTGTTGCGCGCCGCCAGCTCGCCGAAGTGTTCCGGACGGCCGACGTCGGCGTCACGGGCGCAAACTTCGCCGTCTCCGAGACCGGCTCGATCTGCCTCGTCACGAACGAGGGCAACGCCGGCCTCCTGACGGCGCTACCCCCCGTCCACGTGGCGCTGCTCGGACTCGAACGTCTCGTGCCGACCCTCGACGAGCTGGGCGTCCTCCTCCAGCTCCTGGCGCGGAGCGCGACGGGGCAGCGGCTGACCTCCTACACCCGCCTCGTGAGCGGGACGGCGGGCCG
>Ga0184621_10000147_pt1 | contig 13783 bp, 26 predicted proteins | sample PLM1_30_b1_FD_133144 | JGI IMG/M metagenome (GOLD analysis project Ga0184621, IMG submission 133144) | Groundwater sediment microbial communities from an aquifer in East River, Colorado, USA - PLM1_30_b1 | ecosystem: Environmental > Terrestrial > Soil > Riparian zone | place: USA: East River...
ATACCGTTAACGGTTACGATGATGGTCGCTTTGAATGCCCTGTATGATTCCATACCGTAAGTCTAGTTCGGATAGGTGTGAACCGCATCATCCTTTCGGTTTCACTTACCATCTTTCGTAGCCTTCTTCGGTGTCGGTTTCATTGCGGACTGGAGTGACGCCACTTCCCTTCTCAGTTCTGTCACTCGCCGTCTTACCTCGTTGAGGGTTCTAATGGTTTCGATGTCCTCCATGGTTTGGTCATGCCAGTCGAGTCGTACATCTAGCATGCGCTTGTGTTCCGTTTCGTCGATGCACGTGCCGCTAACTCCACGGTAGTCGATGCCGTCATGTGGAGTGCCGCTGTGTGCACCGTCGTGTGCGTCGTCAAGTTCGCATCTCACCATGTGTTGGATACCGTGCGCGACCCCGTTCGCTCCGCATTTCGCAGGCACCATACGCGGTCCACTTTCCATGGGTTTCACACCGGGTTTCGTGGTTGACCATCGGGTGATACCGTCGCGGCTGACGCATTCGCCGACGTGGCCGTACGCGAGTCTGCATCGCGTCACCCGTGCAGGACCTATCTGTTCGTCGCAGCGGTCACTGAAGACACCCATTACTTGTCACTCCATTCGAACATGTATTCCGGGTCGTAGTGACCGCCAGGGTGGCCAGCGTCTCTAGTGCATACAACGGTAGTGTTGAATGTGGCCGCGTCATATAGGGTGACTGCCAGACATTTACGGTTGCCGTCTATGTCGACAGCCTTGATCGGGTTGTCGTACATGTCGACGATCGGTGGCGCCTTATCCGGCAGCGGCGGAGTGTTCAGAACGGGCGGTCGTTTCGGGTTACGTGTCGCTCGTTTCACGGCGGCGGCGTCCCGCAGCCACAGCGCAGTGAGAACAACAGTGTATACACCTCCATACATGCCGAGGAGGTAAGCGACGATTTGCAGTGTCGACAGGACGTCGTCGTTGAATTGTGGGATGTATTGGATCATGGTGTGACCGTTCAGGTGTGGGTTTGTGTCGTACACCGTGCGGGATTCGAACCCGCATTCTCTTGAGTGAAAGTCAAGCGAGATAGCCGTTACTCCAACGGTGCCAGTGGGTGGGGTACCGGATACCCCACCCGGTTTAACCTAGAAGGCGGGAAGTTCCGCTTCTTCCTTGACGGTACGCGCCCGCTTAGCCTTGGGAGTGGCCCGCACCAAGTACGCGCCGTTACCGTCAGCGTCTTTCAGCGTCTTCTGTGTAGCGGTGTCGAGGAACTCTTCAGTCTCCTGATTCTGGACAGCGACCGCAGCACCCAGACCGTGCACCTGCGCCGCGTTCCGCAGCATACCGACAACAGCGGTCACCTGAGCGCCACGAACCGGGATGGTGAGCTCAAGCTCTTCACCGGACTGGTTGGCTTCCCACACCTGCCCGAAAGCCAGCGAGTAAGGGTTCGTCTTGATAGTATCTTTACGGACACGACCCGGCGCCCGACCCAGGTCGGCGGTGGCCATGATGCTGAACTCGGGGAGGGCGGCGTCGACGAACTCGACGGCGGGTGCTTCATCGGTCTTGGACTTACGAGCCATGATGACTACTTTCTAAGGTTGAGTGTTGGTGAGGTTCTAGGATATCACGGGCGGAGCAGGATGGGTTGGGCGGGTGCGGTACGAAGGGCGCAATGCTTGTGTCCCCACGCTTCGTCGTCGGTCAGCATGAATTCGATCCATTTGAATCCGTCGGCGACCCCGAGGTTCACCATCATGGCTTCCAGTACGAGGTTGTCGTCATGGGTCTGTCCGAATGCCTGCGCGGCGGTGGCGCGGCGCAGGTAGTCACGGTCGTGGATGCAGCGCCACTTGAATGTGTCGTCCATGGTGTTGTCGGTGATGTTCATCGACTGGTCGTGTAGGTCTTTCATGAGTTTCACGGCGAGTGACCGGGACGTCTCGGAGGTGATGCCGGTGTTGACGTGTTGCATGTCCCAGCGGCGGATATCGCCTTTGATAATGTCGATGGCCAATGTACGCCATTCGGTGGTGCGTACTATGACCCGCCAGTTGCGAAGGTATGTGCCCATGACTATCTCCTATGCTAAAGATCTTTGTCGGTGAGTAGTGCGGTACTCACCGTGAGAAACCTTTAGTTGTATTTCCATTCGATGCGGGTGAGAACTATGATGTCGACGACACCGACGAACAGTGCGAACAAGTCTAGGAACATTCATCCTCCGACGGGTAGGAACACCACGCGTCCGGGAGAGCATGACCGCTAGCCATATGCCGGTCGAGATACACCCACGTATCGACAATCCGTAGCGCCGCGTCCGTGAACTCTTTCGCCCGCAGTGTGTCCTCTGCACGGGCCTCATCCTTCACGTACCGCATAATGATTTCGGTAAGATCGGTCATCCGTTCATACTCCCGGTTGACCGTTTTCTTACTGGCCTCATCCCACTGCCTAGGCATTGTACTTCACCTCTGACGGGTAACCCATGTCAAACTCGCCTCGCAGGAATGCACTACGTGCCTCATCTACAGACATGTCGCCGTTAGCGATAGCAAGTACCCGTCGCCCCGTAGCCGTGATCTCGTATGTCTCCATACTGTTCAACCGGTTGAAGCGGTGACGGAGGTAGAATTTCTTCACCAGGTTACTGATCGGGATTGGTGAGACACCGTATTCTTTCATGTCCTTCGCTCCGATGAACTCCCACGACTCACCGTCCGCGAACCAGCGTAGCGTTTCAAGTTGTGCATTGGTGAGTTCTGCGGCTTTCAGTCTGGCCGTTTTACTTGTTTCTTTCATGTCTTAACTATGCTCCCGGGTAGTGTCTTCCGCTATAGTACTTTCGGCTACATTGCTATCATCTCTTTGTCTATCAGGTCTAGTTCCATCCATGAGGGTTCGGTGTTACCGATATCCTTCGCCCGCCATGGGATGTAATGAGCAGTACTGCGGTATGCCCCGGTTGAGTCGACGGAAACACAGAGATCGTGTGCCATGGTGTAGGCGTCCTTACCGCCCATGCAGGCACGACACCTCTTAGGAACATGGATTCTCTTGCCACTCCGTCCGGGGAGTACTTCCTTGTTAGACGTCTCCCAGCGACAGTGGTTGTCTTTGACGTCGCCCGACATGGCAAGAGCTGCACCGAGGCCGATGAAACGAGTCTGTTTCCCCACAAACGCCTGCCACCTGGTATCCACGCCGGTGACGGGTCCCAACCGTTTCGCGTACTGTATAGCGTCGTCAACTCCAAAGGTTCCGGCGTCCAAACCTCGGCGTTTCTCCACCCACGTATCCCCTTGACGTAGCCAAGCCAGACCGGATTGGAAATACAGGACTTCATCGTATACATCGATGCCCCACTCTCCTAGTTGTTTCGATTCTGTGATGTCCAGTTCTTCCGGTGGCACTGTCGTATAGAACCCGTCGGTTTCCACCGCCACCAGTTGGTCGAACGGGATACGGCGGATCTTGTCATAGATCATCCCGCGACAGTAGGCGGTTACCCATCCGGCCCATTCCAGTTGGTGCCACGGCGGCACTACAGGGTTGTCTACCGTCCACCCCACCCGTTGAGCCATCTTCCCGTACATACTGTTCATGGTTAGTTTCAGCGCCATCTGGTTCGGGTTACCAGCCTCCTTCCATTCCAACCGGGTGTCATACATTTCACGTATCCACTCAAAAGGTTTCACGATAGTAGCGGGCCGGAACACCCACCCACCGAGACACGACACCTCATCCTGTTTATAGATACCCCACAGTTCAGGCCACCAGTACCATCCCTCTACAGTCCACGGGTAGCTGATGTTGCTTTTAGCGTCCCGGTAGAACAACGGACCTGGGTTGGTGGCGAACAGCGTCGGCTTATCGAGTCGCACGTTGTAGACCGCGAATGTAGCGGACGGATCGAACTCGTCAACCCATTCCCACACACCGCCAGCCATTGAAGGGAGTAGCGCGATCGCCGCCGGGTACGCGGAGTTGATGTCATAGCTGTAGACGGGACCTAGGACACGACCCACCTTGTACGACTCAAACCGACCACCCGCATACGCGTACTGGCTGGCGTCCTTCACCGCCTCACTGGGTTCTTCCATGTGTGCCTTCGTACCGTGCTTCTTCATATTGAATGAAGCTAGCGCGCCGGGACCGTACCACTTGGTGATCTTGAAACCGACTTCATAAAACCGCTTGCGCAACTCTTGTGCAATAGCAGCGAGCAACTTGATTTCGATCGACCAGTAGTCTCGCACGTAATCGAGACTGTCGAATAGACAGACAATACCTTCACCACATTCAACACAGTTGCCTGTACCTCCGCGATGTTTCTTTCCCTCAAGGACCTTCCGTAGTTCAGGAGAGTCACCGAGCATGTCGCGCACTGCTTTGACGAACGATGTAGAAAAGAACGAGAAGATATCATAGATCTTGACAGTGACCCTGGCATTATAATTACCGCCCTTGGCGAATCGTCCTTTGGCGTCGCGGCGGTTGCGCCACTGCGCTTCGTGTCTGGATATGGATAGCCACTTGGAACGGCAGATACGGATACAATACCGCGTGCCGTCCCAGTCGCTGATGTACGTGAATTGCTTATCCCACAACTCGCGAAGCTTATCGACAGGTAGTGACTTCACAATCATGTTGGTGTCGTAGTTGAATGCGAACCCGACATGGATAGCGTGTGGGTTCTTTTCCGCCACTTCCATGATGAATTTGCATATCTTGAGTGTCGACATCCTACCGTCCGGTGCTTCGATCCGGTCACCGGTGGAACACCCGAACAACACATACGACTGTGGCTTATCGGTACCGTCGAGGTTCTGCCCCTCACCATCCCACGCAATGAAGGGGCGGTCTTCTGGCTTCACCCGTCGTGACTGTTTTCCGCCTGGTATCTCAGGCCGTGTCGTACCACGCGCGGTAGTCTTCCCAATCGAAGGCGTCACTGAGATCGATACCGTATTCGTCACGTAGATACTTCCTTAGCTCCTGTTGCATGTCGGCCACTTGTTCTTTACTAAGCTCACGGTTGTGGAATAGCGACTTGTCATACCAATGCTGCGCGTACTCGTCATTCACCAACCTCCCGGTAGGGTCGTGATCCCCTAGCCGGTCGAAGAGGTAGTCTTCCATCTCGCCCCAACCATCCGGGATATCCGGGTAGTCATTGGGGTCAAGGAAATTCACCATATGAAAGCACCTATAGTCTGACCGACATTGCAGCAGATAAACAGACAGATGAGAAACAGACCGAGCAACACGAGGTTGATAGCCTTCATGACGACACCGTGTGTATCGCGTTGAGGTCGGCGATCGTGTGCGACGCGATGTCGTGCGCTTCACCGTAACCGGCGCACACTGTCGAGAGTTCCACCATCCTGGTGATGCTGAATGTTTCACGTGAAACATGCGACACCGTCAGCACGATCTGTCGATGCGGGGTTTCGCGCATGATGACCTCGTACTCGCGGTCTGTGCTCTTGGACTTGACGTTGTATTTCATGACGACTCTTTCGATAGAAGGAGAGGGGATACAGAACGTGGTCTGTATCCCCTCTCACCGTGCCCCGGGAGGGACGTATTTAATTAGGAGGTGGCGTCGGTGTTGATGTAGAACGTGGTGGCTTCGATGAACTTGCCTTCGACTTCCACCTTGTAATCGCTGCGGCGCAGACCCTTGACCGACAACATTCCAGACTGACGTCCCTGGTTGCGGTTGGTGTAGGTGCGCAGCTGGGTATTGATACCAGTGGAGCCGTCGACGATAACGAAGCGGCGGGTAACGCCTGCCTCTTTCGTGGCGACGTGGGCGACCACGAACTCTGACTCGTCACCGTACTTATCGCTGGTGATGAACTTCCACTGAACGAACAGGGTGGGGACGTCCACCAACTTGTTCTTGTCTTCCAGCATGGTGTAGCCGTCACCGAGTTCGGCGGAACTGCCGACCTCGCCCTTCGACAGGAGTGCTTCATAGATGTCGTCGAAGTTGACCAGTTCGTACATTTCTTGGTCGGTGAGCGGTGTAACGATTGCGACTGCATCGGAGATTACCTCGGCGTCGACGACGGTGTTTTTCTTTGCGGCCATTGTGTCGGTTCCTTCTGTTGTGGGGCGGGTAATCGGAGAGGCAGAGGTTCTTGAACCGAACCGCCTCACGACTACCCGCCGTGACATGTCGGTCACCTCCCGGTCTGTGAGCCGGGCTTCAGCGACCTCTTAAGCATACCCTTCCGGGTGAAGCGGAACGCTCGCGGGCGTCCCACTTGATCTTGCTCCTTGAGCCTACGGAGATATCGAGCGGTCCACATCCACCGGACGGCCCACATACCCGGTATGTCAACCGTTCGTCGAGGGGTCGCCGCCGTTCACCCCACATGCCTGGTATACTAATACCAAGTCGCCTCACGGGTGACCTTCCGTTGTGGGAATGGACAGGGGAGTTCGGACGCGCGTCATGACCGCGCGAAATTAATATCCGAACTCCCCTCACACCACAGCCTCTACTAGTAAGGAAAGACAGTGACCGATCCCGCTAACGGCGCCCCGCCAGATTCGCCACCCAATCCCGAACCCGCCGCGTCCCAGACCGGTACCACCGACACCCCTGTCAACCAGGGTGTAGAGCACGAAGCACCGTCCGTGTCCACCCCGGCGACCCCGGCACCCGCCCACGACCAAAACAGTATCGACGGACTCATGTCGCGACTCACCACTGAACTGTCGGCCATGCCGGAACGTGTCGCGTCGTCAGTGCGACAAGCACTCGACGCCCTCCCCGCGCCCAAGGTTGACGCCCCTGCCGAACCGTCCAAGGCGGAAGCACAGCCTGGCGGTACCGGCGACAGTGGCAACGATGGTAAGTCTTGGCTCTCCCGGATGTGGTTCGGATGACCGACACACCCGCCATCACGATCGCTCCACTGGACACCACGGTGAAGCCGGAAGGTCGGCCACAGCCGCGCGGCACCATGACGTCCCCAGTGGCCGGTGACACTCCGCGTCGCCCACTCAAAGACATACTCGCCAACGGTAAGACGGTCAAGACCGAGAAGCCCCGTGCGTCGCGCACCAAGAAGGACAAGGGACCGGAACCGGAGATGCCCAAGAAGGGTGTTATCGCCGACGCCCTTATGCCGATGTACGCATCCGTCGGTATGTTCGTGGCCATGAAGGACAAGACGTGTGGTTCCGCCATATTGGAGTCTGCTGAGTCTTGTGCGCAATCCATTGAAGACCTAGCCGCCACCAACCCGGCGGTACGTCGCGCCATCATGAGTCTCATTAAGACGTCGGCGTGGGGTGGTGTTATCGCCGCGCACGCGCCGATCATCATGTGCGTGATCGCTCACCACACCGGCGCGCAAGTCCCCGACATGGAAGAGGCGTAACCATGGCCGAGTACCGTAGCCCGTCGGGCAGGGTTATGAACCTGCCCGCCCATATGGTACCGCCACGTATCAAGGCGGGTTACCCGCCGCTTCGTCCGTCCGTTACCACCCCGCTCACTGTGGAACCTACTAAGTTCTATGTGGAGCCTGCCAGTAGTGAGACTGAGTTCCTTGCTGAACTCTCCACTAAGGCGCCGCGTATCCCGTGGGACCAGTTCCTGTCACACCACTTCACGTGGGGTGCCGGTGAACACATTGGAATGGTGGGTCCCACGGGGCAGGGTAAGACAACGCTGCTGTTGCAGATTCTGGAACTTCATAGATACGTCACGGTGTTCGCTACCAAACCTCGTGACTCTTCTATGGACTGGTTGACTGTCCGTCATGGAGAGTCAGCGTATTACAAGATGGAACGCTGGCGCGCACTAAATCCCGACAACTATCCGAGGCGGGTATTGTGGCCCGACGCCAGTAGTGTCCACAGTGAAAAGAAACAGGCTGAAGTATTTCGACATGCGTTCGACTCCATTTACCGTGAAGGATTTTGGACCGTCGCAATCGATGAGTTGTGGTATATCTGCAAGATACTCGGGCTCGACCGTGAGATAAAAGTGTTCCTACTACAGGCGCGCTCTCTCGGTATCTCCCTTGTGTGCGCTACCCAGCGTCCCGCGTGGGTGCCTCTTGAGGTGTATGACCAGAGTAGTCACCTATTCTTTTGGCGTGACAACGATGAGACAAACCTTAAACGTATCGCTGGACTGAACGGTGGTAACGCCGCTCTTGTCCGGAAGATACTACCCTCATTGGACAAACACCACGTCCTATATGTAGACAACAGAACGGGTGCTATGGTCCGTACTAAACCACCTAAATTGGAAGGTGTCTAATGATCGTCCCTAGTGCACTCAATCTGTTGATTGTAGGTGCAATGGTAATCATCTTTACATTCTTGTGGAGATCCGCCGCCGCTCAGTTGAGCGACCATCCCGTGGGTAAAGCCATGGGCGTTATCCTCTAGAAAGGATTGTACATTATGGCTAGTCTCGCAATGCAAGCCAGTAACACCACGAACGCCAAGCCTGCCAACAAGGAAGGACGCCAGGTTGTTTCGACTGTCCCCTTTATCCGGGCCAGCTCGCTCAACACCCAGTACGCCGGTATCGACATCTCTCGTATCCTTACCACGTCTGACCAAGACCTGGGTACGTTCGAAATCCCCGCGTTCGGTTACCTCCGTAACGTGGTCATCCTGGTTACCGCTTCCGGTGGTACCGGTGGTGCACCGGCGGTGACGTTCCCCGAGGACAGTCCGTTCTCGACACTGAAGAACATTCAGTTGACCGAACCGAACGGTGCCATCATCCGTCAGTACACGTCGGGTTATGGTTTGCAGCTCGACCACAAGTGGGGTGGCTACACCCACTACGGTGACATGAAAGCGTCCTCCGCGTCCTATGTCGCGCCGGGCGCCACGTTCACCGGTTACAGCTACATGGCACGTATCCCGGTCGAACTGTCCCAGCGGGACGGTCTGGGTTCACTGCCGAACCAGAATGCTGCGGCCACCTACAAACTTCGTCTGACACTGTCCGCAGTGGCCGGTATCGCGGCGGGTACTCTCCCCACCACGCTCCCGACCGTCCGCGTCCAGGTGTTCACTGAGTCTTGGGAACAGCCGGAAATGTCCACCGCCGGTCAGAACAACCAGACCACCCCTCCGGCGATGGGTACCACCGCGTTCCTGACGGAACAGATCTTCAATGTCAACGCCGGTCAGCAGACGATCCGTCTGACCCGTGTCGGTAACTACATCCGTAACCTCATCATGGTGTACCGCCGTACCGCCGGTACTCGTGTCAACGGTGGAGCGGACTGGCCTGAACAGACCCAGTTGCTGTTGGACACCCGTCCAATTGACACTGTCCACAAGACTCACCTTACCCAGCGTATGGTGGAGCGGACCAGTTACGGTGCCACTGTCGGTGCCACTGTTCCGGCGCTGGATTCGCCCGGCGGTCTCGACGCGGGTGTGTTCGTGTGGGACTTCTGCCACGAGTTCGACGGTAAGATCGGTCACGAGAATCGCGACTTGTGGTTGCCTACTCTGGGCAGTACTCGTCTGGAAATTCAGGGTCAGTTCGCCAACGCGGGAACTCTCACTGTGTACACCAATGACGTGTCCATCACTCAGTCCGTGTTCTCTTAGGAGTGACGCATGAAACTCGCCGATAAGCTCAAGTCCGATGGGGAGGGTATCCCGGCGGAGTATGTGACGGGTGCTCTCGTCATTGGAGCTCTGTTGTTTCTCATCCTTGTCAAGCGTGGTTTCCGTGGCGTTAACGTCGCTGGTATCTCGCTTGGTGTCAAGTAACTCTAGAAAGGAATCAGATATGCCTTTTGGTTTGGACATTAAGTCCATCGTGGTCGGCGTCGTGCTGGCGCTGTTCGTGTGGCCGCTTGTTCAGCGCACTATCTCAGGTGCTCGTAATGGTGCAGCTGCTAGTTAAGGCGGAACGCATTAAGTGGACGATTGGCGGTGCCATCGTGGTTATGCTCGGCTTGATCACGATGGTAATTCTCTCCACTAATGTCTCGCAAAATGAGACTCTTGTAACCGCCATCGTCACGTTGGTGGGTACATCGGTACCGGCACTCATCGCAGCGGGCAAGGCGGAAACGGCCGCAAAAGACAGTAAAGCTACAGTGACCAAATTGGAGGACAACAGCGAATGACGGGTGACAGAGTATTCAATGTGCTCGGCGCTATCGTCACCGTGGCTCTGGTTACGACCATTGTGTCCCGACCGGCTAGTGCGCAGGTTATTCGCGCATTGGCCGACGGGTTCAGCGGTTCCATTAGAGCCGCACTAGGCAAATAGGAGTATACACAATGGCCGTATTGAGGGATGGTAACGGGCCTTACGCAAATCAATCGGCATCCGATCCTATTACGTACCAGTCCGAAACGGACTATGACGAGATGGGTCCGGCGTCCGAGTACGTGGCACCCGGTGACTACACCGACGCTCCGTACAACGACGAATTCGGTTGGGCGCGCGGGTTGGCTCCCGAGGATGTCGCGCGCCCTATGCCGCCGGAAGATGGGTTTCACGGTGACGACGACCGTTGGCGTCCATTCTGGCGTCGGCGTGACGCTGATGACGCGGCACGCCACAGTGTAGAAACGCAGGACGCCAACGGATGGGACGACAGTAAGACGGATCGTGGCGCGGTGGGTAACCGTTTCGCCAACAGTCCATATTACTCGACGCCTGCCGAGACGCGCCCTACCGCTCTACTGGCGCCAACGTCCTATTCGTTCACACGACCGTTCGAACAGTTGTGGGAGCGGCGCAACAACGGTATCCACTTCAGTCTCGCCGACCACCGTCGGAACTATGAAGTCATGGGAATGACCCCGATGCAACGTGGACGCAACACGTACCGTCTTGACCCGCCGCAGTGGGACACGGACATCGTGGACGTTCCGCCACCGTACACTGTGCCCAACCGTCGGGTCGAAGCTATCGACCTGCCGCCGTCGGGTAACAGGTCATGGAGGGTCGGCGGATAATGAAAATGCCTGACTTGTCCAAACAGGTGGGTCCGCTCCCGTTGGGTGCGTGGGTTATCGTGGTCGCCGGTGGTCTCGGTGTCGCCTGGTATACACAAAGGAACAAGGGGTCTAAGGACCCGGTGTATGAAGAGGACACCAGTGGCGTGCCGGGTGTGGGTGCGGGTGGCGGTGGCTTTACCGACGTGCAGCCGCCCGCCACCGGAGGCGACGATGATAAGGATTACGCCACCAACGAGGAGTGGGGACGCGCGGCTATCAACTGGCTTATCGCCAAGGGGTATGACCCGAACGTCGCCGACTCTGGTATCCGACATTACCTGATGTCTGAGAAGCCGACGCTACAGGAAGCGGCTCTTATCGCGTTGGTTCTAGTCGCGTTGGGTGCTCCGCCTCAGGTGTTGCCACCGGCACCCTCGCCGGATAAACCGGTACCTCCGAAACCGCCGATTGTCACCCCGCCCAAGCCCAAGCCGAAACCACCGGCAAAGCCCAAAGTGAGGTACTACACAGTGAAGCGTGGCGACACTTTGTGGGGCATTTCCATCAAGTATTATGGTCGTGCGGATTGGGGTCGCATCTTCAATGCCAACAAGTCTGGCATCAAACGCGCGGACGGTTCCAAGGGTATGATAGTGTCATCAAAGCTCATTCAACCTGGATGGAAACTCATCATCCCTCAATAGGAAGTAGTAGTCATGACCAACGAAACAGAGATTAAAGACCGTCTCCTTATCGTCGAGGCTAAGGTGGACCGTATCCTAGAAATTATGGAAGTTGTTAACAACGCTGTTACCGGAATGCAGGACCACCCGATGCTAAAGATGTTTATGAAGAAGGCGGCTAAGTAAATGGCTAAGGGTAGTGACGTAGCTAATTGGGCTTACCAAGCAGGATTCAATACCACCGATTTGCTTGTCACTGCCCTAGCCGTTGCCTATGGCGAATCGTCTTGGAACGAGAGCGCTAAGAACAATATCGGTGCCGGACACTACGGACTATGGCAAATCAGTGCACTACACTTCGACCCTAAAAAGGTCAAGTGGGATCACGGGTTGATCAACGCCACCCTCGCTAAGAAAGTCTATGACAAGCAGGGCTGGAAAGCCTGGACTGTCTACAGTACCGGTGGATACAAGCTGTATATAGAGAAGGCCAAGACGGCCGCTGCCGAGTTTAAATCCCGGTTCCCCACCATCGGTATCGGTATCGAAGTGAACGAGTTCACCGGTGGCGTGAGCGACGCAGTGGGTGGTGTGGTCGACGATGTATTGGCTCCGGTGAAAGAGTTCGCGGATAAGCTCGGTTTCTTCTTTGATCCCAACAACTGGAAGCGACTGGGGTTCATGCTTGGCGGCGCGGCGATGATGACGGTGGCTCTTATCGTGATAATGAAGAACACTGGCGCGGGTGCTGCCGTCACCACTGCGGTAAAGAAAGTCGGCAAGGTTGCTGCTAAAGCGAAGGTAAAGAAATGAACCCTACTACGTCCGCCGCATTGACCGGGGTTATCGTTGCCGCCGGTCACTGGTCCAAAGGAAAGAAACTCCCCATCGAAGTAATCGTGGGGATAATGTTCGTGGCTATCTTTCTCGCTCTCATGGGTGAAGCCAACGAGAAGTTCGCCGGTCAGTTCGGTCTGTTGATTGTCGCCGGGTCGCTGTTCGTGTACGGTACCGACATTTTCAAGAACCTCAACTCTGGTGAGAAGCGTCTCGGGAAACAGGGCAAGATCGGTGGGTCGCTGTGAACAACCGGTTGATAGGTTTCATCCTGTTCATGTCCGGGTTCGTCATGATCTATGCCGGGGTCAAGAATATCAATCCTTTGGAGTTGGTCAAGAATACGCTACAGGGTAAGAAGACGTCGCCTATGACGAGTGAGTTCGAAGGGTCCAAGTCTGGTTCGCCGGGTACGTCCACCGGTACCAACCCGAATAGCGGGTCGGCTGAAACCGGTGCCGGTGCCGACCCCAACAGGAGTGGTGGCGGCAAACTGCCTTTGACGGTGGGCAATGGCTAAATACAATCTGGGTGCGGTGAAGGCTCATGTCGCTGCTGCCGCCAACGAGGTCGGTCCCAAGTTCGGTATCAAGACCGTGTACGGGTGGGCGCCTGGCCAGTGGGACCATCCCAAGGGGTTGGCTCTGGACTTTATGATCAACAACATAAAGGACGGTAAGACCGCTGGGGATGCGTTGTCGAAGTATGTGGAGGCGAACCACGCGCGTCTCGGCGTCACTTACATTATCTGGTATCGGAAGACCATTGACTTCCGCAACAACAATGGTTGGCACAACTACACGGGTACGTCGAACCCTCACACGGATCACGTGCACGTCTCGTTCGCTACCAAGGCGGGTAGTGGAAGTGTTGTCGATACGGGCGGTACCGACACTAGTGCCAGTGGTGGTTTGCTTCCCGACATCAGTTGGATCACGGACACGAAGAACTGGCAGCGGATAGGGTTGGTGTTGTTGGGTGCCACACTCATGACGATAGCGGTACTCACTATCCCTACTGTCCAAAAGGCTGTTACGGGTGTTGTCAAGAAGGGCGCCAAACTCGCCGTCACTAAAGGAATGAGCAAATGACCGCTGAACTGAACACCGGCATCGCCGTTATAGCGTTGACACAAGGGATGACCGCCTTCACCCACTTCCTACCTACACTGTCCAAAGTGCGTAAAGCCTCGACCAGTACCGACCGTGACTTGACCGCTGATGTCCGTCTCGGTGAGGTGGCTGCGGTGGGTGTCACCATGGGAACGGGCGCCATCGTCTCGTCTCTCACCAAGTCCAATGTGCCCATCATTATATC
>Ga0184621_10000156_pt1 | contig 13516 bp, 6 predicted proteins | sample PLM1_30_b1_FD_133144 | JGI IMG/M metagenome (GOLD analysis project Ga0184621, IMG submission 133144) | Groundwater sediment microbial communities from an aquifer in East River, Colorado, USA - PLM1_30_b1 | ecosystem: Environmental > Terrestrial > Soil > Riparian zone | place: USA: East River...
CTCCGCGCGGCGCGCCGCGCGCGCCGTCCTGGGCGCGGACCTGACGCGCGACCGGCACGTGCCCGTCGCCCGCGTCGCCGATCCCATCGCCATCAACGCCACGCCCGACGGCGCGGCCTGCGCGTTCTACGGCGCGGCGTTCGCCGAGCTGTTGCGCCTGCTCGTCGGGTACGAGGGCGCCATGCTGCACACCGCCTGCCGCGCGACCGGCGCCTTGGCGTGCGAGTGGCGCGCCGCCACGCCCGATCCCCGCCACCACTGACTTGGCCCCCTCCCCGCTGCTCGACGGCTTTGACTTCGCGGCGCTCGGTGAGATGCTCGAGGGACTCGGCGCCGACGGGTGGCTGCTGTACGACTTCCACGGGGTGAACCCCGTCGCGACGCGCGTGCTCGGCATTCAGGGGATGGGCACGCGACGGTTCTTCGTCCTGCTGCCCCGCACCGGCCGGCCCGTGGCCGTGGCCCACCGCATCGAGCTGGCGTCGTTCGACGGCTTCCCCGGCGAGGTGCGTCCCTACGCCGCGTGGCGCGAGCTGCACGCCACCCTCGGTCCCCTCGTTGCGGGAAAGACCCTCGCGATGGAAGTGTCGCCGCGCGACGCGGTCCCGTATCTGGACCGCGTTCCCCACGGCGTCGTCCAGCTGCTCGAGGGGTTCGGTGCGCGCGTCGTGCCGTCGGCCTCGCTCGTCACGCGCTTCGCGGCGCGGTGGTCGCCGGCGGAGCTGGCGGGGCATCGGCGCGCCGCCGAGGCCTTGGCCGGCATCGCGCAGGAGGCGCTGCGCTGGGCGGGAAGTGAGTTGGCCCGCGGCTCCGAGGTGCGCGAGACGGCGGTGCAGCGGCGCGTGATGGACGCGTTCGCGCGGGCCGGGCTCGCGACCGACCACCCGCCGATCGTCGGCTTCCAGGCCAACGCGGCGAACCCTCACTACGAGCCGCGGGAAGGCGCGGACCGGCGCCTCGAGTCGGGTGAAGTCGTGCTGCTCGATCTCTGGGCGGGTCCGGCGCGTGGCACCGTGTTCGCCGACCAGACGTGGATGGGGTTCGCCGGCCCTGCGCCGGACGGCGAGGTGCGGCGGGTGTGGGAGACGGTGCGCAGCGCCCGCGACGCCGCTGTCGCGAGGTTGCGAGACGGGTGGGGACGCCGGGTGGTGACAGGAGCCGAGCTGGACGATGCGGCGCGCAATGTGATTGCGAAGGCCGGTTATGGCGAGTTCTTCCCCCACCGCACGGGCCATTCGATCGATCGGGACGTGCACGGATCGGGGCCCCACCTCGACAACTTCGAGACCGCCGACGACCGTGCGCTGCTCGGTGGCATTGGGTTCTCGGTCGAGCCCGGGATCTACCTCGCGGGTCGTTTTGGGATGCGGAGCGAGATCAACGTGTTTCTCGATGAAGCGGGCCCGGAGGTCACGCCCCACCAGCCGCAGACCGAGTTGCTGCTGATTTAGGGGGTCTTGCGGGTCGCACCGCTGGGCTGCATTATCGCCGCCGCTGCCCCGCCATCCTGTCCCCTCGGGGGGACAGACGGAAGTTGACGTGGTGTTGCCTTGACGCATCGCTGACGTCGGGACAGCTTACCAAAACAGCAGGTGTTGCGGCCGTCGGGTACGTACACACCGAAGGGAGGTGGCGTGTCGACCTCGTCGTTTTTGTTCGGTAGTCCACGCGCATTCACGTCTTTGGAGGACGCATCCATGACTCATCGTGTGCGGAGCGCTTTCGGTCGCTTCCTCGCGCTGAGCGTCGGGTTCACGATCGCACTGGTGATCGCGACCTCGCCGCTTTCGGCGCAGCAGACAACGGGGAAGGTCGAAGGTACGGTGACAGACCAGGCCGGCGTCGCGATCGCGAACGCGCAGGTGTTCGTCGTCGGAACATCGTTCGGGGCGATCAGCAACGACAAGGGCTACTACTTCATCAACAACGTGCCCGTCGGGACCTACACGGTGCGCGCCCAGTTCATCGGCTACGCGCCTGCGGAGGTCCGGGGCGTTCGCGTGGTGGGCGGCAACACGATCACGGTGGACGTGAAGATGCAGTCGTCCGCGGTCGTGCTGACCGGCGTGACCGTGACCGCTGCCGCGAACCCGATCGTCCCGCGCGACCAGGTCTCGTCCAAGACGAGCGTCTCGCAGCAGCTCGTGGACAACCTCCCGGTGGACGACATCCGCAACATCATCGGGGTGCAGCCGGGCGTGGTCGAGTCGGGCGCGGGCGGTGGCGTATCGATCCGCGGTGGCCGGCCCGGCGAGGCGAACGTCTACATCGACGGCGCCCCGGTACGGGCGACGCAGAGCGGGTCGCAACGCGTCAACCTCGGCACCAACGCGGTGGAAGAGGCGTCGGTGACGACGGGCGCGCTCGGCGTCGAGTTCGCCGACGCGCAGTCGGGCATCATCTCCTTCACGACGCGTGCCGGCGGCCAGAGCTACGCCGGGTCCGCATCGTGGGAGAGCGACATGCCGTTCGGTGACGCGGTCAGCGTCGGATTCAACCGGTTCGAAGCGAACGTCGGCGGGCCGATCCCGAAGCTGACGAACCTGACGTTCTTCCTCTCGAGCATCGTCCAGGGACAGATCTCGGACTTCCGGGGCAAGGGGCAGGAAAACAACCCGACCTACGTGATGGGCGGGGTCGATACCACCGCGACAGGCCCGGACCCCGTTACCGGGAATGTGCTCAACGTGGTGGTGCCGCAGTTCGTGCAGTACAGCGGAAAGTGCCCGAGCGGCTCGGACTCCAACGCGGTCCGCAAGGCGATCCTGAATAACTACGGGGTCGAGTGCCAGGGCCGTCGCTTCCCGATGGATTGGACCACCAACGCGACGCTGCAGGGCAAGCTCCAGTTCACCTACGGCCAGGGTTCGCGGATCGCGCTCTCCGGACTGGCGAGCGGCCAGCAAGGCCGGTTCACGCCGCTGACGGCGATCGGCGACCCGACGAGTTTCCAGGGCTTCCACAACACCAGCCGCTACGTGGTGCTGGACGCGAGCCATACCTTCATCCGCGGCGCCGAGCGGGCATTGTCGTTGAACCTGAATTTCTCGCGCCAGCGCGATGACCAGATCATTGGGGCGCTCGATCCTACCTACGAGCTGGGTTCGCGCAGCCCGTCGCTGGGGCTCGAGCTGGGGACGATCAAGTTCGCGGGGCTCGCGAACTTCCCGTTCCCCATCACCGATGAGATCGTCAACAACATCCGCACCAACTCGGGGCTGCGGGTGCCCCTGCTGAACCGCGAGGATCTGCGGAACAGCCAGCCCTACCGAATGAACCCGTACGGGTTGGTGTCGGGCGGGTGGCGCACCGAGGGGATGGACGTAGGGGCGACGTTGTACCGGGAGACCCGGTACACGGGCCGCGGCTCGGTCGACTTCCAGGCGAACCGGTACAATCGCTTCCAGTTCGGCGGCGACTTCGTGAAGACCGACCTGGCTTACTGGAGCTCCAACCTGCTGCGCCAGAGCTTCATGGACGCCTACGTCGTGGATCCGCTCAAGTACGGGCTGTTCGCGGCAGACCGCCTCGACCTGGGTGACGTCGTGCTCGAGCTGGGCGCGCGCTACGACTACTACAACAGCAACGCGCTGTTTGCCAACACGCCGGGCCGGATCTACTCCAATCCCGCGTGGAGCCCGCAAGCGGCGTCGAATCCCGACTCGCTCCAGGCCGCAATCGGTCGCGTGTTCACGAAGGGCATCGGGCACAGCACGGTGTCGCCGCGCCTCCGGGTCTCCTTCCCGGTGACGGAGAACACGGGTTTCCGGCTGTCGTACTCGCACCAGGTCCAGAGCCCCGATTTCAGCACGCTGATGACGGGGATCAACAACGACCTCGACTTCACCAACACGAACGACGTGTTCGGACGGGACCTGCAGTTCGGCAAGACGATCCTGTTCGAGTTCGGGGTGCGCCACGCCTTCAGCCAGGACATGGTGCTCGACATCTCGGCGTACAACAAGGACAAGGTGTCCGATTTCGCCGCGCGCATCATCCCCTATCCTGATCCGCTCAACGTGGGCGACACGATCAATCTGAACGTCCTCACGAACTCGGATTTCGGAAACGTGCGCGGCGTGGACATGAAGCTCGACCGGCGCGTCGGCAGTTACCTCAACGCGTCGGTGGCGTACACGTTCCAGCTGTCGAAGAGCACGGGGTCCGATCCGTTCTCCTACCTGCGTACCACGTCGCGGCAGATTTCGCAGGTGACCGGGTCGCGGGTGCCGCCTCCGCAGGCGATCCTCCCGACCGACGACAACCGGACGCACAACATCGTCGGATCCGTCGCGTTGACCCTGCCGAATGACTGGCGCAAGGGTACGGCGCTCGGCAACGTGCTGCGCGACGTGAGCGTGTTCGCCACGTTCCGCGTGGTGAGCGGCTTGCCCTACACGCGGCAGGTCAATAACGGCAGCGGCGCCATCGCGCCGCGTCAGGGGTTCGGGTTGACGGCGACGTCGCTCGAGCCGGTGAATGCCTCGACGATGCCGTGGAACAAGAACATCGACCTGCGTCTGAACAAGGGCATCAAGCTCGGCAGCGCCGATATCACGATGTACGCGGACATCCGCAACCTCCTGAACTTCACGAACATCACCTCGTTGTTCGTCGAGACGGGGGACGTGGTGAACGCGACGCATCGGGAGCAGACGCTGTCGTCCGAGTTCTCGAATCTCAGGAACGAAGCGAACGGGAACGGCGCGCTGCGGCCCGGCGACGCCATCGATCTGTCGGGTTGCGGATCGTGGGCAATCCCGGTCAACTGCGTGTTGCTGCGCCGCGCCGAGGCGCGGTTCGGCGATGGCAATGGGACGTACACGCTGGCGGAGCAAACCCGGGCCCTCAATGCCTACTACGACTCGTTCAACGGAGCCCAGTGGTTCTATGGGTCGCCGCGGAACATCCGCGTAGGCTTCGAGGTGAACTTCTAGGCAGCCGGTGACCGGCGGCGCCCCGCAACTCGGGGCGCCGCCGTTCGGTCTATTTCACTCGAGGAATGAATCATGCGTTCAACCTGGTTTAGTCGCGCGGCTCGGGCCTTCGTTGCCCTGGCGCTTCTGTCGGCGACCGTCGTCACCGTCGTGGCGGCCAAGCCCGGTCCGGAGCGGCCGGGCCGGCGGCGCGCCGTCAACCTGTTCGCGGTCACGAACGCCGTCCTGAACGTGAACCGCGTCTTCTGCGGTATCAACAATCTGGGCGAGCTGTGCGTCGACCCGACCAACTCGCCGGTCGTCGGCGGCGGCTTCTGGCCGAAGGGCACGCCTGACCAGTACATCTTCAACTCGGGCCTGCAGCTGGCCGGCGTGATTCCGTCCAACGCGGCGGGGGGCAAGCCGGCATTCCCGTGGGCAGGTGACACGGTCGGGGCCTACTTCTTCGACGCCCGCGGCACGCAGGTGCAGGGCGACGCCGTCACCCTGGTCTACAACTCGCTCGACATCGGCGATGCGGCCGCGTGGCCGAACGGCGCCAAGGTCCGCGACACGGCGATCTATAATCCGGTGCTCATCGGGCGCGACAACATCTCGCAGCAGGACCTGTGGACGCGTGCCTGGGACGGCAACCCCGCGTTCCTCTCCGGACGCACTCACCCGGCGGGCATCCTGGTGGAAGAGCGCGGGTTGGCGTGGAACTTCCCCACGGGCAACGAAGACATCATCTACTTCATCTTCACCTTCTACAACGTCACGGCGCGCACCTGCGCCGCGTACGCCGGGCTCAACGCTGCGATCCGGGATGAAATCTGCACTGTCGGCCAGAATTTCCAGAACCGCAACGAAGCCGCCTTCAACTTCGATATCCCGGACGCCGGCTACCCGATCGGCAATCTGTACGCGGCGTTCTCGATGGACCCGGACGTGGGCGATGCGAGCTTTAACTACTCGACGGCCATCCTCCCCTTCAACATGGGGGTGGCGTACAAGTCCAACTTCCTCGAGCCCAACTGGTCCTTCCCGCCCGACATCTTCGGCGCACCGTTCGTGTCGTCGCCGGGGTTCGTGGGCGTGAAGTATCTCCTCTCGCCCAAGGTGGGCGGCAGTGAGGTGGGCCTCACGATGTTCTCCAACACCCGGAACGCGGCCACAGGCTTCCCGGACCCGGTCGGGGTGATCCAGCTGTTCCGGTATCTGTCTGGGACGACGAGCCCGTCCAGGGGCGACAACCCCTGCACGGTGAACCCGACCACGCAGCGGATGTGCTTCCTCGATCAGACGGCGTCGGATACGCGGTTCTTCCAGGCGTCGGGACCGTTCACGCTCAACGCCGGAGAGTCGCAGACGATTGTAGTCGCCTATGTGCATGCGGCGCCCCTGGCCCAGGTGGTGCCGTCGATCGGCGGCGACCTGAAGCCCGGCATTCCGGCGCCCGGCGATACGATCTTCAATGATCCGACTCGCATTCGCGTCCTCGAGCGCGCCGCCGGTTGGCTGGCGCAGGGCGACTCGAACGGCAACAGCCGCATCGAACAAAACGAAGTGGTGACGGTGCCGCGCTCGCTCCTCAACAAGGCCCTCGTGGCGCAGGCGGTGTTCGACAAGAAGTTCCTGCTGCCCTTCGCGCCGGAGTCGCCGCGCTTCTTCCTGGTACCCGGCGACAACCAGGTGACCGTGGTGTGGCAGCCGAGCGAGACGGAGACCGTGAAGCCAGGAGGCGGCGATCCGTTCTTCGCCATCGCGAGCGCCCCGCTGAACCCGGATCTGACGGCCAACACGCTGTACGATCCAAACTTCAAGCAGTATGACGTGGAGGGCTACCGGATCTATCGGGGCCGCACCACGAGCCAGCTCGAGTTGATCGCACAGTTCGACTATAGCGGCTCGACGATCACCGACTACACCGGTCAATTCGCCTACACCGTCGACATCGGCCGCGCCACCGGGGCAGGCCGCACGGTGCTGCCGGGCGACACGCTCCCCGACGGCATTATCGCGTGCGCGCCCGAGCTCGGGATTCAGGACGACTGTCCTGACACGGATCTGAGCGACCGGACCCGGGACGTTTTCCCGGCGACCTACAATCCGGCGCGCTTTGTCGAGCACGACATCGTCGGCAACGTTGTCCAGGTGCCGAAGGGCGGCCGCGTGCAGCTGGCGAACGGCTCCGTACTGATCGTGCGGGCCGACACCGCCGTCACCGGCGGGGGCTCGGGGTTCCCGGCCCTGACGAACTCGGGCGTCGGGTTCGCGTTTGTGGACCGCGGCGTCCGGAGCTCGTTCACGTACCACTACGCGGTCACGGCGTTCGACATGAACTCGTTCATTTCGGGTCCGTCGTCGCTGGAATCGCCGCGCGTCACGAAGTCGACGACGCCGCGCAAGCTGGCGGCGAACGCCACCGCCGTTGCGATGATTCAGGGCGTGTACGGCGAGGGCACCAATTTGCTCCTCACGACGGCCGACTATCCGGCGATCGACACCGCGAAGGGAACGTTCAAGGGCAACATGCCGCCGGCCAACGACGGGCAGCTGCTGTTCACATCGGCGATGGCGGAGGCATTGACCCCGGGGGACATCACGGTTCGCTACGACTCGATGGGCCCGGGCTTTACGGCGGGCATCGGGGTGGCACCGAACCTGTACCTGACGATCTATGCCGGCGCCGACACGGTGAAGAAGACGGTTCCGCTGGAGCAGCCGCAGTTCAGCTCGACGGCGAACCTGGAGTACAGCTTCGACCAGCCGATCGCTCGCTACGACTCCGCGGCGGCGCGGCGCTTCGGCATCCAGTTCACCAAGGATGTCCGGATGCCGCTGTCGTTCACGGCCAGCACGGTGCCGATCGTGCGCACCTCCGCCGGCGTCTCGGTGGGCGTGGGACGCTTCGGCTTGCTGGCGGCGGCCACGCGGGAGACATCGCGCTTCCTCGCGCATTCCCGCTGGTTCCAGGCGGACAGCACGGAGCCGGCCGATCCGACGATCACCGCTCTGGCTGACGCGGCGCACAACTCCGGTAAGCTCAACGCCGTTACGCGCATCTGGGCGCCGGCGGCGTACCGCGACGCGGGGATCGACTTGAACCTGCGCGGCTATTCGTACGCCCAGACGGCCTGGTATCCGGCCGATTTCATCGTGACCTGGAACGCGGACTCGAGCCTCACGGTCCGCGACACCACACACCGGATTACGCTGCCGTTCACGGCGAGCGGCGGCAGCGGTTGGGGGTTCATCAACGTGCGGGCGTTCACGGCCGCGGGCATCACGTCGGGGGATCTCAGCGAGGGTGGCGCCCCGACGCCGAACGTGGCCGCGGTGGGCTACAACCACATCTACGGGACAGAGCCGACGTGCTTCCCGGACTGGTGGGACATCAGTTGTGCGGCGCTCGAGCGGAAAGCGCAGTACGAGCCCCTCGACTTCAACTACGACGGCACCTCCGACGGTAGCGGGATCGCCTTGATGGTCAACGGCGAGATGTTCATGATGGAGATGCCCGCAATTCCGGCCGCCGGCACCCGCTGGCACCTGCGGGCGGTGACCGGCGTCATGGGCGCCACCTGCACACCGACAGTCCAGCCGGTGATGACGAACTGCTCGGGGTATACGTTCACTGGCCCGTCGGTGCGGCCGTCGCGCGCCCCCGGGCTCAAGTACCAGGTGACCGTGACGCAGCAATACGCGGTGGACAGTACGGTGGCGGGCGATCTGTCGCGCGTGCACACCGTGCCCGATCCGTACTATGTGACGAACTCGCTCGAGATCACGCCGAACACGAAGGTCTTGAAGTTCGTGAACCTGCCCAACCGGGCGATCATCCGGATTTACTCCGTCTCGGGGGTACTGGTGCAGGTGCTCACACTGAACGACGTGACCGGCGGGGGTGAGCTGACCTGGAACCTGCGGAACCGCAACAACCAGTTCGTCGCCTCCGGGGTGTACTTCTATCACGTCGAAGGCATCGACGGGCAGACGAAGGTCGGCCGGTTCACCATCGTCAACTTCGCGCAGTAAGGGAGGACGCCATGAAGCCTATGTTCACTCGCGGATTGCTCGCGATCGCGCTCACGGCGGCGGCCACCGCTCCCGCAGCTGCGCAGGTCGTCGACCGGTCCGACAATACGGCCTACGGCACCACCGCCGCGGAGTACCTGCTCCTCGGCGCGGGGGCCCGCGGCGCGGCGCTGGGCGGCTCGTTCGCCGCCCTCGCCACCGACGTCACGGCGCTGTACTACAACCCGGCGGGGCTCGCGCAGCTCGTCCGGCCCGGCGCCATGGTATCGACGGTCACGTACGTGGCCGACACCAAGTACACGTGGGCGGGCATCGCCTACCCGATGAGCGGCGGTTCGAGCGCCGTCGGGATCAGCGTCGGCTCGTTCGGGTTCTCCAATCAGCCCGTCTACACCGTCGAGAATCCCGACGGTGACGGCCGCGTCTACTCGGTGAACGAGACCTTCGTCTCGGGGACTTATGGGAAGAACTTCTCCGACCGGTTCTCGGCGGGCGTCTCACTGAAGTTCTTGAGCGACAAGCTGGGCTCGACGTCGGCCAGCGCGTTCGCCCTCGACTTCGGGACGAACTTCCACGCCATGATCGGCCAGCGGCCGATCCGGGCGGCGTTCGTGATCCAGAACTTGGGCTCGACCCTGAAGCACGACGGGCCGGGCGTCGAGGTCGGCGTCGTGCCCGAGCCGCCTCTGGGGACGGTGCCGGTGCCGCGTGAGCCCCAGCCGGCGAGTTTCCGAACGAAGGAGTTCGGGCTTCCGGTGATGTTCCGCGTCAGCGTGGCGCTCGACCTGGTGACGCAGGGCGCCAACCGGGTGACGCTGCTCTCGGAGTTCACGCAGCCCAACAACACCAAGCCGGGCGCCAGCGCCGGCCTCGAGTGGTCGGCTCAGAACCTCGGCAACTCGGGGTTCTCGCTCAGCGCACGCGGCAGCTATACGATCCAACCCGACAACCAGATGGATGTGGGGACGGGGGCCGGGTTTGCCTCACAGGAAAAGAGCGGCAGCTTCACCAGCGATGGCGCGGCCCTGGGCGGCGGGATTGCCTACGGCAAGGGGACCCTCAAGCTCGGCTTCGACTACGCTTGGCGGAACCTCGGCGTCCTGGGCTCGACGAATTTCTTCAGCTTCTCGCTGGGGTGGTAACGACGGTTTGAGAGGTCGTCGAGTGCGGAAGACGGTGTTGGTCAGCCTGGCATTCATGGCCCTTCCGGCCGTGAGTGCCAGGCCGCAGAGCCTCGAGCTCGCCGCGGTGCGGTTCTATCGCGCCGCCGGCGCGCAGACCCTGGTGGACGCGTTTTGCCAGGTGCCGTTCGTATTGCTCGACCCGGTGACGCAAGGCGGGAGCGGGATCGCCGCATACCGGTTTGCGGTGACGGTCCGGGACTCGGGCGGGACGGAGCTCCTGGCGCAGTCGTGGATGCAGACGGTCCCGGTGCGCATGCTCGCCGTCGCCCGCGGCTCGGCGGTGGAGCATTTCAGCTTCGCGGCGCGCCCGGGGCGGTACACGATCGACGTGGCCGTGACGGACTCGGCGACGGGGCGGGTGAGCCGGCAGCGCGCGGAAGTCCACGCGTACGCCGGGCCGCCGACCGCGTCGGACCTGTTGCTGGCGACGGGGATGCGGGCGGCGGAGGGTGCCGACGCGACGCCGGCCCCAGGGGAGATCCGCAAGGGGACGGTGCTGCTGCAGGCCTCCGGGAAGCCGGTGCTGACGCCACAGCAAGCGCAGCTCGGCTATTACCTGGAGCTGTACTCGCAGCGCGCCGAGACCGTTTCGGTGGTGGTGCGCGTGACGACGCCGCAGGGGACGCAGGTCGTGGCGACGGCAGGTGAGCGAATTCCGCTCGCCGCCGGAGGTGGGGTGACGCGGGGGATGGTCGATCTGGCGGGCCTGCCGCCCGGCGACTATCGGTTGCACGTGAAGGCGAGCGGCGCCGATTCGGTCGTGCGGACCGCGGCGTTCCGGATGGCGGGATTCGAGACCGAAGCGGCCATCGCGGACGCGACGCCGGCGCAGGATGTGTTCGCGGGGATGGGCGAGGCCCGGCTGGACACGCTGTACCTGCCGCTCGTGTATCTGATGACGGCGGAGGAGCAGGGGAGCTATCCGTCGCTGACGTTGGAGGGGAAGCGCCGCTGGCTCCGGTTGTTCTGGCAAAAGCGGGACCCGACGGCGGGGACGCCGCGCAACGAGGCGCAGGAAGATTTCTACGCGCGGATCGCGGAGGCCAACCGCCGCTACCGGGAGGGCGGCGCCGCGCAGATCCCGGCGTGGCGGACCGACCGGGGTCGGATCTTCATCAAGTACGGTCCCCCCGATGAGGTCCTGACCCGCCCGCAGGCCGGCAATTCGCGGCCCTACGAGGTGTGGAAGTATTCGCGGGGGCGTGCGCTGAAATACGTGTTCCTCGATCAGACCCTGTTCGGGAACTACGTACTGATTTGGACGGACGATCGCCGGGAGCCCAGCCGGCCCAACTGGCAGGAGTTGCTGGGCCCGGAGGCCGTGATCGAGGTCGAGCGGTTCTGACCCCTGGAGTGAGACTCTCAAGCGAGGTTTGTATGACGCGACGGATCTACAGATTGCTGGGCGCGGTGGCCATCGCGGCGTTCGGAGCCGCCTGTAAGGGAGACCCCCTCGCCGACACGGGCGGGACGTTGAGCCGTCTCGACCTCGAGTACACGTATCGTGAAGTGGTCCTCGGTGACTCGGCGCGGACCTTCGCCATCGAGCGGGACGCGCTCAACACGCCGCTCCCCCCGACTGCCACGGTACGGTCGTGCAATGCGGCGATCGCGACGGTGACGACGGCGAGCGACGCGCCGCTGCAACGCACTGGCTTCTTCATCAAGGCGCTGACGTACGGATCGACGTGCGTGATCGCCGAGGCTGGAGCCCTGTCTGATACGACGCAGGTCGCGACGTTCCCGGCGAGCGTTTCTTTTGCGGGTCCCGACACCGTGATCTCTGGCTCGACGGGGCAGTACACGCATTCGTACTTTTCCGCGACCAACGCCAATGTCACCGGCCAAGGAATCCCCGCGCCGGTGTGGACCTCGAGCGACACGTTGCGGGCCAAGACCACGCAAACGGGCCTGGTCAGCGGCTTCGATCCCAGCGTCGTCAACCTGACGACCACGTCGGCGCGCGGCCCTGGCACGGATGCCATCAACTTTACGAGGACGGTGTTCGTAGACCCGCTACCCTTCCGCGGCACGACCAGTGCGCTGGCCGGCGTGCCCACGGACACAGTGCGCTTCGCCCGCGCGGTCGGTGCGCCCCGCTTCAATCAGGGGACCAGTCTGGCGGTAACGTTCAAGTTTATCGCCATCCGGACCTTCGTCGCGCGAAAGACGGCGGATTCTCTTTACGTGATTGTCCCGGGGATCGGGACGACCGGTTCCGACAATCTCGTCATCGCGCGAGCGGACAGCGCCAAGACTGCGGAAAAAGTGAACTTCACCAGCAACACGGCGTCCTTCCTCGATCACTACGACGTCATCGGAAACGATGGCTTTCCGGTGGCGCCAACCAACCCCTCCATCACCGCCAACGGCGACTACTACGTCGTCCAGCACGGCACGTGTACGGGGGGCTCGGTCTCGGAGCCAGGAGACGATTGCGACGACTTCTTCCGCGTGGCCAATCCCTCCGGGATCGATACGCTGCGCGCGAGGGTGCAGGTCGACTGGTTTACGGGCTCCGACGTGGACATTCTGTGGTGCAAGAACACGACCTGTTCAGGTCCCGGTAACGTCGTCACCGGGGGCGGCGCAACGGCGAACAACCCGGAAGTCTCCAACGTGAAGATTCCGCCGGGCGCGACGTGGTACCTCTGGATTAACTACTTCGACCCGGTCGGAGCGGCCTCCGTCCTCTCCCGAATTCGGGTGACCGGGTTCCCATAACCGGACGCGATTAGCAGGCAAGCCGCCCGCGGTGACGCACCGCGGGCGGCTTGGTGTATATGGGAGGCAGCGCCCGCGCTTGCATCAGCGGGCCGCGAGCACCACTCCCGCCCACACCGCCGCCCCCACAGCCACGTGCGCCGCCTGCAGGCCCGGCGGGAGGTCGAGCAGCACCGTCGCCGCGCCCACGACCACCTGTAGCGCCACGAGAGCGACCACGCCCCACGCCCAACGCCCTCTCGACCTGACCGCCCACCACACGACGCAGCCGAACAGCGCGTAGGCGAGGAGTCGGTGGATCCACTGGATCAGCGCCAGGCCCCCGGCAGAGGGCCACAGCTGACCGTTGCAGAGCGGGAACCCGGTGCAGGCAGCGGCGGCGCCGAGATTCGCGGTGAGGGCGCCGAACAACACGGTGAGAAAGGCGAGGCCAACAAGCAGGGCTGACCCCGGGCGAAAGCCCGGGGATCCCGGACCCTGGGATGGCATGTTCCCCGGGCTGTCGCCCGGGGTCAGCTTGGTGTCTCGCGCCGCCACGAGTAGCGTTGCGAGTAACACCATCGCGGTTCCGAGGTGCAGGATCACGGTCCAGGGCGGCAGCTCGAGCTTCACGGTGATGGCGCCGAGCGCGACTTGCAGGACGAGCAAACCCAG
>Ga0184621_10000158_pt1 | contig 13459 bp, 11 predicted proteins | sample PLM1_30_b1_FD_133144 | JGI IMG/M metagenome (GOLD analysis project Ga0184621, IMG submission 133144) | Groundwater sediment microbial communities from an aquifer in East River, Colorado, USA - PLM1_30_b1 | ecosystem: Environmental > Terrestrial > Soil > Riparian zone | place: USA: East River...
CCGTGCAGTTCGTGGCGACGTTCGTGAGGGCCACGCTGTGACTACCCGCCGCGACGCTGGCGAACGTGACTCGGCTGTTGCTCCCGATCGTCTGGCTCTGGCTCCCGTCCATCGTCACCGTGTAGCCACTCGGCACGCTCGAGCCCGACGTGCTCGTTGTAACGACCAGATCGCCCGTTGTTGCGCTACAGGTGATCGTGAAGCTCGTGGTTGCACTGCCTGCCGAGGGTACCGTGATGTCCTGCGGGTTGGCGCCGCTCACCGTGCAGTTCGCGGCGACGTTTGTGAGGGCCACGCTGTGACTACCCGCCGCGAGGCCCGGGAACGACACGGTGCCGTTCGCGCCGATCGCCCGGCTCTGGCTTCCATCCACGGTGACCGTGTAGCCGCTCGGCTGGCTCGAGCCCGACGTGCTCGTCGTCACCGTCAGGTCGCCGGGCGGCGTCGTACAGGCAATGGTGAAGCCGACGGTTGCCGTCTCGCCGGAGGGCACGGTGACAGGCCGCGGGTTGGCGCCGCTCACCGTGCAGTTCGTGGCCACGTTCGTGAGGGCCACACTGTGACTACCCGCCGCGAGGCTCGAGAACGTCACGGTGCCGTTCGCGCCGATCGCCCGGGTCTGGCTCTCATCCACCGTGACCGTGTAGCCGCTCGGCTGGTTCGAGCCCGACGTGCTCGTCGTCACCGTCAGATCGCCCGGCGGCGTCGCGCAGCTGACCGCGTAGGCGACCGTCGCCGTCCCGCCCGAGGGCACGCTGACCGTACGCGACCTGCCGCCGCTCACGGTGCAGTTCGCCGCCACGCCGGAAATCACCACGGTGTGGTTTCCGGCGGCCAGGTTCGTGTAGGTGAAGGTGTCGTTGATGCCGAGCGCCCGGGCCGAGCCGCCATCCAGCCTCACCGTGTAGCCGTTGGCGTCGAGGCTCGAGCCCGACGTGCTCGTCGTAACGACCAGATCACCCGTGGTTGCGTCGCACGTGATGGTGAAGCTCGTGGTTGCCCTGCCTCCCGAGGGTACCGTCCCTGACTGTGCGTTGCCGCCGTCCACCGAACAGTTTGACGCGACGCCGGAGAGCGCGACCGTGTGGCTCCCAGCCGCCACGCCGCTGAATGTCACGCTGCCGTTGCTCTCGATCGCCTGATTCGCCGTCCCGTCCACGGTGACGGTATAACCGTCCGGGTCGGGGTCCGACCCCGTCGTCGCAGTGGTCACGTCGAGATCCCCGGTCGGGTCAACCGGCGGACCTTGACCGAAGCTCACACGCCAGATCCGTCCTCCCAAATCGTCGCTCACGAGCAGTGCCCCATCCGGCATTACGAGGAGGCCGACGGGGCGACCCCAGCGAGAGCCGTCGGCGAGCTGCCAGCCGGTGACAAAGTCGTCGATCGCCGCGGGCCGGCCGTTCTGCACCGCCACGCGCACGACCTTCGCGCCGGTGGGCACGTCGCGGTTCCACGAGCCGTGATAGGTCATGAACGCATCGCCCTGGTACTCGGCGGGGAAGGTGGCGCCCGTGTAGAACGCGAGCCCGAGGGGCGCCGAGTGTGCCTGGAACGTGAAGGCGGGCGGCTCCACGTCCGAGCAGTCGGCGTTCGGGTATTCGGGGTTCGCCTCGCCGGGGAGATAGCACTGTGGCCAACCGTACCACCTGCCGTCGCGCAGGATATTGAGGTGCTCGGGCGGCAGTTCGTCGCCCAGACCGTCGCGGTCGTTGTTGTTCGCCCAGAGTTCGCCCGTGGTCGGGTGGAACGCGAGGCCCACCGAATTGCGGAGCCCGGTGGCAAAGGTGTGCGGATTGGAGCCGTCGAGGTTGTAGCGGGTTACGGCCGCCCGGGGCGCCGCGTCGTCGCACACGTTGCACGAGGAGCCGATGGCGACGTAGAGCAGGTTATCGGGGCCGAAGGCAATCGTTCGCGTGACGTGGCCGCCGACCGGGAGGTTCGGGATGAGCATCACCGGTGTCGTCGCACCCGGATCGAGCCGCTGCACCGCGGTCTGCTCGGCGAAGTACATCGTGTCGCCGCGGAACGCGAGACCGAACGGATAGGACAGGCCGCTCAGGACGGTGCTCCTCGTGTTCGCAATGCCGTCGCCGTCCGCGTCTACGAGCCGGACGATTTCGCCATCAGTCGAGAGGGTGACGAAGACTGCGCCGCCGGGGCCGAGCGCGAGCGCGCGCGCGCCGTCGAGCCCCTCCGCAAAGAGATTGACCGCAAAACCGCTGGGAACGTAGAGCGTGTGGCCCGCAACCGGGACGGCATCGAGCGCGAAGGCAGGGCCTAGGTGAGCGCGGTGCTCGGATGTGACGGAGTCAGAGCAACCAAGAGCGAGCATCGCGGCGGCCACAAGCGCCAGAAGGCCACCGGACGTCGCTCGCCTGCACATAGGATCGCTCGCTGTGGAGTGGACGCTGCGTGTCGCCGGTCACACCGTTTCGCAAAGACTGGGCCACGGCGTGGCGGCGTCGCAGCAACCGGCGCGGCGACGAGCAGGATCGCGCGCGAGTGCGGGTGCTACGGCGCGCGCGCAGCAGATGCAGCAGTGCATCAATAACTAGCCAACAATGAGCTTTCGCATCTGATCCTTCCCGCTAGTGGAATTGATTCCTGCCCAAGGATACGACGAACGAGGCCACCTAGAATCGGCGGGCTAGCGGCCCACCACGGAATGCCGATAACGTTGTCCCCATGACTCGATCCCTTCTGCTCCTGACGCTCCTCGGTATCCCGCGCGTCGCGCGGGCCCAGGCCGACTCCGCTCGCACCGCGGTACCCGATCCCGTTGCCCAGCTCGTCGCGCGCCTCGATCTCGAGCGCTACAAGGCGACGATCAAGGGCCTCACCCAATTCGGCGACCGCCGCCAGGGCACCGACCGAAACCGCGCCGCTGTGGACTGGATCGAGGCTCAGCTGCGGAGCTACGGCTGCAGCAATGTCTCGCGCCTCAAGTACGACTATCAGCCTCCGGGTGCCCCCTCTCCCGAAGGGAGAGGGGGACAGGGGGTGAGGCCGGCGCGCGACACGACGCGCGCCTCGGGCGGCGGCCGCCTCCGCGGCATTCGCGCCCGCACCGGCGTCAACACCGATTCCTTGAAGCAGCCAGACCTGCGAGTGCGTGCGATCAACATGCAACCCACCACGCCAGGCGCGCGCGAAGAGGTCTACTGCACCAAGGTCGGCGCGACGCACCCCGAAGAGATGTACATCGTGGGGGGCCACATGGACGGGCACGGCTGGGGCGAAGCGGCCAACGATGACGGCTCGGGCACCGCGCTCGTCATGGAGCTGGCGCGCGTCTTCTCGAGCGCCGACGTGCGGACCGATCGATCGATCCGGTTCGTCCTCTGGAACAACGAAGAGACGGGCCTCAACGGGGCACGCGCCTACGTCGAACAGCGGCGCGCGCTGCAGGGCAAGGAAGATCCCCCGGGCTCGGGCAAGTATCCGGAACCGACCTGGTTGGGAATGATCCAGCACGACATGATGATGTTCGACCACGGCATGCCGCGCGCCGACGGCACCCTCGCGCCCGAGCAGCGGCCCGGAGCGGACGTGAACATCGAGTTCCAGTCGAGCGCCAAGTTCGCGGCACAGGCCCAGCAGCTGGCGTGGATCTTTCAGGTGGCCAACGAGAAGTACGCGACCGACTACCCGGCGACGGTGGGCGCCCACATGACGAACACCGACTCGGCGCCCTTCCAGGACTATGTGGCGGCGATCAGCCTGCGCGAAAACGAGCGCGGCACGCAGATCGGGGCGGGGTGGGACCCGAACTGGCACCAGCCCACCGACCTCTACACGACGTACAGCGACAAGGACTTTCGGCTCGGACTGAACGCCGCGCAAACGACGCTCGCGGCCGTCGCCGGACTTGTGGGCGCCACGATCAAGTAGCTATCGACCACCACTCGCCACGTCTGCCACCCACTTCTCCTCTCTCGGCTCGTCCGGCACCTGCATCCCGCGTGATAATGCCCACCGTATGAGCCACGACGGCCCTACCGGCCCGACATAGGTGTCTCGAGACCGGTAGGCCGAGTCCGCCAGCGCCCGCTCGAGTGTCACAAACCGATAGCCCCGGGCTTCGAGCCGGCTGAGAATCGTGCCCAAATGGTCGGCGTTGAGCTGATTGGCGTGCAGCAACAACACCAGCGGGATTTCCCGATCGAACAGCTGCTGCGAAAGCCGCTCCGAGTAGGCGAACGCGCTGTCCAGATGTCGCAGATACCCCGCCACCACTCGCGCCCTCAGAGCGGAATCGCCGCGCTCCTCAGCCACGACGTACGCGAGCGCATAGACCCACTCCTGATTGTCCACCGTGACCGGCGCAATGGTGTATCCATGCGCCGCGAGAAACCGCTCGACTCCGCGCCGATACGCGAGCGACCGGCCGGCGTGCAGCTGTGGATGACGGAAATAGCGATACGGCCGACCGGCGCGGTGCGCGAGCGCGCGCGTCACCTTCTCGCCACGCGTGATCCCCTCCAGATACTCAGCGAGCGGTGTCGTGTGCGCCCCGCGGTGGGCGAAGGTGTGGTTGCCCAGCTCGTGGCCCGCTTGCAGCCAGGCCTCGAGCAGCGCGACACGGCCCGAATCGAGGGCGTCGTTCACGTACAACTTTCGCTCGTTGACGAAACCCACCGCCGGCGCGTGGTGCTGGCGCAGGGTGGCGAGGAGGCGCTCGGTGACGCTCGCCCAGTCGCTCGACGCCGAGACCGCTACCACCGGCAGGTCATCGATCGTGATCGCGACGACACGGTCCCCTTCGGAACGGAGTGACGTCGCGCCATTCAGACAGACCAGGGTGAGGGCGAGCCAGATGTGAGCAAGGCGAGTCATCATGACTGCTCCAGGAGGCTTCGGAGAGTCTCGAGGTCCTTCTGCACGGTGTTCGCATCTTGATTGAACTGTCGCACCGAGACGCCCGGCTGTCGCAGAAGCGTAAAGATTACAGTGCTTCCAGCGCCGTTGGGAATGACCCGTATGGGATTGTGCACGGTGATCCCGGACGCCAAGACGACGTCGTGATCCGCCACGCCGAGGTCGTTGGGCGGCGCAAAGCGTACGCGCACACTCCCGATCGGGCCCTCCGCGACCCATTCGTTTCCGTCGCGCCGGATCTTGGTGCCGAGCCCCGCCGCCCACCGGGGGACATTCTCTCCGTTGGAAATGAAGGCGTAGACATCCCCCGGTGAGCGATGAATCGACACGCTGATGTTCTTGACCTCGAGGAGATCGTCCATGGATGATCCTCCGACACTGGCCCAAACGGCGAGCGCCACCATCGCGAGCGCTTTCACTTCGGCGACCCTGGTGCGCTGTTTTGCCCGTTCAGGAACGGCAGCACCGTGGGCACCAGGGCGGGTGACAAGGCCATTTCGTAGTGCGTGAGGTTGGGGAGAATCGCGAGGCGATTCCGCCCCATGTGCTCGCGCTGCCAGCCGGCATCGCGCAGGCCCTCGCCGAGCAGCTGATAGAACCGCACGATGTGCTCGGGGCGCATCATGTCGTGATCGCCGTAGACGAGCAGCACCGGGCCCTTGAGCTTCTTCACGTCCTCCGACCAGTCGTAAGCCGTGCGCATCCAGGCGCCCATCTGGTCGAGCAGGCGCGGAAAGTCCTGCGGCCGCGGCGCGATGGCGACGTACGACTTATACATCGGCGTCTCTTTCATGGCGTCCGCCATCGCCGCTCCCACCGCCGCCTGTTGTGGCAACATCTCGGGGAAGAACCCGTCCTGCGCGAACGGTGTCGAGACCAATACCAAGCGGCGCACGGCGCCCGGATGCTGGATGGCCATGCGCAGGGCCACGCCGCCGCCCATGGAATAGCCCAGGACGTCGACGCTGTCATAGCCGAGCTGCTTCACGACTGTGGCCATGTCGTCGCCCATCGCCGGGAGGCTGATCGGCCGGTCCCCCGCCCCCAGCGCCGTCCGGCCGTGGCCATGCAGATCCACGGCGATCACCAGCCGGCCCTTCGCGAACTCCGGCAGCCCGGGTTCGAACATGTCGATGGAGCCGAGCCCGCCGTGGAGGAGCAGCAACGGCTGCCCCCGGCCGTGGATCTCGTAGTAGTAGTTGACGCCGTTCGCCGGGACATACCCCGTGCGCACGGGCTTCGAACGTCCCTGCGCGGCTCCCACCGAGGGGAGCGCGAGCAGGGCGGTTATGGCAAGGCTGATTGTGGCGCGCATGATTCTCTCCTTTGCAGATACGACGTATGATGTGTGCTGAAATCGACACCCCTTGCTGGCCAGGAGGTAGCCATGATCGATCGCCGAGCGTTTCTCCAGAACGCAGGGCTGACCGCGGCCGCCGTCGCCCTGCCGCCGCACTTCCGGACGCAGCAGTCCGATCTCACACCGATCTTTGCCCAGATCGAACGCCGCCACGACGAAACCGTGCAGCGCCTCCAGGAATGGATGCGCCAGCCGTCGATTGCGGCCGAGAATCGCGGCGTCAACGAGGGCTGCGAGCTGACGATGCGCTTGCTGCGCGAGGCGGGGTTCCAATCGGTCGCAAAAGTCCCGAGCGACGGGCAGCCCGGCATCTTCGCCACACTCGACGCCGGCGCTCCGCGCACGCTCGGGCTCTACTTCATGTACGACGTGAAGCAGGTGGATCCCGCCGAGTGGTCGTCGCCGCCCTGGGACGCCGCCCTCGTGGACAAACCCGGCCTTGGCAAGGTCGTCATGGGCCGCGGCGCGGTGAACCAGAAAGGTCCTGAGGCGTCGTTCCTCGCCGCGCTGCATGCAATCCGCGGCGCCGGCCGCAAGCTCCCCGTCAACCTCGTCCTCGTCGCCGAGGGCGAAGAAGAAATCGGCTCGCCGCACTTTCCGCAGATCGTCCGGCGACCCGAGGTGCTCGCCGCGCTGCAGCGCTGCGCCGGGATCTTCATGCCCTCGGCGTCGCAGGGGCTCGACGGCCAGGTCACCATCACGCTCGGCGCGAAAGGCGTGATCGAGGTCGAGCTCGTCTCGACCGGCGAACGCTGGGGCCGTGGGCCGCGCCAGGACATTCACTCGAGCAATAAGGCCCGCGTCGACAGCCCGGCGTGGCACCTCGTACAGGCGCTCGCGACGCTGGTGTCAGCCGACGGCAACGATCCCGCCATCGACAACTTCACCGACAAAACCCGGCCCCTCTCCGCCGATGAAAAGGCAATGATCGCCGTCGCGGCCGCGCGCCTGGACGAGAACGCCGCCAAGCGTCTGCTCGGCGTCCAGCGCTGGGTACGCGACGCGAGCTGGACCGAGGCCTTGGAGCTGCTCATGGGCCGCCCCACCGTCAACATCGAGGGCTTGGTGGGCGGATACACCGGTCCCGGCGGCAAGACGATTCTGCCGCATCGCGCCGTCGCGAAGCTCGACTTGCGCCTCGTGCCCGACATGACGGCCGCAGACGCGCTCGCCGCGCTCAAGGCACACCTGGCGAAGCGCGGCTTCGGCGACATCGAGGTCAACATGACGGGCGGCTACGATCCCACGAGCACGCCCCGAGACGCGATGGTCATTCGGGCGCAAGAGGCGGTGTACCGGCGGGCGCAGATCGACCCGATTCTCCTGCCCCGGAACGCCGGCTCCTGGCCCGGCTTTGTCTTCACGGGCGATCCGCTGCGGATGGCAGCGGGGCATTTCGGACTCGGCCACGGCAGCGGCGCGCACGCCCCCGACGAGTACTACGTCATCGCATCGACGAATCCGAAAGTGCAGGGGATCGACGGCGCCGTGCGCTCGTATGTGGAGTACTTGTACGAGGTGGCGCGGGCGAGGTAGGGCGAGTCCACATCCCTCGCGATGGATTGACACGGGCGGCGCTGGGATGGTACTACTCGGCAGTCACCGGGGAGCTATCATGCGCGACGAAATGGGATCGTTCCGTGTGGACATCGAGATCGAGATCCCCGCGCGCCCCGGGGAGCGGCGCACACTTACGTCGGTGCTCGTGGACACGGGTGCCGAGCTGTCGTGGGTGCCTGCCGTCATACTGGACTCGCTCGGCATCGCGCGCCACGACCAGTGGCGATTCCGGCAGGCCGACGGGAGCATCATCGAACGGCAGGTCGGCGGCGCGTTCGTCCACCTGGCGGGCAAGCAGACCACCGACGACCTCGTCTTCGGGGAGCCGGGCGACCTCGTGTTGCTCGGTTCACGCACGCTCGAAGGGCTCAACTTCCGTGTCGAGCCCGTTACCAAACGCTTGGTGGACGCGGGACCGGCACCTGCTGCGGCCGTCGCCTGACGGCGGTGCTCGAGAGTCCTACCCGCCCGCGATGGCGCCGACGATCAGCAACGGCTCCTCGCCGGACGCCACCGCGCCGGGCAACACCGCGTCCGCGGGCTCGTGCGTCAGATCCCGGGCGCAGGCGAAGAATCGCAGGAACGGCCGGCGCTGCGCGGTCACGTGGTCGCGGATCGTCCCGCGCAACATCGGATAGCGGGCTTCCAGGGCATCGAGCACCGCCGCCCGCGTGAGCGGCACCGCCGCCGGGACGTCGAGCGTCACCTCATCCGCGACCCGCGCCAGAGTCCGCAGGTGCGGCGGCAGCACCACGCGGATCACGGCAGCGCCTGCACCTCGACCGACAGAACCGCGGGAAGATCGCGCACGATCGGCGTCCAGCTGTCGCCGCCGTCGGCCGACGCGTACACCTGACCCCCGGTGGTGCCGAAGTACACGCCGCACGGCTCGAGCGTGTCCACGCACATCGCATCGCGCAGCACGTTCACGTAGCAGTCACGCTGCGGCAGCCCCTTGCTGAGGGCCTCCCACTCGTTGCCGCCGCTCCTGCTGCGGTACACGCGCAACTTGCCCTCGGGGGGATAGTGCTCGGCGTCGCTCTTGATGGGGACGACGTAGATGGTCTCGGGCTCGTGGGCGTGCACGTCGATCACGAACCCGAAGTCGCTGGGCAGATTGCCGCTGACTTCCCGCCATGAGTCGCCACCGTCGTCCGAGCGCATGACGTCCCAGTGCTTCTGCATGAACAGCACGTTGGGCCGCGACGGGTGCAGCGCCAGGCGGTGCACGCAGTGGCCGACTTCGGCGGTGGACTCGGGGATGTACTGTGAGTGCAAGCCGCGGTTGATGGGCCGCCAGGTGTCACCCCCGTCATCGCTGCGGAAGGCGCCCGCCGCCGAGATCGCGATGTACAGGCGTCTCGAGTTGCTCGGATCGATCAGGATGGTGTGGAGGCACATGCCGCCGGCGCCCGGCTGCCACTTGGGCCCAGTGCCGTGGCCGCGCAGGCCCGCCAGCTCCTGCCACGTCGTGCCGCCGTCGCTCGTGCGGAACAACGCCGCGTCTTCGACGCCCGCGTAGACGGCGTCCGGGTCCGTGAAGGACGGCTCGAGATGCCACACGCGCTTGAACTCCCAGGGGTGCTGCGTCCCGTCGTACCATTGGTGCGTGGTGAGCGGTTTGCCGCTCTCGGGCGAGACGTCGTACGCGAACTTGTTGCTCTCGCCCTGGGGCATCTGGCCGGGCTCCTGCGTCACGCCTCCGCCCGGCGCTTCCCAGGTCTTCCCGCCATCGCAGGAGCGTTGGATGACCTGGCCGAACCATCCGCTGGTCTGTGACGCGTACAACCGATCCGGGTCGGCGGGCGATCCTTTCAGGTGATAGATCTCCCAGCCGGCGAAGTGCGGGCCGCTGATGTCCCAGCGGCGGCGCGTGGCGTCCGCCGTCAGAATGAAGGCTCCCTTGCGCGTGCCGACCAGTACGCGTACGCCGCTCATGCCGTAACTATAAAACGCCCCCCATGACTCAGCTAGCCGCGCTAGGGGGTGTTCATTGCGGCGTCCCAACCTCCACTTCAATATTGCGAACCCATGGCCACCCACCGTCGCACAACGAAGCTCTCGGGGGACCCACCGCCGACCGTTTACAGCTCCGAGAGCGAGCGGAGCTACAGCCTGCACAAACTCGTGGGGAGGGGAGGCTTCGGGGAAGTCTATCTCGCCACGCCGCACCCTCGCGGTGCGCTACCGCCACAAGTCTGCGTCAAACTCACCGATCGCCTCTCGCCCTGGCTGCGCGAGGCGTACTTCGCAGAGCTCCTCTACCGCGAGCCGCGCGCGCTGCGCGTCCTGGATCGATTTGCCGTCGTCGACGGCGCACGCACCCGGTACTGCCTGGTCATGGAATACGCGGAGCATGGCGATCTCGGCGCCTGGCTCGAGCGCAAAGGGCCTCAGTCCGAGCGCCTCGTTCGCCGGGAGATTGCCGGGATCCTCCGGGTGCTCGACGCGCTGCACCGGGGACAGGCGCTCCACCGCGACCTGACGCCGTTCAATGTGTTCGTGTGCGAAGGCGAGCAACTGAAGCTCGGCGACTTCGGGATCGCGACGCACCAGCTCAGCCGTCGCGGCGTCACCGCCGACGCGTTCAATTTATTCAACGTGCCTAATGAGATCGCGTGGGGGAGGGTGCGACGCTGGCAGCAACGCGACGACATCTACCAAGTCGGGTTGATTGCCGTCATGGTGCTGCGTGGCGACACCACCAGCCCGATTCGCAGCCGTGACGTCCGTACGTTGCCCTGCAGTGATCACCTCAAGGAAGTCATTCACCGTTGCCTGGGGGTGCGCGGGAAGCGCTACGAGTCCGCGGCCGAGCTGATCGCGGCACTCGCGCATCCCCGCACGGAACCGCGACTCGGCCGCGTGGGGAGTCTTGCGGGCAAGCGCCTCTCGTTCACGGGCTTCCTGAGCCGGCCGCGCAGCGAAGCGATCAGGGCCGCCAAGAAGGCCGGGGCGATCGTGCAGGCGAAACCGGGTCGCACGACGGACGTGCTGGTCCGGGGCCGCGCCAACGTGCTGCAGATTGCCGGCGCCGGAGGCGGCACGAAGCTCATGGAAGTCGGCCGCCTCGCGGCGCGAGGGCACGTCGTGAAGGTGATCGGCGACAAGCAGTTTTGGAAGCTCGTCAAGTCACGACGTCGCTGATCTACCTGTTGGCCGTATTGTCCAGACACGTCGTGGATGTGGCGGGGCAGGTCGTCGTGGGTGCGACCGTGATGTTCCCCCTCGCGCCGATCGTATAGACCCTTCCTGCCACAAACGACACGCCGGGCCTGGTGATCTTGTTGGACGTCGAGTCCGTGTACCGCACGGCCAGGTTGTACACGCCGCCCGGCAGCGCCATGAATGCGCCCGCTCCCTTGTACGCTACCGGTCCGCCGACGACGAAGACGACGCCCGAGTCGGGCGGCGCGGTCTTCGTTGCGTACAACGTCAGCGAATTCGCGTTGAAGATCGCGTGAACGAATCGGACGTGCGCGACGGAATAGTCGATCTGGGGCACGAACGCGTCTTCCACGATGAACGCATCCACGGTCTTGGGAGCATAGATCCCGCTCTGATAGAACGAGTAGGATTTCCCCTCCTCCAGTGTCGTGGGCAGATTGGAAATCGCCGTGTCGTGGTCCGTCGCCCCCGCGATCCGGCCGGACAGGGTATACTGGCCCGCCCCGATCGCCGTGTAGAACCCGCCCGCCCCCACGCCGCCGTACGCCACTCCGACGGTCGATTCCAGTCCGGTAGCGGAGAGGACCGCCGTCATCTTCCGGCTGCCGGCGTAGAAGTTCACGGCGGGGGTGCCCACGCCGAAATTGAAGAACTTGATCTGGGCGCCGGCCGGGACCGGTCCCGAGATGTCTTGCACGGTGTTCTTTTCGTACCAGTCGCACGAGGAGAGCACGACGGCACAGAGCAGCGCGGCCAGCGATCCGGGTCTGTTCATTGGTCGGGTCACGGTTGAATGATCCACATCGGCACGGTGTGATAATTCGCGTCCAGGCCGCCGATGGCCTGGAGGCCCGGACGGTTCCAGACATACTCGGAGTTGTACCGCGGCCGGACGCGCTGCACCACCAGGCCGCCGTTGTCGGGATAGGGGTTCGTGGGAGGCGCGAAGCCGCGGAACACCTGAAGACCGCTCACCGGATCGAGGTCGGTGTAGTGATAGCGGCGCATGTCCAGCCACATCTCGTCATGTCCCCACGCGAATTGCGCGATCACCTTCTGGGACCTGATGTGCGACAACTTCAGGACGGCAGGAACCACCTGCGGGGATGCCAGGAAGGTCGATTTCTCGGTCGCAGTGATCTGAGGGGGCGTCTGGCCGGCAGCGAGGTTCCGGGAGTTCACGAAAGCGATGTGGGACGAGATGCCGTTCGCGTACGCCGTGAGGGCGAGCGCCTGATTGCCCATCCGCAGCGCCGCTTCGGCTTTGATAAACTGGAGCTGTGCATACGTCATCGCGGGCATCTTCGCCCGATCGTCGAACAGATACCGACCCGGAGCTTGCAGCCCGCCCGCGCCCGGATAGCCGTAGAAATTGTTAGGCTGTTGCGCCGTCGTGAGCGCCCCGAAGTTGACGACGTTCACGTCGAGACCGCGGTACTGCCCGTCGGGCGACGGCGACAGCATGCGCGCCATCCGCGGGTCCACCACACCGAACTGGGTGCTGTCCATCAGGCCGACGATGAAGTTGGTCTGCCGGTAGTTGGTGATGTTGTCTCGGGTGCGTCCCCAGAAATTGCGGTCGTCGTTGTTCGTGTTGGGATACGTCAGCAGCGCATCGTCGGCGTTGCTCACAAACGACGAATCGATGTGGGCGATCACCGCGGCCGGGTCGTACAACGACGCCTTGTTGGAATAGTGATTCAGGTGCAGTGCCATCAGTCCGTGGGCGAACTTGAGCCACTTCGTGCGGTCTCCGTTATAAATCTTGTCGCCCTTGGCGAGGTACGCCGCGTCGACGAGTCCATCCGTCCGCCTGAGCAACACCATCGCGCTGTCCAGCAGGCGCTCGACCTCCTGGTACGCGTACTCCTGCGTATCGTAGTCGAACGTTGTCCTGTACTGGTCGAAGGCTTCCTGGATGACGATCTCGCCGTGGTAATCGGTCAGCACCTGCCAGCCCCACGCCTTGAGGATCATCCCGACGCCCAGGAGATCCCAGCGCTCTTCGGCCTGTGCCTTGGCGTTCATGTCGATGAGATTCTGTCCCAGACTCCAGTAGACGTCGCGCCACTGCTGCGCGCCGTTGTCGCTGCCGGGATCGTACCCCATTCGGTCCCAGGTACTCAGCGCGGTCACGCCGACGGTCAGAAACCATTGCTGCGTGTACCGGCCGATGAAGCGGCCATCGAGCTGCGGCGACGTCACCATCCAGTGCAGCATCGGCGGCAGGTAGGTGTTCGCCGCTACACTGGGCGGCGCGTTGGGATTGGTGTTGACGTCCAGGAAGTCGTGGCACGCAGTCGCCGAACTCAATGCCGCCACGAGAAGTACCGCGGAGATGGTTTTCATGGTCAGAACCCCACTCGCATGCCGAAATTGAAGCCGCGGGGCATGGGGAAATTGCCGAAGTCGATGCCGACTCCCCCCGAACCACCTACCGCGGCGCTGTTGCCGTTCACGATCGGATCCATTCCCGTGTAATTGGTGATC
>Ga0184621_10000160_pt1 | contig 13389 bp, 15 predicted proteins | sample PLM1_30_b1_FD_133144 | JGI IMG/M metagenome (GOLD analysis project Ga0184621, IMG submission 133144) | Groundwater sediment microbial communities from an aquifer in East River, Colorado, USA - PLM1_30_b1 | ecosystem: Environmental > Terrestrial > Soil > Riparian zone | place: USA: East River...
CAGCGCTCGAAGCCGAGGCTGTCGACCACCGACACGCAGACGCGCTCGAGCAACTCGTCCACGCCGATCCCTCCCTGGGCGGCGCCGCGCGCGAGGTCGTATAAAGCGCGTAGCTCGGGCGTCAGCTCGCGCACCGGGGGAAGATTAGCGCCGGTTCCGGGCGGACGAGGTGGATTTTTTGGCACTGAGAGTTTTCCTCACACGACGAGTACCCAGCCCGGTGCATTCCGAACTGGACCGGCTTTTCGACCTCCGCGTCCACGATTCGGAGCGTCCGCCGGACCGCTCGGAGCTCCTGGCGGGCGCGAGAGGCTGCTCGGGTCTCGTGACGATGCTGAGCGATCAGGTCGACGAGGAGCTGCTCGCCGCCGCGGGCGACGGCCTCCGGGTCGTCGCGAACTACGCCGTCGGTTACGACAACGTCGACCTGGACGCCGCGACGCGGCGTGGGGTTATCGTCGCGAACACGCCCGACGTGCTCACTGAGGCGACGGCCGAGCTCGCGATCGCACTCATGCTCGGCCTCGCCCGGCGCGTTAGCGAGGGCGACCGGTTTCTGCGCTCCGGCGTGAGGTGGGACTGGGCGCCCACCTTCATGCTCGGCTCCTCGCCGCGCGGGCGCAAACTGGGGATCGTCGGGCTCGGGCGAATCGGCGGCGAGGTCGCCCGTCTCGGCCGGGAACTCGGGATGCGCGTCGTCTACACGTCGTCCGGCGGGCCGCGCCCCTCTCCGTACGAATGGCTGCCGCTGGCGGAGCTCTTGGAGTGCTCGGATATCGTCAGCCTCCACTGTCCGCTCCTCCCCGAGACGCGGCACCTGATCGGACGGGAGGAGCTTCGCGCCATGCGGCGAGACGCCTTCCTGGTCAATACGGCTCGCGGGCCGATCGTCGCCGAGGACGCCTTGGTCGAGGGGCTCGTCGGAGGGGAGATCGCCGGCGCGGCGCTCGACGTCTTCGAGCACGAGCCGGCGGTGCACGAGGGGCTCCTCGGCCTGGATAACGTCGTGCTGACACCACACCTCGGGAGCGCGACCCACGAGACGCGGACGGCCATGGGGATGCTCTGCGTCTCCGCCCTCAAGAGCGTTCTCCTCGAGGGCCGGGTTCCGGAGAACGTCGTGAACCGGCAAGTGGTGTCCTCGCTATCCTGAATCGACGTGGGGTTCGAGCAGCTTGAAGACCTCAACTCGGGTTTTGTCCGGGAGCTCTTCTTCCAGTATCTAAATTCGCCGGAGTCGGTCGACCCGGCCTGGCGTGCCCTCTTCGAAGCGGCTCCACCGGACCTGCTCGAGGGCGACCCGCTCGTCCAGCGCATCCGGGAGCTGTATCCAGCGCTCGGAGACAGCGGCAACGGTGCAGCGACGGCGGTCGGCACCGTGACCGAGACCCACGTCGACGAGACGCTCCTCGGCGCTGTTGGGGCTGCGATGGCGCTTGTGAAGGCACATCGGATGCACGGCCACAACGCTGCTCGCCTCGACCCGCTCGGAACCGACCCTCCAGGAGACCCGGCGCTCGACCCGGAGCGCCTGCAGCCGAGGCTGACGCCGGAGCTCCAGGCGAAAGTGCCGGCGAATGTCCTGCGTCTCTACGTCCCGGGCGACACGCTCGCCGAGGCGCTTCCGCGCCTGCGCGAGACCTACTGCGGGACGATGGCTTACGAGATCGAGCACATCTCGAGCCACGAGGAGCGGGTGTGGCTCCGCCGGGCGATCGAATCGGGCCGCTACCACCAGGAGTTCTCACCCGATGAGAAGAAGCTCCTGCTGACGCGCCTCTCGGAGGTCGAGGGCTTCGAGCGCTATCTCAGACGGGCGTTCCTGGGGCAAAAGCAATTCTCGATCGAGGGCCTGGACGCAATGGTCCCGATGCTGGACGAGGCGATCGAGTTGTCCTCGGCGGACGGCGCCCGGAAGGTCCTTCTCGGCATGGCGCATCGCGGCCGTCTGAGCGTGATCGCGCACACGGTCGGGCGCCCCTACGACGTGATCCTCCGCGAGTTCGAGGGCGAGCGGCTGCTCGAGGCGGTAGCTTCGGATCCGGAGGGCGGGACGGGAGACGTCAAGTACCACTACGGATCGCACGGGACGCGAAAGACGGCCAGCGGCGACGTGGAGGTGGAGCTCGCGTCGAATCCGAGCCACCTCGAGTTCGTCGACCCGGTGGTCGAGGGGTCGACGAGGGCTGCGCAGACCGATCACGAGTCCCCCGAGGGGCGGCATGATCCGAGCGTCGCACTCTCGGTCCTGATCCACGGCGACGCTGCCTTCCCGGGCGAGGGCGTGGTCGCGGAGACGCTGAACCTCGAGTCGCTGGAGGGGTACTCGACGGGCGGGACTTTGCATTTGATCGCGAACAATCAGCTTGGGTTCACGACCGACCCGTCCGAGGGGCGCTCGACCCGCTACTCGAGCGACCTCGCCAAGGGCTTCGACATCCCGATCGTCCACGTGAACGCCGACGACGCGGAGGGCGCGGTGCACGCAATCAGGCTCGCGATGGCCTTCCGCGCGGAGTTCGGCCACGACGTCGTCGTCGACCTCGTCGGCTACCGGCGCTTCGGGCACAACGAGGGTGACGAGCCCGCTTACACCCAGCCGCTCATGTACGAGAAGATCGAGAGCCATCCGACCGTGCGCGAGCAGTACGCGGACGCGCTGGTCGAGGCAGGCGTGATCACTCGCGCGGAGGCCGATGCCCTCGTGGAGGAGGTCCAGGCCAGGATGAAGGCCGCGCACGAGCAGTTGCGTGAGACGCTCGAGGCCGGCGGGGGCGTACCGCAGAAGGAGCGGCGTCTTGGCCGCGTCGGCAGCGAGCAGCCGGAGACGCGCGTTCCTCGGGAGACGCTCGAGCTGCTGAACCGCGAGCTTCTCGCCGTCCCGGACGGCTTCACGGTCCACCCCAAGCTCGCGAAACAGCTCGAGCGTCGGCTCGAGACGCTGGGCGACAAAGGTGGGATCGACTGGGCGCAGGCTGAGGCGTTCGCCATTGGCTCCCTGGCCCGCGAGGGGACGCCGGTGCGGCTGACTGGCCAGGACACTGAACGGGGCACGTTCGCGCACCGCCACCTCGTCCTGCACGACGCGAAGACGGGCAAGACGTGGACTCCGATCCAGCACCTCTCGGGCGCCGAGGCTCCGATCGAGATCTACAACTCGCCGCTCTCCGAGGTGGGCGCGCTCGGATTCGAGTACGGCTACGCGGTCGCGACGCCCAACGCCCTCGTCCTCTGGGAAGCGCAGTTCGGCGACTTCGTGAATGCGGCGCAGGTGATTGTCGACCAGTTCGTCGTCTCCGGGCTCTCGAAGTGGGGCCAGACGTCACGGATCACGCTGCTTCTCCCTCACGGCTACGAAGGAAATGGGCCGGAGCACTCCAGCGCGCGGCTCGAACGCTTCATGCAGATGGCGGCACAGGAGAACATCCGGATCGTGAACGCCACGACGGCTGCTCAGTACTTCCACGTGCTCCGCCGCCAGGCGCTTCATCCCAAGGCACGTCCGCTCATCCTCTTCACGCCGAAGAGCCTGCTCCGGTTGAAGCAGGCGACGTCGCGGGCCACCGACCTCACCGAGGGATCCTTCCAGCCTCTCCTCGACGACCCGCGGCTGGACGAAGAGGCGCGCCGCCAGACCCAGCGCCTCATCTTCTGCACCGGGAAGATCTACTACGACATCGTCGGTCACGAGGAGCTGGAGAGCGCGGAGCGGGTCGCAGTCGCGCGCCTCGAGCAGCTCTATCCGTTCCCGGTCGCGCAGTACGACGAGCTTCTCTCCCGCTATCCCAACCTCCGCGAGGTGCTGTGGGTCCAGGAGGAACCGCAGAACATGGGCGCCTGGCGCGCCGTTCGCCATCGCCTAGAGGAAGGGCTTCCGGCAGAGGTGGACCTGCGCTACTGCGGCCGGGCCTGGCGGGCCAGCCCCAGCGAGGGCTATCCGACAGCGCACCTGCTCGAGCAGGACCGCATCGTCAGCGAAGCGTTGGATCTCTAGCCCGGGAGATCAGTAGGCCCAGGGAGGGCGGTCGGGCGGCTCGTACGCGTCCGACTCGACTCGCGCCTGCACGTCTTCGTCCGAGCGGGGCTCATCCGGGTGGGCCTCGGCGATGTGATCGCGTAGCGCCGCGGCGAGCTGTTCGTCGTCCCTGGCCGCGACCAGCTCCTCGCACCAGCAGCGCACGACACGCATCGCCGGAGCCTACAGTCGCGGGCGCGCAGCCTAGGCTGGCATGGTGACGCCCCGCTCGCCGGGCGTCCTTGGAGCCGCGGGCGTCGTGCGCGCATGCTCGGGAAGACGCTCGGAGAGCGTGAGTGCGCCGAGCCCGGCGACCGCGACGAGGGCTGCGGCACCTGCCCAGAGCCCGGTGGGCGAGGCGGCGAGGAGGAAGCCCCCGATCGCCGGGCCGACCGTCATGCCGAGCTGGAAAGACAGGGTCAGGAGACCCATGTAGCGGCCGAGCATGTGGGGTGGGGCCAGATCGGCCACGAGCGGGCCGATCACCGTCGCGTGGAGGCACTCGCCGATTCCGTAGACGATCCCGGCCACCCCGATCACGACGGCCGCCATGGCCGCATGGAACCAGAGCCCGCCGCCGAGCACCACCATGGAGCCGATCGCCCAGCACGCGGCGGCGCCCGCGAGGACGCCGAGTCGCTTGCTGCCCTCGAGCGCCCGCGCGAGCGGAAGCTGCACGATCACGATGAAAAGGGTATTTGCGAGGAAGATCAGCCCGAGCATGCTCTCAGTGACGCCGGCTTCGCCCTTCGCAAAGACCGGCATGACGACGGCGAGCAGCGCGTAGCCGACCGCCACGAATACGGTGTTCACGACCATGAGCCTGAGCAGCACGGGGCTCCGAAGAACGTCCCGATATCTGCCCCGGTCCAGGTGAAGCGTTGCTCCTGACGGGTCCCGGGGAAGCGCGAGCGTCGCGATCGCCGCCGGGAGGAGCGAGCCGGCAGCGATCAGGAAGACGATAGTGAAGCTGCCAGGCTTGTCGGTCGTGGCGACGAGGCCGCCGATGAGTCCGCCGATCCCGAAGCCCGCATTGACGCTTACGCGTTGCAGCGCGTAGGCGGCGTGCCGGCGCTCCGGGGCCGTCAGGGCCGCGATCAGGCTCGACACGGTCGGGTGTATACCTCCATAACCGGCGCCGGCAACGGCTGCGAGCGCGAAGGCTTGCCACGGCTCCCGGACGAGCGGGAACGACGCCAGGGCGGCGGCGGCGAGGAGGAGCGATCCGAGGAGCGCCGGGCGCGTCCCCAGGCGGTCGACGAGGGCGCCCGTGACCGGGCCCGAGGCGATCCCCATGCCCGTGAGCAGCGCCGCCACGAGCCCCGCGACGCCGAGCGAGAAGCCGCGGACGTCGTGCAGGTAGATGACCGAGTAAGGGAGAACGCTGCCGTAGCCGACGGCGGTGGCGAGGGACACGCTCTGGACGAGCCACACCGATGCGGGCAGTTTCGGGTCCAGTGCCCGAAGGGATCTCGTTGCGGCGAGCACGACTTTAGGCATCGGCAATGGAAGCCGAGAGGATAAGAGTCAAGGCCGGATGCAACCATCCCTCGGGCCGGATCGTCCAACGTTCCGAACCGGGAGCTTTCCCGGGAGCGAAAAATGGAGACTCAGCAATGAGCCGAGCGCACATGCTTGCGAATCTCGGAGGGGTGATCGTGCCCTTCCTAGCCTTCCTGGTCGCCGTCGTCCTGCTCTGGAACACGGTGGTCGGCTGGACGGACATCGCCATCCTCACGGTCGGCTACCTCCTGACAGGAATCGGGATCACCGTCGGGTTCCACCGCCTGCTCACGCACCGCTCCTTCAAGACGTACGGAGGCATCCGCTACGCGCTGGCGGCGCTCGGCTCGATGGCTGTCGAGGGGCCCGTGCTCGCCTGGGTTTCGGACCATCGCAAGCACCATCAGTTCTCGGACCGCGAAGGCGACCCACACTCACCGCACCTCGCCGAGGGGGCGCGGCCGGTCGCCGTTCTGAAAGGGCTTTTCCATGCGCACGTCGGTTGGCTCTTCGTCGAGGAGGGCCGGGCCAATACTCACCGCTACGCCCCCGACCTCATGGCCGACCGCGGCATGCGCATCGTCGACCGCACCTTTCCCTGGCTGGTGGTCGTCTCGCTGGTCGTCCCCTTCGGAGCCGGCTACCTTCTGAGCGGGTCGCTCTGGGGAGGGTTCACCGGGCTCCTGTGGGGCGGGTTCGTCCGGATTTTCGTGTTGCATCACGTCACGTTCTCGATCAACTCGATCTGCCATCTGTGGGGCACCCGCCGTTTCCGGTGCGACGACGAGTCCCGGAACGTCTTTTGGCTCTCGATTCTCTCGTTCGGCGAGGCCTGGCACCACAATCACCACGCCTTTCCCACCTCAGCGTTCCATGGACTGAAACGCTGGGAGGTCGACCCGGGCGGGCTCTTCATCGCCACCCTCGAGCGCTTCGGGCTCGCCTGGAACGTCGTGCGGATCACGCCCGAGCGCCAGGAACGGAAGGAAGTCGCCTCCAACACCGCATAGCGGTTGCCTGTCGTCGCGGCGCCGTTCTAGAGTGCCCCCGTGAGTTTGTACGACTGGCTTCTCTTCCTCCACGTCCTGGCGGCCTTTGCAGCCGTGGCCTCCGTCGTCGTTCTCAGCGCAATTCTGGCTGCGACCTGGCGCTCGGCCGGCGTCGTGGACGCGGGGCCATTCCTCCGGATGTCGAGGCTCGGTAGCAGGCTGTGGGACGTCGGCGGCATGGGGACGCTGATTTTTGGGATCTGGCTCGCCGTCTACGTCGAGGGCTACGAGCTTTGGCACGGTTGGATCCTCGCCGCGCTCGTCCTCTGGGCGGTCGCCGCGGCCGCCGGCGTGCGGGTGGGTGCGGGCTTCCGCCGCGCTTTCGGAGCCGACGCCGGGCACGGTGAGCTCGGGGGCTCGATCCGAAGCCAGCGCGCCCTCATCGTCCACGCGGTCATGGCGCTCGCGGTCGCAGCCCTTCTAGTCGTGATGATCTACAAACCGGGCGCATGACGATCGCACTCATTAGACCCGACGATTGGAACTTCCCCCTGCTCTTGCATGTCGGGGGCGCAATGCTCCTCGTCGGGTCGCTGGTGACGGTGGCGGCACTGTTTCTGCTCGCCTGGCGCGGCGATTCACCGGGACTCATCCGCCTCGGGTTCCGAACGCTCCTGATCGCGGCGCTCCCGTCGTACGTCCTCATGCGCGTGGGGGCCGAGTGGATCAACTCGAAGGAGAACATCCCGGACGAGGCCGACTGGATCGGCATCGGCTACATCACTGCGGACGGGGGCCTGGTTTTCCTTCTCATCTCGACGATCCTCGCGGGGGTCGCAGCGCGCCGGGCGGGCCGCCACCCCGGCGGCGGCGGCACGCTCGGGCGGGTCGTAACGGTTCTGACGCTCGTCGTCCTGGCCGCGTACCTCATCGCCGTCTGGGCGATGACGACGAAGCCCGGCTGACCCGTCGGGTCCGCCACACTTAGAGGGTGAGCCAGACCATTGCGGCACCCGTCGAGGTCGAGGTCCCCTCGGACGAGGACGAGATCGTCCGCGACAAGCCCTGGATCGTCATCGTCTGGAACGACCCGATCAACCTGATGTCCTACGTGACGTTCGTCTTCCAGAAGCTCTTCGGCTACGGCAAGGAGGAAGCGACCCGCCTGATGCTCGAGGTGCACAACGACGGCAAGTCGGTCGTCTCGAGTGGCGCGCGCGAGAAGGCCGAGCACGACGTCGCGCGCCTGCATGCCCACGGGCTCTGGGCCACCATGCGGCAGGATTAGATGGTCGACCACGCCGATTGCCGGCCAACCATCTGATGTTCGTCCCTCGGCCCGTCGAGCGGATGGAGGATGGCCGGTTCGAGGTGCGGCTCTCCGGCCAGGAGCGTTCCCTTCTGCGTGGCCTTCCGGCTGCCCTGGACGACCTGATCGTTGCGGAGCCGGGCGACCCGTCGCTCCGGCGGCTCTTCCCGCCGGCCTATGAGGACGCGGAGCTCGAGGCCGAATACCAAGGGCTCGTGGGAGAAGAGCTCCTGGGCGGCCACCGCGCTTCCCTCCTCGCTCTCGCGGAGACGGTCGACCACGAGCATGTGAGCGAGGAGGAGCTCCACGCCTGGCTCTCCGCCCTGAACGACCTGCGGCTCGTGCTCGGCACACGCCTCGGCGTCACCGAGGAGACGTACGAGGACGGCATCGACGAGGCGGATCCCCAGGCCGACGACCTGGCGCTCTATGCGTATCTGACCTGGCTCCAGGACGGGATACTCGAAGCGCTGATCTAGGGTTCGGGTTGCTCGGGCCTGGAAGACTCGCTTACGTATCCAAACGGCGCACAGGAAGGGGCAGCATGGCGGGAAAGGCAGACTTCACGGAGCAGGAGTGGGAGACGTTGCACAAGGGGGTAACAGGCGCGGGGCTGCTCGTGTCGGTGAGCGACCGGGGCTTCTTCGACAGCTTCAAGGAGGTGGGAGCGCTCGCGAAGCACCTGGCGGGGGCGCGCAAGGACAGCTCGAGCCAGCTCGTGCGGGAGCTCGCCGAGACACGAGGGACGGGGTTCGGAGTCAGGTCCTCACCGACGGAGATTGAGAGCGAGACGCTCGAGGCGCTCCGCGCGTCGGTCGCAACGCTCGAGTCCAAGGCCCCTGACGAGGTCGAGGCCTACAAGAGCTTCGTGCTCGACGTGGCGCAATCTGTCGCAGAGGCCGCCGAAGGCGGCAGCGAGGCCGAGGGTGCCGTGGTTGAGAAGATCAGGTCGGTGCTGGCGACCCAGTAGTCGCCTAGCGGAGCTGAATTCAGAGAGCGGTGGCTGTAGGTCTTCTCATCCGCCGGGCGAGGTAGGCGGTGGTCGCCAGGGGCGCGAGGAGAAGGACCGTCACCGCGATCAGGCTCAGGACGTTGATCCCGCCCGAGCCATCGATGCACGCGGCCGCTTCCCTTGCACCAGCCGCCGGTACCGGAGTGCTGCAGCCTCCTCCTGCTGAGGTCCCGATGGTGAGGAGAGCCAGGGGGAGCAACAGCCCTCCCGGGACGACGAGCGTTCCGATCAGCTTGTCGCGACTGTCCCAGGCGTCTGATACCCAGAGCAGGACGACTCCGATCAGCCAGCCGATCACCGGGAGGACGACTCCGCCAACCAGGAGGAGGAGGAGCGTCGCGATCTCGAGTGCGCGGGACTTCCTGGGCTGCACCCCGAACCGCTCCTTCGCTTCGCTGGCGATCTCGGCGGGGTCGCCGAGCCGATCGAGTAGCGTTCGAATCTCCGCCTCGCCCTGCGATGGAGACGCGGCCCGTGCCTCGGCGATGTGCTCCGAGATCTCCTCGACGATCTCCTTCCGGCGCAGCCGGGGAAGGTCGGCGAGTTCCGAGTCCAGCTGCTTCAGATAATCGTCGACGAGCCTTTCGGTCGTGGGCTTCATGATCATGCATTCCTCTCGACGAAATGATCCACCGCGTCACGGAATCGGCGCCATTCGAGCCTGAAACCCTCGAGCGCCGTCCGTCCCGCGTCGGTTAGCCGGTAGTAGCGCCGGGGCGGTCCTGCTGTCGACTCCTGCCAGCTCGACTCCACGAGCCCGTCCCGCCTCAGGCGACTGAGCAGGGGGTAGATCGTCCCCTCGCTCGTGACCATTCCGTCCACTTCCGCCAATCCTCGGACCAGGTCGAACCCATATCGCTCTTCCTTGGCGAGCAAGGCGAGCACGCAGTACTGGAGCGTTCCCCTCCGCATTTGCGAGAGGAGGGCGTCCTGAACGGCTACCATGTTCCGCAAGGTACCTTTGAAGGCACCGTATGTCAACGACCTGCTTCGGGCGCCGACCTGAGAGGGTTCGAAGGGTCATGTCTTCCCGGCTGGCAGAGCTCGGGCGCGTCGGCGTCTCGATCTTCGACCTCTGCCACTATCCATACGAGAACGACCCGGCAGCGTTCGACCCTGCGCTCGCGCGACAGGTGTATCGGGAGCATTTCGAGGAGTGGCTCGCCGCTGAGCGGCTGGGCTTCGACGCGGTCTTCCTCTCGGAGCACCACTTCACGGCGTACAACCTGCTCCCTTCTCCGAACCTGATGGTGGCGGCCCTCGCCTCACACACGAAGCGAATCCGGGTTGGAGCCATGATCAACGTCGTCCCGTTCCACCAGCCGCTCCGGCTGGCCGAGGAGAGCGCGATGCTCGACGTCCTTTCGGACGGGCGACTCGAGGTCGGTGTCGGCCGCGGCATCGACTTCCAGGAGGTCAAGAAGCTCGGGATGGACTTCGACGAGCTACGACCTCGGTTCCAGGAGGGCCTCGATCTGATGCGCAAGGCGTGGACGAACGTCGAGTTCGAGCACCGCGGCGATTTCTACTCGGTCGCCCGCGCCGCGATCTACCCGCGCCCGCTCCAGCAGCCGCACCCGCCGATCTGGGCCGCGGCAGAGAGCCCGGCGACGATCGAGTGGGTCGCCTCGCAGGGCTTCGGTATGTCCACGATTTTCCTGCCTCCCGAGATGGTGGCTGAGAAGCTTGCCCACTACCTGGACGCCGCGCAGCGATTCGAGCAGCCGCTGGGCGCCGCGAATTTCATGCTCTTTCGGAACGTCTACGTGGCGCCCACGGACGACGAGGCGATCGCCGACTGCGATCCGGCCCTCTCGCACATGATGTTTCTCTTCCAGGACGCTGCCCTTCCGCCCGACCCGGCGCTCCTCCCCGACAGCTACGCCTTCCACCGCGAGATCTTCGGCCGCTTCATGGAGGCGCCAGACACGTTCGAGGACATACTGGGCGCGGGAATCGTCCTCTGCGGCTCGCCGAAGACCGTTCGCGAGCAGCTACTCGCCCAGGTCGAACCGCTTGGCTTACAGCAGGTGTGTCTGCTTTTCGCGTTCGGAAACCTGCCCCACGAGAAGGTCATGCGCTCGCTGGAGCTCTTCGCCGAGCAGGTTCTCCCGGCTCTCCGTCCGTAGAGCACAACCCGGGCGGACCCGGTCTTGGCATGCTGGTCGCATGGCGGACGAGCTTGCAATCCGACTCCGGGGCGTCACCAAGCGCTACGGGCCGATCACGGCGGTAAAGAACCTCGACCTCGACGTTCCCGAGGGCACGTGCGTCGGCTTGCTCGGGCCGAACGGTGCCGGGAAGTCGACGACGATGCGGCTCCTGACCGCTCAGGCGATCGCCGACGAGGGCGAGCTCGAGGTTCTTGGCTTCCGGCTTCCCGGGGAGTCGAAGGTGGCCCGTGCGCAGTGCGGCGTCGTGCCTCAGCTCGACAACCTCGACGTGACGCTGACCGTCGAGCAGAACCTGCTCGTCTTCACGCACCTCTACCGGATCGGCCGGGCCGACCGCCGCGATGCGATCGAGCGGGCGCTCCGGATCGCGAACCTTTCCGACCGTCGGCACGACCGCGTGAGCAAGCTCTCGGGCGGCATGCGCCGGCGCCTGCTGATCGCGCGGGCGCTCGTCCACAGACCGCGGCTCCTGCTGCTTGACGAGCCGACAGTTGGCCTCGACCCGCAGGTGCGGCAGGAGCTCTGGGCCCTCATCGACGCCATGCGCGCCGAAGGGACCACGATCCTTATGTCCACGCACTACATCGAAGAGGCCCAGCGGCTCGCCGACACCGTGATGATCATGTCTCACGGGAGCGCAGTCGCCGCCGGCCCGCCGGCCGAGCTCGTCGCTACGCACGCAGGCCTCGAGGCCGTCGAGGTCTACGGCGCCCCCGCGAAGCTCGCCGAGGCGGAGGCTGCCGCCGCGGCAGCCGGATTTCGGACGCGCCGAACCGGGACGAGCATCTCGGTCCTCGGAATCGAGGGCGCCGACGGGCGCGCGCCCGAGGGCGAGCCCCGACCTACGAATCTCGAGGACGTGTTCGTGCTGCTCACCGGCGAGGAGATCGACTGATGGCCGACGCCTCGACGCCTCGCATCGCGCGCCTGCGGCGCCTCGAGCGCCCGGCCCTCACCGGAGTGCTCGTGCGCGAGGTCGTCAACTTCTCGTCCTACTGGCGCTCGTCCACGTTCTCGTCGACGGTCGAGCCCACCATCTATCTGCTCGCCTTCGGCTTCGGCTTCGGCGCCCTCGTCGGCACGGTCGGTGGATACGACTACGTGGAGTTCGTCGGAACCGGCACGGTCGCCACCGCGGTGCTCTTCTCGAGCGCCTTCCCGGCCATGTTCGGGACGTTCGTGAAGTACCAGTTCCAGCGGACCTACGACGCGATCCTCGCCGCGCCCGTCGACACCGAGGAGCTCGTGACGGCCGAGGCCATCTGGATCGCGACCCGCGCCGGCGTCTACGGCTGCGTGCCGATGCTCGTCGCCATGGTCTTCGGGCTCGACCCAGCCTGGGGGATGCTCGCCGTCCCGGGGATCGCCTTCGTCGGCGGCTTCGGGTGGGCCTGCTTCGGGATCTCGATCGCGGGATTCGCGTCGTCGTTCGAGAATTTCAACTACGTCGTCAGCGCCGTCCTGACCCCGCTCTTTCTCGTCGCGGGCACGTTCTTCCCCATCAGCCAGCTACCGGAGTGGGCGCAGATCGCGGCCAACCTCAATCCCCTGTACCAGCTGGTCCAGCTAGTCCGCCACGCGGCGTTCGGCTTCGAGGGATGGACCGACTTAGTTCGCCTGGGTGTGCTCGTCGCGTTCGGGCTTGCGATGTGGCGCGTTGCGATCTTCGCGATGACGCGCAAGCTCGTCGACTAGTTCTCATCGACTTCTATAGCCGGCTCTCATCGACGGCGAGCACGACCTTGCCGAAGCGGTCTGCCGCGTCCAGCCGCTCGTGTGCCGCCGCCGCGTCGCGGAGCGGGAAGACGCTGTCCACCACTGGGCGCCAACGAGCCTCGGCGACGTGCCGGAGAAGCGCGTCGAACTCGCGCGGGCTGCCCATGGTCGTGCCCTGGATCCGAATCCACGAGAGGAAGACCTGCGCCAGCTCGACCTCCGCCACTTCCCCCGCCGTGTCGCCGAAGCTGACGAGCCGTCCGCCGGGACGAAGCGCGCGGAGTGCTCCGGCCCAGCTCGCGCCACCCACGCTGTCGACGACTGCGTCCACCGGGCCGAGTCGTTCCGGCCAGTCCTCCTCGCGGTAGTCGGCGCCGCCGTCGGCACCCAGAACGCGCGCCCGCTCGAGCTTCTCTGCGCTTGACGACGTAACGAGCACGCGGGCGCCGACCGCCGCGGCAATCTGGATGACGAAAGTGGCGACGCCTCCGCCTGCGCCCGGGACGAGGAGCGCTCGGTCGACCCGCGCCTTGGCGTGCGTCACGACCGCGCGCCAGGCAGTCAGTCCTCCGAGCGGCAGCGCTGCGGACTCGATCCAGGTGTAGCCGCGAGGGCGCGGCCGGAGCTGGGAGGCCTCCACGACGATTCGCTCTGCATACGTGCCCTGGTCG
>Ga0184621_10000164_pt1 | contig 13219 bp, 10 predicted proteins | sample PLM1_30_b1_FD_133144 | JGI IMG/M metagenome (GOLD analysis project Ga0184621, IMG submission 133144) | Groundwater sediment microbial communities from an aquifer in East River, Colorado, USA - PLM1_30_b1 | ecosystem: Environmental > Terrestrial > Soil > Riparian zone | place: USA: East River...
AGGGGTTCCTCATTGGTACTTCAACCGCAGGAAAGACGTTGATACTGGTTCTGACAAGCATCTGATTACGTCAGAGTTGGCTTTTACAATTGCAGCAGATATTGACAGAGAAAAAAGCGTGATGAGTTGGCGAGGTTATAGGCATATGTTTGGGTTAAGAGTGAGAGGCCAACATACAAGGACCACGGGACGAAAAGGAGGAGCAGTGGGCGTTAAGAAGGTCGGTAAAATCACCCCTGAAGGGACTGCGCTTGGTACTAAAGCCGCTCCCGCATTGACTACAGCACAAACACCTGCGCAAGCTAGTCAGCCAACTGAGAAGACAGGAAGCGAATCCACTTCACGAGAGACAACGAAGAAATAGGAGTCTGGCTGATATACAATGGGCGATCCGCGTAAACCAAAAAAAAGTTATCATAGGCCGAGAAGAATATGGACCTCGGAACAACTTAATACTGAACTTTATATAGTTGGTTCTTACGGCTTAAGAAATAAACGTGAGCTCTGGAAGGCGCAAACAGAGATCGCAAGAATTAGAAATCAAGCGCGCACATTGCTTTCACTTCCAACTGAACTTAGATATGAAAAGGAAAAAAATTTACTTGGCTTCCTTAATAGACTCGGTCTAGTACAAGAATCGGCGTCACTCGATGATGTTTTGAATCTAAAAATTGAAGATATCATTGAGAGAAGATTGCAGACAGTTGTTATGAGGAAGGCGAAAGCCAAGTCGCCCCATCAAGCACGACAAATTGTAGTACACGGACATGTCTCGATAGGCAATAGGATTGTAAACCTTCCGGGATACCTCGTGAAGAGAGAGGAAGAGCCCCAAATTCTATTACACACAGAAATTTCATTGCCCGGATCAGCAAAATAGTGATGATTCTGGTTAGTGTGTTGGATTATCTAGCTACCTCTGTGAGAATATCGACGTGATCTATTTTTCCGTCAGCATTCATGTCAAATCCCTGCACGACTAATGCCCATTCTCTGTCCTCATTATATTTTTTCAAGATCTCTTCACTATAGTTCGTCAAAGCAATTACTGCCGATTTTGTGCCGATTGATCTTACACCTGCAACTATTATGATAGTACCCTTGCCGCTGTAAGGATTTTTGATCTTTGCGATTAAACCTTGATTATCTAGATTATAGAGTTTAGTAGAGCCCTCGACTAGTCCGGACCAGAAATTTGATTCGTTGAACTTTATGGGAAGAAATTTGTTAAATTCAGCTGTTATTATATTTGTGCCAGGTCCACCAATGGAAATTAAATTTCGGCCGTCTAAGACTTTCTCTGCTTTCGCATCAGCGTCCAGCTTTACTACAAATTCAGGAGGTATACTGCTTATGGTACCCAAAAAAAATGCTAGATGTACCGCGTAATGGCCATCTCGAGCAGATGATTTATAGGGTCCATGAGGAGTTGGTGCCCCAACTATTATCAAGCCATCAAAGGAATTATCTATAATGTAGTCGCTAAAAAATTTACGAGCGTGCTCGTGTTTATTCTGCCCCCTATCTCCTATTTCAAGTTCTTTCTCACCCCAGTCTAATTCTACTCCAAACGCAGGGCTTGAAGGTTGATATAACCTAGCTGTTCCCCCTCTAACGCGAGAGATTCCGACTTCCTCTATAGCACCGATGTCCGCTAACTTGTTAATATAATAGTATGCACTCTGCTCATAAATTTTTAATTTCTTGGCAATCTGGGAAGAATACGAAGGGCTATTTGACAATAACCTCATTATTTTCCAGGCTAAAGGATTGGCCAGAATACGCATTTGCTCCGTATTATCAAAAATAAGTATATTTTTTTCAAAATTTTTGAGATCTTTGTTATATATCAGAGTTTTCTTCTGCAACGGACGTATTCCTTAGGACAATTATATAATGGTTTATAGTAGTAACAATAATTATTGAGATAACATTTAAATTGCATTTGATCGACGTTCACGCACATCTTTCAAGTATAAACAAATTATCATAGTGGTACAAGATGAAATTGGGAATTCTTAATAGCTTCTGAGGGGGGCAATAGCTCAAATGTGTTCAATAGTTGGCTATAGGGGGAACTCTTTTGTTGCTCCTGTATTAGTTGAAAGCTTGAAAGCAATGGAATATAGAGGTTATGATAGCGTAGGTATTGCTACGTTTAATGACGATCGTATTCAGATACTAAAGGGTATAGGTAAAGTTAATGATGTAAATAGAACTTTGAAGTTGGCAATGATGCCTGGTTATGCTGGTATAGGTCACACTAGATGGGCTACCCATGGTGCTGTAACTTCCAAAAACGCGCACCCCCATTCTGGATGTTCAGAAGAGATCGCGGTTGTGCATAATGGTATCATTGAGAATTATACGCAATTAAAAGGAGAACTTATGGCCTCCGGACATACGTTCACTAGTGAGACCGATAGTGAGGTTATTTCACACTTGCTTGAAAAGTACTATTCTGAGCAACGCGATGTAAAAAAGGCAATGATTCAGACATGTCAAAGATTGATGGGATCTTACGCGTTTGTTGCAATTTTCAGAGATGGTACTATAAGCGGAGCAAGATATGAAGAGCCCCTTATAATTGGGCTGGCAAATGATGCTTTTTTCATATCCAGCGACGTTCTTGGATTTCTCAAGTATACAGACAAGGCTATTTTTCTAGATAATAGAAATATTGCGATTATAGACAAACAGTTAAGATTATTTGATTTTGAGGGAGCTCCTATTGTTCATCCTGTCACGCAGGTAGCTTGGGAGCTCGGTGCATCAGATAAGGGAAAATATGCACATCATACATTGAAAGAAATTCATGAACAGCCTCTTTGTGTCATGTCGGCTACGTTGCAGAACGAAGAGAGGACACGCATATTTTGTAATATTTTAGCGCGGGCCAATGCCGTATACATTACAGGAAGTGGGACAAGTTATCACGCGGCACTAGTTGCTAAATACCTTTTAGCAAAATTTGCTAAGATACGTGCAGAATCAGTCATGTCCAGTGAATTTCAATATGTTCTCGATTTTATAGATAAAGATTCTGTGGTTGTCGCATTGTCCCAGAGCGGTGAAACTGCTGACGTGCTTCATTCTGTCAAAGAAGCTAAGCAAGCTGGGGCAAAAGTTCTTTCGATCGTAAATATCCCTACCTCTTCTTTGGCACGTAATAGCGATTCATTCCTTAGTATAAATTGCGGCCCTGAAATAGGGGTCGCAGCGACGAAGAGCTTTACTGGTCAGCTATCAGTACTGTACCATATCGTCAATTTGATAAGTGGTAGTAAGATAGGATTTGAGTCTGATAAGCAACAAGTTAGTACAGCAATAGAACATATGCTTGGTTATGCACTTTCAATCGAGACGATTGCAGAAAGTCTTAAGGAAGCCAAAGATATCTACATTGTAGGAAGGTCGATACACTATCCAGTTGCCCTAGAGGCTGCACTTAAAATAAAGGAACTTACGTACATTCACGCAGAGGCTGTAGCAGCGGGAGAGTTAAAGCATGGTCCACTTGCACTCATCGATAAAAGCTCGTCAGTTATAATGATCAACCCATCTGACGCTACATACGATGACATGATTTCTTCCGCACACGAAATAAAGGCTAGAGGTGCCACTCTAATTGGTGTCTCAAACCTACCAAATGACGTTTATGATAAGATGATACAAATACCAGAAATGAAGGATGTTTACTATCCTATTATAGAAGTCATACCACTTCAGCTGCTTGCCTATAGCTTGGCAGTTACTAAAAACACCGATCCTGACTACCCTCGTAATCTAGCTAAATCAGTTACTGTAAGATAACACATAAATTGTAACGGTTGATAGGCTTGGGTGGAATGGCGATTTACATGTAGGGTCAACGATCCGTTGCACTGCGTCGAATGTATGGTTATAATGAAACCTTTGGGTTCACAGATAATGCAGTAACACTCGGAAACATCTAGTACGCCAACACTGGGATCCTCGATAACTTTTGTGTGATTCTACTTTCACGTTCTATTCAAGGCTAAAATTTTGTTCAAGACTTCGCCAAGTCAAAAGTCCATCTAAACCCGACAAATGAATTAGTAGCAAGATTCAGTTGAACGCAATCGATTGCTAGAGTTGAGTTTGAAAACATCGGTTCCGATCATTCCCTCAAAGTACTACTTCGCAAATTGATCTAAAGTAAAACTTTTAAATATAGAAGCCCCATCTTGTGGCTCGATTGTGAACGGATCACACGAAAGGGATTATGATCTTATAGTGGCTGGCGGTGGCCTAGCTGGCATGATAGTCGCAACATCTGCCGGCTATTATTCGCACAAGGCTCTTCGTATTCTTGTCGTTGATAGAAATCCTTCGTTAATACTGGGTAGGAAAACGATCTCTGGCTGGATATGCGGCGACGCCGTAGGAAAGAACACAGTGGATTACATGTCAAGTCGTCTCGGTATCGAGTGGGGCTATCCCGAGATTGAACATAGAGTGAAAGGGGTGATTGCATACTCGCCTGATCATCAAACTGCTCTATCTTTCGACGGGGAAGGCTATCTTCTAAACAGAAAGATCTTACCGCAGAGACAAATGAAGGATGCAGTAAAACTCGGAGTAGAAATAAGAGAAGGAATCGCACTACGTGGGTTAATCATAGACCAAGATACTGTAATAGGCGTAGAAGGAGATGATTTAATCAGAAAAATACCATTTAAAAAGACAGCCAAGCTGGTAATTGACTGCACTGGAGTTACCTCAGTTTTGCGTACAAATCTTAGAATAAAGTCTTTTATCCAACAAAGGATTGATAGAGATGACCTTGAGGCTACCGGGAGATATATATTCAATTTTAACGAAGCCAGGCAAGACCAAACCTACTTTGATCCAAACTATTGTATTATCCATTTAGATCAGAAACTAGCGCCCGGTGGTTATGGCTGGGTATTCCCTAAAGGAAATAATAAAGTTAACATTGGATTGGGAGTGCAACAGAAAGCATTAGCAAAACTCAATAAAGAAATAAAAGTCCATAAGGATTTGAAGACACTCATTGACGAATACGTCCAGGTTAATCCTGTAATCGAAAATCCAAAAATTTCAGATTGTGAAATGGATGATGGAAATGCGTGGGGAACTTGGCAAGTTTCTGTGAGACGTCAGAACGATTGTATGGTTGCAAATGGCTATATGCTTGTAGGAGATTCTGCTTGGATGCCAAAGCCTCTTGATGCTGGAGGCATCGGCCCTGCAATCATCGCTGCCACTATTGCAGGGAAGGATGCTGTCGAAGCAATTGAAATGGGTGACACTTCAGAAGACGGCTTGTGGAAATACAACACAGACTTTGTTAATGATTACGGGTACAAAACTGCTGGATTAGAGGTATTTCGACACATGTTACAAGGTTTGTCGAATGACCAGATAAACTACGGTATGAAGCATTTTCTATCGAAAATGGATGTCGATAAGATCACAAATGGAGAACATCCACAGTTTAGTGCTTTAAATAAATTAGATATCTTGATAAGAGGCGCGCTTAACAAGAAATTAGCAGAGAACATGAAATACACTGCAAGCGTAAATGAAAGATTGATGTTACATTATCGTAATTACCCGAATTCTCCAGCAGGGTTTCCTCACTGGGAAAAGCTATTGAAAAATATACTTCAAGAGACATTCACAAGGTTTAGTTAAGCATCAACTGTTCACGGGTAAACCCGTACGAGAAAAAGTGTGGCCTAGAACGACTACTCACGAACTATGGTCGGCTTTGCAAAAGGATGTTCTCTAAGTTGCTTATGGCTCTTAGCATCAGTCCTCTTCTTGTTTCTTCCGCAATCACTGCACGAATGTCTTCAATTAGCATTCTTGCAACATCTAACTTTCGTCGAAACCCCGGAATCAGATTATCGTAAACGCCAAATGGATATATCACACTGTAGATTTCCTGCATGATGTCGAATAAACTTATTGCAATGTCTACTCTACCTTCTCTTAATTGATCATAGATCATCCTCTTGATTTCACCAATGCTGTCCGCTAAACCGGTGACATAAGAGGTACCTGTGACACCGAGTTCTATCATGTTGGGTAACGCTTTTCTTTCTAAAATGGATTTCAATGTATATGCTTCTACTAATTCTTGTTCAGCTATAGCAATGTACTTTATGAGATCTGTCTTGGCATGTGTTCTTAATTCGTCTAATCTTAATCTAGCATCCTTAATCATTCGTTCGGCTTCCATTGTTTCACGGCGATGCAGTCCAACAATAGATTTGCTACAGAGAATAATCACCTCTCGACTCCTTTTAATCAAGTCCTCACGTCGTTCTTCTATATCCTTAAGATTCGCGTTAATCTCTTCTAGGGAAGCTTTTAGACCGCTAAGCATGCTATTATTATCTGATTGAATTTAATAAAGACGTTACCGTCGCAAACATAATGCCTAATGAGAGTATGCTACACATTCTACGCCATATATTTAGCACACACGTTATTCAATATTAGAGAATGATTAGGCACATTATCTACAGGTACCTACAATTACAGGCGAGTACTAAACTATAGAATCTGTATATGGACGGTGAGGGCACGATTATTAACAATTCAAAATAACATTTAAAATAGGAGTAGGATGATGCAACTTATGGCTGCCAGGAAAACCACTTCCAGAAAAAAAAGACTAGTGAGACGAACCAAACAAAATCGGCCGGTCCCGGCTTGGGTCACAATTAGGACCCACAAGCACGTAAGAACCAATCCTAAGCGAAGATTATGGCGTCGAACGGATGTGAACGTTGGTTAGAGGTGTTAGATTAATGTCAAGGAGCGAGGGATCTGAGTCACAGGTATTTACAATTAATCTCGGTAGGGCCTGGTTAACTCCACAATATAAGAGGACAGACAGGGTAATGAACATAATAAGAGACTTTGCCAAGAAGCATATCAAGACTGACGACATAAGGATTGATCAGGATTTGAATAGACAAGTATGGAAGACAGGCCGTAGGAATCCTCCAAGGAAAATTCGGGTAAAAATCATTAAAGATGAAGATGGAACTGCCGTAATATCTCTCTATGAAGTGGCCAAAACGGAATCTGAGGAAAGCAAATCGGAAGAGGAAGAAAAAAATTCGGACGCAACTTCAAGCGACACGAAGCAAATTTAATAAAAGACCAAACACAAACGCAAATGACATGATCGAACCTATGTGTGCCTTTTATTTACTGGACTCGCTGGCAAATAGCAGGATAATTTATTGACATTATTCTATGAGGATTTAATGGAGTTGGCCTATAAATGCTGCAGAATTCCTTGTAAATCGGAAGACTAGGGCTCACCTTAACATTTTTTATCATATTTTGGCATTTTGCAAGCATTTAACAAACCGTGCGATGTGATTTGGGAAATATCTCAGAATGTGCTCTATGTGACAGCATATTGAAGGCCCTAAAAATACCATGGTAGCGATCTATCCTTCCAACTTATCCATCTTCTAGCTCCCATTGGCTGGATTGACTTTTACGATGGAAGTTTTTAGTAGTAGAAAGGCAGGTTTACTGTAAGATGTGGCCCTAACCCAATCAACTGGCTGAATCCTTTTTCGTGGACTCAGAATATATGATACATAATTACCTCACAAATCCTATTTGACCTCTTTGACGAGCTATTTGACCTATTTGACGAGCTATTTTGATGGTGTCTGAAGTACATTGTTATATGCTATTACCGGAATCAGGTAATAGAGATTTCAAAATTTGCCATCAGTGCTTTCAGAAATGTCTAGCTCACACTTCACAGCGCAATGGCTCCTAATGAATCATTATTATTATTTCTGTTATCTCTTGAATATCTGTCCTATACCTTCAATGCTCCATTGTGCTTATAATATTCAGCCGGTCCTCTCATTTTTGGACGTAGAGTAGAGTAATATGGGAATTTACCATTCGTATTGGCACTTAATGTGATTGTTTGACTTTGTAGTAATCCAAATCCTTCGTGTGACCATTAAAGGTATCCACATTTAGATTATGTAATGAATGTGTCTCTGAATGCTCAATTATCAAACGAAATGTTACTGCTATCTTCCCCTTTGTCAGGAATATAATCGGGCCATTACATCCCATTCCTATTCCTAGCAGGGCAATATGAGTTCATATTCCTATTCAAGATTTGAAATCATTAATTCTATATCGGGCGAAGATTCCAACTCGTCCCAGTCTAAAACGTTATCCTTAGGAATTATTTCGCCCAGGGGATCATACCTATCAAATCTTGTGTCCTCCTGAATAGAGGCCATAAGGTTAACTCTCAGCTTGTCGGAATCCGAAAGCGAAACTGCGATTTCTGCTGAACGCTCTGCTCCAAATAATGCACCTAATGTATTCACAACAGAATGAAGAGTTCCAATCGGAACGTTTTGGCTACCCGCAATATAGAGAACTGATTTCCTTACAGAATCAGGTTTTGCATCTTCAAACAAGATGCCTATTGAGTCTTTCAGAGATGATTCTACCGTGCTTTGGCCTTGCTTACTGGCGCATAATAAGTTGAAATCTGGACTGATATAGTCCTGAGAAAGAGAATTTATTACATCCAGAACCGCATTATTAGTAATAATATAGCAGTCACTAGGTGATAACTCGGGATTATTATGGAGAAGAGCGTCATTGTCGACGATTATAGTCGCATCAGATGAATCACGTATTCTCCTTAGGGAAACTCCGGCGTGGAATATGCGGTCTTTTTCGTACCTGAAAGGCATTATTACAAATGATATTATCGAGGTTACAGAACACTCTCTTGCAATGGCGGAAATGACAGGAGCCATGGCAGAACCAGCCTTTCCCCCTAAATTTGCTATCAGGATTGCTGTTTGAAAACCTCTGATTGCAGATTTGATCTCTTCTGATGAATACTGGGCAAAGGACCTTAATTTAGAATTAGAAGGGTTTATCCAGGGTTTCGAGTTGATAAATATTGAGCAGTTGTGCTCATTAAAATCCTTCTTATCATTGCTTATTAGAACGCACTTACATCCTATCGAATTGCTGGATTCAACTGCCACCTTGCACCCTGCACCACCTATCCCTATCACGATAACAGGATGCCTTATCTCAAGATTTTTATTGTGTTGTATGGCGCTTCCCCCACAAATGAATATTTCAGGATATTAGTTAAAGTTTGTCTATTAAAGATGAAAACGCAAATTGTTGAAAAGATTTAAGCTGTTTCATCCATTCCATGAAAATTTATAGTGCCTTCTAAAACGTGACTTGTGTAGCCCGATATGTAAACAAAAGCATGCGTTCCTATATTTAGATTTCCTGTTACTACTACCGGTTTGTAAGCATAATTTCTTCCCTGTACTTTATTCCCTCTTTTTTCATCGATTAGTATTTCACCATACCACTTACTCCATATCGAATTCCGCTTCCTCGATGTCATGTCAATTAGATGATGCAATTGCTTAGTTCGCTTCTTGACTACTGTTGTATTAATTTGTTTTTCTACTGTTGCTGCAGTTCCAGGTCTAGCGCTATATTTTGAGGCGTTTACGATATCGGGCTGAGTTTCATTTATTAATTCAGTTGTCTCGTAGAAGTCGTGTTCTGTTTCAGATGGAAAACCTACGATTACATCTGTGGCGATTGTTATCTTGGGGACCCTCGTGCGAAAGGATGCTACTAGATCAGAGAAGGTCTTAGCGGTGTGTCCTCTTTTCATTTTCCTTAAGATGCGTTCACTTCCACTCTGCACCGGAATGTGTAAGAACTTAAAGATCTTCTCATTTTCAACGAACACTTGAATTAAGCGATCAAGTATGGGAGACAGGAACATTGGGTTCATCATCCCAACTCTTATCTTATATTGTCCATCTATATCGGTACAAGATTCTAGCAAATCCACAATATTGCTCCCTGCGTCTTTTCCGTAGCATCCGTTATCAGTAGATGTAAGCCAGATCTCTTTACAGCCATCCTTGATATCGTTCTTGACCTGTCTCACTATGTCTCCAATTCGGTAACTTTTCAGCCAACCCTTGGCCAGTTTGGTTTGGCAAAAGCTGCATACACTCATGCATCCTGTTGCAATTTGTACTATGCTTATAACGGGATTAACGCGAACTCTAGGCACGTTAGTTTTGTCAGAAATGGAATCAGCAAGGGCAGTCATTTTATTGCCTGCTATAGCAGAGTCTACAACCTCTGCTGTCTTATCAATAGAATTTGGTCCAAGTAAGCTAGCATGAGGGCTCGCTAGCTGTACTCTGGTCGGATCAGCCTTGGGCAGACATCCTGCAACAACAAGTGGTTTGCCTGATTTAGAAAGCCTGCTGATTCGATAAATCATTCTATGCTCCGTCACATCTTTCACAGAACAAGTAACGATAAGATTGAGATCTGCTCTGTTTGGGTGAGTAGCTATTTCAAAGCCTCTGTTTTTCAATATACCTGCAATCAGCTCAGAATCCGCAATGCTCGCAGCGCACCCGTATGATTCTAGCCAAACCTTTTTTTGGTCTCTTCTCAAAAGATATGATCCTTCTCTCGAAGACGAACAATTTCCGTACTCTGATAATTTCAGTTTCATAAACTTTTCAGATGAAATCGATTCCTCAGTTTTCAGCTTCAACGATTTTGATTTTTCAAGCATATGCAATCTAAGTTCATCTTGTTTTTCACTCATATTTTTAAACGAGATCCTACGGTTATTAGATATTGTTCCTAAATAACTGTACTAGAGCATTAGCCCAACTGGGATATGATGTAGACTTGAGCATTCAATTTTTATTATGTTTTCTGACAACGAGCAGATTCATCGACCTAGATTATTATGAATTGTCAACAGTCCGAGAAAGTAGTCTGCTGTTGATAATTTCTTGAGTAGCAGAAATTAACCTCTTAACGTCAGCATCGCTATGGGCTTCAGAAAAGGCTCCCATCTTTAGTGGCAAAAAGAATATTCCGTACCTGCTGATCAGGCTTAGATGATACAGTTTTAGGAGTTCCTTATTGGACAGGGCCACGTCTAATGCATTCACGATTTTGCCAACTTTGTCGTTGAGAAAGTGTAGCATAAAAAGCGAGCCAACACCGGTTATTTGAACTCTGATTTTAGCATCAGAGAAAAGCTTGGTAAGCTCATCTCTAGCCTTCTTTCCTAAATTATTTATTCGAGAATAAAGCCTTGATTCGTTATTTCTAATATGAGAGAGAGTTGCATAACCCGCAGACATTGTCATTGGGTTAGCAGAAAAAGTACCGCCCCCGACCAGACAGAGCCTTTCTTTTGTTTGCCTAGCAACTGGATCAATAAGTGACATTATCTCTTTTTTACCGCAGAGGACTCCAATTGGCAATCCTCCTCCAGCTATTTTTCCTAAAGTAAAGAGATCAGGTTTAAGATTATAAAGGTGCGCAGCTCCCCGAATAGACAATCTAAATCCTGTGACGATTTCATCAAGAATGAAAACTATATCATTCTTATTCGCATATTCTTGAAGCCCACGTAAATAATCATTCTGTGCTGGAATGCAGCCGGCCGTGCCAAGGAGGGGCTCAGTAATAATGCAAGCGATGTCTTTACGAATAGAGTTCAGCGTTTTTATAGATCCTTCCAGATCATTGAACGGCAAAGATTCAATATATTGTGAATCTTCATGAAGTAGTCCCAATCCTTCCTTCAATTCGAACGGAAAATTGACGGTATGCATAAGAGGAGTGTTAAAGCCATGCCATCCTCCGATGACTTTAGCAACAACTTTCTTGCGGCTATAGGCCCTGGCTAGCCGAATGGCGTACATGGTAGCCTCCGAGCCAGTATTCGAGAATCGTAACCTTTCTGCGCTCGGCATAAGCTTTTGAATCAATTCGCCATGTTGGACGCTAAGGTTATTGGCAGTTCCATACATCGTTCCGATTGCTATCTGATCAGAAAGAGCCTTAATTACTGGACGAGGTGAATGGCCAAGGATTAGTGCCCAGTGCCCCATCCAATAGTCCGTGTATGCGTTGCCATCCACGTCATAGAGTTTCTTTCCAGCTGATCTTTTAACAAAGAACGGATAAGGTTCGAAAAAGCGTATATTGTGATTTATGCCTCCAGCAAAAACATTGACTGCTTTGGAATACAATTTCATTGATTTGGGAGTCTTACTTTTATAGTCGCGTTGAGGGTCTATTAATGACGCTGCCAATTAGAAACGACGTGACATTCCTTTATTTGTTTCTTGGGTTATTCGTACGGATGGCAACGATATAAAATATTGTGAGCATTATGGATCAAAAATTAGGGACAAGTTACAATTCAGTAAGTCTGAGCATATCGAATCGGTAGGGACTGAATTTAGGACTTCGGGTTGATGTCTTCATTTACGGGATTAGACCCTGCAGATGCGGCCATTTAATTCGATGCAGCGTTCAGCGTCTCATTGACATTCAACAAGCATTTCGTCCTCTAAAGTTCTAATATCACGACGCGAAGATTTATATTCTAATTAAGTAAGAGAAACTTAGAACGTAACGCTCAAGGCGGCGTCAGAGATGATTTTGGTCCTAGTGCCATTTTGTGATTCACTGACCTCCAGTTACGCTCATAAAATGGAGATTCAATTAAATGATATTGAATCTGACGTTGGTCACACGACCCGCACAATAACAAATTGTCCGGCCGTACTCTTTAATTAAATTAGTATGGATTGACTCCGGTTGATCCTGCCGGACCCGACTGCTATCAGAGTGGGACTAAGCCATGCGAGTCAACGTAGCAATACGTGGCGAACGGCTCAGTAACACGTAGTCAACATGCCCAGGGGACGTGGATAACCTCGGGAAACTGAGTATAAACCGCGATGGGTCATGATTTCTGGAATGAATTATGGCTGAAATCTATATGGCCCCTGGATTGGACTGCGACCGATCAGGCTGTTGGTGAGGTAATGGCCCACCAAACCTGTTACCGGTACGGGCTCTGAGAGGAGGAGCCCGGAGATGGGCACTGAGACAAGGGCCCAGGCCCTATGGGGCGCAGCAGGCGCGAAATCTCTGCAATAGGCGAAAGCTTGACAGGGTTACTCTGAGTGATTTCCGCTAAGGAGATCTTTTGGCACCTCTAAAAATGGTGCAGAATAAGGGGTGGGCAAGTCTGGTGTCAGCCGCCGCGGTAATACCAGCACCCCGAGTGGTCGGGACGATTATTGGGCCTAAAGCATCCGTAGCCGGCCCTGCA
>Ga0184621_10000171_pt1 | contig 12877 bp, 15 predicted proteins | sample PLM1_30_b1_FD_133144 | JGI IMG/M metagenome (GOLD analysis project Ga0184621, IMG submission 133144) | Groundwater sediment microbial communities from an aquifer in East River, Colorado, USA - PLM1_30_b1 | ecosystem: Environmental > Terrestrial > Soil > Riparian zone | place: USA: East River...
AAACTCGATCCCGGCGAGCCCTTTATTGTCCGTACCCGCAAACCCGACCGCCTCCGAAGCGACTGATTTCTGGGGATACGTGCGTCGCTCCTCGGGGATGAACCCGAGCCCGACCAAGTGTTTGGCTTCGAGCGCTTCCGCCAGCTTCGGATCCGCCTTGCGCGCAAGGTAGACGAACACTCGGCTCCGGTCGGCCACGAGTGGATAGACCTCCGCAGGATCGATCTCTAGCGCAGCGCCCACTTGCTCAGCCAGGCTTCGCGGGTCTCGCACCTGCTTCGGGTTCGCATAGACCGTGATCGCCCGCGCTCCGATCGCAAGCTCGCTACCCGTGCGGTCGTAGATCGTGCCGCGACGTGCCGGCACAGTGAGCGTCTCGCGGTGCTGACTCGTCGCGAGCGCGTTCAGACCCCTAGCTTCCACGGCCTGCAACCACGCTGCCCTCGCGAACGTGGCGGCGAAGATGCAGGCGAACACCCCGACGAGTAGGCGGATCCTGCGGTTGACGAGGCGCGCGGTCACCGGCCGCGGCGGCTCACCTGGACGTACGTTGTCTGACTCGCGTCGACGAGCCCGAGACGCCCTCGCGCGGCGGCCTCGACGCGCCCCGAGGCTGCTGCGCTCGAGAGCTCAGTGGCGATTTCCGCAGTCTGTGACTGGATCCGTTCTTTCTGGGTGTCCAGGCGCTCAACTTCCATGTTCAGCCCGAGCACGGCCACGTTCAACGCGACGATGCCGGCGAGCAGCACCGCCACGATCACGATCCAGAGCACTCCCCCGGCGACTCGAGGCCGTGCCGTCGGACGCGGACGGGAGCGTGGCCGTGCCGCCGGCTGCGCCGTGCGCCTGGGTGCTCGTTTGATCCGCGGTTCGGCTCGTGCGGCCGCAGAGGACACGCTACGCCTCCGTCCTCATCGCGACGCGGAGCCGGGCCGACGCGGAACGAACGTTGACCGCTACCTCGGCGGGTGACGGGCGGACGGCCTTCTTCGTCACGAGACGTACGCGGGGCTCCTTTCCGCATACACACACCGGGAAGTCGGGCGGGCACGTGCAGCCGCGCGCCTCGGCGGCGAAGAAGCGCTTCACGATGCGATCTTCGAGCGAGTGGAAGCTGATGACAGCGACCCGTCCACCCGGCCGGAGCATGCTCAGGATGGAAGGTAGAGCCCGCTCCAGAGAGCCGAGCTCGTCGTTGACCTCGATTCGAAGGGCCTGGAAGACGCGCTTGGCCGGGTGCCCGTCGCCGAAGCGCCTGGGAGCGGGTATCGCCTCACGGATGGTCTCGACCAGCTCCGATGTCCGCTCGTAGGGCTGCTCGCGACGCCGGCGGCCGATCGCGGAGGCGATCTGGCGGGAGAAGCGCTCTTCGCCGTAGCGACGGAACACGTTCGCGAGCTCTCGCTCGCCGGTCTCGTTCACGACTTCCTTCGCGGAGCGCTCCGCGGACGGATCCATTCGCATGTCGAGCGGTGCGTCAACGGCGTACGAGAAGCCGCGCTCCGGCCGGTCGATCTGCATGCTCGAGACTCCGAGATCGAGGAGCACTGCGTCGGCTTGGACGTCGTTCTGGGCCAGTTGCGCCATCACCACGTCGAAATCGCCGCGCAGAAAACGTGTCTGGACACCGCGCGAACGTCGCTGGAAGCGCTCGAAGTACGGCCGGACCGTGGGGTCACGATCAATCGCGATGAACCGACCCTTCCCCTCGAGGTCGGCGGCGAGTGCGGCCGCGTGCCCGCCCGCACCGAATGTCGCGTCGACGACGGTTTCCCCGGGGCTCACGTCGAGGAGCTCGCGCACCTCGTCGGCGAGGACGGGGACGTGATCAGTCTTGCTGTGCTGCGAGGCGTTCTGCAACAAGCTCAGCACTCCCTTCGACCTCTTCGAGTTGTTTGCGCCACGCGGCGCGGTCCCAGATCTCGAGGTGATCGCGAACTCCGGCGACCACGACCTCGCGGTCGAGTTTTGCGTGCTCGACGAGCGGCTGCGGCACCATCACGCGGCCCTGCTTGTCGAGCTCAGCCTCGGATGCTCCCGCGAAAACGAAGCGGCTCATCTGACGCGCCTCCCGGCTGAACGGGTCGAGGCCCGCCAGTCGCTGCTCGACGAACCGCTCCCACTCGTCGCGCGTGTAGACGACGAGACACCCGTCCATCCCCCGCGCCAGGACGACCCCGGCAGCAAAGGACTGACGGAACCTGGCGGGAAGAATGAGACGGTTCTTGTCATCGAGAGCGTGCTCGTGTTCACCAAGGAGCATTCAGGGGCCTCTCCGTTATCCACCACTTTCCCCCACTGTAAACCACAGAACCCCACTACGCAACCCTGCCGACCCCCCGCGCCTCCACCGACTCGGATCGCGTTCAGCCCTGGTTCAGGCCGCCATGCGCCCCTTGGCGCGTCAGAGCTCGCGCCGCTGAGCCGGCGGCGAGGGTCAGAGCTTCGGGAACCGCTCGGCCTTCGGCCAGGGCCACCGTGAGACCGGCAGCAAGGCAGTCGCCGGCGCCGTAGGAGTCAACGAGCACTCCGGGCAGAGACGCCGCGGCCCACCGGCCGTCGCCGGGCTCGTAGCTCCCCCCTGAGGCACCGTCTGTCCTGACCACCAGCCGGGGCGCCCTCGGAAGCTCGCCGGAGTACTTCTCCGAAGGATCGTTCGCACTCGAGACAACGGCGTCCAGCTCGAGCTCCGGGGCAGCCAGCAAGGTCGGAAGCTCGCGTGCGGTCGCCACGAGGACCCGAGCTCGTCGCGCGGCGCGGAGGACGTCCGGCTCGCCGGCCGTGAAATAGATGCCGTCATAGGCGGCAAGCTCCTCCCAGGGCAGAGCCTCCCGGATGCGGAGCCGGAGCTTGTTGCCGATCAGGGTGATCGTCCGCTCGCCGTCGTCGTCGGTGAACGTGACTGCCCGGCGCTGCGATTCGGGGCGAAACGCTGCTTCGACTCGGACCCCGAGGCCCTCGAGCTCCGCCTTGGCGCGATGACCCCAATCGTCGTCACCAAGTGCAGTGAAAAGGGTTGCGGCGCCGGTCAGCCGGGCGATCTCCGCGGCCGCGACACTTCCTCCGCCTCCGGCTTCCTCCCATCCGCTCGACGCCTGCAAGATCTCTCCACGCGCGGGCACGTGCGCGACGCGCAGGAACTGCAACCACTCGACGTGACCGACGACGCCGATACGCATCCCACCAGTCTCACAGCTCACCGGTCCCGACCGTTTCAACGGATGATGCAGGTCGTGTCGATTCCACCGTTCGAGAGGTTCTACGACGACCACCGGGAGGAGGTCTTCGGTTACCTCGTGCGTCTGCTCGGTCGGCAGCCGGCGGAAGACGCCTTCCAGGAGACGTTTCTGCGGGCGCTCCGAGCCTATGCCGGGCTCGAGCACGGCCGGCACCTTCGGGCGTGGGTCTTCACGATCGCGACGCGAATCGCGATCGACGAGCGGCGGCGGGAGCGGCCGCGCGGCGAGCTGCCCGAGCTGACCACGATCGACAGGCGTCCGGCCTATGCGGAGCTCGCGGACCTCGCCGGAAGCTTGCCGCCCGCAGAGCGGGCCGCCGTCGTCCTCCGGTACGGCTACGACCTGCCATATGCAGATATCGCGGGCGCGCTTGGATCGAGCGAAGAGGCAGCCCGCCAGGCCGCCTCGAGCGGCGTCCGGCGCCTGCGACGGAAGGAGGAAACAGGATGACGATTCCAGCCGAGGTCGACCGTCGATTCCGGGATGCGGCCGTCGCCGAGGGACTCGTTGACGCGGCCTACGATCTGGTTGACTCCCCGATCGGCCCTCTGCTCGTGGGCGCTAGCTCGCAAGGGCTCTGCCGGATTAGCTTCGACGCCGATCGTGATCCCGACGCCGAGCTCGAGCGGCTCGCTGATCAGTTCGGGGCGCGAGTGCTTCGGGTGCCGGCGCAACTCGACGCGGCACGGCGCCAGCTCGACGACTACTTCGAGGGTCGTAGGCGAACCTTCGAGCTCGAGGTAGACCTCACGGGCGTGCCTGCGTTTCAGCAGGAAGTGTTGCGCGAGTTGGCTCTAGTCCCATATGCGGAGACAGCCACGTACGGTGGGCTTGCGCAGCGGATCGGACGGCCGAAAGCGGCCCGCGCTGTCGGGGGTGCATTGAACCGCAACCCGGTGCCGATCGTTCTCCCCTGCCACCGCATCGTGGGTGCATCCGGAAGCCTGGTCGGGTATGCAGGCGGGCTCGACCGGAAGCGTGCCCTTCTTGACCTGGAAGACGCGGGAGTCTCCTAGCTCTGTGGGCGCTCAGGTGCCCGGAGCCTCCTCCCGTTTTCGATCCTAGCCCTGGATACCGCGCGGGAGTGTCACGGCTGCAACCAAAAGCGGCTGGGGTCGTGGTGAGTTCTTCCGGCGAAACGAGCGATCTGGACGGCCGACAAAGCCGGCTCAGAACGTGGGCCGCTGCGAGGATGGTTTCGTGTGGAGGCTGCTCCTCGTGTGCGTGCTGTCACTCCCCGTCGCAGGCTGCTTCACAGAGGGTGAGCACAAGACCGCAACGGTCGTTCTCCACGGCGACCGCATCGTCACGCTGGCCGTTGAGGTGGCGGACAGTTCCGCCGAACGGGAGCGAGGGCTCATGGGCCGGACGAGTCTCGCGCCAGATGCCGGCATGATCTTTCTCTTCGATCGCCCGACGACGACGGCGTTCGTCATGCGAGGTACGACGATCTCGCTTTCGATCGCCTTCTACGACCGCCGGGGGGCGATCAGTCAGATCCTCGACATGGATCCTTGCCGGGCCGAGCCGTGCCGCCTCTACTTCCCGCGAACCGCCTACGCCGGAGCGCTCGAGGTGGCGCAGGGCGCTTTTCGCCGGGTCGGTGTCCAGGAGGGGGACCAGATCGAGGTCTCCGGCGACGGCTAGAGCACGCTGGACGGTAAAGGTTCTAGCCTTGACGGTTGATCAGCGGTCTAGGCAACTTTTTCGACTGGGAGGGACGGATGTCCGAAAACGCTAGGAGCGCCCATATCGACGACATTCCGCCGCTCGAGGAGGCAGCGGGCAACGAGCCGGAGTGGAAGCCGGTCCGGATCCACTTCGGCATCGAGAGCTTCGGGGTGAACGCGTGGGTGGCTCGAGTTGACGGAGAGCCGATCATCGAGCGCCATAGTGAAACGGACGAGAGCGGCACGCAGCATGAGGAGCTCTACCTCGTCACGCGCGGCCATGCCACGTTCCAGGTGGCCGGCGAGACAATCGAAGCCCCGGCCGGAACGTTCGTGTACGTGCAGGACCCGGATGTCGTCAGAGAGGCGACCGGTCGCTCGAAGGGAACCACGGTGCTCGCTCTAGGCGCCGCTCCGGGCGAAGCGTTCACTCCCTCCGAGTGGGAGCTCAAGCACGTTCAGTGACGACCGCGGAACTCCCACTCGTCGGGGCCGGCGGAGAGCCGGTCGATCTCTGGCGGACCCTCCAGTCGCATGGCCTCGTCGAGCTGCCGCCGATGCAGATCGACCCGGAGACACGCCGTCTCGACGTCACGCTTCGCATCGAGGGACTCGGCGCGCGCAGGGTGGCTGTGACCCATGGGCAGAAGGACGTTGCACGCGTCGAGATGATCGGAGCCGGAAAGCTCTCCACCGCTGCGAGCTCCCGGCTCCTGGGGGCGGTAGGCCACATCCTGCGCCTCGACGAAGATCTCTCACCCTTCTACGAGTTGGCGCGCTCTGACCCCGATCTCGCCTGGGCGGCACGCGGCGCGGGCCGCATGGTTCGAAGCCAGACGGTCTTCGAGGAGGTCGTGAAAACGGTATGCACGACGAACTGCGCCTGGTCTGCGACTGAGCGCATGGTCGGGGCCCTCGTCGAGCACCTCGGCGCCGCGGCGCCCGGCGCGCCGGCCACCGGACCGTTCGGCCGTGCGTTTCCGACACCCGAGGCGATGGCCGAGGCTGACGAGTCCTTCTATCGAGACACCGTCCGAGCCGGGTACCGAAGCGCCTACCTCCGAACACTGGCATCGTCGGTCGCAGACGGCTCGGTCGATCTCGAGGAGCTCGGGCATGCAACCCAGGAGGAGCTTTCCGACGACGAGGTCGAAGCCCGGCTCCTGGCGCTCCCCGGCGTCGGCCCTTACGCGGCTGCCCACATCATGATGATGCTCGGGCGGTATTCGAGGTTGATCCTCGACTCCTGGACTCGGCCGAAGTACGCGGCCGTAACCGGCGGGCGGCCGAAAAAAGACACGACGATCGTCCGGCGCTTCCGCCGGTATGGCCCCTACGCGGGCTTGGCGTTCTGGCTCGTACTGACGCGCGACTGGGTGGAAGAGGACGAGATCGCCCCGCCGCTCCCAGCGTAGATCTGCTCTCCGGAATCACCCTCACAACATCCGAGCTTGAAGCGACATGCCGGGCACTGCCACGTCTGATGACGCCACTCCATGGTGGCGCTACACCTCGGACATCGCTCCGAGACTGACGTCGACACGCGAGCAGGCTAGAGGGCGGGCAGGTCGACCTCGTCCGAGACGCACTGAGCCGCCGGTGGCACTTCTCAGCGGCACCGGCGGGCTCAATGGCGTTTCAGGCTGGCTAGGCCGGTGCCTGTGGATCTTCCTCTGCGGCCAGCTCCAGGGATCCCATCAGCGCCTTCTCGAGGTGCTCCTGCTGAAGCGGAAGCGCCCAGTCGATGACCTCTTGTAGCTGCTTGTGGCGCGCCTTCTCATTCAGCTTGCCGACCACGGACCAATGGCCCATCTCTCCGGCCTCCGCCATCGTCAGGAACTCGAAGCCGTCGAGAGCGTCCGCATCCTCGCCGAGGTACGTCCGCATCATCTCGGTCACTTCCTGCTTGGTCTCTCGGGCCTTCTCGAGGATCGCGGTCTTCTTTCCGTCGAACGAGTCGGCGACCTCGGTGCACCGCTCCTCGATCCTGGTCGCGTCCTCATTGACCTTCTTCAGCTCGACCTCGAGCTGCTTGTCACCATCATCCAGGAGCTTGATGACCTTCTCGGTCGCCCCCTGGGCCGCCATCGCGAGTCCTAGAACCTCGCCGAGCTTGCTCTCCAGTGTCGTCAGCTCTGCCATGTATCTCCCCTTTGTCGTCTCGGTATCCCGCTGACTCTTCCCAGCCGGACGTCCGATAAACGTGGCGCAGTTCAGGCGCCGGGAGCCACGAGTCGGTAGCCGACGCCCCACACGTTCAGCACGTACGCGACCTCGTTACCGCGGTTCAGTTTGCGGCGGAGTCGGCTCGCGTGGGAGTCCAAAGTTCTGGTGCGACCGAGTGACCGGAAGCCCCAGACGTCCCGGAGGAGCTCCTCCTTTCCGAAGACACGTTCCGGATCCTCGGCCAACGCGACGAGAAGGTCGTACTCCTTTGCGGAGAGCGACGCGGCCTCGCCCTCGACCCGGACGGTGCGCGAGGCCAGATCGATGGTCAGACCACGGACCTCGAGCAGGGCCCGCCGGGGTCCCGCTGCGCGCCTGAGGACCGCGCGGATACGGGCCAGGAGCTCCTCGTAAACGAACGGCATCGGGACGTAGTCGTCGCAGCCGCGTGCGAAGCCGCGGACCCGGTCGACGGGCTCGCTACGTGAGCTCACCATGATGACCGGAACGTCCCGGTTCCAGACGCGGCCAGGCTCACCTTCACGGAGCCGACTGCAGAGCTCGAAGCCCGAACCGTCCGGGAGGACCGCATCGAGAAGCACAAGGTCCGGCCGAGCCTCCTCGACCAGCTCGAGTGCCTGGCGGGCCCGCTCGGTGGAGAGCACCTCGTACCCGTCGTCGGTGAGCTGCTGCTCGAGGAACGCTCTGACCGGAGCCTCCCGTTCGACCACCAGCACCGCCTCCCCTGCCATGAAGCGACCGTACAGCCGCCCGCAACCCTCGACCAGATGTCCTTTCGCGCGACTCTGTCACAAGCGTTCCAGAGCCTTCTTGACATACGCCCGGATCGGACGCGGTTGCCGTACCTATTCTTCTGCCGTGCGCTTTGCGTTTAGCTGGCTCTCGAACGTCGTCGCAATCTGGGTGGCAACGCTCGTCTTCGACGGAATCACGTACGGAGACCGGTTCTGGGTCCTCCTGCTCGCTGGGCTCGTCTTCGGAATCGTCAACCTCATCGTCCGGCCGATCGTGGTGCTGCTCGCGCTCCCAGCGGTGATCCTCACCCTCGGGATCGCGCTGCTCTTCGTGAACGCACTCATGCTCTACCTCACGGATCTGATCGTCCCGGACTTCGAGGTCCGGGGCTTCTGGACCGCCGTGGGGGGTGCGCTCATCGTCTGGCTCGTGAATCTCGTGATTCACGGCGTGCTGCGTCCCGCCGAGGAGCAGCCGCTGGTGCGGGTATGGCGCTGGTAAGCCTCACAGTCCGCGGGCGAGGCGCTCGACGCGGCCGCGGGCCTCGGAATAGTCGATGCGGCCCCGTGCCCAGGCGCGGCGGATGCTTCGGTAGCGCCACCGCCAGAGAAAATTCGCGATCATGGGCCCAGATACGCCACCGCGGAATGCATCCCTCCCCGAGACGTTCCCACCTTTGATGAAGCTCGACGGCATCCACCACATCACCGCGATCACGGGAGACGCGCCCCAGAACCTGGATTTCTACTCCCGCGTCCTCGGGCTCCGGCTCGTCAAGAAGACGGTGAATCAAGACGACCCGACCGTCTATCACCTGTTCTACGCCGACGACCGTGGAAGCCCCGGAAGCGACCTGACGTTCTTCGAGTACCCGGGAGCCACACGAGGCCGGCCCGGCGCGGGGATGGTGCACCGCATCGTCTGGCGGGTCGGCTCCGAGGAGGCCCTGGACTTCTGGGCCAAGCGGCTGCAAGGCGAGGGCGGCGCGTTGGAGCGCGAGTCAGGGAAGCTCCGCTTCTCCGATCCGGAGGGAATGGGGCTCGAGCTTGCGGTCGTCGATACGGCGGACGAGCCACTCGTCGCGACACACGCCGAGATCCCGGTCGAGCACGCGCTCCAGGGATTCGACGGGGTGCGGGCGTACTCCCGGGATCCAGCGCGTAGTGCAGCCCTCCTGGGCGAGCCCCTCGGCTTCCGCGACACGGGCGGCGGAACCTGGGAGGCGCGCGGAGTGAGCAGAGGCTCCTTCTACGCCTATGACAGCCCGCCCGACGACCCCGGGATCGGCGGAGCCGGAACCGTTCACCACGTCGCCTGGGCCTCGGAGCTCGAGGATCACGAGGCGTGGCAGAGGCGCGTCGCCGAGGCCGGCGCGAGGCCAACCCCGATCATCGACCGCTTCTACTTCCGCTCGATTTACTTCCGGGAGCCGAGCGGCGTCCTGTTCGAGATTGCCACGAAGGGACCCGGCTTCTCGGCCGACGAGGACCCGCAGCACTTGGGCGAGAGGCTTTCGCTCCCTCCGAACTACGAATCGCTTCGCTCGCAGCTCGAGCAGGTCTTGACGCCGCTTTAGATCCTAAATACGGCCCGAGCGGACGACTCCCCACACGAGCCAGAGCGCGAGCACCGTCGAGAGAGTGAACCCGATCACGGAGATCACGTTGACCCCGAGAATGCTCGGTCCCTCGTTCGCCAGGGCACCGATCAGGCTCGAGCCGATGATCCCCGCGCCTGCGATGACCGCAAGCACGACGCGGTTGAAGACGAGGTCGAGCCGATGGATGAGGTCGTCGAGCCCTTCGTGTCGGAAGCCAACCTCGATCTGGCCGTCCCGGACCTGTTCGAACGTGTCATGGATCTGGTACGGCAGCTCGTGCAGCATCCGCGTGTAGTTCCGGGCCTCCTGCTGCGTGCGCAGCGCCATGCGGCGAGGGGTGAAGCGCTCGAGGACGAGCTCGCGCGCATACGGCTTCGCCACCTCGAAGACGTTGAAGTCGGGATAGAGCTCGAGACCGACCGACCCGAGGGTCGCGATCGCACGATCGAGGAGGACGAAGCGGGTCGGGAGCTGGAGGCGCATCCGGTAGATCAGCGCGAACGCCTCCCGGATCAGCTGCAGGGGGTCGATCTCGTTCAGCCGCGCGCCGTAGTACCGGTAGTAGATGTCTCTGAGCTCGGCGGTGAACTCCGCTTCGCGGTCCTTCGGGTACCGGACGCCGAGCTCCGCCAGTCGCCGCGGGAGCGCCTCGATGTTCTCGTTCACGGCATCGATGAAGAGGCGGGTCAGGCGGGAGTTGTCCTCGTCGCTCAGCTTTCCGGCCACGCCGAAGTCGACAAGGCCGATGTGGCCCGTCTGCTCGAGGATGAGGATGTTCGCCGGGTGAGGGTCGGCGTGGAAGAAGCCGTGCCTGAAGATCATGGCCATCCAAGCGTCGGTGATGAGATACGCGAGGCGGCGGCGCTCTTCCATCGAGTAGGTCGAGTGGTCGAGGTCGGCGAGTTGAATGCCCTCGAGGTAGTCCAGGGTCAGCACCCTGGCACTCGAGTACGTCCAGTAGACACGCGGGACTCGCACGTGTGGATGTCCGGCGAAGTTCCTGTGGAACTGCTCTGCGTTTCGCGCCTCGTTCCGGTAGTCGAGCTCCTGCCGGATCGACCGCGCGAACTCGTCCACGAGTGCGACCGGGTCGATGAAGTCGAGTGCGCGGACGCGGTCGCGGACGAGCCTCGCGACCTGGTAAAGGAGCTCGAGGTCGGCCTCCACCTGCCGCGGGGCGTCCGGCCGCTGGACCTTCGCAACCACGCGCCGTCCGTTCGGCAACGTCGCCCGGTGCACCTGTCCGATCGAGGCTGCGGCTATCGGCGTCGGGTCGAATTCGAGGAAGAGCTGGGAGACGGACAGGCCAAAGTCCTCTTCGATCACCTGCTCGGCCTGCTCCGACGGAAAGGGATGGACGTCGTCTTGGAGCGCCTTCAGCTCGAAGACGATGTCTGGCGGGACCACGTCGGGTCGGGTCGAGAGGAGCTGGCCGAACTTCACGAAGGTCGGCCCGAGCTCGTCGAGCATCTCCCGCAGTCGCTGGCCGCGCGGCGATCCCTCACCGCTCGGTTCGATCTCACGCTGACGCCGCGTGACGACGTCGACCAGGCGATTGGTCTCGAAGAAGTATCCGAAGCCGTGCTTCGCCGCGACCTGCGCGATCTCGGAGAGTCGGCCGAGCTGCCGAACGGCAGGCCGCGAGCTCATGGCTCGAATCTTACGGTCCTAGATCATTGCTCGGTAATTCGCGTACCCGCGGGAACGGGTCACACCGAGCAGATCATCTGGGCTCTGTCGGGCGGTCTGACGGCCCGGGTGGCGGCTTCACCGGCCTCGCCCCGCGCGCGGACGCGGGCTGGCCCTCGAGGAGCCTGAGGCGGTGCTCGACCTGGGCCAGCCGCAGCTCGAGCTCCTCCCACTCGCGCCGCGTGACAAGCCCGAGCTCACGGGAAAGACCGGAGATCGTCGAGCCTGCGCGCTCGCTGAAGCGTATGGCGTCTCCCCGCCACCTATGCGTGAGCTCGTCGACGACCTCGCGCGCTTCCTCGCCGGTCATCCGGCCGCGCTTCGTCAGCTCGTCTACGAGATCGTCGGCCCGCTCCTTCGTGAGCGCGACGGCGCCGAGGCCTGCGAGGAGCGTCTTCTCGAGGAGGTCCCTCACCGACCCCTCCTCGGGCTCATCTTGAGCGGCCATGGGGCCTCGCTCGGCGTCGCTTGCGGCGTGCCTCCCGGCGAGCGGCGGCGGATCCGTCACCGATGGGTGCCGCCGGCTCGGCGGGAGCCGCGACCGGCTCCGGTACGGGAGACGGCTCGGTCCCGTCGATCGGGACGCCGTTGCCGGGGGCGACCTCGTCCCGCCCCAGCTTCTCCTGCAGGCCTGCGCGCTTGCGCTTCGCGTACTCGGGCTGTCGCTCCATCAGATAGCTGAGGATCGGGGTGGCGATGAAGATCGTCGAATACGCGCCCGAGCCGATCCCGACGAGGAGCGCGAAGGCGAAGTCTTTCAGCGTGGCCCCGCCGAAGATGAGGAGCGCCGACACGGGCAGGAGCGTGATGAACGTCGTGGCGAGCGAGCGCCGCACCGTTTCCCAGAGCGACTGGTTCGCGATCGCCGCGAAGCTCGACTTCCGCATCAGCGGGATGTTCTCCCGCACCCGATCGAAGATGATGATCGTGTCGTAGATCGAGTACCCGAGGATGGTGAGGACCGCGGCGACGGTCGACGCCGACACCTCCCGGCCCGTCAGCGAGTAGACCCCCAGCGTGATCAGGATGTCGTGGACGAGAGCGATCAGAACCGGGACGGCGAACGTGAACTGGAACCGGATCGCGATGTAGGCGACCACTAGGAGCAGCGACACGACGATCGCGATGAGCGCGCTCTGGAGGACCTGCCGGCTGAACGTCGCCGAGACGTTCTTGACCCCGAGGCCGGTCGCATTGAGGTCGCGTCGAAGGGCGTTCTGGAGCTTCGTCTGCTCGGGCCCCGACAGCGACTCCGTCTTCATCTTGAACTCGCGGTAGCCACCGGCGACCTGGGTGCCGGTGCCCTGGATAACGGCGTTCTCTTTGCCAACCTTGGCCGCTTCCGCCCGCACGCGCTCGACCGACACGGGCTGCGGGGTCTGGAAGCTGACCTGGCTCCCGCCCTCGAAGTCAATCCCGAGATTCAAGCCGTTGATGCCGAGCGAGCCGAGCCCGACCAGAACGATGACCGCCGAGAGCGCGAACCAGATCCGCCGCTTTCCGAGAAAGTCCACCTTCTGCCAGCTGGGGATCCGCTGGGCGCTCGCGCCCATGAACGCCGGGTTGTCGAACCACTTGAAACCCGCCAGCGAGGCGAGGAGCGCACGCGTCGCCCCGACCGCCGTCACCATCGAGACGAGCGTGCCGATCAGGAGCATGAGTGCAAACCCCTTCACCCCGCTCGTCGAGGCGATGAAGAGCACGAGCGCCGTGATCATGGTGACCACGTTTGCGTCGACGATCGTGTTGAAGCCCTT
>Ga0184621_10000176_pt1 | contig 12767 bp, 18 predicted proteins | sample PLM1_30_b1_FD_133144 | JGI IMG/M metagenome (GOLD analysis project Ga0184621, IMG submission 133144) | Groundwater sediment microbial communities from an aquifer in East River, Colorado, USA - PLM1_30_b1 | ecosystem: Environmental > Terrestrial > Soil > Riparian zone | place: USA: East River...
ATCGGGCCCTCCTCTCGCAGGTTGGATCGGCCGTCGGAGGCCCTGTTGTTCCCGCTCGCCGTGTGCCGCAAACGGCCGACTCACGCAGCGGCGAGCTCGGGCCGCCCGTCCTCCAACAGGCGCAGGACGGCCGCCTCGACACCGTCTCGGAACGCGGGGTCGGCGAGGTCGCCGTCCGACGCACCCGCGAGCGCGCCTCCGATCGTGAAACCCTCCTCGTACCGGTCGAGCAACCTCGGGTCGATGTACGAGGCGCGCGCGACCGACGGCGTGTTGCCGAGCTCGAGGGCGACCTCCTTCACCGCGTCGGAGATCCGGCGGCGGCGAGCTACCTGGGTGCCGGGCACCTCGCCGGCGACGGCGAGCGCCACCGCCGCGAACACGGTCCCGTGCCACGTCCGGAAGTCCTTAGCCGAGTACCCCTCCCCCGCCAGCTCCTTGACGTACGCGTTCACGTCCTCCGAGCGCACGTCGCGCCAGCCGGTCCCGCCCCGATACGCGAGGAGCTCGGCGTTGTCGTCGCGACGGCGCTTGAGCGTTCGAACGATGGGAGCGAGCTCGGGGTCCTTGACTTCCCGGATGCGTCGCTGGCCGCTCTTGGCGCCGTAGTCGAACCGGATGACGTCGCCCGAGGTTCGGACGTGATCGCGCCGGACCGTCGCCAGACCGAACGACCCATGGTCACGTGTGTACGACTCGGAACCGACGCGGAACAGCGCGAGGTCCAGCAACCGAACCGCAACCGCGAGCCCCTTCTCCCGGGGGAGGCCACGTCGCTCGAGGTCCGAGGCCACGCGTTCGCGCACCCGTGGCAACCGGTGCGCGAACGTGAGCATCCGGTCGAACTTCTCGGCGTCTCTCCGAGCGCGCCAGCGCTCGTGGTAGAGGTACTGACGCCGTCCGGCCGCGTCGGTGCCGGTCGCCTGGAGGTGACCCATCGGACCCGGGCAGATCCAGACGTCGGTCCACGCGGGCGGGATCGCGAGCGCGCGGATGCGCTGCACCGTCTCATCGGGAACCGGAGCTCCGTCCGAGCCGACGTACGAGAAGCCGCGGCCGCGGCGCTGCCGCCCGATCCCCGGGCTCTCGCTCGACACCCGTCGAAGGCGCACCATCGCGCGCTGGTATTGCCCGAGATCCGCACCAGCGAAACGCCGGTCAGGCGTGGACCGCCTCCGCCTGGGTAGGGATACCGGAGACGGCTGAAGGAGGGCCTGCGATGTTCATCGGAGAGGTCGAGGAGACCGGCTTCATCGAGCCCGTGGTGTTCCCTCGAGCCATGCCGGACGACGAACCGGCTCCTCGGACCGAGGAACCGGAGCTCGAGCCGGTGGAGACAGGGTGAGTGAACACCCCGTGCTCGCGAACGACGTCGTTCCGGATGGTGCCGTTCCGCTCGTCGGATATCGCGAATGGTCGATCCGAACCGAGGACCACGGGCGGCCGCGTCTCCTCTCGCTCTTCCATCCGACGAGCTGGCCACACGACGAGCCCATCTCGGCGATCTGCATGCGCCCGGTCACGTGGCCGTACCCGCCGGTCCAGGCGATCCACGGGACGGTGCCGGACGAGTCCTGCCAGTGCGGGATCTACGCGTTCCGCCGACCCGTGTTCGAGAGCCTGAACGGCGCCTCGGGTCCGAAGGTTCGAGGGGTCGTGCTCGGCTGGGGGCGCTACATCCTCGGTTCCCTCGGCTGGCGAGCCCAGTCCGCCCGGCTCATCGCCCTCCTCCGGCAGGAGGAGGATCCCGCGATCGTCGATGACCTGGCCGATCGCTACGACGTCACCGTGCTGCCGGACCTCGAGCAGCTCCACCTGGTGACCGACGCGACCGCCGCCTGAGGGTCGATCCCACTCGAAGTGTCGTCAGTGTGTCGTCGTTCGCAGGCGCCGCGCGCGGACGGGAGCCCGCGCGCGGCGCCTTTCAACTAGTCGAGCTTGTCCTTGGCGATCTCCACGGCATCGCGTGCCGCATCCTTGGCCTTGTCGGCAGCTTCCTTCGTCGTGCCGACCGCCTGCTTGGCCTTGCCCTTCGCGCGGTCCTTCTTGCCCTGGGCCTCGAGCTCCTCGTCGCCGGTCATGTCACCGACGGCTTCCTTCACGTTCCCCTTGGCCTCGTCGAACCGACCTTCCCTGCGATCGTCCTTACCGTCCATCGGTTCCTCCTCTCCAGCCGTTCGAGTCACCACACGAACACTCAGATGGTTCCCGGGTCGTGTGCCCGCAAACGCATCGCGATCAGACGTCGTCGCTCTCGTCCCGGACCCGGCGCGAGAGCGGGATCGCGAACCACACCCACGCGAGGAACCCGAGGACCGCGACACCGACCCCGACGGCGACCGACCATCCGAACAGCAGATCCGTGATGAGGAGCACCGCGAGGGTGATCGAGAGGGCGAGGAACGCGATCCCGACGATCGCGAACGCGTTCGACGTCCGCAACATCCGCTCCTTGTCACCCTGACGGAACCGGATCCGGTGATAGGCGGTCGGGGCCATGAACAGGCCGGTCGCGATCGTGGTGCCCACGAAGGTGGTGAAGTAGATCGCTCGTTGACCGTTGGTGAGCATGCGGAACCGCCCGCTGAACGGCACCGTCAGCAGGAAGGCGAACAGTACCTGCGCGCCGGGCAGCGCGACGCGGAGCTCGTTCAGGAGCTCGAGCAGCTCGCGGTTCAGCCGCTCTTCGGGATCCTCGTCGGAGCCGGACCCGTCGTGCGATGACATCCCGGTCGCCGAACGCGGATCGTCCACAGCGCAGAGATACCGTTCCGAAGGGTGCGCGAAACCCCGACGGATCACTCGCGGTTTGTCGTCGTCAGACCACGGGTACGCGGATGCCGACGTCGCACGGAGAGGAGTCAGCATCTTCACGTGACGCTCCCAGCATCTCGACTACGTATCGTCCAGATCCGCTCCGCGAGGTTCCACCTCGCGGAGCGGATCGCCTTCTTCGAGCACCGCGCCTCGAAGGAACGCCAGGGTCTGCGACAGGATCCTGCTCACGTGCATCTGCGAGACCCCGACCTCGCCCGCGATCTCCGATTGCGTGAGCCCGCGGAAGAAACGCAGATACAACACGCGCCGCTCTCGCTCCGGCAGCTCCTTCACCGCGGGCGCGATGGACGCCCAGCCCTCGAGGATCTCGAGCGAAGGATCCTCGCCGCCGAGCACCTCGATCGGGGCCGCCCCCTCCTCGCCGACCGGAGAGTCGAGCGACGTCGTCGAATACGCCTGGACCGCCTCCATCGCGTCGAGGATCTCCTCCGGCGAAGCCTCGCAGCGGACGGCGATCTCCTCCACCGTCGGAGACCGCCCGAGTTCCTGCGACAGCACCGGGAGCACCGTGTTCACGCGCAGGCCGACCTCTTGGAGGCGCCGGGGCACGCGGATCGCCCATCCCTTGTCGCGGAAGTGCCGCTTGAGCTCGCCGATGATCGTGACCGCCGCGTACGTGGAGAATTGGACGTCCCGTTCCACGTCGAACCGGTCGATCGCGTTCAACAGCCCGACGCTCGCGACCTGCACGAGGTCTTCCAGCGGTTCGCCGCGGCGGTCGAACCGGCGGGCGAGGTACTCGGCGAGCGGCAGGAACATCTCGACCAGCTCGTCGCGGGCGGCGGTGTCACCGGGCAGGCGCTTGAAGAGCGCGACCTCGACCACACGGTCGGTCGAACCGATCGAGCGGCCGGCGGCACTCATACGGTCCGCGACGGCTCGAGCGTCCGCTTGATGAGACGGATCGACGGCCCGGATGCCTCCGCGTCCAGGGAGACGGTGTCGACGAGCGCGGACAGGACCCTCCAGGAGAGGCTCTGCTCGAGGTCGGGTGGCGGCCAGGCGCGTTCGGCGGCATCGATCGAGACGACGGCCTCGAGGCGATCGTCCATCGGGCGGAGGCGGAGCGTCATCGAGGTGGCCTCCCGGGCGAGCCCGAGCAACCAGGCGCAGGCTTCGTCCACGGCCAGCCGCAGATCCTCGATCCCGTCGAAGGGCATGTTCATCCGCGCCGCGACCGACGCCGTGACGGCACGCAGCACCTGCACGGATCCGGTCTCCGGCGGGACGGAGACGGTGATGAGGTCGATCGGACCGGCCATCGCTCTCCTTATACTAGGCAAGCTCGGACACGGCCCTCGGGACGTGTGTGACGGGCATGAGGCGCAACCGAAAGAGGCAAACGGATGGATGTGATCCTGGACACGCGTACCGAAGGGCCCTGGACGGTCGTGGAGGTCGCCGGCGAGCTCGACCTGCACACGTCGCCACCGCTCCGAGATCACCTGCTGGAGCTCATCCAAGGAAGCGTCGATCACCTCGCGCTCGACCTCACGAAGGTCGACTTCATGGACTCGAGCAGCCTCGGATCGCTCGTCACCTGCCTCAAGCGCGTCCGGGAGCGCGACGGCCGGCTCGTCCTGGTCGGGGTCGGAGGGACCCCGATGAAGATCCTGACCCTTACCGGCCTCGATCGCGTGTTCGACATCGTCGGCTCGACCGCCGAGCTCCCCGCGAGCTGAGGTCGAGAGGCGACGGTGGAGATGGAACGTCTCGCCATCCGCATCCCACCCGGTACCGCGCATGTCGCATCGGTTCGGGCCTTCGTGGGGGCCGTCGGGCGCCGGCTCGGGTGCTCCGAGGAGACCATCGACGACCTGCGTCTCGTCGCGACCGAGGCGTGCGCGCAGGCGATCGAGGAGCGCGTGGCCGATGACGGGGTCGAGGTCCGAACGTCGTCGGACGATCACCGCTTGCTCCTCGAGATCGAACCCTCCGGCTCGTTCGACCGGCCGCCCGACGGGCTCGATGGGTTCGCGGGAAGGTCGACGCGTCGAGCGTTGATCGAGGGCCTGTTCCCCGACGCCGAGTTCGATCCAGAGCGCGCGGTGCTCCGTATCGCGGTGCCCGTCTCTCGGGGCTGATCCAACCTCCGGCCTCGCCCCACGCATAGGTTTGCGCCCCGCAGGGAATCCCCAAGAAGCCACGATCGACCGGGGCGTGCTTCGACAGGATCCTCGAGAGGAGATGGGATGACCGACCCGGCTGCCTCACTCGAGCAGCGCATGCTCGACGCGGAGCGGCGCGCCCGCGAGGTCGCCGAGAACGCCCAGGCGGAGGCCGAGAAGGCCCGCGAGGAAGCCGAACGAGCCCGCCAGGAGGCCGAACGAGCCCGAGAGCTCGAGGCCGAGGCGCGCGCACGGTTGCAGGTCCTGGTCGAGGCCGGGGTGGCCATGGCCGCCTCGCTCGAGATGCGATCGGTGCTGGCCGCCGCCACCGGGGCGGCGGCGCGTCGGGTCTGCGACTACAGCATCGCCTTCGTGAGCGGGCGCGACGGGCAGATCGAGGCCGCGGTCGGAGCGCACCGCGACCCCGGTCGGTTCGGCATGGTCGAGCGCATGGCCAACGCCCACCTCCCCGAGCTCGACGATGCCAACAGCATCGTCGCGAGCGTCCTGAAGTCCGGGGAACCGGCGCTGGTCCCACGCGTCCCGCAGGAGCAGATGGAGCGGGTGATGGCGCCCGGCGAGCAGCTCGAGCTCGCCCGCACCCTCGGCTTCGCGTCCGTGATCGTGGTCCCGCTCGCCGCCCGAGGCCGCACGCTGGGCGTGCTGGCGCTCGTGCGCGACGGGTCGTCGCCGCCGTTCGGGGAGGAGGACCTGTCGCTCGCCGGGATGCTCGCCGCCCGTGCTGGTCTCGCCGTCGACAACGCTCGTCTGTACGAGGAACGCGACTACGTGGCCGAGACCCTCCGGCGGAGCCTGCTCCCTCCGGATCTCCCACCGATACCCGGGTTCGAGATCGGCGCCCGGTACCTCCCCGCCGCCGAAGGGACCCAGGTCGGCGGCGACTTCTACGACGTCTTCGAAGCGGAGACCGACCGCTGGATCGCCGTGATCGGCGACGTGGTGGGCAAGGGAGCCAGGGCCGCCGCCATGATGGGCCTCGCCCGGTACACGATCCGGACGGCAGCGATGAGCGAGGGGCGTCCGAGCGCGATCCTCGAGACCCTCAACCAGGCGGTCCTCAAGCAGACGGACGAGAACCGGTTCTGCACCGCGTGCTGTGTCCGACTCCGCCGATCGGGGACCGATGCGCGCGTCACGATCGCGACCGGTGGCCATCCGCTCCCTTTGGTGCTGCGCGAGGACGGCTCGATCGACGTCGCCGGAACACCCGGGACCATCATCGGCGTCTTCGAGGACCCGGTCCTCATCGACCGAGCCATCGATCTCAGCGTGGGGGACTCCCTCGTCCTGTATACGGACGGGGTCACCGACGAACGCCGGAACTCGGACGCGTTCGGCGAGGTCCGGCTCCACGAGGCGCTGTCCGAGCTCGCCGGTGCGGGCGCGCAACGGATCGCCGACGGCGTCGTCGACGCCGTGGTCGGCTTCCGGACCGGCCAGCCGAGGGACGACATCGCGATCCTCACGATCAAGGTGGTCGGATGACGAACCTCGAGCTGACGCTGGAGCCGGTGCCCGACTCGATCCCGCAGGCGCGGCACACGCTGGACCGCCTCGCCGACGCCGTCGAGGAACCGCTGCTCGAGAACCTCCGGCTGCTGGTCAGCGAGGTGGTCACGAACAGCATCCGCCACGGCGAGGGGTTCGACCCGATCGAGCTCCGCGTCTCGGTGAGCCCGCTGGTCGTCCGGGTCGAGGTCGAAGATCGCGGCCCCGGGTTCGAGCCCCGGCTCGCCGACGACGATGGCGAGCGCAACTCGGGATGGGGGCTGTTGCTCGTCGACCGTCTCGCCGCTCGGTGGGGCGTGGTCGCGAACTCGACGAACACCGTCTGGTTCGAGCTCGAACGCCGCTCGCCTCCGGTTGGCCGATGAGATCGTCTGCGTGTTTGGGTGTCCCGCGGCCCGGGTAGGCAAGCGGACGGAAAGATGACGGTGCGGTCCGGCGGGCCCCCTCCCCCCTGCACGCCGGACCGCAACGTCAAAACCTGGAAGAGGTGGATCAGATGGTGGACACGCTCGATCCCACACCGGTGAAGTGGCTCTACTGCTTCGCGTGCGGGACACCGTTCGAGCTGATCGGATCGGACGCGACCTGCCCGTGCGAACGGTCGACCGCCCGTGTCGACGGCGGCATCCTCGAGATCCAGGGTCCGGCGCGCGCCCTCGCGCCCGTCGAGACCGTCGTCCGCCTCGACGGTGGCGAGTGGGCCCCGCTCCGGGAGGACGTCTTCATCCGCCGGGTGCTGCCGAACGCCGCCTAACGCCGGCCGCATGAACCTCCCCGCCTGCCCGCGGGTGCTCCGACCGAACAACGACTCCGGGCTCAGCCCTCGGCGGGTGGCGGCGGCGGCGCGGCGGGTGGCATCGGCGGCGCCGGTGGTGCCGCGGGCGGTGAGCCCGGCTGCGGTGGCGCGACCCCGGGTGTCGCCGCGGGTGCCGGCTCCCCGAACCCGGTCGGCGTGCCCGCGCCGCCATCCTTGTTCCTGCGGCTGCGCACCACCAGGAAGATGATGACGAGCAGGACGACGGCCACGCCCGCGATGATCAGGATCAGCGGCAGGAACGAATCGCTGCCGCCGACCACGTCGGCGGCCTGCCCGTTGTCGATCGCGCTGCCCGTCGCGTTGATCTCGAGGCGTTCCCCGAACTCGGGCACGTAGGTCACGGTGTTGCCGTCGACCTCGCCGTTGGCCTGGACGACCTCACCGGGGAACGTGATCGAGATCTGGATGTCCGCGCTCTCGAAGAACTGTGCCCCCCCGGTCCCGGCGAACGGCCCCGTCGCGCCCGACAGGCCGCTCGACAGGTCGAGGACGCCCGTCACGACGAAGGTCTCGCCCTCGCGCGCGATGTTCAACGTATCGCCGCCGGCGCCGGTGACCCCCGAGATCCCCGTGGCACCCGAAGCGCCCAAGGCGCCGGAGTTGAACTCCGCGATCGGAAGGTCCTCGAAGATGATCTGCTGGCCGACGAACTCGTCGTCCTCGAACGGCTCGACGACCACTCCGGTTGCCCCGGTCGGGATGAGGTCGGCGTCCCCGAGCAGGTCCTCGGCGCTCTGACCCGTTAGCTCCAGCAGCTCCTTCTGGACGCCGAGCACGATCGTTCCGTTGACGGTGTCGTCGGCGTTGATCGCGAGATCCATGTTGAGCTTGATGCATCCCGTCAGGAGCACGGCCAGCGCGAGGAACGCGCCGATCCGTCCGGCGGTGCGGGCACGTCGAGACATCCAGGAACCCCCCGTCATCGGCATCCCGGGGAGACTACTCCCACGCGGGGGCCGGAGCGAGCGATCGACCGTTCGGCGTCAGCCGGAGAGGGCGGCGACGACGTGCTCCTCGAGGTACGAGAGGTAGCGGTACAGCTCGAAGGCGCTCTCGGCCTCCGGATCGCCGGCGAAGTCGCCGGGCGTGGCCTCCTCGGTGACGGCGAGCCGAACACCCAGCATCAGGCGCAGATCGTTCAGCGCCGCGAGCCACGCCACGAGCTCGTCCTCGGTGAGATGGCGGGCCTGCAGGGTCCGCTCCATCGTGTCGATCGCCGCCAGTCGCTGCTCGAGCAGATCGTCATGCACGATCGCGTCGAACTCGACCGACGCCTCCTCGTCGTCGGCGAACGCGCTCGGGTACAGGCGCTTGAGCACCGGATCGTCCGCGTCGCCGGAGACGAGCAGGGCCCTGAGCGTTTCCGGGAGCGTCACGAGCACGTCACGCTCCTGCGCGGAGATCCGCAGATCGAATCCGCCCCGGCGCGAGCGCTTGATCGGGGCGGCCACGATCAGCGGTCCTTCTGCATCGTGGCCCAGAGCCCGTGCGCATGCAGCCGCGAGACGTCGAACTCGCACCGTTCCCGGGGACCCTCGGCAACCACCGCCTTGCCTTTGTGGTGGACGTCGAGCATCAGCTTGGTGGCCTTCTCCCGCGGGTACCCGAACAGCTTCTGGAACACGTACACGACGTACGACATCAGGTTGATGGGGTCGTTCCACACGATGACGATCCACGGCACGTCGGGGACGACGTCCTCCTCGCCCACCGGGCGTTCGGTCTCGACGGGTGCGGTCTGTGCCACTCCGTCAGGGTACGCGCGGCATCCCTTGGTGGGTGGCTCGCCCGGCAGACGCGCGTCTCCGGCCAAGCCGAGGCCCGGCTCCGAAGACGTAGGGGGAGGAGCCGGGCCTCGACGCCACCCGCGCCGAGAGGCGGGGGCATCTCCACTGCCTGTCCTGAGAGGAATCGGCATCCGGGGCGCTGAAACTTGTAGGCCGATCGGTCCTTTCACGTTGCGGGAGAAGGACGACCGGGCCGCTCGAACCTGCCGACCGATGCCACGATCCCGGCGAGCACCAGCGCCGAGAGCCCGATGAACACCGGCCGGAGCAGCCACCACGCCGCGGTGCTGTCCTGCTGATGCCCTACGCCCAACGGCCACAGGGCGAGCAGGACCACGAAGTACGCCGTCATGTGCCACAGGAACAGCGTCATGATCACGCTGTTCAGGAAGATCGTGATCGTCCAGGGCCGCCGGCGCTCGAGCCAGCGAGCGAGCCGGGGACGGAGCAGCATCACGGCCCCGATCGACCAGATGTCGGCCAGGAGGAAGCACACGGTGGGCGGGTAGGCGTTCGAGACGTCCTCGACGTCGGTGCCGAGCAGGCTCTTCGGGTAGTGGCCGATGTCCGGGAACCAGTCGAACCGCGCACTCCCGAACGGCTCGAACGCCCAGGCGGTGGTCATCACCACGAGGCCGCCGAGACCGACGAGCACCATCGCCCAGAACACGCGCCTGGGGAGACGGCCGAACGTCCCGTCGGCGTAGAAGTGGCCGAGCTGGTGCGGGAGCAACAGGACGAACGCCACGTTCAGGTACCGGAGCCGGTGGAGGTCGGCGCCGAAGCCGACGACGTCGACGACGATCGCTCCCGCCGCCATGACCGCCGGGACCCACCACCGGAACCGCCGGTGCAGCCGGATCGTCACCGGGGCGACGCACACCACCACGAGGTAGAAGCCCAGGAACCACAGCGGCCCGAACGGCAGCGTCGCGGCCGGCGGATACATGCCGCGGAGCAGCCGCGTCTCCCCGACGAGCCGCGGCCCGGCCGGTCCCCCGACGTCGAACAGATGGAGCGCCAGCTGGACCACGAGCCAGAAGCCGAGGAACACGAGCGAAGGGCGCAGGAGACGTTCGAGGCGGTTCCGGAGGAACGCCGACGTGGGCTCGCCGCGTCGCTCGAACGAGTCGTACGTCACGAGGTTGGAGAACCCACCGACGAAGAAGAAGACCGGCATGACCTGGAACAACCAGGTGCCGAGCCATAGACCCGAGGTGAGGCCGACCGCGCTCGTCGTCGAGTATATGCCGCGTTCGAGGTGGTTGATCGAGATGAACCAGTGGCCGAACACCACCGCGACGATCGACGCGGCGCGGAGGAAGTCGACGTACCGATCGCGGGTTGCGGGGGTGGCCCGCGCCAGCTCGTCCAGCCGGGAGCTCATGCGCCCGTGGTACGCCCCGGCAACCACCGGGTCAAGCAGCCTCCGAAGCTCTGCCATCATGGGCCGCATGTCCCGGACCTATCGCTCCCCGCTCGCGTCGGACGCCAACGCAGGACTCGTCGCGCTCGTCACGGGGGGCGGGACCGGACTGGGACGTGCCGTCGCGGGCGAATACGCGCGCACCGGGGCGCGCGTCGCGATCGCCGGACGCCGAGCGGAGCCGCTCGAGGAGGTTTCGGCGGAGCTCGGGGCCGCGGGCACCGAGGTCCTGGCCGTCCCCGGCACCGACGTGCGCGAGCCCGACCACGTCACGGCGCTCGTCGATCGTGTGCTCGAGCGGTTCGGCCGGATCGACGTGCTCGTCAACAACGCCGGCGGGCAGTTCGTCGCGACGCCCGAGACCATCTCGGCCAAGGGCTGGCGGGCGGTGCACCGGCTGAACGTGGACGCGGTGTGGGATCTCACGCGGACGGTCGCCGAGCGCTCGATGATCCCGGGCGACGGCGGGCTCGTGGTCTTCATCGGGTTCAGCCCCCGGCGGGGGATCCCACTCATGGTCCACGCCTCGGCCGCGCGCGCGGCGCTCGAGAACCTCGCGAGCGGGCTCGCGATCGAGTGGAGCCGCTACCGGATCCGCGCCGTGTGCGTCGCCACCGGCGCGATCGACACCGACGCGTTCCGGGCCTACGGCGACGCGTTCGTCGAGGAGGCGACGCGGACGGCGCCGCTCGGACGCATCGCCTCGCCCGAGGAGGTCGCGAGCGTCATCGCGTTCCTGTCGTCCCCGGGCGGGGCCTACATCACCGGGACCACGGTCGTGGTCGATGGCGGGAACGACGCATGGGGTCTCGGCTTCCCCCCGCCGCAGCCCGCTCAGTCGTAGACGATCACCGAACGCGTCTCCTCCCCGGCTTCGAACCGCGCGAGTGCCTCGTGGATCTGGTCGAGCCCGATCGTCCGGGCGATCATCGGCTCGAGCCGCAGCTCGCCGAACTTCATCAGATGCGCGAGCAGCGGGAAGTCCCGCGGCGGCACGACGCTCCCGTACCACGAACCCGCCACCGTGAGCTCCTTGGTCGTCGTCCGCAGGGCGTCGAGCGGCGCACGCGCTTCCGGCGGGGCCATCCCGACGAGGACGGCCGTCCCGCCCGGCGCGACCGAACGCATCGCCTGCTCGATCGTCTCGGTTCGACCGAGACACTCGAACGCGTGGTCGAAACCCTCGGGGACCCGGTCCCGTCCCGAGAGCACGGTGTCGGTCGCGCCCAGATCCTCGGCGAGCCGGAGCTTCGACCCCACCACGTCTACCGCCACGATCGGGGACGCGCCGGCGATGCGGGCGCCCTGGACCGCGGAGAGCCCAACCCCGCCGCACCCGATCACGAGCACCGAGTCGCCGGGGCGTACCTTCGCCGTGTTCAGCACCGCGCCCACCCCGGTCATGACCGCGCAGCCCAGGAGCGCCACGTGCTCGAGCGGCAGGGCCGGGTCGACGGGGAAGACCGTGTTGGCCGGCACCACCGAACGTTCGGCGAACGACGACGGCACGTTGTGGTGGATCCGCGTCCCGCCGGTCGAGAACCGGGTCGTCCCGTCGGACAGGAACCCGCGGTCGAACATCTCGAGCCGTTCGCACACGGATGGACGGCCCGAGGTGCAGCGACGGCACGCACCGCAGTACGGGAGCCACGAACACACGACGTGGTCGCCGGGCTCGAGACCGGTGACGCCCTCCCCGAGCGTCTCGACCACCGCCGATCCCTCGTGGCCGAGCACGATCGGCATCGTGTGGCGGTGGATCCCACTGACCGAGTGGTGGTCGGAACGGCACACGCCCGAGGCGGCCATCCGGATCTGGACCTCGCCCGGCTTCGGCGGGTCGAGCTCGAGCTCCTCCAGGCGGAGGTCGTCGACGTCCCACAGGACCGCCGCGCGCATGCGCGAAGTATCGCGCACCGCGGGGGTGGGGTCGGACGCGGCTCAGGCCGAGGCTTCGACCTTCCCCTTCAGGTTGCCGAGCGACGTGCGTCCGTCCTTCATGATCGCCGGCCTCGCGAGGAAGCCGATCACCGGGTTGCCGTCGCCGGCGGTCGTCCGAACGAGCTTGGTGCCGCCGCCCTCCGGCGACAGCACGAACGAATGCCGGTAGTGGACCTCCCTGCCTCCGCCGCGATGTCTGTGCTGGCTGATCGCGAACGCGAACCGGTTCGGGCGGTCGAACTCGACGATCTCGATCGCGGCCGTCTGGGCCTTGCCCGCGAAGACCTGTTCGGAACGGAAGGTGGAGCCGAGCGCCGGCG
>Ga0184621_10000178_pt1 | contig 12748 bp, 12 predicted proteins | sample PLM1_30_b1_FD_133144 | JGI IMG/M metagenome (GOLD analysis project Ga0184621, IMG submission 133144) | Groundwater sediment microbial communities from an aquifer in East River, Colorado, USA - PLM1_30_b1 | ecosystem: Environmental > Terrestrial > Soil > Riparian zone | place: USA: East River...
AACCAAATGGTTTCCTGTCAAGGGTGACATCTCTTGTTCAAGCCCATACGCGGGACGTTTCGCCGCCCTAGTGGCGGCCGGAGGTCAGATTGCGCGATACCGCCCGCAGCGCGCGGTGCGGAAGATGCTCGCAGATTGTCATCAGCACCTTGTAGCGCTTGGACGGGATGCAGATCACCTTGCCGTCGGCGGCATCCTCCAGAGCGTCGGCGACCAACCTGTCGGCGTCCAGCCAGAGCGCGGAAGGAATGGAACTGATGTTGATATTGGCGCGCTCATGAAACTCCGTACGCACCCAGCCGGGACATAGCGCCGTCACCTTGACTCCGGTGCCGTGCAGCTCGTTCGCAAGGCTCTCGGTGTACGCGGTCACCCAGGTCTTGATCGCCGAGTAGCTGCCCATGGCCACGTAGCCCGCGGTGCTCGAGACGTTGATGATTGTGCCGGCTCCCCGCTCGCGCATGCTCCGTCCGGCGGCCGCGCAGAGCAGCAATACTGCCGTGATCATGACATCGATCCCGCGCTCGTGTGGTGCCGTGTCGGCGTCGGTGAGCTTCGCACCGATTCCGAAGACGGCGTTGTTGATCAGCATGTCGATCGGCCGCTCGGTGCTCGTCAGCCGCTCGGCGATCCTGAGCACGTCGCTGCGTACGCCTAGGTCTGCCGCGATCGGCTCCACGCTGACCGCATACCGCTCCTTCAATCCGGTCGCCATGTCGGAGAGCCGGTCGGCGTTTCGCGCCACCAGCACAAGATCATCGCCGCGCGCCGCAAGCGCTCGCGCGAACGCGGCGCCGATGCCCGACGTCCCCCCGGTGATCAGCGCAGTTGCCATGCGCTCACCCTATGCGTAGCCGGCTGCCGCCGACCTGTCGTCAATCGGAGTGGGATAGAAGCAAAGCGGCGGTTTCTCGGGCTATCGCCAGCTCCTCGTTGGTGGGAACTACCGCGACGGTGATCGGTGAGTTCTCGGGTGAGATCACCCGGGCGTCCGTGGATCGTATGCCGTTCAGCTCCGGATCCACTCCGAACCCGAGGGCATCAAGTCCCTCCACCACCGCCGCCCGTAGCGCAGGGTTGTTCTCGCCAACGCCGGCGGTGAAGCTCAGCACATCGAGCCGACCGAGGAGTGCCAGGTACGCGCCGAGGTAGTGCTTGAGCCGATGGACGTAGACCTCGAACGCCAGCTGCGCGGCCTCGTCGTCGGCCGCCCGGCGCTGCTCGAGTTCGCGGAAGTCGTTGACGCCGGCCATGCCCTTGAGGCCGGACTGCTTGTTCAGCAGCGTGTCGATTCCGGCGATGGTCATCCCGAGCTCGTTGTGCAGGAAAGTGTGCAGCCCCGGATCAACGTCGCCGGAGCGGGTACCCATCACCAGGCCCTGCAGTGGTGTCAGTCCCATCGACGTCTCGACCGCCACGCCGCCACGTACGGCGGACGCCGAGCAGCCGTTGCCGAGATGCAGCACGATCTGATTCAGCTCAGCTGGATCCCGCCCTACCAGCTCGGCAGCCGCCCGTGACACATAGCGATGCGACGTGCCATGGAAGCCATAGCGTCGGATCCGATAGGTTTGAGCAAGATCACGAGGGATTGCGTATGTCGCGGCCGCGGCCGGCAAGGTGCTGAAGAAGGCGGTATCGAAGATCGCAACATGCGGCACGTCGAACTCGGCCCGCGCGGCCTCGATGCCCGAGACTGCACCCGGATTGTGCAGCGGCGCAAGGGGAATCAGATCCTTGATCTCCTTGAGCACCTCGTCATCGATGATGGTGGGATCTGAGAAGTTCGGCCCGCCATGGACCACCCGGTGGCCAACCGCGCGCAGCCCTATCTCGTCAAGATCGACACCGGCACCAGCAAGATCTTTTCCCATAGCCTGCATGGCCGCGGCATGATCAGCAATCGGGCTACCCGGCTCGCCGATCCGCTCGACGACGCCCTTGGCCTGCACTTCCGCCGTTTCGGGAACCACGAGCTGGTACTTCAACGAGGAGGAGCCGGCGTTCATGACCAGCACAGGCATCTTGCTCATGCTGGGCTTCCTGCCGGTTCAGTCTGATTCAACGCTTGCGCCTGTACGGCCGTGATCGCCACGGTACTCACGATGTCGGAGACCAGCGCCCCTCGCGACAGGTCGTTGACCGGCTTGCGAAGTCCCTGTAGCACCGGCCCGATAGCAATCGCGTGTGCGCTGCGCTGCACTGCCTTGTAGGTGTTATTGCCGGTATTCAGGTCCGGGAATATGAACACCGTCGCCCGTCCTGCAACTGCTGAATTCGGCAGCTTGGTACGCGCCACGTCCGGATCGACGGCGGCGTCATATTGGATCGGACCTTCGAGCAGTAGATGAGGAGCACGCTCGGCAACCAGCGCCGTCGCGGCCCGCACTTTTTCCACATCCGCGCCAGATCCGGATGTTCCGGTGGAATAGGACAACATCGCCACGCGGGGCTCGATCCCGAATTGCTGCGCGGTGTCGGATGAGGACACCGCGATATCGGCGAGCTGCTCGGTCGTCGGTTCAGGAATGACCGCACAATCGCCGTAGACCAGCACCCGATCCGCCAGACACATCAAGAAGACGCTCGAGACGGTGCTGACACCCGGCTTGGTCTTGACGAACTCCAATGCCGGCCGAATGGTGTGCGCAGTTGTGTTCACCGCACCTGACACCATGCCGTCGGCAAGTCCGAGGTGAACCATCATCGTGCCGAAGTAGGAGATGTCCGTGACGATCTCCCGAGCCCGCTCCACCGTCATGCCCTTGTGCGCCCGAGCTTCCGCGTACGCGGCGGCGAACTTCTCGACCAGCTCAGTATCTAGGGGCGAGACGATCGATGCTTCGTCCAGATCGAGCCCGAGCGTCGACGCCCGGGCACGCACCTGGGTCTCATCACCGAGCAAGATCAGATCCGCGACGCCCCGGCGCAACAAGATCGCGGCCGCCTCCAGAATCCGATCATCCTCGCTCTCCGGCAGCACGATCCGTTGCCGGTCGGCGCGGGCCCGTTCCATGAGCTGATACTCAAACATCAACGGCGTACGCACATCAGAGGCTGAGACGTCAATGGCCGCAAGCAGCGCGGCTTGATCAACCTGTTCAGCAAACACCCGATGCGCGTTCTCGATCTTGCGACTCGAGTCCTTGGTGATCGGCCCTCGGACCCGCATCAACCGCTCGGCGGTCGTGAAGGTGCCAAGATCAGTTAGCGCGATCGGCAAGCTCTGCTGAACGCCTTCGGACAGCCGCCGGATACTGTCGGGGAACTGATATCCGCCGGTCAGCAGAATCCCAGCCAGTGGCGGAAATGTCCCCGACTGGTGGGCCAGCATGAGACCAGGTATCAGGTCAGTACGGTCGCTGGGCGCGATCACCGCGGCATCGGCGACCAGTCGATCCAAGACATGGGGCAGGCTCATTGCCGCGACGATCACGCCGAGTACTTCCCGATCCATCCAGGTCTCGCTGCCAAGCACCAGCTGGGCCTCGGCGGCTTCGGCGAGTGCCCGGAACGTTGGTGCCGATAGCAGCGGGCTTTCCGGGATGGCGGCCGTCACCACGTCGGGCAACTCCTTGAGGGTGGCACGAATCACCTCCGCAGCGTCATGATCAACGCGGTTCGCGATCACGGCGACGGTATGCGCATGATTGGCCCGTAACTCGGCGATCGCACTCTCGGCGGCAGCCCGAATCTGTTCCGGAGTCCGCTCTCTGCCGTGCACCACAAGCACGACGGGCGAGCCGAGATTGGCCGCGATCTTGGCATTGAAGGACAGCTCTGTGCCGGTCGCCACGTCTGTATAGTCCGAGCCGATGACCAAGATCACATCAAAGCGATCATTGAGCTGACCAAAACGCTCGACGATCACGTGCAATGCCTCGTCGGCATTCTCGCGCGCGGCGTCGTAGGTCACACCGATGGCTTCGTCGTAGATCTGGGAGATGCCAGGTTGATTGACCAGAAGATCAACAATGAGGTCGAGGTCGTCGCTATCGGAGCTGGTTGTGGTGAGCGGTCGGAACACGCCGACCGAGCCCACTTCACGGGTGAGCGCGTCGAGCAAACCGAGCGCTACAGCTGACTTTCCAGTGAAACCTTCAGGCGATGCGATGTATACGCTGCGACTCACGCATCCGACGTTATCTTCCAACTCCCCTAGTGGCCTAAGCCGCCATGGGCCGTTCTCACAACTATCTTGGTTCGCGTGGCCGCCCTCGTTCCACCGGAGATTCCCGGTATGGCGGATTGGCGCGCTATTGCCCGGGGCGGCTTCGCGATCGTGTGGGAGGCTCGGCAGGAGTCGTTGAACCGGCTCGTTGCCGTCAAGGTGGACGAACGCAAGTTGGACACCGAAGTCGAGCAGCGGCGCTTTCTGCGCGAAGCGGGTGCAGCGGGCAGAATGTCGGGCCACCCAGGAATCGTCACGGTGCACGACGCCGGCCTGCTCATCGATGATCGGCCCTTTCTGGTCATGGAGCTCTGTCCCGGCGGCTCGTTGACGCGGTGGCTGACCGCCGATCCGCGGCCGAGCCAGCGCCGAGTTCGGGAGGTCGGCGTGCGGATTGCGGATGCGCTAGCTGCGGCGCATCTGCTCGGCGTACTGCATCGCGACGTCAAGCCGGCCAACATCTTGATCGACGCGTACAACAACGCCGGCTTGGCTGACTTCGGACTTGCCACACTGATCGATCCGGATATGCCGCTCAGCGAGACGGTCGAGGCGATCACTCCCGCGTACGCGCCGCCCGAGGTCTTCGCCAAGAAGCCGCTTACCGAGTACGCCGATGTCTATTCCTTGGCTGCCACGCTGTACGCGATCTTGAGTAGCCACCCGCCACGTTGGTCCGAGACCACCGAAATGCCGAGTATTCCGGAGATCATCCAGCGGCAGCGGGCGCCGATCAGACGCATCCCCGGGGTCGACAAGGCGTTCATGGATGTGTTGCTGAACGCCATGGCTGAGGAGCCCGAAGACCGACCCACGGCCGCCCAGTTCCGTGATCAACTAGCCGCGCTCAGCCTGTCGACCCAGCTCGCGCCGGCACCGTCGGCAACACCCGAGCCAACAGGGGAATCGGCGGGGGAGTGGGCGCCTCCCAACACCAGGGATGCACCACCGCGTAAGGAGCGGCCGGTTGTCGCGAAAGCTGAGCGTCCGCCCGATCGGCCACGCCTGTGGGAGCATCGCCGACTGCTGATAGTGGCCGTCGCCGCAGTGATCATCGCGGGCGCGTCGGGGATCGCCCTGTGGAACATCTTCTCGCCCGACACTCCGGCTGCTGTGACCACGCCGCCGGTGACCTCAACTGCCGCCAGTCCAACGAGTACGCCGGTTCAAGTGCCGGCTGGATTCATCGACTGCTCCAAGCAACTCGGAGCAGACACCTATTGCGCATTGCGGCCGGAATGCTGGAGCGCACTGAACGGCTTCGGTGACGTCCCGTGGATCGGGGTCTCGCAGGACTGTGACAAGCCTCACGTCTATCAGACCTTCATTGCTGGGCGAATGACTTACGAGCTTCGCAGGCAATCGCAGCTGGAATCCGACGCGCAAATCCGCCGCATCTGCACCAACGCGATCGCGAACTCGATGTTGCGTTCCGGAGATCGCCGCTCGGACTGGGAGCTCTACTATCTGGGCCCACAGCAGCCGGACGAGTACTTCTTCCGCTGCATTATGGGTCGCGGCGACCGGTCGGAGCCGCTGAGGTTTCACGCTCCTGGCTGACGGCCGCCAACTGCTCGATGCCGGTTAGCAGCCGGTCCAGCATCCGATCAAAATCCCACCCGGCCGGATCGTCGAAGCCGCCGGCCGCCCAGATTGCCGCCGTGGTCGGATACCGGTTCCAGTCGAAGTAGGTATCCCAGAAGCTGGCGCGAGAATCCCAGTAGGCCTCCGCCGACACACCGGTATGCCGCGCCTCATCCGCGTCGCTGATCATGGAACGCGCCGCACCGAGGAGCTGCCACTGGATGAGGTTGCTGATCGCGACGTTCTCCGAGCCAGTGAATCCCGCCGCGAGGAGTGCGGTGTAGAGGGACTCGGACACGTCCAAGACGTGCGGGCCGATCGGCAGCCGGGCCATGTTGTAGTCGAGCAGCCAGGGATGCTCCGAATAGATCCGCCACGTTTCTCTGGCCCATTGTTCGACTCGTTGCCGCCATGGCAGCGCAGGGTCTGGGATGGCGTGCTCCGCATAGACATGGTCGATCATGAGTTCGACCAGTTCGGAGCGACCGGGCACGTAGGTGTAGATCGACATCACGCCGATCCCTAGCCGGTTCGCAACCTTCCGCATGGAGAGCGCCGCCAACCCGTCGGCGTCAGCGATGGCTCCTCCGGCTGCTACGACCTCAGCGAGGCTGGTCCGGGGCTTGGGGCCGCGTACGGAGGTTTGCTGGATCGGCGCCCAGAGCAGCTCGACGACTCGCCGGCCCTCGGGCGTACCGGGCTGCTCGTCGCTGGTCACGCTTGCATCCTCGAATCCGAAACTGTCAGTGTCTCGTGCTTATGTTATCTCCGTACAGTGTATGTTATTTTAATCCAGTACGGCGTACGGATTTGGTATCGGGAAGGTATGGATGATCAACCCATGATTCACCCCAAGATTCACCACATGATTCACACGGAGCAGCTGACTAGGCACTTCGTCAGCAAGAAGGAAACCGTTGAAGCGGTGAAGGGAGTCGATATCGACATCGCCGCCGGCGAGCTGGTGGCCTTCCTTGGGCCGAACGGTGCCGGAAAGTCGACGACCCTGCGAATGCTGACCACCTTGCTTCCTCCGACCGCCGGCCAGGCCTGGGTGGCAGGCGCGAGCATTACGACAGAGGCGGCCGTGGTGCGTTCGCGGATCGGCTACATCGGGCAAGGCGACGGCGCCGGCCACAGCTTCCGGGTGATGGACGAGCTCGTCATGCAGGGCCGGTTCTATGGCATGAACTCCTCGGACTCGATGTCCCGGGCTCAGGAGTTGACCAAGAGCCTCGATCTGACCGCGCTCGAGAAGCGGAAGGTCAGCACGCTCTCCGGCGGCCAGCGGCGGCGACTTGACATCGCCCTCGGACTGATGAATAGCCCGGGATTGCTGTTCCTCGATGAGCCGTCAACCGGGATGGATCCGCACAACCGGGCCAACCTGTGGGACCACATCAATCGACTGCGTGATGAACGGGAGACGACCATCGTGCTCACCACGCACTATCTGGAAGAGGCCGACGCGTACGCGGAGCGGGTGCTGGTTATTGATCATGGGGAGATCATCGCCAACGACACTGCGGCAAATCTCAAGGCCACACTGGCCGGGGACCGGATCATGATCACGGTCGACGGAGCGAATGCGGCTGCCGCATCGGCCCTCGTGGCGGGTAGGGGCAAAGAGCTGACCACGTCCAACGGATCGCACGAGGTCACGATCGCCGGACGATTTGATCAAGGCGTCCGTACGCTGCCCTGGCTGCTCCGCGAGCTTGATCACGCAGGAGTCGAGGTACGCGCGGCGGACGTCCGAGTGCCGACACTGGATGACGTCTTTCTCAGCCTCACGGGCCGGAGCCTGCGCGAGGAAAGTGAGGTAGCGGCATGACCACCCTGGTTGCCGACACTCGGGCCGTGTTCCAGCGGGAGATGTCGCTGGTGCTCCGTGATCCGTTTTCGATCATCTTCTCTCTGGTGCAGCCCCTGGTTTTCCTTGGCCTCTTCGGGCCGCTGCTGGCCGGCTCGGTGGATCCGGCGGCGATCAATGGCGCCTCGCCGCTGCAGTGGTTCCTGCCGGGGGTGATCGTGATGATCTGCTTGTTCGGGACCAGCACTACTGGTTCGAACCTGCTGTTCGAGATCACCTTGGGCTCCTACGAGCGGGTGCTGGCGACCCCGCTGCACCGCTCCGCGATCTTGATCGGCAAGGCCCTGAAGGAGCTGGCCCCACTGGTCGTGCAGGCCGCGCTGGTCACCTTGGTCTCGATTCCGTTCGGGTTCACGCTCTATCCCGTACACGTGCTTGCCGGGCTGCTGTTGCTCGGTGTCTTCGGGGTGGGCATGGGAGCGTTCTCCAACGCGCTCGCGATCGCGTCACGTAAGCGGGAATGGATGTTCTGGGCAGTGCAGCAGTCCCTGCTGTTTCCATTGTTGATCTTGTCCGGGATGATGCTGCCGCTCGACACCGGGCCGCAATGGATTCAGGTACTGAGCAAGTTCAACCCGCTGACCTACATCGTCGATGCAGAGCGTGCTCTCTTCTCCGGCACATTCGACAATCCAGCGATCGGTTGGGCGGTACTGGCAGCGGTTCTGACCTGCGCTGCTGGGCTCTGGGTCGGAGTGAAGCAGGTCGGGCGCAGCACGACGTGATGTGTATGGGCCTGGCGCCCTTCGACAGGCTCAGGACGCAGCGACTGCGCTTCGACAAGCTCAGCGCGCATGTGGGGCGGTCTGAGACGGGCCGCCTCAGACGTTCTCCTTGAGCCAGGCGATGTCGGCGCCTTGACCTTCCCGGCCGCCCGGCGTTTCGACGACAACGGGGACCTCGGCCGTCCGCACAACCTCAGCGAGGGCGTCGGTGCCCACCTCGCCATCGCCGAAGTTGGCGTGTCTATCGGCGCCGGAGTCGAAGGCATCCCGGGAGTCATTGGCGTGAACCAGGTCAATGCGCCCGGTGATGGCCTTGACCCGATCGACCAGACCGACCAGTTCCTCGCCGCCGGCGTGGGCGTGGCAGGTGTCCAGACAGAAGCCAACCGTGTCACCGCCTTTGGCCTGACCGATGGCGTCCCACAGTTGCTCGATGCGCTCTAGGCGGCGTGCCATCGCATTGTCCCCGCCTGCGGTGTTCTCGATCAGCAAGGGCACCGGCATCCTCAAGCCGTCGATGCACTTGCGCCAATTGTCGAAGCCGATCGCGGGGTCGTCGGCTTTCAAGACATGCCCGCCATGGACGATCACGCCCGCCGCGCCCACCTCGGCTGCCGCGTCCAGATACTGCTGCAGGAATTTCCGGCTGGGAATGCGGATGCGGTTGTTGGTGGTGGCCACATTCAACACGTACGGCGCATGCACGTAGAGCGTGATGCCGGCCTCTGTGGCTGCCGCCTTGAGCGCTGCCGCGCCATCGGCGTACCTGATCTCAGGTCCCTTCCACGCCTGGGGGTCCCCGAGAAAGAACTGTGCCAGCGTGGCGCCGCGGGCTGCCGCCTCGGCAACAGGATCCATCTGGTCACCATGCCCGCCGACCTGCAAGCTCACGGATGTGACCCTACGTCCTGACCGCCGCGCCACCAGTCGCGCATCCGGTTCGCCGCCGATCCGCCGGCGGTGCCCGCCACAGAGCCGATCTTGCTCACCAGCTTGTACAAGGGATCACCCGAGGTGCTGAAGTTCTCCTTGTACGAGTTGGCTGCGGCCTTGACGTCATCGCTCATCGGAGTGTCCTTGTCGTCGGACCGGCGTGGATAATTCCCCGCCAGGATGTCGGCGTACTCCGGCCCGGCCGCCCACTTCTGCAGCTCCGCCGCCCGCAACGCCGCCAGTGGATGGCTCCGGCCACTGAGCTGCAAGAGCTTCAGCAGGCTGTCGCGCACGTCGCCCCTGGTTTCGTATTCTTCGGCCTGATCAAGAAAGCCGGCCACATCCATGTCGTTGGGGTTCCTTGCGCCGGCCAGACTTGCGTGGGCTCGCAACGCGGCGCTCGGATCCTGGGAGCACAACAGCCCGGCCCGATCGCAGGACAACTCCGACTTCCGGAACCACTCGTTCAGACCGAGGATGATCGCCCGAATACTCCACGCGCCGATCGGCAGCCACGCGATGGTGGCCGCGACATTGATCAGTGCCAGCAGCATCGTTCGATAGACGGCGTGCCCAGAGAGCACGTGTCCGACCTCGTGTCCAATGATGAACCGCAGCCCCTCGTCGTCGGTCAGCTGCAGCATTCCGGTGCTGATCACGATGATCGGTTTGTCCAAGCCAATCGCCATCGCCGATGGGCTCGGATCCTGCTCGATGAACATCTCTGGGACGGGCTGCAGGTCCAGAGTCGTTGCGCACTCGTTCAGCATCTCGTGGATGTCTGGGTACTGCCGCGGTGAGACGCGCGTCGCGCTGGCGAGGTAGAGCAGCCGAATGCTGCGCTCGCCGATGGCTGACGAGATTGCCTTGAGGACAGAGTCGAAGCCCGGAATGGAGCGCAGCGCTACTAGAGCACCGCGGTCAGCCGGATGCTCGTACGCGCGCGAGCTGATGTCTGGGAAGCGGATCCGCCCACGTCGCGCCGGCAGAGATTCCGTGGTCATGCCCAGCAGCGTACGTGCGCCGCAGTCTCCGAGTCGGGGTCAGCCCATCTGGAAGATCCCGCTCAGCAACCCCATGGTCGCTTGCAGGATGACTCCGAGCACGGTCCATGCGATGCCGATGATGATGCCGGCCAGCGCTTTGCTGTTTTGGAAGTTTGCGCGGCGCGAAATGATGAACGCCACGATGCTCAGTACCAGCCCAATGGTCGACGTACACGGAATGATCGCCAAGATCAGGCCAACGATTCCGAGAGTATTGCCGGGATCGGCTGCTGCTGGCTGTGGGGTGGCCTGGTAGTCGGCCATGGCGTCTCCTCAGATGAGGCGGATTGAGTGTCGCGACGTCGAGCGTATCGTCACCGCGGTCTGCACCGAACCCGGCATTCGTCCGCCCCTTGCGGTTAGAGTCGCCCGGTGAGTGGCCACCGCGTCCTGGCAATCGATGAGCTGCGCTCCGCAGTTGCCGCGATGTCTAACGAGGGAGAACGCGAGGCCGCCGTCGCAAGCTTCTTCGGTGACTACGCCCTCCCTGTGGTCGAGGGAAATCTGTGCACCTTCGCCACCCGTGCCGCAGCTGATTCGGTCTATCTGCGCCATCGTGTGAATCTGTGGTCGGATGATCTTGAGCTTAGCCACATCCCGGGGACCGACGTCTGGTTCCTGACGATCGAGCTCGAGTGGGGCGCGCGGGTGGAGTACCAATTCGAGATTGTTCGCGACGGAAAGCGCTGGAGATTCAACGACGCTGACAACCCGCGGCTGGCCCGCAGCCCGGTGGGGGATTGCTCGGTGTGCTACGGCCCTGGTTATGCCGTACCTTCCTGGGCCACTGTGCGCGCAGACACCAAGCGCGGCGAACTCACCGAGCTGGAGCTGCACAGCCGGGCGCAGGCTCGCGACAACCGCGTCACCGTGTACCAGCCGGCCGGCTATGACACCTCGGCGCGCTATCCATTGCTCGTCGTCCACGACGGCGGTGACTATTTGGACTACGCCTCGATGAAGATCGTCCTCGACAACCTGATCGACGACGGCAGGCTAGCCAAGATCATCGTTGCCTTCAGCTACCCGGGCGAGCGGCTTACCGAGTATCCCGACGATCCTGATCATGCTGAGTGGATCACCTGCGAGCTGCTGCCGGAGCTCGAGAGGCGGCTTCCATTAGTGGGTACGTCGGATGGCCGGTGTCTGATGGGCACCAGCTTCGGCGCGGTCGCAGCGCTGTCGACGGCGGTGCGGTTTCCGGGGACGTACGGATCGCTGCTGCTGCAGTCCGGATCCTTCCTCTATTCGGATCCCGACGTCTGGCACGCCGAAGGGAAGAGTTTTGCTCCGGTGCTGCGGTTCGTTGATCATTACCGCGCTCACCCCGTACGCCCAGCTGATCGAGCGTTCCTCTCCTGCGGTGCTTATGAGGATCTGGTCCAGGCCAATCGTGGCATGCTGCCGATCTTCCATAGCACCGGCATGAAGATCAACTACGTAGAGTCACCGGACGGACACTCTTGGGAATCGTGGCGTGACCATCTCGGTCCCGGTCTGTGCTGGCTATTCCCGGCGTAGCTATTCGCCGATCTGCCCGTCGATAAGCTCGCGGACCACGTCGAGATGCCCGACATGACGGGCGTATTCCTGTAACAGGTGAGCGAGGACCCAGCCCAGTGTCGGTGGCTCGCTGGAGAACCGGCCACCCAGCCGAGCCCGTTCGGTCAAATCCGACTGGCTGGCCACCGCCTCGGTACGGCCCGCGATCTCGGCCACCCTGGCAGCTAACTCGGCGACACTGTCCTCAGGCGCGACTAGCCAACCCTCGGAGTCGGGATCATGATCGCCCCACGGGTCCGCCACCTGCTCGGCCTCAAAGCCCCATTGCATCCAGCGCCGCTCGACGAAGACCAAGTGTTTGAGCAGCCCGAGCGGCGACCAGCCGGACGGCAGAATGCTTCCGGTCAGCTGGTCGGGGCTCAGGCCGTCGAGTTTGGCCAGCAGCGTGGCCCGGTAGTAACTCAGCTGCTGCAGCAGAATGTCCCGCGGATCCTCAAGCGATCGGGGAGGCTCGTCGCGGAGTTCGGTCAAGCCTAGTCAAGTCCTGCCGGATGTTGCTCCGGATGGCGCACCGAATGTGGCGCCACTTTGGCGTGCATGTCTTCGAGCTGCATGCCCTTGGTTTCATCGATGAATCTGGCGACGAAGAAGAGCGACAGCACAGCGAACCCGGCGTACAGCCCGTATGCGAGCGCCAAGGAAACGTCCTTCAGGCCTGGGAAGGTCACCGTGATGATCCAGTTGGCCACCCACTGGCCCCCGGCCGCGAGGGACAGCGCGGCGGCACGCATCCGGTTCGGGAACATTTCACCGAGGAGCACCCAGACGATTGGACCCCACGACATGCCGAATGCGACGACGTAGAGGTTGGCCGCAATTAATGCGATCGGCCCTTGCGCGCCTTGCAGATCTG
>Ga0184621_10000184_pt1 | contig 12575 bp, 11 predicted proteins | sample PLM1_30_b1_FD_133144 | JGI IMG/M metagenome (GOLD analysis project Ga0184621, IMG submission 133144) | Groundwater sediment microbial communities from an aquifer in East River, Colorado, USA - PLM1_30_b1 | ecosystem: Environmental > Terrestrial > Soil > Riparian zone | place: USA: East River...
ACCCGGACGGGACGCAGCTCCTGATCGGTTTCGGGCCGGATGCGGAGACCTGCGACGCGGCCGACCTTCCCGCAGTGCAGCGGCAGCTGGACGAGATCCTGCCCGGCTACGAGGTGCTCGCCGCGCGGGCGCACGACTGGCTGGCCGACGAGTTCTCGCGCGGGACCTGGGCGATCCATCGTCCCGGCTGGTACACGACGTATCACGCCGAGATGCAGAGGCCCGAGGGCCACGTGACCTTGGCCGGCTCGGACATCGCGAACGGCTGGTCAGGTTTCATAGACGGTGCGATCGAGTCGGGTCTGCGGGCGGGCGCCCACGCTCTCCGCGCGCTTCACCCTTGAAGCCGTCCTGCGCGGGGGTGATAGTGAGGCTGGACTTCTCCGAGGAGGGATCTAATTTCATGCTCACACGCCGCGTTCTGACACTCGCCGTGCTCGTCTTCGTGCTCGCCGCGGCCCCCGCCGCCTCCGCTGACATCATTCCCACAACGCCGTTGCCCGCGTGCGGCACACCTCCGTGCGTCGTCTCAGTCCTCCACGGTGCGACGCCGCTCCCATACCCCTCGACGTCCGGCGATGAGTACTCGATCTTCGCGAGCACCTACATGCTGGCCGGGGCAAAGTACTTCAGCTTCCTGATCGATGACCGGACCGCGACGATGACGACGGCGGACGAGTTCACGATCGCGATCAACACCGGTTCGACCTATCCCGCCGAGACGTTCGCGCGCGGGCAAGACGTGGTCGTCAACAGGAGCGGCAACTTTCTCGGCCCGTTCACCGTCCGGATGACCCTGCGCCCGGTGCGGATGGCCTACGGCGAGCCCGGTGGGTGCAACAGCTCCGGGGTCTGCGGCATGACCGCTCCCACACTCGACCCGGCCCAGCTGAATGGCCAGATCGACAACCTCGGCTACATCGTGGATCCCGCCGACAAGGCGGCAATGCGCGGCTTCGACCTCGCGTCGAACACCGACTGGGTTTCGACTCCTCTCCAGCTCGACCGCGCGACGGACTCGATCGTCCTCGACGTCGCAAACTCGCACTTCGAGCCGGACGGGACGACCGTCTTCCAGGGTGCCGCGGAGTTCCGGATCCCAAAGGCGATGCTTCGGCGCCTCTACCACGTCGACGATCCGCCGACCCTGACGGCGAGCGCGTTCAGGGTCACGACGGGCTCGGGGCCCGCCACGACCGTGGTGGACATCAACCCGACCAGCGTCCACGTCGCAATCTCGGGCCTGACCTTCTCGAAGCGGCGGCTACGGATCCACGGTGACACGCGGCCGCTCCGCCCACGCGACCTTCGGGGCGTGCGCATCGCGGCGCATAGAGCCCGTCTCCGCTTCAACTCGTCGCGTCGCCGGGGCTCGTTGGTGCGCGGGTACATCGCTTCTTGCCGCTCGGGCACGCGCCTTCACGTCAGAGCCCAGAGGTTCAGACCGCCCATCCGGGTGAACGGGCTCATCCCAGGGCGTTCGTACAGGTGCACGGTGCGCGCCAGGAGCCGCGCCGGCCTCGGCCGCGTGGCCAGGACCGTTATTCCGGGTGTGTCCAGCGGCCTAGTGAGTGGGAGGCCCGGAGGACTCCGGGCCTCCCGAGACTAGAACGCCTAGCTCTTTCGAGCGGGCGGCCTTGTCACCCTTGCGGCCGGCGGCTTTCTTCTGCGCCGTCGTTCCGCGCGCGACCTAGGCGGTGACCACACCCGCGCGGTTCGCGAACACGTTGTCGAGGGCCGATCGGAGCCCGACGGCCAGGGCTCCCGTCAGCACCGCCGCTTCCCCGAGGCTCGAGATTTCCACGCGCGGCGGGTAGGGCATCCAGTCTGCGAGGAGCTTTCGAATCGGGTCGAGCAAGAGGTCCCCGTTCGCTCCGATGCCGCCGCCCAGGACGACCAGGGCGACGTCGGCGACAGCTGCGATCGGCGCCACGTGCAACGCGATCCGGCGTGCGACCTCGTCCACGACCGAGCGGGCAAGCTGGTCACTGCGCCTGGCCGCCTCGAAGACGGCGCGCACGTCATACGGTGCCCGGAGACTCGACGTGGGGCCGCTCACGGCGGCGAGCCCCGCCGTGAAGGCCGAGACCGCGTCCGCCGACGGGTCGACGTCCTGCCCAGAAGGCGAGAGCGCGTAGTCGACCTCGCCCGCGGCCCCGTGGTGACCGCGATGGAGCTCTCCGTGCAGCACCAGCCCGGCTCCCATCCCGGTCCCGACCGAGAGGAAAACGAAATCGTCGACCCCGCGTGCTACCCCCTGCCATAGCTCCCCGAGCGCAGCGAGGTTGATGTCGTTTTCGAGCATCACCGGCAGGCCGAGGCGCTCCTGGAGCTCGCTCGCGAAGGGCCTGTTCTCGAGCCCCGGCACGTTCGATGCGAGGCTCAGCTTTCCGCTCGCCGCCTCGACGACACCGGGCACACCGACCACGACGCCGTCGATCAGCTGCCCCTCGAGCCCGGTCGACTCGACGAGGGACTCGCGCAGAGCGGCGATCGCCGCCAGTGCATCCTCGGCGTCCGCTCCGCTCACCTCGACGTCCTGCCGCGCTCGCACCCGGCCTCCCAGGTCGCAGATCGCGCCACGGAGAAAACGGGCCCCGAGATCCAGGCCGAGTGCAAGCGCAGCCTCGGGAGCCGGCTCGAAGTAGACGGCCCCGTAACGTGGCCCGCCTGGTGCATGGTCGGCCTCGCGGACGAGGCTTGCCTCGAGCAAGGACTGCAGAATGAGCGAGACCGTGGGCTTCGAGATGCCGGACCGCCGCGAGATCTCGGCGCGCGAGATCGGTGCCTCAGCGCGGATGATGTCGAGCACGGTCCGCTCGTTCAGGCGCTTCAGGAGCGGCGGTATTGCTCCCCTCTGATGGTCGGATGGAGCCATCGCGTCAAGAACCCTAACGCTAGCTCCGGCTTCCATGCCAGTCTTGACAGTCGAGTGGTAGATCGGGTATGACCTACGTTCGTAAAGTTTACTAACTTGCATGCCGAACCACCGAGTCAGGAGGCTCCATGAAACGTGCTGCGACCGCCCTCTCTGTCCTCCTCACTGTCTTCCTCACCGTCCTCGCGGCAGGCTGCGGCGGTGGCGACTCCGACAAGTCGACTGCCACGGGCACGGCTACCGGCAAATCGGTCGAGGCTGCCGACATCACGCTCTGGGTCGGCTTCAGCGCGCGCGAGCTCGGTGTCTTCAAAGACGTCGTCGCCGACTTCGAAAAGGAGTACCCGCAAATCCACGTCAAGGTGGTGGGCAACATCAGCGACGACAAGATCGTGACCGCCATCCGCGGCGGCAACGCGCCTGACGTCGCACAGTCCTTCTCCTCCGACAACACCGGGGCGTTCTGCTCGACCGGCGCCTGGATCGATCTAGGCGACTACATGGAGCGCGACGGTGTTGACCCAAGCGTGTTCCCGGAGGTCTCTCAGTACTACACCGAATACGACGGCAAGCGATGCGCACTGCCTGTGCTCGCCGACACGTATGGGCTCTACTACAACAAGGATCTCTTTGCGAAGGCTGGTCTGAGCGGGCCGCCGAAGACGATCTCCGAGCTGACCGAGTACGCCAAGAAGCTCACCGAGAAGAACCCTGACGGCTCGCTGAAGGTGGTCGGGTTCGATCCCATCAGTGGGTTCTACGAGAACGCGGCGGCCCACTACGGCCCCTCCTGGGGCGCAAAGTGGATCGACGACGAGGGCAAGTCCACGCTCTCGACCGATCCGGGCTGGGCAAAGTATCTGCAGTGGAAGAAGGACCTGATCGACTGGTACGGCTACGACAACCTGGTCAAGTTCCAGACGGGCGCCGGGGATGAGTTCTCTCCTTCGAATGCCTTCGAGCGCGGCAAGCTCGCGATGAACATGGACGGCGAGTGGCGGGTCGCATTCATCGAGAACGAGACACCGGACCTCAACTACGCGACGGCTCCCTTCCCCGTGGCCGACGAAAGCCCGGATCTCTACGGAGCGGGCTACGTCACCGGCAGCATTGTGGGGATCCCCAAGACCTCGGATCACAAGGATCAGGCTTGGGAGCTCCTCAAGTATCTGGCGACCGACGACCACGCACTGGCCACACTCTCGAACGGGATCCGGAACGTCCCGACCACGACCAGCTCCCTGACATCGGACGAGCTCGAACCGGACCCGAACTTCGCGACGTTCCTCGACGTCTTCGGGAACGAGAACTCGAGCACGACGCCGATCACCCTCGTCGGGGCGGCGAACCAGGAGCTCTTCGAGGCTTTCGTCGCCAAGTGGCAGGCCGGCCGGATCAGCGACCTCCAGGCAGGGCTCGCAAACGTAGACGAGCAGATCGACGCGCAGCTCGAGAACGCGGCCGGCGGGCAGGTGCCGTGAGTTGACGCAGGCGGCCGAGGCGCACTTCCCCGCTCGCCCGCCGGCAACCGACCGCCGGCGGGCGAGGCGGAAGGCCGCCTGGCGGCGCCGAGGGATCGTGCTGCTCTTCATGAGTCCCTGGATCGCCGGGTTCTCGATCTTCTTCGGCTACCCGCTCGTCACCACGGCCTACTTCTCTTTCACACACTACGACCTGCTCTCCTCACCGCGCTGGCTCGGGCTGGCCAACTACGAGTACCTCTTCAACGGAGACCAGCGGATCTGGCCGGCGGTCTCGAACACGCTCTGGCTCATCGGCGTGGCCGTGCCGCTGAACGTGCTCTTCGCGCTTGGCGTCGCGCTCATGCTCGCCCGGGCCCGGAGTGGCGTCGGGGTCTTCAGGACCATCTTCTACCTGCCCGCGCTCGCGCCGCCGGTTGCGGCCACGCTCGGATTCGTCTACCTGCTGAATCCCTCGACGGGACCCGTCAACACCATCCTCGAGCACCTCGGAATCGACGGACCGCTCTGGTTCAACTCCCCCAGCTGGTCGAAGCCTTCGCTCGTGCTCCTCGGCCTGTGGGCGGTGGGGAACATGATGATCATCTTCCTGGCCGCAGTCCTGGACGTTCCGCGGGAGCTCTACGAGTCGGCCGAGCTCGACGGCGCCGGAGCGCTACGACGGCTTCGCTGGGTGACGTTGCCCACCATCAGCCCGGTGATCCTCTTCGCGGTGGTCATCGGGGTGATCGAGGGTCTCCAGTACTTCACGCAGGCGTTTGTCGCGAGCACGATCGCCAACGGCTCCGCCCTTACCGCGCAGGAGCCGGCGAACCGGCTCGGCTACCCCGAGGACTCGACGCTCTTCTACCCCGTCCTCCTGTACCAGCAGGGCTTCCGCTACTTCAACATGGGCTACGCGTCCGCGATGGCGATGGTGCTTCTCGTCGTCGCCTTCGCGGTGACGACCGTGATCATCGTCAACTCGCGGCGCTGGGTGCACTACCAGGGGGCGATGCGCTGATGGCGACGAGCAGCGCCAGTCTCCCGCTCAGCGCGTCCGAGCTCGTCCGGCGCAGGCCTCCCGCGACCGTCCGGCGGCGCCGGTTTCTGATCGCCGTCGCCAACAACAGCCTGCTGATCGCCGCGGCTGTGATCTTCCTGGCGCCGTTTGCTTTCATCGTGCTCACCTCGCTCATGACGAACGCGCAGGCGCTCTCTCCCGACCTCTGGCCGCATCCGTTCCAGTGGAGCAACTTCGCCGAGGTCTTCGACAAGGCCCCACTCTGGCGCTACGCGCTCAACACGACCATCTACGCCGGACTCGCGACGATCGGCCTGCTGCTCTCGAGCATCCCGGTCGCGTACGCCCTTGCGCGCCTGCGCTGGCGCGGGCGGAACGCAGTCTTCCTCATCGTCCTGATTGCGATGATGCTGCCACCGCAAGTCACGATCGTCCCGGTGTACGTCATGTGGGCAAAGCTCCACCTCGTCGGATCGCTCTGGCCGCTCATCATTCCGAACTTCCTCGGCGACGCCTTCTCGATCTTCCTGCTCCGGCAGTTCTTCCTCACCATCCCGGAGGAGTACCTCGACGCTGCCCGGATGGACGGCTGTGGCGAGCTCCGCATTCTGACCTCCGTCGTCCTGCGGCTCGCCAAGCCGGCGATCGCGGCGGTGGCGCTTTTCTCGTTCCTCTTTTGCTTCAACGACTTCTTCGGGCCGCTCCTCTACACGGCTGAGAACGCCGACAACTGGACGCTCTCGATCGGGCTCGCACAGTTCCGGACGCTCCATCAGGTCGACTGGAACCTGACCATGGCAGCGACCGTGGTCGTCATGACGCCCGTGATCATCCTGTTCTTCCTCGCCCAGCGGGCCTTCGTCGAAGGCGTAACGCTCACCGGAGTCAAGGGATGAAGATCGCTGTCGTCGGCGGCGGCTCGACCTATACCCCAGAGCTCGTTGGCGGCCTGGCGCGGGAGCGCGACCAGCTCGCGGTCACCGAGCTCTGGCTCCAGGACATCGATCCCGAGCGGCGTGAAGTCGTGGGCGGGCTCGCAGGCCGGATGCTTGCCAGGCAGGGCTTCGACGGGCGGCTCGAGGTCACCGACGACCTCGATGCGTCGCTCGAAGGGGCCGACTTCGTGCTCATTCAGATTCGCGTTGGCGGCCAGGAGGCGCGTCTCTCGGACGAGACCGTGCCACTGGCCTGCGGGTGCATCGGGCAGGAGACGACCGGAGCGGGGGGCTTCGCCAAGGCGATGCGGACAGTGCCGGTCGTGCTTGGAATTGCGGAGCGGGTGCACGCGCTGTCCGCGCCGGGAGCCTGGATCATCGACTTCACCAATCCGGTCGGGATCGTGACCCGGGCGCTTCTCGATGCCGGGCACCGCGCGGTCGGCCTCTGCAACGTGGCCATTGGCTTCCAGCGCTCGATCGGCAAGCTCCTGGACGTCGACCCGGTCCGGATCCTGATCGACCAGGTTGGCCTGAACCACCTGACGTGGGTCCGGTCGGTGCGCGTGGATGGGCGGGAAGTCTTGCCGGAGCTCCTTGCCGAGCACGGCGACCGGATTGCCGACGAGGTCGAGCTGCCGCGGCGGCTCCTCGACGAGCTCGGGGCCATTCCCTCGTACTACCTCCGCTATTTCTACGCCCACGACGAGGTGCTGAGCGAGCAGGTTGACGGCGTGCCGCGCGCGCAGGAGGTCATGGAGATCGAGCGCGGGCTCCTCGAGCTCTACCGAGACCCCATGCTGAACGAGAAGCCGGAGCTTCTCGAGCAGCGCGGCGGCGCCTTCTACAGCGAGGCGGCGACCGGCCTGGCCGTTTCCCTTGCGGCGGGCGACGGCACCGTGCACGTGGTCGACGTCCGGAACGGCACGACGATCGAGGGGCTGGCGCCCGACGACGTCGTCGAGGTGCCCGCCCGGATTGAGGCGGACGGTCCCGTACCGCTTGCCCAGGAGTCGCTTGCACCCGAGCTCCTCGGGCTCGTCCAGCACGTCGCGGCCTACGAGCGCCTCACGGCGAGGGCTGCGGCGACGGGCGACATCGCCCTGGCGCGCAAAGCGTTGCTCACGCACCCGCTGATCGGACAGTACGAGCTCGCGGAGGGGCTGCTCGAGCGCCTGCTCGAGGCCGGCGCTGCGCACCTCCCGCACCTCGCTCCCGGAGCGGCCAGATGAGCGCGCGACTCGTCCTCGCCGTGGACGGAGGCGGCTCGAAAACCGACCTCGCGCTCGTTCGCGCCGACGGGGAGGTGCTCTCGCTCGTTCGCGGCCCGCGGAGCTCTCCACAGCACCTGGGAATCGAGGGCTCGCTCGACGTGCTCGGGACGCTGCTTCGGCAGGCTGCCGGCGAAGCTAGGCTCCAAAGTGACAACGGGCCGGTTGCCGAGATTGCGCAGCTCTTGATGGCCGGAGTGGACTTCCCGGCCGAGGAGGAGGAGCTCCGCGAGGCGGTCGAGCAGCGCGCGTGGGCGGAACGGCCCGTGGTTGGCAACGACACGTTCGCGGTGCTCCGTGCGGGCACCGAGCGAGGCTGGGGTGTCGCCGTGGTCTGCGGCGCCGGGATCAATTGTGTCGGCGTGGCGCCCGACGGCAGGCATGCACGCTTTCCAGCGCTTGGCCCGACCACTGGAGACTGGGGTGGCGGCTACGACGTCGGCCTCGCAGCGATCGTCGCCGCCGCCCGGAGCGAGGACGGGCGCGGTCCCCGAACGAGCCTCGAGCATGCGGTTCCGGCGCACTTTGGGCTCGATTCCCCGCAGGAGCTCGCCGAGGCGATCCATCGGAAGCGCATTCAGCTTCGCCGGGCCGCCGAGCTGCCTCCGGTTGTCTTCGCTGAGGCGGCGAGAGACCCGGTCGCGGCGGAGATCGTCGACCGACTCGCATCCGAGGTCGTTGCAATGGCCCGGGTGGCGCTCGAGCGCCTCGACCTCGGTGCCGAGCCCGTCGACATCTTGCTCGGCGGCGGGCTCCTGCAGGCGGGCGACGGCCGGCTGATCGGCGGGATCGAGTCAGGCCTGCGGGAGCTCGCCCCCGCGGTCATCGTCCGGCGGGCGACGTCTGCGCCCATCGTCGGCGCTGCGCTCCTCGGCCTCGACGAGCTCGGTGCAGGGCCGGACGCCCAGGAACGCGTCCGGATTGAGCTTCACGACGCTGCGCTCCGGCTCGAAGCCGCGAACGGCGACCGCTCGACAGAGGGGCAGGATGGCTGACGTTCGCTTCGAGCAGGCGACCAAGATCTATCCGGGGACCGACGTGCCGGCAGTCGACAGGCTCGATCTCCACATCAATGCCGGCGAGTTCATGGTCATGGTGGGCCCGTCCGGCTCGGGCAAGACGACCGCCCTCCGGATGCTCGCGGGGCTCGAAGAAGTGGATGCGGGCGCGATCCTGATCGGCGGGCGCGACGTGACCGACATCCCCGCAAAGAAGCGGGATATCGCGATGGTCTTCCAGAACTACGCCCTCTACCCGTATCTCACGGTCGCTGCCAACATCGCGTTCCCGCTCAAGATCGCCAAGGTCAAGAAATCGGAGCGTGAGGAGCGGGTCGGCGCGGTCGCAGAGCTGCTGGGCCTGACGCCCTACCTGGAGCGAAAGCCCGGGCAGCTTTCGGGCGGCCAGCGGCAGCGCGTCGCGATGGGGCGCGCCATCGTGCGGGAGCCGAGCGTCTTCCTCATGGACGAGCCGCTGTCGAACCTCGACGCGAAGCTGCGGGTTCAGATGCGGGCGGACATCGCCGGCCTCCAGGCCAGGTTGGGGGTCACGACCGTCTATGTCACGCACGACCAGGCGGAAGCGATGACCCTGGGACACCGGGTCGCGGTGCTGAACGAGGCGCGGCTCCAGCAGGTCGGGGCTCCGCGCGAGCTCTACGAGCGTCCGGCCAACACGTTCGTCGCGGGGTTCATCGGCTCGCCGTCCATGAACCTCTGCACGCTCCCGGTCGGCTCGAACGGCGGGGTGTCGTTCGCCACCGCGAGCGTGCCGGTGCCGGAGTCGATCCGCAGCGCGCCTGGGGGACAGAGTCTCGTCGTCGGCCTGCGGCCGGAATCGCTCGAACTGGCAGGGGAGGGCGTCCCCGCCCAGGTCGAGGTCGTCGAGGAGTTCGGCGCCGATGCATACGTCTTCTGCGTGGCGGACGTGGCGGGCGCGAAAACGAGGCTGGTCGCGCGCGTCTCTGCCCGCGGGGCTCCGGGGCAAGGCGATCTGGTCGCGTTACGCCCCAAGGTCGAAGAGGCCCACTTCTTCGATGCCGAGACCGGCGACCGGCTGGGCGCAGAATGACGACCAAGGCAGCCCGCCCGCGGGATCCGGCTCATCCAGGGGAGATCTTCCTGGCCGAGATCCGCGAGCAGCCGGAAGCTCTGCTCCGCCTCCTCGAGCACGAGGCGGAATTCGAGGCTGTCGCCCGCGCCATCGCCGCGCGCGAGCCGACGGCGGTTCGGCTCGTCGCCCACGGCTCCTCGGACGCCGCAGCCTCCTACGGCGTCTATGCCTTCGGGCTTCTCCCGGGCTGGACGGCGCTCCGCGATTCGATCTCGCTGACGGTCTACTACGACGCAAAGCTCGATCACTCCCGTTCGGTGGTGGTCGCCCTCTCCCAGTCGGGGAGGACGCCCGATGTCGTCGAGTACGTCGAGCGGGTACGCGCGCGAGGAGCGTTGACGGTTGCGATCACGAATGGGGGCGACTCGGCGCTGGCCCGCGCCTCGGAAGTAGTGCTTCCTCTCGCCGCGGGGCCGGAGAACGCCGTCGCCGCGTCGAAGACCTATCTGAGCTCGCTCGCGGCGCTCGTTCTCCTCGCCGGGGGTGCGGCGGGCCGCGGTCCGAAGATCGCGGAAGGCCTCCGCCGAACCGCCGAGCTCCTCGCTGAGGCGATCGGGCCTCTGGAGCAGGCAGTCGCCGAGATCGCCATGGCGTTTGCCTACGTGGGGCGGATGTACGTGATCGGGCGGGGAATCGAGTACGCGACGGCGAGGGAGGTCGCGCTAAAGCTGACGGAGACCTGCAGGGTCGCGGCCGAACCGTTGACGGCAACCGACCTCGCGCATGGCCCGATCGCCGCACTCGACCCCCTTTTCCCGGTCTGGACGATCGCCTCGCACGACAGGGCGCTGCCGGCGGTGGTCGAGGCGGCGGCGCGCGTCCGCGAGGCCGGCGGGATGCTGCTGGCGAGCGGCAGCGCGGCCGGTAAGATCGACGGAGCTGCGTACCGACTGCCCGTTCCGCGCGCCCCGGCCCCTCTCCTCGCCCCGCTCCTGTCCGTGGTGCCGGGGCAGCTCTTCGCAGCCGCCCTCGCTCACGTCAAGGGCCTCGACGCCGACCGGCCGGAGGGGCTCAGCAAGGTGACGCTCGCTCTCTAGCCCGATGAGGGTCGCCCTCACCTTCGACACGGAGCACCCCGGTCGGCCCTGCCCATCAGGGGTCGAGGAGCACCTGCTCGACATACTCGGCAGGGCCGGCGTCCGGGCGACCTTTTTTCTGCAGGGCCGGTGGGTCCGGTCGACTCCCGAAACGGCGCGCAGGATTGCGCACGCTGGCCACTTGGTCGGGAATCACTCCCACTACCACGCTCCACTGGACGGACTCACGGCCAAAGCATTCCGACACGATGTGCGCCGCGCGGAAAACACGATTCGCGCCGTGGTGGGCGTCGATCCGCGCCCCTGGTTTCGCTGCCCCTTCGGGTCGGGCACGGACAAGCCAAAGATCCTCGCGGCCCTCGGAGAGCTCGGGTACCGGCACGTCGGGTGGGACGTCGATGCGCTCGACTGGGACGAAACCCGAGATTCCAACCTACTCGTCGAAACCGTGGCCGAGGAGACACTCGCGCGCGAAGACGACACGATTGTCCTCATGCACGGATGGCCCGCTGCTACGGCGCAGGCGCTCGGCGGCCTGCTCGGGAGGCTCGCGGCGGCCGGGGTCGAGTTCGTAGGTGTCGACGAGCTCGAGTCGGTCGAGGGCTCGGTAGTGGTCACGTCACGCCTGCTCGCTAAGTAACCCGAATCGGGTCTTGCGGCGCTGTGAGCATGCCCATACCGTGAGAAGGTCCCGGTTGATTCGGAAGACGGGACGAGCCCAATGTTGTCCGTGAACCTGTCCCGTGACCGTGTTCGCCCCGAGGGCCGCCGTAGGCTGTTGGCGGTCTGGCGAGCAGCGAGGCGGGGAAGCCAGACTCGCTTGGCCCGTTACACCGCGATTGTCCTACCCACTGCCGTCGGCGGCGTGCTCCTGGCAATCGCGATTCGCCACTTCGTCCACGACGGGTGGCCTCTCTCCGGCGGGAACCCGTTCGTCCTGGCGGCTGTCGGCGTACTCTTCCTGGTCGCCTTCGGCCTCAAGGCCCTCGGCTGGCGGCGTCTCTTCCGAGTTGGTGAGCGCCCGGGTGCGCTTTCCCTCGCCGCTGCCGGCGGCGGTGCGTCGATGATGGGCATCGCGCTTCCCGGCCGCTTCGACGAGGCCGTTCGCGTGGCGATCGTGCGGCGGTATCCGAATTGCCCGGCTGGGATCGGGACGATCTGTCTCTCGCTCTTCACACTCGGCCTGGTCGACACGCTCGCGCTCGTCCCAATGTCGGTGTCCGCGGCGTCGCTTCCGGGGCTCTCCCTCGGCGTCAGGGCCGGGTTCATCCTCGTCGCCTTCGGCGGTGTCGGCGCGGCCTGTGTCATCGTCGCCCTGCCGGGCGTGACCCGAAGTCGGCTTCTGCGCTTCAGGATTGTTCGCTGGCTCAAGCCCCGTGCGACCTGCCTCCGAGACGCGTCTCACGCCCTCGGGCTTGTCTTCGCCTCCTGGGTGGTCAGGGCTGTCGCGCTGTTCCTCCTCCTGCACACCCTCGGCGTCGGCACCTCGGTGATGCTCGCGGTCATGTTCCTCTGTGCCGGAGCCGCGTCCGCGGCGATCCCGATCGGCCCGGCCGGTGCGGCCACGCAGGTCGGCGCCGGGGCGACGCTGTTGATCGTCTCGGGGGTCGACCCATCGCAGGCGCTCGGGTTTGCGCTTGCGGCGCAGGCGCTTCTGATCGTGAGCGGCGCTTCGATCTTCGTGGTCGCCGTCGTGTGGCGGCTCCTGCTCGGCGCCCGCTCGGTGCTCGCCCGCTGGACTCTCGCGCCGGCGCGCTAACGGCCGCCCTAGCATGGGGGGCATGGCGAAGAACGCCGTTCATCAGGCTGCGCAGGCGTTCGACGGTGCTGCGGAGGTCTACGACCGTGGGCGCCCGCC
>Ga0184621_10000187_pt1 | contig 12388 bp, 13 predicted proteins | sample PLM1_30_b1_FD_133144 | JGI IMG/M metagenome (GOLD analysis project Ga0184621, IMG submission 133144) | Groundwater sediment microbial communities from an aquifer in East River, Colorado, USA - PLM1_30_b1 | ecosystem: Environmental > Terrestrial > Soil > Riparian zone | place: USA: East River...
CGCGGCGCCACGATGATCAGCAAGCTGCTCGGGTTCAGTCGCCGCGAGCGCCTCGTCCTGACCCCGCTCCACCTGGAAGCGCTGGTGGCCGAAATCGTGCCCACGGTGCAGCGCATGCTGCCGAAGATCGAAGTCGTCGTCACCTGGGCGAAGGGCCTGCACCCGGTCGCGGCCGACGCCGGCGCCGTGCAGCACATGCTGCTGAACCTCGCCACCAATGCCGCGGATGCGATCGACGCGATGCCGGAGGGGGGCCGGTTGAAGATCCATCTGGAGCCGGCGACGCCCGAAGAGAAGCAAATGGCGACGCAGGAGTGGGGCGCCCCGGGGCACTATGTGGTGCTCTCCGTGTCGGACAACGGCGGCGGCATGACGCCTGAGACGCTGGCGCGGATCTTCGAGCCCTACTTCACGACCAAGCCGGCCGACCGTGGCAGCGGGCTCGGCATGGCCATGGTGTACGGCTTGATGAAGCAGCATCTCGGCTACGTGCTGGTGAACAGCACGGTGGGCGCCGGCACCGAAGTGCGGTTGTACTTCCCCGTCAGCGCGCACGCGGTCGAAGCGACGGTGGCCGAGGCCCCCCCCCCGCTGCGGCCGCACGCGCGCCAGACCATCCTGGTAGTGGAGGATCAGGAGGCGGTGCGGAGCGCCGCGAAGCGCGGGCTCACGCGTTTCGGCTATACCGTCTTTGCCGCCGCCGACGGCGAAGAAGGTCTGCAGGTATGGCACGACCACGCGGATACGATCGACCTCGTGGTGTCCGACATCATCATGCCGCGGATGGGCGGTCTCGCGTTGTATGAGGCGGTGAGTCGCGAGCGCGAGGGCGTCCGCTTCCTCCTGACGAGCGGCTTCAGCGGCGAGGAAGCGCTCCAGCACACGCCCACCACGAGCGCGCTGCCCTTTCTGCCCAAGCCCTGGACCCTGCACGAGCTGCTGGCCGCGGTGCGCGGCGTGTTACCGCAGGGTTAGGACAAAGGAGGTCAAAAAGCAGGTCCAAGCGCGTTTCGCTTGCTTGAAAAGAAATGAGAAAGGTACGGTAGTATGGATCGCATGCTCAAAAGCCTTTCACTCTGCGCCGTAGTTCTCGCCGCGCCAAATCTCGGCGCCCAGAGCAAGCCAGCGCGGATCGACTCGTTCATGACGCGCGCCGCGAGTTACCGGCAATTCAACGGCGCCATTCTGGTCGTCGACCGCGGGCGTGCGGTATACCAGCGGGCGTTCGGCGAGGCCAGCATGGAGTGGCGCGTCCCGAACACGGTGGACACGCGCTTCGAGATCGCGTCGATGACCAAGCCGATGACGGCGATCATGATCTTGCAGCTCGTGCAGGAGGGGCGGGTTCGCCTCGAGGGTAAGGTCTCCGAGTACCTCCCCTTCTATCCGGTGGAGACCGGCGCGCGCATCACAGTCGATCAGCTCCTGAATCACACCTCGGGCATTCAACAGGACATCGCGTTCAGCAACGACCCGAACACCGTTCCCCCGATCATCGCGGCCATCAACGCCGACCTGCTCTCGAACGATTCACTGGTCAAGCTCATCGCCGCGCGTCCCCTCCGCTTCGAGCCGGGGACGAGCTACGGGTACAGCAGCGACGCCTACGCGGTACTCGGCGCCATCATCGAGCGAGTGACCGGCCAATCGTACTGGCAGGCGCTGCGCGAACGTGTGCTCGATCGCGCGGGCATGAGCGAGACAGGAGTGAGTCTGCTCCGGCCGCTGGTGCAGAAACGCGCCGCGGGCTACGCGCAGACCTTCGGCGGATACGAGAATGCGCCGCACATCGGCGTCACACCCGCGGGCGGTCTGTACTCGACGCTCCGCGATCTCCATCGCTTCGACCAGGCACTATACGGAGAGTCGCTGGTCACCGAGCGGTCCAAGGAGCTGCTGTTCGCCTTGCGTCCGGTGATCACGGCCTATGGGTGGAAGACGTCGGAGGACACACTACCGGACGGGACGCGGCGCCGGGTGCTGCGCACGACGGGCGGGCTGCCCGGATTCGCGGCCCTCATGGTGCGCGTGCCGTCCGCGCGGCGAACCATCATCATGCTGACGAACACGCGGGACATGGCCTGGCGGCTGGATGACTTCGCGGTCGCGATCGGGCGGATCCTGGATGGTTTGCCGTATACGCGGCCGAAGCGGTCGGCGGCCGAAGCGATCGCCGCGGATGCGCGATCCGGGAAGAGCGCCGCGGAGCTTGGTCGGCGCTTCGATGCGATGCGCGCGGACTCGGCGAGTTTTGCCGTGTCCGAGGTGGAGCTCAACCGGCTGGGCTACTACTTTCTCAACGCGCGCAGGGCCCCTGCCCGTGCGATCGAGATCTTTCAGCTGAACGTGCGCGCGTTCCCGAGGTCCGCGAACGTGTATGACAGCCTCGGCGAGGCGTATCTAGCGCACGCAGACACCGCACTCGCCGTGATCAATTACCGCCGGTCGCTCGAGCTGGATCCCAACAGCGGAACTGCGGCGGATATCCTGAAACGGCTGGCTCCACAGCCCAGGTAGCGCGCGTCAAACGCTCGGAGCGCTCGCTAAACGCCGGCGTTGTCGGACGGAAACCGCTCGCTCAGCCACTTCTGCCACAGCGGCTGATCGCGCGTGATGGCCGCCGCGGCGCGGTCGCCATACAGGTAGAGACTCAGAATCACCATGGTGCCGCCCGCGGGGAATACGCCCAGCGAAGCTACGCCCGGCGTGGGTGCGTCGAGCCGCACCAGCACGGTTGGCATGTGGTCGTTTTCGATGACCCCTTCGATCGTGCCGCCGAGCGGCGGAACACCGGGAGGCGCTTTCCACGTCTGGCCTTCCTTGACGCCGGCGAGCCTCAGCGGCCCGGTGACGGCCTTCCACGCTTCAGCCTCCGAGCCCTGCGCCATCGCCATCACCATCGTCGGCGTGCATGGCATGCCGCGAAAGTGCGTGAGGTAGAGTCGCAGAACCTTGAAGATGCCGGGCCAGCCCTGCTCGATGCCCTCGAGTTGGTTGTCCCAGTCGTCGGTGCTGGCGAAGAGACTGTGCACCACGCGAACGATGCACCCACCCCCAGCCTTCGCTTCGACGATCCACTCGGTCGCCATCGGCGGCGAGCCCGGCGCGAGTTCGTCCTCCTTGGCAAATCTGTGGGGCGGGTCCCAGGCGGTGATTCTCGCCACGGAGTCCATTCCGGGGCCGAAACTCAACGTGACGGAGACCGGCTTCCCGTCCTTCTCTTCGAAGACCGTCGGGACGAACCATGCCGAGATCCCTGGCCCGGTCGCGATCGCTCGCCAGACCTCTTCGGGGCTCCCCGGCACTTCGACTTCGACCTGGACCGAGCGACGTCCCGATGCATCTCTCTTGAGGCTCATGATCGTTCCTCTGCTTGAGATTTCAACGGTTTGGGATACGCGAGTGCCACGAGCCGATGCGCGCGACCTCCGGCGACCGCCGCATCGTGGTAGCGGGAAACGAGCTTGGTGACGGCGTCAGTCAGTTCCTGGGCGAAGGCGGCGCGATCGGCAGCCGAGCGGAAGCGCACCTCTGTGTCGATCGACAGCGTCGGCAAGCGCTTGCCGGTCTCCCGCGCGAGGCGAAGAAACGTGCCCATCTCGCGAATGACGCGGGCCGCCAGCGCGATGAGGTAGCTCGCGGAGAGCCGGTCGTTTTCGCGGCCCGGATCGGCGGCGACGGGGCCCATCGCGCCAGGGGAAACGACATACGACGCCGCGGTCGCGACCATCAAGCGTTCGGTGAGCCCGCCCCACCGGCGCTTCGAGGCGACGCGCACCAGGCCGTGGGCTTCAAGGGTGCGCAGGTGATAGTTCACTTTTTGCCGGGCCAGCCCGACGCGGCCGGCGAGCGTCGCCGCCGAAGCAGGCTCGGCCAACTCCGCGAGCAGGCGACTGCGCACCGGATCGAGCGCCACCGTGGCTGCCGCCGGATCATCGATCACTTGGAGACCGAGCATGACGCCAAGGGTAGCCTTGACAATGTTTCTTGTCAAGACTGCCCCTTTGGAGTCGCTCCTTTCGGGAGTACAGTTGAAGTTCTGACGCAGAGCGTCCCTAGGGAGGCTTCCCATGGCAGAGGCAGAAGGCGTCGTTGTCGTTCGGGGCGGCGCACAAGGATTCGTCCAGGAAATCAGCGCCGGCCGTCATCATCTCGTCGCAGATGAGCCCGTCGCCGCCGGTGGCACGGACCGCGGGGCCAGTCCTTACGATCTACTCATGGCCGCACTGGGCGCCTGCATGTCGATGACCATCGGGCTGTACGCGCGCACGCGAAAGTGGCCGCTCGAGACCGTCGTGGTCCGCCTGACGCATTCGCGGGTGTACGCCAAGGACTGCCTCGACTGTGTGGTCAGAGACGATACCCTGCTCGATCGCATCGATACCGCGGTGCAACTCTCGGGTGCGCTCACGCCGGAGCAGGAGCGGAAACTGATGGAAGTGGCCCACAAGTGCCCCGTGCATCGCACCCTCAAGTCCCAGATCGAGATCCGGGAGGTGTCTTAGCTCGCGATCGCCTGCCGCAGGCTGGCTTCATCCCGCTTGCCGTGATACCGCTCGCCATTGATGAAAATGGACGGTGTGCCTTCGACGCCGTTCGCGATGCCGCTCTGCACGTCCCGCTCCACACGCTCGGCGAATTGGTGTGCGGCCATCGCCGTGAGGTAGGCGCGCATGTTGACGCCGGTTGCCGTGGCCCGCTGCTCGAGGTCGCCAGGCTCGAGATGGTACTGGTCCGCGAACAGGGAGTCGTGCATGCGCCAAAACGCATCCGGCCCGCCGAGCGCAGAGACGGCTTCGGCTGCCTCGGCGGCCATTTGTGCATGCGGATGGATCTCGCGCAGCGGGAAATAGCGATACACATACCGGAAGGCATCGTTGTCTCGGCGCCGCAGCTGCATGATGACCAGCTCCAGCGCGCGGGTGTAGGGACATTCGTAGTCGCCGTAGACGAGGATCGTCACTGGCCCCGATCCACGCACGTGATCATCTTTGCTGACGTTCACCGTCATAGAGTCTCCGCGTAGGTCTATAGTTTAGCACGGATGGGAACCCCAGCCATGAGCGTTGGCCTTTTGACGAGGATGCTGCGCGAAGCCTTCGAAGGGCCGCCTGGCCCGTGGACGTATTTCACCGACACCTCGCCGGGCTCCGGACTCTTCGCGACGATCGACGGCTTGAGCGCGGCCCAGGCCTCACATGTCGGCGGACCTGGCCGCACCACGATCGCTGCGCACATTCAGCACCTGAGTGCCAGCGTCGCGCTCTCGACGAGAGGATTGCGGGGAGAGTCTCCTTCGCGCGATCGCAGCGGGAACTGGACCGTGGCCACGGTCGACGACGCCGAGTGGGTCGCCGTCCGCGCCCGGCTGCGTGATGAGTACCAGAGGTTGCTCGTGGCGGTGGAGACGCACGTCAGGTGGGACGAGGACGCGTTGGGCACGGCCATGGGCGCGATCGCGCACGCGGCGTATCATCTTGGCGCCGTCCGGCAGCGGCTCTCGGCGCCGTGAGAGGAGAATCTCAGTATGGGGAAGCCTGAAGACCGTGAGCGTGCCGACGTCGCCGCCGAGATCGGCGAGCGGCTGCGGAGCCGAGGGGTCGCGATCACGGGAGCCGAGCGGCCCGACGATCTGGCGGATCTGCTCTCGGCGGTGGAGCGCTTCGAGAAGGCGGTCGAAGCGCACGGCGGGGACTTGATGGTTGACGACCTGAAGAGCCCAGAGCCCGATGATCGGCATTTCGTGCTGCCCCGGCGATCGCACGGCGAAACCATTCGAGCGTACGTCGGGCGCATCGATGCCGCGAGGACGGGACTGCGGCGGCATCCGCGGCAGCCTGACTGAGCGTCACCCGGTTCGGCCCGCTCGCGTGGACGCTGTTCGGCGTCCCTGACGCGCGCTGGCAATTCAGCGGGATTCGGTTGACGGCGGAGAGGTAGAAGCAGGTCCCTTCGCTACGCTCAGGGCAGGCTCTTCGCGCCTGCGGCGCTCAAAAAGCAGGTCCTTCGCGCTTCGCGCTCAGGATGACAGCTGGCTCGCTCCTTGAACAAAAAAAAAGAAGCAGGATTGAGTACCAGACGGCGGCGAATTGATACCTGAGCAGAGCTCCACACGCGCAACATTGGTGGCGCATGCGCGGCTATTACGTCTACATCATGGCCAGTCGCTCGCGGGTGCTCTACACGGGCGTCACCAATGACCTCGCACGGCGTGTCCACGAACACAAGCAGGGCCTCATCGCCGGATTCACCAACGCGTACCGCATCACCAGACTCGTGTACTTCGAGGAGTTTACGGACGTTCGTGACGCCATCGCTCGTGAGAAGCAGATCAAAGGCTGGGTTCGGGTCCGTAAGATCCGCCTGATTGAAGAGTGTAACCCAACGTGGGAAGACCGGGCAGATGGTTGGTTCCGGGAAGCTCAACCCCCACACTGATTTCTTCTTTTTTACTCGAAAGCGCCCTGCCGGTTGTCATCCTGAGCGGAGCGCGCCGCAGGCGCGCGCAGCGAAGGACCCGCTTTGGGGTCAAGCGCGTTTCACCATAGGCAGACTCAAATGGGCCTCTATCTCAACTACGAGCTCAGTCTCCCGGGTGTCGACCATCAACGCTCCGATCTTCACCCGCTCGACATTGTCGTCCTCCTCCCCCTCCTCCCAGTCGAGCAGGTGGAACGGATCGATGCCGACGAGGACCGGCCTCCCCCGCACCGTCAGGGTGATCGTCTGGTTGCGGGAGCGGATGCGGTGCTTCTCTAGGTGCAGCGGCCTCCCCAGCTGGTCGCCCGGCTCACCTTCCGCGAAGACACCGATCTCGACCCAGTCATCCATCGGCACATCGCGCTCGACGCCGGCGCTATCGTAGGCCGTCTTGCGCGAGCGCACATCGAGTGTGACCAGCCAGGTGCTGTCGGCCTGCTGCTCCGCCGCGACTCGCTCGACCTTGAGATCCCAGAACGTGTTCACCTCGAACAGATCGCGCAGCAGCGGCTTCAGCGAATCCGGCGTGACCGCCTGAAGCTCGCGATAGAGGTCCAGTGTTGTTGCCTGCGACGCCCCTTTGGCGTTGTGCTTCTGGAACAGCCGCCGCAGCGCGCCGTTCACGCGGTCCCAGCCGACGTACTCGCTCATCGCGTACATCGCGAAGGGTCCCTTACGGTACGCTTGATAGGGATCCATCGCGCGGAGCAATGGCTCGCCGCGCCTGATCGGTGCGTGCGGGTACGGCAGCCGCATGAATTGCATCAGCCGCCGGAACTGCCAGTCCCCACGGGACTCCTTGACCATGTTCATCGCGAAGTACCAGGCGAGCCCCTCGGCAAGAAACGGCAACCCCTCGACCGTGGCACTGGGCAGCGTCCACTGGTGCGCCATCTCGTGTCCCATGACCGCGTAGGGGACATCGAAGCTTCGCTGTCCGGTCCGGGAGGTCCACGAGGCGACGCCCTCACCGTAGTAGATCAGGCTGGGTTCAGCGTGCATGCCCACGCCCGTGGCGCCGGGATGCTCGACGAGGGTGAGATGGTGGTAGGGATAGGCACCGAACTGCGCACCGTAGTAGTCGAGCGACGCCCGCGTGCTCCTGATCATGCCCTCGAGGTGCGCGCTGTGGTGTGCGTCATGGAAGATCCGGATCGCGACGCCATGCGCTTGTTCTTCGCGCACCGCATAGTCGGCGGAGAAGAAGCCCCACTGGTCCGCAATCGGAGCATCGGTGGAATAGTGGAAGTAGCGGCGGCCGCCTTCGGTCCACGTGCGGCGTAACGCTCCGGGCGCGACGGCGACCTGCCCGGCGTCCGTTCCCATGACCGCGTCGAACGCGATCCCCTCACCGCCGCGTACGGCGGCGTCGTTGCCTTCCTGATCGGGAGAGAGCGACGCGAGCAGGGGACGAGCCGGGAGCCCGTGCTCGCGCCGTTCCGCCGGGCCGAGGAGCCCGCGCATGCGCTGATACCCCACCGCGGGAAACCACGCCTCGTTGGTGAAGTAGCTGCCGCTCTGCTGCACCGCCGGGTCCGCGCCGCGGTTCGAGAAGCCACGCCGGGCGACGTGCACATCGAACTCGAGCCGCACTGAGTCGCCGGGCTGGAGCGGCCGAGCCAAGGTGTAGATCCGGTGGCCGTGCTCTGCGTCGCTCAGGACCAGCGTCGCTGTCTTGCTGAACGACAGCGCCCGCGTCTCCGCGCTCAAGGGCGTTGCCACGTGGATCGAGTCGATAGCTTGGGCGCTGCGATTCACGAGTCGATAAGAGCCGGTGATGTCGACCGCCCGCCGCCCTGGATAGATCTCGACACGCAGGTTGGCCCCCGTCACGCGAGGCTGCGGGACGTTCTCATACCACCCGTAGCGCCGCTCGTACTCCGCGCGACGCTCGGCGACCTGGGCGCGGCTGGCATACTGGTTCAAGATGTTGGTGTTGTAGAAAATGAAGCTGGCGAACGAGACGATGAGGGCGATGGCAACGGTAGCCGTCGCCTTAGTCGCGCGCGTGAAGCGATGGCGCGCCTCCCGGAGTCGTACGGCGACATTGTGCTCCTTCCCGCGGACCAGGAGCAGCCGCCCCGCCACCACGAGCAACAGGGCCCACGCGGCCCAGTAGAGCTTGAACCAGATCCACGGCCCGACCGTCAACCCGAAGCCGCGCATGTCCGTGTAGGACCATGCAGGGCTCGAGCCGTACACCAGCAGGTGATGCTCGATACCGAGCATCACCGCCAGCGCGGCGATGAACGTGTAGGCGAGGATCGCCACCACATGCCCGACGTACTTCTGGTCCACCACCACGTGCACGACGAGGGCGAGCATGGCGAAGAGCAGGTACTCGGGGAGCTGAAGCCCGAACAGGACCTTCACGTACAATCCGATCGCGAAGTCGTGATAGCCGAGGATCGTCTGGGCCAGCATCCCCGCCGCCATCTGGATGCCCAAGAATACGACGAGTATGAGGGCAAGCCCGAGGTACTTCCCGAGGACCGATACCCACTCGAGGACAGGCATCGCATCGGTGAGCTCGGCCACGCCGGCGTCCCGTTCCCGCCAGACCAGCTCCCCGGCGAAGAACACGATCAGGAGTGGAATGATCACCCAGCGGCTCGGCTCAGAGGCTATGCCCGCCGAGAGACCGCCCGTCAGCTCCCTGAGCACGCGCACGGTCGTGGGGACGAGCGGCGTTCCCAGCAAATTCATCTGGGCGATCACCACAAGGATGGTCAGGAGCGGGATGCCGACGAGCAGGGCGCGTCCGGCCCAGCTCTTCGCGATCGCGCGGAACGAGACCCAGGCGGTGGCGAGCGTACACCGCGTGTGAAGGGCCAAGCCGAAGGACCGCGACACGTGAGGAACGGAAGGGGACGCGCCCACCCCGACCACGCTGTCGGTCGACGTCACAGCGCGCGCTTTGCTGCCTTCCGCGCGATGCGCAAACCGGAAACGCGCGTAGGTGAAGGCGAGAGCGCCCAGGGCAACGCCCACCCAGATGAGACGATTCGCCAGGAACGTGCCTTGGAGCTCGAGCAGGCGTGTGCTCTTCTCGGCCGTCGTCCACAGGCGCGCCATGTCGTCCACAACGAGGTGGATGCCGATGGGATCGAGCAGCGTCCCCAGACCGCGCCTCACGAAGTAGTTCAGCACACCGGCGACGAAGAAGCCTATGAAAACGAGGAAGACGCTGCCGGCGTAGGCCGTCATGGCGCGGCCACTCCGTACCGCCAGCAGGAACTGAATCGCCGTCGCGGCCAACGCACTCGGCAGCGCGATGTACGCGTACGCCGTGAGAAACGCCGCCGGGCGAAAGGGACCGATGACCTGGGGATCGACGCCGGGAGCGTAGACGGCCACTAGAGTGCCCGCCTGCACGGCGAGCAAGAGCCCCGCATTGAGGACGAAGGCGGCGAGGAATCGCCCGCCCAAGTACGCGCCCTTCGTGACGGGGCTCGTGTAGACGAGCGGATACATCCCCGTCGCCACGTCGCGGGCCCCCGCATCGCCGGCCACCACCGCCGCGGCCAGCAACCAGACCAGGCCGCCGATGACGGTGGTTTTCGCAACGGCGAAGGGCGAGTTGGCAAAGAAGTCCTGGTACAGCGCATCGGCGAGGGATTGGTCTCGCGCCATCATGAACGAGAGCACGAAGACGACGGCGAAGATCAGCCAGGGCCAGGCACGGCGCACCTGGTAGGCGAGCTCGAAGCGAAAGATTCCCCAGAACTTCATGCGGCGCGGCCCGCGCGGCCCGCGCGGCCCGACATCGTCATGAAGTACACGTCCTCGAGGTCCGCCTCGGCCGGCTCAAAGTCGGGGCCGGGCGCGGCGTCGCTATGAATGCGCGCGACGGTGCGGCCCGCGAACAACGTGGTCGAGATTACCCGGTGCGCGCGCTCCAGCGCGGCCAGCTCGGTCTTGGCGACGATGCGTCGCCAGACTTTGCCGCGTAGCTCTGCGATTGCGCGCTGCGGCTCGGCATCGAGCAGGATCTCACCCCGGTCGATGATGGCCATCCGGGTGCACAGCTCGCTCACGTCTTCGACGATGTGCGTGGACAAGAGCACGACGCTGTTCTCGCCCAGCTCGCTCAACAGGTTGAGGAACCGGACCCGCTCGGCGGGGTCGAGGCCGGCCGTCGGCTCGTCCACGATCAGGAGCTGCGGATTGCCGATCAGGGCGACAGCCACGCCGAAGCGCTGCTTCATGCCGCCCGAGTAGCTGCCCAGCTTCTGCTGGCGGACCTCCCACAGGTTCGTCTGGTGGAGCAGCGCTTCGACGACCCCGCGGCGTGCGCCGCGCTCGGCGATCCCCTTGAGCAGCGCGAAGTGGTCGAGCAGGTGCTCCGCGCTCACGTTGGGATAGACGCCGAACTCCTGCGGGAGGTAGCCGAGGGTTTTGCGGACGTCGTCCTTCCGCCGCAGCACGTCGACATCGCCCAGGTGGACGCTGCCCGCATCGGCCTCCTGTAGTGTGGCGAGGATGCGCATCAGGGTGGATTTGCCGGCGCCATTGGGACCGAGCAGGCCGTACATTCCCAGCGGAATCGTGAGGGTCACGTCCTTCAGCGCCTGCACGCCGTTGGCGTAGGTCTTGGAGACGTTGCGAATGTGTAGTTCCATGCCTGCCTATCGTCGGGTCGGGGGTGAGGGCTGAACAGTGCCAAGCACTTTACACTACAAAGTGCTGCCGCGCAACTGTTGTTTCGGTCACCTGCGGCCCGGGCGCTCCCACCGTGGTGAGCTGCACCGTGGTGCCAACCGTACCGAGGCTCTTATCGGCGTCGAAGGGCGCCCACTCGCGCAGCTGCGCCGGGTCGGTGAGGGCCTCCCAGACTTTGTGTGGCGGATGACGCAGCTCTCTGACGAGAACGAGCGTCCACTTCTCGCCGTCCTTTTGGATCCGGGCGGTTGTGGTCATCGTCTTACGCCTGCGCGTACCGACCGTAGGCCACGACGGCCGCCAGCAGCCCCATCACGACCGCCCAGACCATTGGGTTGGTCGCGGCGAGTTTGAGCGAATAGCGCGCGTACAGCGCGGCTAGGCCCAGGGTTTCGAGCGCCAGCGCGGCGGCGGCGATGGGGGCCACGGCCGGGATGACCAGGAGGACCGCGCCCACCATCTCGAGCATGCCGAGCGCGCGCCATCCGCCGCGCGGCAGCGCACGCATGTGGTTCGCGAGCGCGTCAAACTTGAAGACTTTGTACGCTCCCCCTGAGAGATAGAGGAAGGCGAGCGCGATCTGGAGGACCCAGAAGAGGATGTTCATCGTTTTCTCCTAGTCTTGTCGAGGTGACGTTCGAGCGCATCCACGTGCTTGGACCAGAAGCGGCGGAACGGCTCCAGCCAGGCATCCACCTCCCGAAGTGGTTCTGACTTCAAGCGGTACAGCCGGCGCTGGGCGTCCACGGTCGATTCCACGAACCCGGCGTCGCGCAGCACCCGCAGGTGCTTCGACACGGTCGGCTGCGGCATCCGCAGCCGGCGCTCGATCTCCCCCACCGACTGCTCTGACGAGACCAGGAGGCGCAGGATCGCGCGGCGGTTCGGCTCCGCCAGGATGGCGAACGCTGATTCCATGCTCCTAGTGTACTACACGGAGCATATACGTGTCAAGGCATATATGAGCGGCATAGTAGGGGCGCAGCATGCTGCGCCCCTACGCGTTCCCCATCCAGTTCCGATTCCACCTGGCCGGATTATTGCGAATGTATGAGCGGACGCGCTCGAGATCATCGTGATTGCGTATGATCTCATCGAAATAGTTCCGCTGCCAGATTCCGCCGATACGCGCCCCGCGCAACGAATTGATTCGAAAGGCAACCGCGGACTTGAATGATCTGATCACGGCGCCGAGCGATCCTGGACTTATTCGGCCGACGGCGGTCGCGGGTGACTCGCGCCTCAA